>Ga0307515_10000346_pt1 | contig 114729 bp, 107 predicted proteins | sample 17_EM_MG_FD_194513 | JGI IMG/M metagenome (GOLD analysis project Ga0307515, IMG submission 194513) | Populus trichocarpa ectomycorrhiza microbial communities from riparian zone in the Pacific Northwest, United States - 17_EM | ecosystem: Host-associated > Plants > Roots > Unclassified...
TCATGGTGCCGCTGTCGGCGGTGGCCAAGTTCAGCGACGATGCCGCCGCCACGTCGATCAACCACCAGGGCACCGAGCTCGCGACCACGGTGTCGTTCAACCTGCCCGAAGGCGTCACGCTGGGCGAGGCCCAGGCGGTGGTGGCGCAAGCACAGGCCGACATCGCGATGCCGATCAACGTGCGCGGCAGCTTCGCCGGCACGGCGCTGGCCTTCCAGCAATCGAACAGCCAGCAGGTCTTTCTGATTGCTGCGGCGCTGGTCGTGATCTACATCGTGCTGGGCGTGTTGTACGAGAGCCTGATCCATCCGATCACGGTGCTGTCCACGCTGCCGTCGGCCGGTGTGGGCGCGGTGCTGGCGCTGCTGCTGTTCCGCATGGAGTTCTCGATCATTGCGCTGATCGGCGTCTTCTTGCTGATCGGCATCGTGAAGAAGAACGCCATCCTCATCATCGACTTCGCGCTCGAGGCCGAGCGTGCGCGCGGTCTCACCGCGACACAGGCGGTGCGCGAGGCCTGCCTGCTGCGCTTCCGCCCCATCTTGATGACCACGCTGGCGGCGGCGCTCGGTGCCTTGCCGCTGGCCATCGGCTTCGGCGAAGGCTCGGAGCTGCGCCAACCGCTGGGCATCGCCATCATCGGCGGGCTCATCGCCAGCCAGCTGCTCACCTTGCTGACCACGCCGGTGGTCTACGTGCTTCTCGACAAGCTGCGCCGCCGTTCACACGACGAGAAACACCTGAGCCGCTCGGGCGAAGCGGGCACCCCACCGATTGCATCGACATGACTTCACGCCGCCTTCTCGTTCGATTCCCGTTCGTTCTGCTGCCGCTCGCGCTGGCCGCCTGCGCCGTTGGCCCCGCCTACCAGCGGCCCGAGATGGCCTTGCCTACCGGCTACAAGGAGGCACCTGCCGGCTGGCAACCCGCGGCACCGTCGAATGTCGATGGCACGGCGTGGTGGAAGGCCTTTGGTGATTCGCAGCTCGATGCGCTGGTCGACCAGGTCGAGGTCTCGAACCAGAACGTGGCGGCGGCGGTGGCGAACTATGCGCAGGCGAGGGCGCTGGTGCGCGTGCAGCGGGCCTCGTACTTTCCTTCGCTGAGCTTGAGCGGCGGCGTGACGCGCACCGGCCGCGAGGGCAGCGTGTCGAACAGCGTGCAGGTGGCGCTGGGCACGAGCTGGGAGCCCGATGTGTGGGGCCGCATCGGCAACAGCGTGTCGGCGGCCGATGCGAATGCGCAGGCGAGTGCAGCCGACCTCGCGTCGGCCCGACTGTCCGCACAGGGTGAGCTGGCCACCAACTATTTCTCGCTGCGCGCGTCCGATGCCGAGCTGGCGCTGCTGCGCACCACCGTCGAAGGCTACGAGCGAAGCCAGCAGATCGCGCAGAACCGCTACGCGCAAGGCATCGCGACCAAGAGCGACGTGCTGCAAGCGCAGACGCTGCTTGCCAACACCCGGGCCGACCTGCTCACGCTGGAGAACCAGCGTGCCCAACTCGAACACGCGATCGCGCTGCTCGTGGGCAAGGCGCCGGCCGATTTCAGCGTGCCGCCGGCCGCCGAGTGGAAGCCGACGGCGCTGGATGTGCCGCTGCTGCTGCCTTCGACACTGTTGCAGCGCCGCCCCGACATCGCCGCTGCCGAGCGCGACGTGGCCGTCGCCAATGCGCAGATCGGCATCGAGCGCAGCGCCTATTTCCCGAGCCTGAGCTTGAGCGGTTCGTACGGCCGCAGCAGCTCCGGCGTGAGCGACCTGTTCAACGCGCCGAACGCGCTGTGGTCACTGGGTGTGTCGGTCGCACAAACGCTGTTCGATGCCGGCGCGACCACCGCCCGCGTCGACAGCGCCAAAGCCAGTCGCGACTCGGCGGTCGCCCGCTATCGGCAGACCGTGCTGGCTGCCTTCCAGTCCATCGAAGACCAGCTCTCGACCACCCGCACGCTGGCTGCGCAGGAAACGCTGCGGCGCGAGGCCTCGACCGCCGCCGACGACGTCGAGCGCCAGGTGCTCAACCGCTACCGCTCAGGCCAGGTGAGCTACACCGACGTGGTGACCGCCCAGGTCTCGGCGCTGAGCGCGCGGCGTGCGTTGCTGCAGTTGCTAGCGAACCGGCAGACCACCAGCGTGGCGCTGATCCAGGCGCTGGGTGGGGGCTGGCAGGCGGGTGGAGTGGCAGCCGGTGGCAAGTGATTCGTCAGGTGTCACGAGTTTTCGAGGGGCGCTTGGTCAGGGTTTGCGTTGAGTTAGTACCAGAAATTCAACCCCTCCCGCTTTCGACGATTGCATGTCGAACTCGGAGAGGGTCGACTGCCCCAGCAGTGGCAAGCATTCCTGGCATGCCACAGCCAAGACGTTCTTCAACCTGAATCGGCCGACTGCGATCGATTCGATCGTGATCGCTTTGGCTGAGATCTTTCGACCGTCGGCTGTGAAGATTTGGACGTCGGGCTGGGTGACGCGATAGGGGACATTGGATTCACGCAGAAAGCTTTCGCTGATCATCGTCTTGGTTGCGCCCGTGTCGACCATGAAGGCCTTGGGTTTGGACCGGCCGATCGTTACCGGTGCGAAGTAGTGGCCCGAGAAGGCAGGCAGACGCAAGGCAAGTCGCTCTGTGCTCGTTGAAGTGGAGTCTTGTTCGATGGCTGTCTCGATCGTGATGCGCTGGCCGGAAAAATAGGCTGGCAAACCGCGCGCTTCGAGTTGGCTGTCATAAGACTGCAACAAGGCCAGCGCTTCATACGGACGATGAGCACCGACGAGCAGTTTCGCGAGCTTTCCGCGAACGTCGACGAGGCTTGGCAAAGTCGCCAGTGACTTGTAGCTCCATTCAATCGCCTGATCGGTTTGCCCCAGTTTTGTCAGGCTGTCTGCGTAATAAGCAAACAGGTCATAGGCACCTTCTCCCAGAGACAGGGCTTTCTTGAACTGCTCGACTGCCTCTGGATGCTTGTCTCGCAGATTCAGCACCCTGCCGAGATTTGCTGCACCCAGGGAATCATCTGGACGCAGGACGATGTAGTCTCGCCAGTTCTCTTCTTCGCATACCAGGTCGAGAACTCGCGCGCACTGGCCTGCCTGCGATGCAAAGTCCTGCGCTGTCAGGTTGGTCTTGTTGAGCCAGCGTTGCCATTGACCGCGTCGGTTGGCCACGTTGAGAACAGTCACTATCGATATCAGCACACATGCGATGAGGAAGATCTTGACGTAGCTGCGTTGGCTCCGGCGGTGATTCCAGAGCGCCGCCACGGCGACAGCCAGCATTGGCCACAAGAAGACGCCGCCGACAACACCCATGCGATATGCACGCGATGCTCGCTCGGGCAGTGTGAAGGTCAGGGTGAGAGCGAGTGATATGGCGAGCGCAATGCCGGCACATAACCACAAGGTCAGGCTGGCACGCTGCGCGCGTGCCCGGGCCTCTTGCATAAATGTCAGTTGCTCGTGAGAGTCCGCTTCCAGCGGCTCGAACGCAAGCATCGGCTCGCGGCGCTCATCCCAAGAATTCATGGCCCTGCCTCCCTGTATGGCGCTCCCCGCGCCAACCCGACGGATCGGGCATGGGCAAAATACTAACTGCCTGCAAGCAGGTTTGGGCGAATCGAAGCTGGAGCTACGAGCTGTGCTGGGAGTTGTCGTGCGAACTTGGGCGAATGGGCTTGATTCGTTTGGAGAATTTTAAGACGCCTACCTTGTTAACTTCACGGTACCGAGAAGCGGTAAACGCCGTCGGCGCCCAGGCGCCGCACCAGCTTGCCACAGCGCATTCAGGTGGGCGATCGACTCGCCCATCGCGAAGGTGGTCTGGTGCAGGTCGAGCTTGCGCTTGAACAGCACGGGCAGCAGATCGGCGGCGGTCTGCGGTGCCTCGGCGCAAGCGGTCATCACTTCGGCGAGGCGGTCATCGTGGTGTGATTTGAGCTGGTCGATGCGCGTGTGCAGGCTGCGGAAAGGCCGGCCGTGTGAGGGCAGCACCAGCGCGTCGGCGGGCAGGGCGCGCATGCGTTCGAGCGAATCGAGGTAGCGTTTCAGCGGGTCGCCTTCGGGCTCGTTCTCGTGAACGCCGACGTTGGTGGAAATGCGCGGCAGCACCATGTCGCCGGAGATCAGCACGCCCAAGGCGGGCGAATGCAGCGAGATGTGTTCGAGGGCGTGGCCAGAGCCCACATGGCAGCGCCAGCGGTTGCCGCCGATCGCGATCTCGTCGCCGTTGATCATGCGGCGAAAGTCACGCGTTCAATCGGGCGCAATGTGCGCCCGCTGCACGACCTCGCGCCAGACGATCGTTTCGGCGCGAATCGTCGCCGCCATCTCGGCGGGGGAGCCGGGGCTGACGATGCGTGCCACCGATTCGAAGGCGTCGCGCAGTGGCGGGGACTGAACGACGCGCGACAAGGCGTCGTTCAAGCCTTGCACGACAGCCGGTGGCGTGGCCTTGGGCGCGACCATGCCGATCCAAACGGTGCCGATGCCGGCGACGCCGAGCTCGGAAAACGTCGGAACCTCTGCCAGCAAGGGCACGCGTTGCGGGCCGCCGACCGCAATGGCCCGCAGCGTGCCGGCGCGAATGTGCGGCAGCACTGAGCCGATGCCTTCGATCATCAGCTCGACCTCACCACCGAGCACGGCCGTGGTGGCCGCCGGCCCGCGGTAGGGAATGTGGCCAACATCCACGCCGATAGCCGCCTTGATCTGCTCCATCGTCAGATGCTGGGGCGAACCGTTGCCGGGTGTCGAGTAGCGGTATCGCCCCGGTTGCGCCTTCAGAAGTGCGGCCAGCTCCAACCAGTTCGATGCCGGCACGGCCGGGTTCACCACCAGCACCTGCGGGCCTCGCAACAGGATGCCTACCGGGGCGAAATCGGCCGCCGGGTCATAGGGCAGCTTGGGGAACAGGCTGGGCGCGGCGCCCATCTGCATGGCATGCACCAGGCTCAGAGTCTGCCCATCGGGCGGGGCCTCTCTCAGGGCCTGCAGCGCAAGGATGCCACCCGCTGATGGCCGGTTGTCGACGATCACCGCCGTGCCGCTCTTCGACAGCGCGTCGCCGATCTGACGGGCCACCACGTCCATCGCGGTGCCGGGTGCGGCACCGACCAGGATGCGCATCGGGCCATGACCATCCTCTGCGCGGACCCGTGGTGCCGTGAGCGCACCGGCCCATCCCAGTAGCGTGGCCACGGCGTGTCTTCGCGTGAAGGCCGTGTGGGTCGACGAAGAAAGAAGGGTGTGGGTTTCGGCGGGCATGACACCAATGTAGGCACCGCAGACGCCGCCGTCGAGACGGCTGGCCGCACACCGGTTGTGAGTTTTCCTCAACAATGCACTTCGGCTGTCTTGACGGGAGACTCGCATGGACAAGAGTGGACGCCTGCAGATGCTGGTGCGCGTTGTCGACCAGGGCAGCCTCGGGGCGGCGGCGCGCAGTCTCGGCCTGACGCCCTCTGCGGTCAGCCGAGGTCTGGCTGAACTCGAAAGCGCGCTAGGCGTATCACTGCTGCTGCGCACCACGCGCCGCCTGCAGCTCACCGAAGACGGTGCGCAGGTGTACGAACGTGCGGTCGACATCCTGGCGCGCCTGGATGATTTGGAGAGCCATGTGGCCCGCCGCACGCAGCGGGTCAGCGGCACCTTGCGGGTGGGCCTGCCGGTGCCGCTGGGCCGCCACGTGCTGTGGCCGCGCATCGGCCAGTTCCTTGCCCGCTACCCCGATGTGCAGCTCGACTGCAAGCCGATCCAGGACCCGAAGGCGATGCAGACCGAGAACCTCGACGTTCTGTTAATGGCCGGCGAACCACCCCCCAGCCGACTGATTGCGCGGCGTCTGGCCCTGGGCCGCCCGGGCATCTATGCCTCACCCGAGTACGTGCGCCGTTATGGCGAGCCCGCCACACCGCAGGAGCTCGCCCTGCACCGCTGCCTCGTGTTCCATGGACCGTGGATGCAGTTGCCAGCCGACCAATGGGGTTTCACGCGCGATGGCACGGCACTCAGCGTGCAGGTCAAGTCGCGCATCGTCACGTCCGACCGTGAAGGCCTGATCGTGGCCGCTATCGGAGGCGCCGGCATCATCCGCATGGCGTGTTTCGATCCGACGCTGGTCGAGAGCGGACGCTTGCGCCGGCTGCTGCCCGACTGGGAGTGCAGCGAGGGCTTCAACGTCTACGCATTGCATCGCCGGGGTGCCGGCGCGGTGCCGCGGGTGCGGGCCTTCCTCGAATTCGTGAGTGAGTCGTTCGCCGCTTTCGACCCCGATCAGGTGACGCTGTGGCGAGTGTGACGGCGGAGCTCAGGTGGCCGAGAAGCGATAAACGCCATCGGCGTCGAGTCGGCGCACGAGTTTGCCGGCGTGCCACAGCGCATTCAGGTGGGCGATTGACTCGCCCATTGCGAAGGTGGTCTGGTGCAGGTCGAGCTTGCGCTTGAACAGCACGAGTAAAAGGTCGGCAGCGGTCTGCGGCGCCTCTGCACAGGCAGTCATCACTTCGGCAAGGCGTTCGTCGTGGTGGCCGACCAGTTGGTCGATGCGCGTGTGCAGGCCGCGAAAAGGCCGGCCGTGTGACGGCAGCACCAACTCGTCGGCAGGCAGGGCGCGCATGCGTTCGAGCGAATCGAGGTAGCGTTTCAGCGGGTCGCCTTCGGGCTCGTTCTCGTGAACGCCGACGTTGGTGGAGATGCGCGGCAGCACCATGTCGCCCGAGATCAGCACGCCCAAGGCGGGCGAATGCAGCGAGATGTGCTCGGGCGCGTGGCCATAGCCCACGTGGCAGTGCCAGCGGTTGCCGTCGATCGCGATCTCGTCGCCATCGATCATGCGGCGAAAGCGCTCGGGAACCTTGGGCACCATCGTCGCGTAATGGCCGCCGCGGGTGGCGATCATCTGCAGCGCTTCGGGGTCGGTGATGCCGTGGCTGGCTGCGAAGGCCGGTGTGATGACCGTCGCCTTGGAATCGGGGTTGCTGGACATGCGCGCGCCGTTGTAGTCGGTGCCGCTGATCCACAGCCTGCATTCGAAGTCGGCGTCGCTCCAGCGCTCGGTGAGCCACGACGCGAGGCCGATGTGGTCAGGGTGCAGGTGGGTGACGATCACGCGCAGCACCGGCAGGCCGTCAAGCTCGTTGTCGAACACCTGTTCCCAGGCGGCGCGCGTGGCCTCGTTGCTGATGCCGCAGTCGACGATGGTCCAGCCTTCTCTTTTCCCGTTCGGGCCATTGATCTGATCGCGCAAGAGCCACAGGTTGATGTGATCCAGCGCGAAGGGCAGCGCCATGCGCACCCAGCGCACGCCGGGCGCCACCTCCAGCGTGCGGCCGGTTTCGGGCAGCGTGTCGGCGAGGGGGTAAGTCAACTGATGCTCGAGGGCGTTCATTCGCTACACTTTACGTATACGTCAATTGATCGCTATTGTAGGTAGCCATGCCCGCCCCCGCTGTCACCCAGGTTTCACCCGCGCCCGGCACCACCTTCACCATCGGTGAGCTGGCACGCGAATTCGACCTCACCACCCGGGCGATCCGCTTCTATGAAGACTGCGGCCTGCTGCAGCCGCAGCGCAGCGGCCGCAACCGCGTCTACACGCCTCGCGACCGCACGCGGCTCAAGCTCACGCTGCGCGGCAAGCGCCTGGGGCTCACCTTGTCCGAGGTGAAGGAACTGGTCGACATGTACGAGTCGCCGCGCGACACGCAGGCGCAATTGAAGAAGTTCCTGACCGTGCTGGCGCTGCACCGCGCGCAGCTCGAGCAGCAGATGACCGATCTGAATGTGACGCTCGACGAAGTGCGAACCCACGAAAAAGAAGCCCGACGCCTGTTGGCGGACGACAAAAGAGACGGCGACAAAAAACTGCCTGATTGGAGACAAACATGAACCTGCCCGGCCTGAACTTTCAACTCGGTGAAGACATCGATGCGCTGCGCGATGCAGTGCGCGAATTCGCACAGGCCGAGATCGCGCCGCGTGCAGCCGAGATCGACAAGAGCGACCAGTTCCCGATGGACCTGTGGCGCAAGATGGGCGAGCTCGGTGTGCTGGGCGTGACGGTGGGCGAGGAGTACGGCGGCGCCGGCCTCGGCTACCTGGCCCACATGATCGCGATGGAAGAGATTAGCCGCGCCTCGGCCAGTGTGGGCCTGAGCTACGGCGCCCACAGCAACCTGTGCGTCAACCAGATCAAGCGCAACGGCAACGAGGCGCAGAAGAAGAGATACCTGCCCAAGCTGATCACCGGCGAGCACGTGGGGGCGCTCGCGATGAGCGAGCCCGGCGCGGGCTCCGACGTCATCAGCATGAAGCTCAAGGCCGAAGAGCGTGGCGGCGTGTACGTGCTCAACGGCACCAAGTTCTGGATCACCAATGGGCCGGACGCCGACACCTTGGTGGTCTACGCCAAGACCGAACCGGAGCTGGGCGCACGCGGTGTCACCGCCTTCCTGATCGAGAAAACCATGCCCGGGTTCAGCATCGCGCAGAAGCTCGACAAGCTGGGCATGCGTGGCAGCCACACCGGCGAGCTGGTGTTCAACAACGTCGAGGTGCCGGCCGAGAACGTGCTCGGCACGCTGAACGGCGGTGCGCGGGTGCTGATGAGCGGGCTCGACTACGAGCGCGCGGTACTGGCCGCCGGGCCGGTGGGCATCATGCAGTCGGTGATGGACAACGTGGTGCCCTATATCCACGACCGCAAGCAGTTCGGCCAGAGCATCGGCGAGTTCCAGCTGATTCAAGGCAAGGTGGCTGACATGTACACCGTGCTGCAGGCCGCGCGCGCCTATTGCTACACCGTCGGCAAGAACCTCGATGCGCTCGGTTCCGAGCACGTGAGGCAAGTGCGCAAGGACTGCGCGAGCGTGATCCTCTGGTGCGCCGAGAAGGCCACCTGGATGGCGGGCGAAGGCATCCAGATCTTCGGCGGCAACGGCTACATCAACGAGTACCCGCTGGGCCGGCTATGGCGCGATGCCAAGCTGTACGAGATCGGCGCGGGCACCAGTGAGATCCGCCGCATGCTGATCGGCCGCGAGCTGTTCGCCGAAACGATGTGACGCGCGGCCTGCGCCTCGGCGCAGAAGGCGGGGATGAAGGCGGCCCACCTGTGCGGCTTTGCACGGTCTGAAAGGCGCCGCTGCGGGAATTACTTAGGGAAAACCCTTTGTTGGCTCTGACAATTTCCCTAAACGCGCCACCGGCGCGAATCTTGGGAAGTAAAAAATGTCATCCGCACTGCAAACCGGCCGACACGGCTGGCAGTTGAGCCGCCGCATCTTCGCGCTGAGCGCTCTGGTCGGCCTCCACACCCTCACCATGGCTGCCGAGTCGATCGTCGTTGGCCAGGTGGCGCCGTTCAGCGGCCCCCAGGCTGTCACCGGCCAGGCGATCAACGCCGGCGCCAAGCTCTATTTCGACTCGGTCAACCAGCACGGTGGCGTGCGGGGCCGCCAGATCAAGCTGGTGACGCGTGACGACGCGCAAAAGCCCGATGAAAGCGTGCGCCTCGTCAAGGAATTGATCGCCACCGAATCCCCCGTGGCCCTGCTCGGCACCGTGGGCACCACCAACCTCGAAGCGCTGGCCAAAGATGGTGTGCTGGTGCGCCAGCAGGTGTCCATGCTCGGTGCGATTTCCGGCGCGGCCACCGTGGCCCAGGCCGAGGGCATGCATGTGGTGAAGGCCAGCTACCACGATGAGGTCGACCGCCTGTTCAGCCAGCTTGCTTCGCTGGGTGTCAAGCGCGCGGGCCTGGTTTATCAGGACGACGGCCTGGGCCGCGACGTGCTCGCCGGCGCCGAAGCGGCGGCCAAGCGCTCGGGCATCGAGCTGGCGGTGCGCTCGGGCTACCCGCGCAACACCACCTCGGTCGAGAAGTCGGTGAGCGAGGTGATCGCGTCCAATGTGCAGGTGGTCTTCCTCGGTGCCACCACCGCGGCCGGCATCGAGTTCGTCAAGCAGTACCGTGCGGCCGGCGGCTCGGCCACGCTGTACGGCATGTCCATCATCGACACCGACGCGCTGCTGAAGGCGCTGGGCCCGCTGCTCTCGCGCGGCTATGCCTTCTCGGTGGTGCTGCCGCTGGCCCAGCAGACCAACCGCGCCGTGGTGCGCGAGTACCTGCAGCTCAAGCAAGCCTCGCCGAATGCCAATCTGACGGCCCGCTCGATCGAAGGCTTCATTGCGGCCAAGGCGCTGGTGAAGGTCCTCGAAGACGCCCGCAGCCTCAACGCAGCCGGCGTGACGGCGGCGATCGAAGCCGCCAAGTCGGTGGACGTGGGCGGCTACGTGCTCGATTTCACCTCGAAAGACCGCACCGGCTCGCGCTATGTCGACTTCGCGATGTTCGGCGCCAACGGCAAAGTGGTTCAGTAAGCCGTCTGCTCGAGGCGAGCCGGTCTCTCGACCGGCCATTTCAGGTGAGTCGGGCGTCGGATTCTCCGGCGCGGTGAGCGGGGCGTGAACGGGGGTGGGCCGATACACTGGTGCCACTCTCTCCCGGGCACCGATGTCATGACCACGCAGCTCCACGAACTACTCGACAGCAACCGCCTCTGGGCTCGGCAGACCGAAGCCCGCACACCCGGTTTCTTCACCAGCCTGCTCAAGCAGCAGGCGCCGCAGTACCTGTGGATCGGCTGCGCCGACAGCCGCGTACCGGCAAATGACCTCGTGGGCCTGTTGCCGGGCGAGCTGTTCGTGCACCGCAACGTGGCCAACGTGGTGGTGCATTCGGACCTCAACTGCCTGTCGGTGATCCAGTTCGCGACCGATCTGCTGAAGGTCAAGCACATCATCATCGTCGGCCACTCGGGTTGCGGCGGTGTGGCCGCGGCCCTGCACGACACCCGCATCGGCCTGGCCGACAACTGGATCCGCCACGTGCAAGACGTGCGCAACCGGCACCAGGCCTGGCTCGACACGATCGACGAGTCGCAGCGCGTCAACGCACTGTGCGAACTCAACGTCGTCGAACAGGCGCTCAACGCCTGCCAGACCACCATCGTGCAAGACGCCTGGCAGCGCAACCAAGAGCTGGTGATCCACGGTTGGGTCTACGGGCTGCACAACGGGCTGCTGCAAGACCTGCACATGACCGTGACCAGCGCCGACGAAACCGTGCCTGCGTACGAAAAGGCCATCGCCTCCGTGCGCGCCCGCTACATCCCCACCACCGCCGCCAACGAGGCCCGTTGATGCGCATGGCGGTGTTCCCCCAGGAGCTGAACGACCTGCGGGCGTTCGACATCGCGAACGCGATGCTCGACGGGTTCGACCGCCACTACACCCTGTTCCGCCAGGCCAGCGCCGAAGCGAAAGAGCGTTTCGAGCGGGCCGACTGGCATGGCCAGCAGCGCGCACAGCGCGAGCGCATCGAGTTTTACGACAAGCGCGTCGACGAGGCCGCCGAGCGCCTGCAGACCGAGTTCAAGGCGGCCACGCTGTCGATGAACGTGTGGCAGCAGATCAAGCTGCACTACATCGGCCTGCTGACCAACCACCACCAGCCCGAGCTGGCCGAGACCTTCTTCAACTCGGTCACCACCAAGATCCTGCACCGCAGCTACTTCCACAACGACTTCATCTTTCTGCGGCCGGCGGTGTCGACCGAGTACATCGAGAACGAAGAGCCTGCGGCGCTGCCGACCTACCGCGCCTACTACCCGACGAAAGAAAGCCTGCGCGACAGCTGGCTGCGGTTGATCCACAACTTCCAGTTGCAGTGCGAGTTCGAAGACCTGGGCCGCGATGTCGACCATGTGATGTCGGCGGTGGCCAAGGAGCTGGGCGACTTCCGACCGCGCGCGAACTTCCAGATCCAGGTGCTGAGCTCGCTCTTCTTCCGCAACAAGGGCGCCTACGTGGTCGGCAAGATCATCAACGGCTTCAAGGAGACGCCGTTCGCGTTGCCCATTCTTCACACCGCCAGCGGTGAGTTCCTGGTCATCGACACGGTGCTCTTCGGCGAAGACGAGCTGCAGATGCTGTTCAGCTTTGCACGCGCCTACTTCCTGGTGAACATGGAGATCCCGTCGGCCTACGTGCAATTCCTGCGCTCGCTGATGCCGCGCAAGCCGCGCTCGGAGATCTACAACGCGCTCGGCCTGCAGAAGCAGGGCAAGAACCTGTTCTACCGCGACTTCCTGGCTCACCTGAGGCACAGCAGCGACAACTTCCGCATCGCGCCCGGCATCAAGGGCATGGTGATGCTGGTGTTCGACCTGCCGTCGTTTCCCTTCGTGTTCAAGGTGATCAAGGACTTCTACCCGCCGCAGAAAGACACGACGCGCGAGATTATCAAGAGCAAGTACCTGCTGGTGAAGACACACGACCGCGTGGGCCGCATGGCCGACACGCTCGAGTACAGCAACGTGGCCTTTCCGCGCGTGCGCTTCGAAGAAGAGCTGATCGCCGAGCTGAAGCACTTCTGCCCCAGCCTGCTGGAAGAAGACGGCAACGACCTGGTGATCCGCCACGTCTACATCGAGCGGCGCATGATCCCGCTCAACATCTACCTGCAAGAGGCTCACCCCGACGGCCTGGCGCATGCGGTCGTCGAGTACGGCAACGCCATCAAGGACCTGGTGGCCGCCAACATCTTCCCCGGCGACATGCTGTGGAAGAACTTCGGCGTCACGCGCAACGGCAAGGTCGTGTTCTACGACTACGACGAGATCGAATACCTCACCGACTGCAACTTCCGCAAGGTGCCCGAAGCGCGCAACGAAGAGGAAGAGATGTCGAGCGAGATCTGGTACCGCGTCGGCCCGCGCGATGTGTTCCCCGAGACCTTCGAACCTTTCCTGCTCGGCAACGCGAGCGTGCGCGAGGTGTTCATGAAGCACCACGCCGATTTGCTCGACCCGGCGTTCTGGCAAGGCCACAAGGAGCGCATCCTCGCCGGCCATGTGCATGATGTATTTCCCTATGAGTCGGCCAAGCGCTTCAAGAACCAGCGTCGCCTGCGCGACGGCACATCCCCCTCGGGCAGCGAGCGCCGCGCATCGGCCCGCTCGCCCCACAGTTCTTTCATCGACAACAGCCTCGCGTAGTCGTCTGCTCCGCTGTTTGTCCAGTTCTCTGTCCACTTGAAGGAGTTCGCCATGTCAGATTCCATCGTCATCGTTTCTGCGGCCCGCACGCCCATCGGCGGCTTGCTGGGTGACTTTTCTACTCTCGCCGCCTGGGAGCTGGGCGCCGTGGCCATCAAGGCCGCAGTCGAGCGCGCCGGCGTGCCGGGCGATGCCGTCGACGAGGTGTTGTTCGGCAACTGCCTGATGGCCGGCCAGGGCCAGGCGCCTGCACGCCAGGCCATGCGCAAGGCCGGTTTGCCGGATTCGACCGGCGCCGTCACGATGAGCAAGATGTGCGGCTCCGGCATGCGCGCCATGATGTTCGCGCACGACATGCTGGCAGCCGGCTCGGCCAACGTGATGCTGGCTGGCGGCATGGAGAGCATGACCAACGCGCCGCACCTGATGTTCGCGCGCAAGGGCGTGAAGTACGGTGCCGCCGCCATGTACGACCACATGGCGATCGACGGCCTGGAAGACGCCTACGAGCGCGGCAAGGCCATGGGCGTGTTTGCCGAGCAGTGCGTGAGCAAGTACAGCTTCACGCGCGAAGCGATGGACCAGTTCGCGATCGCTTCAACACAACGCAGCAAGAAGGCCAACGAAGACGGCAGCTTCGATTGGGAAATGGCACCCGTCACCCTGCCTGGCAAGACCGGCGACACGGTGATCAAGTTCGACGAGCAGCCCTTCAAGGCCAAGCTCGACAAGATCCCTGGCCTCAAGCCCGCGTTCAAGAAAGACGGCGCGATCACCGCGGCCACCTCGTCCAGCATCTCCGACGGTGCGGCGGCTTTGGTGCTGATGCGCGAGTCCACCGCCAAGCAGATGGGCGCCCAGCCGATCGCGCGCATCGTGGCGCACAGCGTGCATGCCCAAGCGCCCGACTGGTTCACCACCGCGCCGGTCGGCGCCATCCAGAAGGTGCTGAAGAAGAGCGGCTGGGCGGCGGGCGACGTCGATCTGTGGGAGGTCAACGAAGCCTTTGCTGCGGTCACCATGGCCGCAATGGCCGAGTTCAAGCTGCCGCACGAGATCGTCAACGTGCACGGCGGCGCCTGTGCTCTGGGCCACCCCATCGGCGCGAGCGGGGCGCGCATCGTCGTCACCTTGCTCGGGGCCTTGCGCAAGTACGGCAAGAAGAAGGGTGTGGCGGCGCTGTGCATCGGCGGTGGCGAGGCGACGGCATTGGCAGTGGAACTGCTCTGAATGGACAAACTGGACACACCGCTGATTGCGGTCGGCGAGAAGGTCACGCGGCGCATGCGCTATTCGCGTGAGGACATCGCCCGGTTTTCGCACATGACGCTGGACGAGAACCCGCTGCACCTCGACTCGATGGTCGCGCAGCGGGCGCGCTTCGGCGAGATCGTCGCAAGCGGCCAGCAGACCTCGGCCATTCTGATGGGCATGCTGGCGACCCACTATTCGCGCAGCGACGACGGCGTGGCGCGGCAGATGATCTGCCTGAACATGAACTTCGCGTTCAAGGCGCCGATCTTTGCCGAGCAGGAGATCGTGCTGCAGTGGCAGGTGTCGTCGGTCACGCCCAACACCAAGCTTCAGGGCCTGGTCGGGTTGCTCGACGGCTACGCATCGGTGGCGCACGGCAAGCCGTCCGTGATCGCGCGCGGCACCATTCTCGTGAACTCGCCGGCATGAAGGTCCTCATCATCGGCGCCTCGCGCGGCATCGGCCTCGAATTCGTTCGACAGTACCGCGCGGCCGGGGCCGCCGTCACCGCCACCGCACGCAGCGAAGAGGCCTTGGCCGCATTGCGCGAACTCGGCGCCACAGCGCTCGCGCTCGACGTGGCCGATGCCGCGAGCGCATCGGGCCTGGCCTGGCAGATCGATGGTGCGGCCTTCGACGTGGCGGTGATCTGCGCCGGCGTTTACGGCCCGCGCACCACCGGCCTGCAGTCGCCGACGGAGGTTGACTTCGATGCCGTGATGCACACCAACGTGCTCGGCCCGATGCGCGTGATCCCGCAGATCGCCGACTACCTGGCGCCCGGCGCGAAGCTCGTGGTGCTGTCGTCGCGCATGGGCGCCATCGGCCCGCGGGTGTCGACCAGCGGGTGGCTCTACCGGGCCTCCAAGGCCGCGGTGAACTCGGTGCTGAAAGACGCTTCACTGACCCTTGCGGGCCGTGCCACCTGCGTGAGCTTTCACCCGGGCTGGGTGCGCACCGACATGGGCGGCAGCGAGGCCTCGCTCGACACCGGCGACAGCGTCACTCACATGCGCCGCGTGATCGCGGAGCTGACGCCGGCCGACAACGGCCGCTTCTTCGACCACGACGGAACGCTGATCGACTGGTAGCAATGAGCCAATTCTGGAGCGACGTTGTTCACCAGCTCACGCCCTATGTGCCGGGCGAGCAGCCGCAGATCGCGGGGCTGATCAAGCTCAACACCAACGAGAACCCATACCCGCCGAGCCCCCGCGTGCTCGAAGCCTTGCGCATGGAAGTGGGCGACACGCTTCGCCTCTACCCCGAGCCCACAGGCAAGGTGTTGCGCGCGGCCGTGGCGCAGCAGATGAAGCTGAAGCCCGAGCAAGTGTTCGTGGGCAACAGCTCCGACGAAGTGCTGGCCCATGCGTTCATGGCCTTGCTGCAGCACGGCGCGAGGCCGCTGCTGTTCCCCGACATCAGCTATGCCTTCTACCCGGTGTACTGCCGCCTCTACGGCATCGCACACCGCACGGTGCCGCTGGATGCGCAGTTGGGCCTGCGTGTCGACGACTACCTGCAGCCCGATGCCGGCGCGATCATCTTCCCCAACCCGAATGCGCCGACCGGCCGTGCGCTGCCGCGCGCCGAGATCGAGCGCCTGCTTGCAGCCTGCCCCGACACTTTGGTCGTGATCGATGAAGCGTATGTGGACTTCGGCGCCGAATCGGCCGTGCCCTTGATCGATCAGCACCCCAACCTGCTGGTGGTGCAGACCTTGTCGAAGTCGCGCTCGCTGGCCGGCTTGCGCGTGGGCTATGCGCTGGGCCAGGCACCGTTGATCGAAGGCCTCACGCGTGTGAAAGACAGCTTCAACTCCTACCCGCTCGACCGCCTGGCCACGGCCGGTGCGGTGGCGGCCATGGAAGACGCGCCGTACTTCGAGCGCACACGCCGCGCGGTGATCGAAAGCCGCGAGCGCCTGGCCGAGGCGCTGCGCGCCTTGCACTTCGAGGTGCTGCCCTCGCAAGCCAATTTTCTTTTCGCGCGCCACCCCGCGCACCGCGGCGCCGATCTCGCGGCCGCACTGCGCGAGCGAGGCATCCTGGTGCGCCGCTTTGACGAGCCGGCGCGCATTGCCGACCACCTGCGCATCAGCATCGGCACCGATGCGCAGTGCGATGCCCTGGTCAAAGCCCTGACCGAGTTGACCAGTCATTGACGGAGTAACGCATGCTGCTGTCCGAAGACCACATCGCCATCCAAGACGCCGTGCGCGCCTACGTGCAAGACCACATCGCGCCGCAGTCTGCGCAGTGGGACAAGACGCACCACTTTCCGGCGGCCGAACTCAAGGGGCTAGCCCAGCTCGGCTGCTACGGCGTGGCCGTCCCCACCGAGTGGGACGGCGCCGGGCTCGACTACCTGAGCCTGTCGCTGATCCTCGAAGAGATTGCCGCGGGCGATGGCGCCACCTCCACCGTCGTGAGCGTCAACAACTGCCCGGTATGCTCGATCCTGATGGCCTGGGCGAACGACGCGCAGAAGGAGCAATGGCTCAAGCCGCTCGCGCGCGGCGACATGCTCGGCGCCTTCTGCCTGACCGAGCCGCATGTCGGTTCGCAGGCCGACGGGTTGAAGACAACGGCCTCTCTTGTGAAAGACAGAGACGGCGACCACTACGTGATCAACGGCGTGAAGCAGTTCATCACCAGCGGCAAGAACGGCGACGTTGCGATCGTGATGGCTGTGACCGACAAGGCCGCGGGCAAGAAGGGCATCAGCGCCTTCATCGTGCCAACGAAGACACCCGGCTACACCGTGGCCCGCATAGAAGACAAGCTCGGGCAGCACGCGAGCGACACCGCGCAGATCGTGTTCGAGAACTGTCGTGTGCCGGTGACCAACCTGCTCGGCGAAGAAGGGCAGGGCCTGAAGATCGCGCTCTCCGGGCTCGAAGGCGGGCGCATCGGCATCGCGTCGCAGGCCGTGGGCATGGCGCGTACGGCCTTCGAGGCGGCGCTGCGTTATTCGAAGGAGCGTGTCGCGTTCGGCAAACCGATCTTCGAACACCAGGCGGTGCAGTTCCGCCTCGGCGAGATGGCGACGCAGATCGAGGCCGCGCGCCAGTTGATCCACCACGCCGCAAGCCTGAAGGACGCCGGCAAGCCCTGCCTGAAAGAAGCCGCGATGGCCAAGCTCTTCGCGAGCGAGATGGCCGAGCGCGTGTGCTCCGATGCCATCCAGGTGCACGGTGGCTACGGTTACCTGAGCGACTTCCCGGTCGAGCGCATCTACCGCGACGTGCGCGTGTGCCAGATCTACGAAGGCACGAGCGACGTGCAGAAGATTCTCATCGGACGCGCGCTGGCCTGAACGCGCGAGCACGCATGACCGAACAGGAGGCACGCCAGGTCTTGCTGCTGCAGGCGCACGAAGGCGAGGGCGGCAAGCATTGGTCGAGCGAAGACCGCCTGTGGGCCACGCGGCAGGCCGCGGCGGTGGCGGGCGATAAGGCCTCGCCAGAACGCTTCGTGGTCGCGCGCGCGATGGTGGCCATGCAGCGGCTGCTGCCGCGCGATGCGTCGGCGCGGCGTTGGCTGGAACGCCGGGCCTGGCACCCGGCCTGGGTGTGGCTGGGGGCGGTGCTGGGCTTCATTACCGGCGTGGCCGCCGACCGCCTCGGCCCGCCCGAGCACGTCAACTTGCTGGCCCCCGCCGTCTGGGCCGTGGTGTTGTGGAACCTGTGTGTTTATGTCGCCGCGCTGATGCCCTGGCGCGGTGGTGGCGTGGGCAGCCAACTGGGGCCGTGGTTTGCGCGTCGCGGGCAGGGCACGGACCTTGGGGCTTCGCTGCTCTGGGCGCGCCACGCGGCGCCGCTGTCGATGAAGCGCGCTGCGCTCGTTCTGCATGTGGCCGCTGCGGCGCTGGCATCGGGGCTCGTCGCCGGCCTGTACCTGCGCGGCCTGGTGCTGGACTACCGCGCGGGTTGGCAAAGCACTTTCCTCGACGTGTCTGCGGTCCAGACGCTGCTGAACACGCTGCTCGCGCCCGCCAGTTTGCTCACCGGCATCGGCGTGCCCGACGTCGCGCCGCTACGCGTGGGGCCGGGTGCGCCAGCGCAGGCCACGGCCGCACCGTGGATCCATTTGTATGCCGGCACCTTGATGCTGTGGGTTGTGGTGCCCCGATTGCTGCTCGCGTGGTGGAGCGCTTGGCGCGCCGACGCGCTGTCACGCCGCTTTCCGCTGCCGCTGGACACGCCGTACTTCGAGGCCCTGCATCCGCTGATGCGCCCCGGCCTCTCGCGCGTCGTGAGGTTGATGTGGGTCACGCCGCCCGGCTTCGGGCCGGTGACGCTGCTCGGCCACGCGGTGCCGGCCGAGCTGGAGGCTCCGCTCACGCTGCTGCAGAGCGACGAGGGTGACGAGCTGCAGCTGTTGCCGGCCCACCGGGCGCCCGCGGCACCGGCCACGCGCTGGTGGAATCGATGGCGTGCGCCGCTCGAACCGACGCCGCCGCAAGCCGATGCCGTGCTGCTGCTCAGCACCCCCGGCGTGCCGCAGCCCGACCGCGTGTCGGCGCTGCAGAGGCCGGTGCTGGTGCTGCGCGACGTCGACATCGCCGAGCCGCCGGCGCTCCCGCTGCGGCGCCTGGCCGACGGCTGGCTGCCCGAGGGCCGCCTGTGGTGGGCGTTGCTTCAGCTGTTCGACGGCGACCCGCGCCTGGTGCGTCTGTCTGCGGCGTGGACGCTGCGGCAGCGGGCCTTGCTGGACGCCGGTGTCGACGAGATCGCGCAGACCCTGGCCCGGGTGGCCGGCTTGCGCGAGCCGGTGCCGGACACCGGTGGCCTGCTGGGCGGCGCCCGCGCCGATGCCGACGCAGCGCGCGAGGCCGCTCGCACGGCGCTGCTGGCGTCGCTCGACAAGGAGCTGGCGGACCATCGCACCCGCCTGCTCGCCCTGCTGGGCCGACCTGCCTCCGACTCTGGTGACGCGCCCGGCGTGCCTGGTGCCGAGGCCGCATTGCGCGGCCGTGTGGGCGAAGGCCGGGCGGCGGTGGTCGGCGGCCTGCTTAGCGGTGCCGCAGTCGGCCTGAAAGCCGACTTGTTGAGCGGCGGGCTCACGATGGGCGCGGGCGCGCTGGCCGGTGGCCTGCTCGGTGCCTTGGGTGCCGCCGGTGCTGCCCGTGGCCTGAACGTGCTGCGCGGTACCGACCGCAGCCACGTGACCTGGGACGACGTGGCGATGCAGGCCATCGCCATCGCGTTGCTGCAGCGATGGTCCATGTTGCTGACAGGTCAGCTCTACGACGATGCCACCGCGGCCCGGTTGTCGAAAGCGATAGATGACCGACGCAGCGACCTGACGCGCGCCTGGGCGCAGCGCGGCGTGTCGGACGATGCCCGCCAGAAGACGGCGACCGCGCTGCGGGCACTTCTGGCCGCAGCGCTGGTGCAGGCGCTGGGCAGCCCGAGCACGCCGCCATCGCCCAGCAGGCGCTGAACCGCGGCCCGTTCAGCGCGTCGAGCGTCGCCGCGCCCCTGCGCGAGGCGTCGTGTCCTCGGGCCGCCGCGCCATCACCCACTCGTAGAAGCCCTGCGCCGCAACCGACAGGCCGCGGTCGCGCCGCCGCACGAGGTAGAGGTGACGCACGAGCCCGGGCCATGAGAGGCGGCGCGTCACCAGCCCCGGCACCTGGAAGTGGAACAAGGTGAGCCACGGCACGACGCTGATGCCCAGGCCGACGCGCACCATGCCCATCACGGTGGCGAGCTGGTCGACTTCGAGCACGGTGTTCATCATTTGGGGCTGCGTGGCGGCGTCGAGGTACTGGCGCACGCTGGACGTGCGCGACAGGTGGATGAAGGGGTAGGGCGCCACGTCGCGCGGGCGCACCTCCTTCAGCTGGGCAAGCGGGTGGTCGGCGGGGCAGACGAGATGGAAGTCGTCGCTGCAGAAGGCCTCGGCGCGCAACTCGGGCGTCTCGGCGCGCGTGGCGGCGAGCGCGAAGTCGGCCTCGCCGCTGCGCACGCGCTCGATGCAGGGCTCCGACAGCACATCGGCCACCTGCATCTCGATGCCTGGGTATTCGGCGCGAAAACCCGCCAGCACCTGCGGCAGCCAGCCCGCGGCGAGTGAAGGCAGCAGCGCGATCGACACGCGCCCGCGCCGGCGCGCGGCCTGGTCGCGCACGCCGCTCAATGCGTTGTCGAATTCGTCGAGCACGCGGCGCGCCGAGGCCTCGAACTCGCGGCCTTCTACCGTCAGCCCCACCGAGCGCGTGCTGCGGTCGAACAAGCGCAGCCCCACCGCTTCTTCGAGCTGGCGGATCAGCGCACTGAACGCCGGCTGCGACAGGTGCGACTGCACCGCCGCGCGCGTGAAGTTGCGCTGCTCGGCCAGCGCGATGAAGGCGCGCAGCTGGCGGGTCGACACATTCAGGCGGCTTGCGGAATTCATCTGCATTTCAAATCAACTCATCTGAACATACGAATTCTCATATTAATGGCCATTGCCTACATTGCACTGGATTCGCTTCAACAGATACCCACGGCCAAGCCCGTCGGGACAGGAGACACATGAACCGCGAACTCTTGCGCATCGGCTGTGCCGCCGGCTTTTCGGGGGACCGTACCGACGCGGCCGCGCCGGTGGTCGACGCGCTGATCGCCGCAGGCGGCCCGGCCGTGCTGATCTTCGAGACCCTGGCCGAGCGCACGCTGGCGCTCGCGCAACTCGCGCGGCGAGAAGACCCCGATGCCGGCTACGAACCCCTGCTCGACGAGTTGCTGCGCCCGGTGCTGGCACGGTGCCTTCAACACGGCGTGCGCATCGTCAGCAACTTCGGTGCGGCCAACCCTGCGGGCGCAGCGCGCCGCATTGCCGCGTTGGCACAAGAACTCGGCCTGCGCGCGCCGCGCATCGCGGTGATCGAGGGCGACGACCTGATGGGCGAAGCCCACCGCGCCCTGCTGGCCGACGCGCTCGGGCCGCAGGCGCAAGGCCTGAAGATCGTGTCCGCCAATGCCTACCTCGGTGCCGAGGCGATCGCCGATGCCTTGCTGGCCGGTGCCGAGATCGTCGTCGCGGGCCGGGTGGCCGACCCGTCGCTGACCGTGGGCCCGGCGCTCGCACACTTCGGCTGGGCGCGTGACGATTGGGACCGGTTGGCCCGCGCCACGATGGCCGGCCACTTGCTCGAGTGCGGCGCCCAGGTCACCGGCGGCTACTACGCCGACCCCGGCTACAAAGACGTGCCCGGCATGGCCCACCTCGGCTACCCGATTGCCGAGATCGATGCCGACGGCCACTGCGTCGTCACCAAGCCGCCTGGCACCGGTGGCCGCATCGACGAGCACACAGTGAAAGAGCAGCTGCTCTACGAACTGCACGACCCCGCCGCCTACCTCACGCCCGATGTGGTGGCCGACATCACCGAGGCGCAGGTCACGCAGCTCGGCACCGACCGTGTGCGCCTGAGCGGCGTGCGCGGCCACGCACGGCCGGCCACGCTGAAGGTCAACGTGTGCCACGAGACCGGCTGGCTCGCCGAAGGCGAGATCTCGTACGCCGGGCCGCGAGCCGAAGCACGCGCCCGCCTGGCGGCCGAGGTGCTGCGCGAACGGCTGAAGGGCCTGGGCCCGATGCGTGCGGACCTCATCGGCGTCAGCAGCGTGTTTGCAGATGACGCCGGCAAGTGGCCTGCATCGCACGCCGACACTGACGCCCGCGATGTGCGATTGCGCGTGGCGCTGCACCACGCCGACCCGAAGCAGGCCGAGCGCCTCGCGCGTGAGGTGACGGCCCTCTACACCTGCGGCCCCGCCGGCGGCGGCGGTGTGCGCACGGCACTTCGCCGCCGCCTCGGCACCGTGAGCTGCACCGTGCCGCGCGACAGCGTGCATGGCCGCTACTTCTTTCTTGCTTGATACCGAGACGAGGAGCCACGATGCCCACCACGCTGACCGTACCGCTCTACCGCGCCGCGCATGCGCGCACCGGCGACAAGGGCAACCGCTCCAACATCAGCCTGATCGCCTGGCACCCGCGGCTGTGGGAGCTGCTGGTCGAGCAGGTGACCGAAGCGGTGGTCGCGCGCCAGTTCGCGCACCGCCGGCCGAGCCGGGTGGTGCGCCACCTGCTGCCCCAGCTGCACGCGATGAACTTCGTGCTCGACGACGTGCTCGACGGCGGCGTCAACGACGCGCTCAACCTCGACAGCCATGGCAAGGCGCTGTCCTTCCTGCTGCTCGACCTCTCGCTGGAGGTGCCGGTCGAACTGGGCGATTGCCTGGTCGGCGAAAGCGCTTCCCCTTCGACCTGATTTCTCAAACAACGAACGGAGACGAACCATGAACGCAAGCACCTTCACCCACCGACGCCGAGTCACCACCGGCCTGCTGCTGGCCCTCGCGCTGCCAGGCGCCGCGTGGGCGCAGGCCTACCCGGCCAAGCCCATCACCTTCGTCGTGCCCTTCGCGGCCGGCAGCGCCACCGACCAACTCGCGCGTGCGCTCGGCCAGTCGGTCACCACCGACACCAAGCAGGCCGTGGTGGTCGACAACAAGGCCGGCGCGAGCGGCATGCTGGCCGCGCAGAACGTGGCCAAGTCGGCGCCCGACGGCTACACCGTGCTCATCACCACCAACACCACGCACGCGGCCAACGAGCATCTGTACAAGAAGCTCTCCTATGACCCGGTGAAAGACTTTGCACCCGTCACCGCGCTCGGCAAGGGCAGCCAGGTGATGGTGGTGAGCGTGAACTCGCCGTACAAGACCGTGGGCGACGTGCTGGCCAAGGCCAAGGCCGAGCCGGGCAAGCTCGCCTTCGGCAGCGGCAGTTCATCGAGCCGTGTGGCGGGCGAACTCTTCAAGCAGATGGCCGGCGTGGAGCTGCTGCACGTGCCGTACAAGAGCAACCCGCTGGCCATCACCGACCTGCTGGGCGGCCAGATCGACCTGATGATCACCGACACCTCGACCGGTGTGCCGCAGGTGAAAGGCGGCAAGCTGCGCGCGCTCGGCGTGTCGACGATGCAGCGCACCCCGCTGCTGCCCGACGTGCCGACGATCGACGAAGCCGGCGTGAAGGGCTACGACATGGGCTACTGGTTTGCCGCCTATGTGCCTGCCGGCACGCCCGCGCCGGTGGTGCAAAAGCTGCGCGAGCTGCTGGTGAAGGGCACCGCCAGCGAATCGGCCAAGACCTTCTTTGCCAACAGCGGCTCGGTGCCGTTCACCACCACGCCCGAAGGCCTGGCCAAGTTCCAGGCCGGCGAAACCGAGAAATGGGGCCGCGTGATCAAGGCGGCCGGCATCGAAGCTGAATAAGCGCTTCTTCTTTTCATCCCGTTCCTCCTGACGCGGGCGCCGCAGAGCGCCCCGGTGGGCGGAGCTCTGCTCAACGACAGGAGACAAACATGACACGCAAGACCCTCACGGGCCGCAGCGGTGCGGCCTTGCTGGCCCTGGCTTTCAGCCTGGGCGCCTGCGGCGGCAGCGACGACGCGCCCACACCACCGCCTGCCGCGGTGACACCGCAGCTGCGGCTCACCATCAGCGCCACCGAAGACTTCAGCGGCAGCTACGGCAGCGTCGGCGCCTACGAAAAAGTCAGCGGCAGCATCGCCGGCGAGGTCGACCCGAAGGACACGAAGAACGCGGTGATCCAGGACCTGCAGCTCGCCCCCGTCAACGCACGCGGCATGGTCGAGTACAGCGCCGAGTTCGTGATGCTCAAGCCCAAGGACATGAGCAAGGCCAGCGGCGTGCTGCGCTACGACGCACCCAACCGCGGCAACATCCTGACGATGGTGAACCCCACGGCCACGCCGAGCGACGCGGTCTACCTGGAGCGCGGCTACGTGCTGCTGTACTCGGCCTGGCAAGGTGATGTGCCCAAGAGCAGCGCGTCAAGGCTCACGCTCACCGTGCCGGTGGCGAAGAACGCCGATGGCAGCTCGATCACCGGCACCTACCGCAGCGAGCTGATCCCCGCGGCGGCCACGCCGGTGATGTCGCTGCCCGGCGGCGTGTTCAACGGCACGATGATTCCGTACGCGCCAGCGAGCCTCGACAACACGCTGCCCGGCTACTCGCTCACGCGGCGCGTCAACGACACCGACGCACACGTTGCTATCCCACCGAGTGACTGGAAGTTCGCCAACTGCGATGCCGCTGCGAACCCATTCCCCGGCACAGCCGATGGCGCGAACATCTGCCTGAAGGGCGGCTTCGATCCGAAGTACCTGTATGAGCTGGTCTACGTGGCCAAGGACCCGAAGGTCATGGGCGTGGGCCTCGCCGCGCTGCGCGACACGGTGAGCTTCTTCCGCAGCCAGGCCGTCGATTCGATCGGCACGGCCAACCCGCTCGCCGGCCGCATCACGCACGCCATCGGCCAGGGCACCTCGCAGTCGGGCAACGCGATGAAGACCTTCCTGCACCTGGGCTTCAACCAGGCGCTTGACGGTAGCAAGGTGTTCGACGGCCTGTATGCCCACGTGGCTGCGCGCCAGACCAACATCAACACCCGCTTCGCCGTGCCCGGCGGTGGCGGCGCGATCCGCACCGACCACACCGCCTTCGGCCAGACGGCACCGCGTGCACTCGACAAGGACTACGTCGACCCCATCACCGGCCGCAAGGGCGGCGTGATGACGCGCTGTGCCGCGACCGACACCTGCCCCAAGTTCTTCCTCGGCTTGTCAGGCACCGAGTTCTGGCAGCTGCAAGGCTCGCCAGTGCTGACCGATGCCTATGGCTTCAGCGATCTCGTGCAGCCTGACAACGCACGCATCTACTACTACGCCAGCACGCAGCACGGTGGTAATGGCGGCACGGCCAGCATCCTCTACGCGCCGACGAACAGCGTGTACCCGCGCGGCACCGTGGCCCACCACACCGACACCTTCCGCGCGCTCTTCATCGCGCTTGAAGACTGGGTGGTGCACGACACGCCGCCGCCCGCGAGCCAGGTGCCGTCGATCGCCGCCGGCACGCTGATCCGCCCGGACCAGCAGGTCTACCCGCAGATCAAAGGCCTGACCTGGCCCGTGAGCGGCGTGGCCACCGCCATTCCCGACTTCAGCTACCGCGGCTGGTTCAACGGCTACAAGGTGCTCGACTACGGCCCGCAATACGTGCCGCAAGACGAGTCGGGCATCGCCACGCAGCTGCCCCCGCTGGTCGGCGCCGACTACGCGATCATGGTGCCGAAGGTCGATGCCTCCACCGGCCTCACGACCTCGGGCATCCGCGGTGTGGAAGTGCAGGCGCCGCTCGGCACCAGCATCGAGTTCAACTATGTGGCCACACCCGGCATCGTCGACCTCACCAGCCTGACCGGCAGCTACTTCCCCTTCCACACCACCGAAGCGGCGCGTGTGGCGGCCGGCGACACACGGCCATCACTCGAATCGCTGTACGGCAACCAGGCTGGGTATGTGGGTGCAGTGACTACCGCGGCCAACGGCCTGGTGGCGCAGCGCTTTCTGCTGCAGCGCGATGCGGACTTGCGCATTCAGCAGGCCGTGTCGGCGGCGGTGTTGCCGTAGGCATTGCCCTCGAGCGAGAGAGTCTTATTCCAGCGGCACCGCTTCGAATGCCTCGCTCGCACCGGCGCGCTCGAAGGCCGAGCCAGCCGGGTGGTCCAGCAGTGGCGTTACCTCGGGATGCTCGACAGCGAAATCCGCCAACACGCAGGTGATGTAGTGCGTGGGCTGGTTCATGTACTTCTCGCTTTCGCTGCCGCTGAGGAAGCGCCAGCCGCTGTCGCTGGGCGTAGCCGGGGCGGTGCGATAGGCGTAGCCGACAGGTTTCTGGTGGGTGGTGATTACCTCGGTGGCAACGCAGGTGAGAGAGGTCATGGACGAGGGCGCTGGAAGGGGTGAGTGAGCCGGGAGGGAGAGAGGGAATCTGAGCAACGCTCGCTATTCTGAACGGTGACAGCTTTGCAGCGGGTTCGGCCACCATCGATTGCAATCCGATGACTGTTTCCGGGCCACAAACTGCCTGTCACGTCGGGCTGCTTCCGGGTATGACGGAAAGGCGGTAGCCGAGGCCCTCAGCCTTCGACGCGCCTCGCGAGGCAGCTACTTCATCGGTGCCGCCGTGTGCGCTGCCGGCGTTGTCGCATGGGGTACGGCGGTATCGCACACTGCGCGCGCATCGACCACGCCGTTCGACTGGACCTGATTCGCATGCGCCGCTTGATGAGCCATGCCCCAGCGACGGATCTCCTCCGCCACCGGCAGCACGGAGCGCCCGTGCGACGTGAGCGCGTAGTGAACGGCAGCGGGCACAGGCCCGCTCCGCTCCCGGCTCACAAGACCGTCAGCCTGCAGTTCGCGCAGTTGTTCTGCCAGCACCTTTGCCGACACGTCTGGCAGGCTGCGTCTCAACGCGGCAAAGTGGCGCGGGCCGTCTGCCAGCCGATACACGACGAAGAGCTTCCATCGCCCGCCGATGGCGGCCAGCGCAGCCGTGAGCGCGCAACCCGGGATCGCGTTGACACGTGCAACGCGCGAACGGTTACCTCCGGGTGCCTTCTTGGCAGTGGCCATGGTGCTGGATAGAGTTGTTTCCGTCGCCCGAACGCATCGAGCACTGGCGGCGTTCAGCCTGCTTCAGTGTAGTCACATCACTCCTTCGGTTGCCTCGCACAATGTTCCTGCTGCCCACTCGTTCGACCCTGCGCGGCATCGCCGCTTTGCTGGCAGTTGCCAGCGCCTGCGCCGTTGGCGCCCCGCCTTCCACGGCGTCGGCCGACACCGAGCCGGACGCCGCGCTCGCAATCCCTGCAACACCCGCCGGTTCGCTGCACGACTTCGACTTCGAGCACGGCCGCTGGCACACGGCGCTGCGGCGCCGCCTGCACCCTCTGAGCGGATCGGATGTCTGGGCCGACTACGCCGGCACGACCATCGTGCGCCCGGTGCTGGGCGGTCGCGCGAACCTCGTCGAACTCGATGTCTCCGGCACCGAGGGGCGTCTCCAGGGGCTGTCGCTGCGGCTCTTCGAGCCGAAGCACAAGCGGTGGACGCTCAACTTCTCGAACGCGGCGTCTGGCACGCTCGCCGCTCCCATGACGGGAGGATTCGGCGGCGGCCCGCGCGGCGTGTTCTACAGCGTGGAGGAATTCGACGGCCGGCGCGTGCTCGTGCGCTTCGTCATCGAATCGACGAGCGCCGACACCTGTCGCTTCGAACAGGCGTTTTCGGTCGACGGCGGCGCAACGTGGGAGACCAACTGGATCGCGGTGGACACGCGGTCATGAAATCACGTCCGGTGCTTTTAGGTTCGAAGGAATCAGCGCTAGAGTGAGCTCACATTCGGTTTTTACGAAGTGATGTTTGCATGCTGAATTTCCGCCACCTGTACTACTTCTGGGTCGTCACCAAAGAAGGCGGCTTCGCCCGCGCCGCCGAGCGGCTGGAAATGGCGGTGCAGACCATCAGTGCGCAGGTGCGCGAACTCGAGAAAGCGCTGGGGCACCAGCTGCTCAAGCCCGCCGGCCGCGGCATTGCGTTGACCGAGGCGGGTGAGGCCGCCTTCGCACGCGCCGAGGAGGTTTTCCAGATCGGGCAGGCCATAGCGGAAGAAGTGCGCGAGGCGGCCAGCAGCAAGGTGGCGCGCCTGGCAGTGGGCTTCTCGGACGGCATCTCCAAGCTGGCCGCACACGCGATGCTCGCGCCGATACTCACCACACCGTCGTTGCGGCTGGTTTGCCACGAAGGCGAGGTGCAGCAGCTGCTCGCCGAGCTGGCCATGCACCACCTCGATCTGGTGCTGGCCGGTCAGCCCGCTCCCAACAACAACAACTTGCGGTTGACGAGTGAACGCCTCGTTCAATCGCCGGTGGAGTGGTATGGGCCTGTCGCGCTCGTTCGCAAAGCCGAAGTGGCCGAATTTCCGCAGTCGCTGGGCAGGCTGCCAATACTCCTGCCCACCGGCCATTCGGCGCTGCGGTTCAGCCTCGATCGCTGGTTTGAAACCGAGGGCCTGCGGCCACGAATCGTGGGGGAATTCGAAGACAGCGCGCTGATGGCTGTTTTTGCAGCGCGCGGGCTGGGTGTGTTTCCGGTCAGCCAGCTCGGTGCCTCGGATCTGGCCCTGATGCACGGGTTGCGGCTGCTCGGCCATTCGCCCGGCGTATCCGAGGAGATCCATGCGATCCGGTCGCGCCGCGGGCAACATCACCCGCTCGTGATGCAACTGCTGGACAGCGCACGCGGTTGACGGGTCGCACAGGCGCGCTTGTCGACGCGGCCCGGGTCGGCAAGCTAATGGTGGTTCCCCGCCTTGAGCAGCAGTGCTTCGCCAGGAGTTCCGAGAGAGTGGATCGGTTTTTACGAAGTTCGTGTCACTGATTTGCTTCTTTTTCAGAACGCCGATGCACCTTACCTTCTGGTCACACCTCAACCAAAGGAGAGCTGTGATGCAGATTCTTTTCAAATCTCGAGATCCGCAAGCCGACGAACTGCGGGATGTGGCCCAACGCCGCACGCGCTTCGTTTTTCGCCGCCTCGACTGGCTGGTGCCGAAAGCCATCGTGCGCTTGTCGGACGTCAACGGCCCGCGCGGTGGCATCGACAAGCACTGCCAGGTCGAGATCAGGAGCGACGTCGCCGGCACCGTGGTGGTGGCATCCGTGGCGCGCGACTGGCGCACTGCCTTGGACAACGCCTTGTCGCGGGCCTTGCGGTTCCTGATGCGCCAGTGGCGCCGCGGCAATGACAAGAGGGCGCTGCGCCAACGCGCGCTCCCGTCGCTCCACAACGAACAACAGCACGACTGAATCAACACCTCAAGGAGAAACGATGAAGTGCCCAAACTGCCCTGAATCCACGCTGGTGATGACCGATCGCCAAGGTGTCGAGATCGACTATTGCCCCACCTGCCGCGGTGTCTGGCTCGATCGAGGAGAGCTCGACAAGCTGGTCGAGCGCTCCGTCTCGTCGGCACCTGCCAGAAGTGCCGGAGTGAACAACGAAAGACATCCCGGATTCGTCGACTCGGACTACCGCCACGGCCGAAGCCAGAGCCCGGGACGAAGGAAATCGTGGCTGAGCGACATCTTCGATTGAGCCCCACCCCTTCACCCTTGGAGAAACAGCATGCGCCACTATCACCCTGACAGCCCGCAGGCCGCTGCCCGCATCGTCGCACTGACCGTCCTGGCCGACCGCGACATCGGCACGACGGAACTCGAGCTGTTGGACCGCCTGGCGGTTCACGAACAGCTCGGTCTTGACCGAAACGAACTGCACACCGTGCTGGACAAATTCTGCGAAGACCTCTTGTCCAGCGAACAACTGCAGTGGGCCGACACCTGCCCGGTGGATGAGCGCACATTGGCTGGCTTGATGGGCGACATCGAAGACCCCGCCTTGCGTCGAAAACTGCTGCGGCTGTGCATCGAGATCGCCGAAGCCGACACGACAGTGACCGATGGCGAGGCGATCGTGCTGACGGCAGCGGTGGAGCATTGGGGTTTGCACCGCGAGATGCTTCAGTGACTGGCCCGGGACGTGTCGTCCCCCAGAGAAATTGAAGCGCGCATCTGCCGCATTGACATGAATAGAGGAATTTGAAGATGAAACGCGTTGCCTTGTTCTTGCTGACCAACCTGGGCGTCATGCTCGTACTCGGCCTGGCCGTCAACCTGCTCGGCCTCAACCAGTTTCTCAGCGCCAACGGTCTGAGCGTGACGGGGCTGCTGGGCTTTGCGCTGGTGATGGGTTTCGGCGGCGCCTTCATCTCGCTGTTGATCAGCAAACCCATGGCCAAGTGGACTACCCGGCTGCAGGTGATCAACGGATCGACCGACCCAACCCATGCCTGGCTGGTCGGTACGGTCGAGCGCTTTGCCCAGCAGGCGGGCGTGAAGACGCCGGAGGTCGGCATCTACGAAGGCCCGCCCAACGCGTTCGCCACCGGCGCATTCAAGAACTCGGCCCTGGTGGCCGTGTCCACGGGGTTGCTGGAGTCGATGACGCGTGATGAGGTCGAAGCGGTCATCGGCCACGAGGTGGCGCACGTGGCCAATGGCGACATGGTCACCATGGCGCTGATTCAAGGCGTCATGAACACCTTCGTGGTCTTCTTGTCGCGGGTGATCGGCTATCTCGTCGACAAGCTCGTCTTGCGCAACCAGAACGAAGGCCCGGGCATGGGCTACTACGTCACGACCATCGTGCTGGACATTGTGCTCGGCGTGGTCGCTGCGTTGATCGTGGCCTGGTTTTCGCGGCAGCGCGAGTTCCGTGCCGACGCGGGCGCCGCACGGCTCATGGGGCGCAAGCAGCCGATGATCGATGCGCTAGCCCGGCTGGGTGGTTTGGACCCAGGCGAGATGCCCAAGGCCATGCGCTCCATGGGCATCAGCGCCCGACCGAGCGGGATGCTGGCCCTGTTCTCCAGCCACCCACCCATGGCGCAACGCATCGAGCGACTCAACCGCGAGATGCCTCCGGGTCAATAGCGCAGCCGGCGACCGCAATCAAGGGACCTGCTGACGTAGCCGGTCTCCAGCGCAGCGACGCAGGCGGCAAAAAATCAGGCATCCGCGTTCGCTGCACTACATCGAAGTTCGTCGAATGTCGGCCGTCCTTCAGCTTGGCCGGTCGCAGTCGACCGATAGCTGACACTCGCAGACGCGGCGTGTGCGCGGAACTGACCGACCCCGACGCGCCGGAGTGGCGCAAGCCGCCAACCCGGCGCATACACCGAAGGTCAGCGGAAGCCGCCCGCGACTCTGATTCGGTCGCCAGTGATCCAACGCGATGCGTCGGAGGCGAGGAACACAGCGACGTCGGCGATATCGTCCGGCCTACCCAGGCGACCGAGCGGTGTGCCTGCAATCATCTGCGTCTCCATGTCGCTGCCGATGATGCCCGCAGTGTGCGTGCCCTCGGTCTCTACGCCGCCGGGTGCGATGGTGTTCACACGAATCTTCTTCGGCGCAAGCTCGATCGCGTGGGTGCGCGTCACCTGATCGAGCGCACCTTTGGTCGCGCCGTAGATCGTCGCACCAGGAAGGCCTTTTTCGCTTGCGATCGAGCTTATGTTGATGACACTGCCACCTTCGGCGGGAAACAGCTTCACGGCTTCCCTGGTCGCGAGGATGGGGCCAAGCACGTTGGTGTCGAACTGTCGATGGAACTCGGCCTCGGTCACTTCTTCGAGCGCGCCAAACTGATAGATACCGGCGTTATTGACCAAGATGTCGAGGCGGCCGAATGCCTCGTATGCCTCGATGAAGAGGCGCTTGACTTCAGCTTCCTTGGCGACACTGCCGTGCACGGCGATCGCCTTGCCGCCCGCGCTTTTGATATCGGTGACGACTGCGTCGGCGCCTGCCCTGCTCGACGAGTAGTTGACGACGACCGACGCGCCTTGTGCGGCGAACGCCTTGGCAATGGCCGCACCGATCCCCTTGGATGCGCCCGTGACGATGGCCACTTTTCCTTGCAATGAACCGCTCATGAATCTTCTCCTTAGAACGACGCTGTCGTTTTGACAGTTAGATAAGTGTCGAACTAACGACGAGCCCTTAGAGGCCGTGGGGTAATCACTCGCCGATCAGATTTGAGCGAGATGCTCGAGATAGGCCTGCAGCACCTCGCGCTGCAACACCAGATTCATGTACTTGCCGTCGCGCTCCATGACCACCAGACCGGCGGTTTCGAGCTCTTTGAGATGGTGCGATATCGTCGCCGGGCTCACGTCGTGACTCTGCTGGAGCGCGCTGCATGGGCAAGGGCCATTCGTGCTGCCGATCTCTTGAAGCAGTCGAACACGTCGCGGTTCGGCGAGCGCACGAGCGATGCGAGCGAATTGACGTTCGCTGAGCTTTGCTTCCTTGATGCGTTCCATTGAATCTCGATTGTCCTACGTCGCACTTCGCCCCGCAGAACTGCCATGACCGGCCGGTTCTGGCCTGGACTGCGAGTTCGCTGTCGGGCCAGAAAGCCGACTTTTGCTGGGTGGGTCCCGGCCGACCAAGGGCAGCTTGCAGCCGCACCCTGGGAAACCCGGTCCCGGCCAGGAGCAGACGATGGTGAACGACTGCTATCGGACGACCAAGCTACCTGCCCGGAGCTAACATGCGGACGCGATACCCATCCCTCGACGCTGAAGTCACAAGGGCTAACGGGTGCTGAGCCGGCACATACAGGGAGAAGCCGTTTGAGCTCCAAGCGAGGTCCTACTCATCTCGAGGAAGAGTTGCGCGTCGCAGTCCGCACTTTTTCTTCGTCGCTCTGTTCCACTGGTCCGGTCGTCGGGGACATGTCAGCGCTCATTCGAGCAACCTCGTCATTGCCACTTTCGAACTTGGCTTACTGGGAGCGATCAATGCGTGACGAGCATTCGCTCGCACGACGTGCCCACGCCGCTTCGAGGGCGTGCGGATGGCGCGCGCTGTTTTCATTCACCGGCGCAAAGGAACGGGCTGAGCCCGGTCGTCTTCTGACTTGGATCGACTTGAGTAGCTACGATGGCTATGTCCGCGAGAGGACGCTGCGCACCCTTTCCGGCGCCGCCCCGAACAGCTTCTTCCTCGCACTGGCCGCCCGAAGACTCAACGATTGGGTCCCCCAAGTTAGAGCGGCCGCGAGAGAGGCCGTCCCCAAGCTTGCGCGTACATCTGACCCCGAGCACGTTGTAGATGCACTGTGCGCGATGCTGCCGGCTTGGACTTCTTGGGGCCGGATGGAGGATATGGACAAGCAAGTCATGGCAGAACTCACGTCCATAGACAGGGTTGCCGAATTGCTCACGCACCGGCTCATTTCATCTGCGGCTGGGCCTATGTCTTCGTTTCTGTCACAAGCCCTTCGTTCGGTGTTCCTCGACGAGAACCTGGCCGAGATAGCAACGGAGGCAATTCAGCCCGCGGTCCGCGCCAGAGCCTATCGCACCCTTCTCGTGAGCAAGGCAGTGTGGGTGGAGGGGCGCAAGTGGCAGTGGACTGACGTGAGGTATTGCCAAGGTCGCCTCAACAACGTTTTTGGTGAAAGGTCCCTCATAGTCAGGAGGCCGCCCGTACTGATGGAGCTGTTGGACTTGGCTGCAGCTGATCCCTCTTCTATTGTTCGACGTGTGGCTGCGGAGGCACTTGTCAGAGAGATGAGCAATCTCGGAAGCGCTGCACTGCCGCTGGCTCGCAAATTCGCAAGCGATACATCACCGTCAGTCGCTGAGCGAGGAGTCTTCGTCTTGCAGGGGCTTACTGCGCATTCGGGCTGATGCGCAGGGGACTCCAGTCGGCCAGGCGCGGCCGCACTGCCCAAACCCGACATTGACACAATCTCTGCGGTGAGACCTTGAGGCTTCCAGCCGGCTGCATGGTGTCACAGAGCCATTGAATCTCGGTCGGATTGTTAGAGTTCAATGATGAACCAAGGCTCCGACGATGCTTCAGAGGAAGGCAACGGCCGCCCTCTGCCCGGGGTAGGTCTTGTGGACGCCCTTATGGCTGCAGCGAAGGCAGGCAAATTGCGCCTGTCAATTCAGATGCCTTGGACACACGAGCCCATTGAGCGCGCGGAGCGGGTGTTTGAGGGGATCTGGGGATGGCTTAGCGAGGTGGGTGCCAATGACTGGGACGCGATTGAGTCGCTCGCTCAACACTTCCATCCTGACTATGGAATGGACCAGGAGACGAGGAGCCTCGACCCGAACCGCGCCGCAGGTTCGACCGTCTATCTGCAGATGGAGCGTGGCGAGTTCTCGCCGGTCTGGATCAAGGCAGTGGCACCCACTCTCTATGGACTACTACCCGAGGCGAAGCGCCACAAAGGCGCGAAGGCGCCGACCGAGTACCTCATCGCGACTCTCTTCTTGTCGGCTCGGCTCGCCGCACACGAGTTCGCGAATCTCAATGACGAGTTGCGGAAGGAGTCGCCGAACTCGGAAAGCATTGCCAGGCACCTCTACTTCTTTGAGCGTTTTTCGTCCCTCTGGCGACGCATCAGCCAGAACAAGCCGGCTACATTGGTCCTCAACCACGCGAAGCGACGCAGTGCGGAAAGCTGGCGCGACGATCTGCTGGCATACCACCGCCAGCGCGTTGAAACGCATCCGGAGCGACGAGTCTCCGCGAGGGAAAGCGCCAAGCTGTGGAGCAGTGACAAGAAGAGTCCGACCTTCGAGGTGGCCTACCGGGCACTCCAACAGGCGCTGAAGTCAATCGAGTAGGTATCTACGTGCGTGCGTCACTATTCGCAAGGCAGCCATCTAAGCAAACTTGTCGTATCGAACGATTGATGACGGCGAAAGGCTTGCACAGTGCGTGACGTTGACCCCTTCAGATTTCGCAATGACTCGGCCTGGGTCAAGTTAATCGCCTGGCTGCTGCTTCAAGCTCGCCTTGCTGTGACTGCCGTCTGCCTGGCCGCTTGTCTTGGCGCGACGACCGACGTCGCCCCCTTGATCAAGAAAGCCATCCAAGCACTCGCAGCTTGACGTGACTCTTCTTTGCTGTACCTGCGCTAGACGGCCGAACGACCGACCGCTTTTTCCTTCGCGAGACGGTCGACTTTGGGTCGGCAACACCAGTTCTCGGCTGGCGGAAGCAGTCGCTGGGTGCGTAAGCGTCTTGGCGTGTACTGATCGTGGGAAGCGTGTCGGGTTCCGGCGTAGGCCCGCCTTGGGCCTACTGCAGTCGTCAATGCAGCTTAAGGACGCCGTCAACATTCGGTGTCGAATCTCGTCCGGCAGGACCCAGTCGTCTGAAGCGGTCGCCAGGAGGACGTCCCCTTGGCAACAGCCGTCAGCCAAGCCGCTACCGAGCCTGCGCCAACAGCCATTGCGACTTGCGCGGCTCGCGGCACGGACCGGGCCGCTCAGACGCGCGCCGTCTTCCACGTCCCTCGGCTAAACAGCCAGAGCGTGAAAACGCCCACTGAGGTCTCGGACACGAATACGGCCCAGAACACGCCCGTCGCCTGCAGGTCGAGGTGCAACGCGAGCAGCCACGCCAGCGGGATCTGGATCAGCCAGAAGAACACGAGGTTGATCTTCGTAGGCGTGACCGTGTCGCCCGCACCGTTGAAAGCCTGCACCGCGACCATCCACCATCCGTAGACGAAGTACGAGTACGAGAGGATGCGCAGCCACTCGGCCCCGATGTCGACGACACCCGACTCGTCGGTGAAGATGCCGATCAGCTCGCGCGGGAACATGAAGAACACCACCGACACGGCCACGGTGAATGCCATGTTGTACCAGCCGATGTGCCACACCGAAGCCTCGGCGCGGTCGGGCTGGCCGGCGCCTAGGTTCTGGCCGACCAGGGTGGCCGCGGCGTTGGACATGCCCCACGCCGGCATCAGCGTGAACATCATCAGGCGCATCGCGATCGTCGCGCCGGCCACCGCCTCGCTGCCAATCGCCGCCAGGATGCGCATCAGGAAGATCCACGCCGCCATGGCAACGATCATCTGGCCGACGCCCCCGAGCGACGTGCGCACGATGTTCCAGAGGGTGGCCGCCTCGAGCGCGAATTGCGAGCTGACGATGCGGACGTGCCGGCTGCCGCGCAGCAGGATCCACAACTGCATCGACACGCCGACGCCGCGACCGATGACCGTGGCGATCGCCGCACCCTCGACGCCGTGCGCAGGGACCGGCCCGAAGCCGAAGATCAGAATCGGATCCAGCACGATGTTCAGGCCGTTGGCCACCCACAGCACGCGCATCGCCGCGGCCGCGTCGCCTGCACCTCGGAAGATGGCGTTGCAGACGAAGAGCAGCATGATGACCACATTGCTGCCCAGCATCCATTGCATGTAGCGCACGCCATGCGTGAGCGTCCATGCGTCGGCACCCATGAGCTGCAGCAGCTCACGCGCCCAGACGATGCCTGCGACGGAGAACGGCAGCGACGCCAGCACCGCAATCCAGATCGCCTGTGCGGCGCTGACGGCAGCGGCCTCGCGGTCCCCTTCACCGACGCGCCGCGCGACGACGGCAGTCACTGCCATCGCGAGGCCGATGCAGACGGCGTACAGCAGGAACAGGAACGTCTCGGTCAGTCCCACCGTCGCCACCGCCGACGGGCCGAGCTTGGCAACGAACCAGATGTCGACGACGGCGAAGGTCGACTCGAGCACGAGCTCCAGCACCATAGGCACCGCGAGCAGCAGCACTGCGCGCCGCATCGGAATCTTCGTGTAGTCGGCGTTCGTGCCGCGAATGGCGTCGAGCAGTTCGCGCCAAAGAGAACGGTGCTGCGTGGCAGGAACGGCAGCCGGGGCAACGGTGGGTTGATTAGTCGAACTCATCGAATCTCCATGATGTGGCATGCGGCCCGCGCCGCCCTCTTTGTGCCTGACGAGGAGACGACGAATCAGGTATGCCTGGATCGACACGGAACATGTAACGCGAGACGAAAATTTCGTGGCGATTCGATGGCTTTGGCCGACGCATCGCTCGCGAGCGCTCGTCCCGGCAGCAACCAGTCGTAGCAGCCCCGATCCGTCAGGGAAAACGATCCCTTCTGGTCGAAAGTCGCCGGTCACGTTGCCGAACTTTTGTGGCTGTCCTCTCCGGAAATTGCAGGCGGCTTTTCGTCTGCAGCGGCGGGCGTGAGGCTGTTCATGTACTGGCTCGTCGTCAAGCCCATGGATACATAGATGCTCGTCAAGGCCTCCACGCCGATGTCGGCGCGGCTGACCCAGTCCTCGGGCACGTAGAGCAGGCCACCGCCCACGGGCACCGGAGCGGTGGGCACCAACACGCCCAGGTAGCGGCGCCCGCCATCCATGACCACGGGCTCGGGCGTGCAGAGTAGCGCCAGCACGGCGACCTTCTGCCCATCGCTGCCCTGTGCGTCCTCGGCCGGCCGACCGCCGAAATGCAGCCACACCGGGCTCATGGAGCCCAGGCCCTCGGTGTCCTTGCGCGAGAACAGCTCGACCATGCGCGTGATCACGTCGTAAACATTGCGCACCAGGGGGATGCGCTGCATCAGCCGGTCGATCAGGCGCTTGATGCCCACCTGCAGCCCGGCCTCGACGAGCACGCCCAGCAGCCAGATCGCCACGCACAGCAGGACCAGGCCCAGCACGTAGCCGATGGACTCGGAGCGCGAGACCGAAACGCCAATAGCGACCAGCACCGAACCGAACATGCTGGACGGTCCCAGCCAGGCCGACAGCAGCTGCCAAGCCCAGGCCAACAGCGCGAAGGTGGCGGCCAGCGGCAAGATGGCCGCCAGGCCGGTCAGAAAGGTACGGCCCAGACGATAGCCCTTGTCCTTGAGGCGAGGCAGCATGGCGAGCAGCCCAGAGGGCAAAGCCGCGATCATAGAGAACGACCGCAGCTGCTGCTCCCACAGGAACGCTTCCTGATTCGGTTGACGGCGTGCGCGCGTTCTTCATGCCGCTCAGCGCCAACGTGTTGGAACACGTATGCATGACGGCCGCCCGACACATCTGTGTCCACGACCCTCACACACCGAGAGTCATGTACGAGTCCTGTGTCAGGGCGCTGCGGCGCGATGATCCCGAGCTCAAGTGCCCGTTGGGTTGAGCTGGAAGCGTTGCACGGCGCCCGACAGTCCCATGGCCTGCTCTTTCAGGCTTTCCGCTGCCGCTGCGGATTCCTCCACCAAGGCTGCGTTCTGCTGCGTGGCTTGGTCGAGCTGGGCCACGGCGTCGTTGACCTCGCCGATGCCCCGCGCCTGCTCGCGGGCCGCCGCCGAGATGTGAGCAACGATGTCCGACACGCGGTGCACGCTCGCGACGATGTCGTTCATGGTGTCGCCCGCGCGCTTGGCCTGCAGTGCTCCTGCCTCCACACGGTCGACGCTCGCGCCAATCAGCGACTTGATCTCCTTGGCAGCCTCCGCCGAGCGCTGAGCGAGATTGCGCACTTCACTGGCCACCACCGCGAAGCCGCGGCCCTGCTCGCCAGCGCGAGCCGCTTCGACCGCCGCATTCAAGGCCAGGATGTTGGTCTGGAAGGCAATGCCGTCAATGACGCCGACGATGTCGCCGATGCGCTTGGACCCGGCATTGATGACGCCCATGCTGTCGACGACCTCGAGTACCAGCTGCCCGCCTTTGCCTGCGATGTCCGAGGCCGACACGGCCAACTGGCTCGCCTGCGACGCGGACTCCGCACTCTGGTGCACGGTGACGGCCATTTGCTTCACCGAGCTGGCGGTTTGCTGCAGGTTGGCAGCCGCATGCTCGGTACGGGCGCTCAGATCCTGATTGCCCGATGCGACCTCGGTGCTGGCCACGCCGATGTTGTCCACCGACCGGCGGATGTGGCCGACCAGTTCGCGCAGCGCGTCCTGCATCTGCGACAAGGAACCCGTGAGTCGCCCGACCTCGTCGCGCCCAGCCGGCGGTATGTCTTCAGCCAGGTTGCCGGAGGCGATGCGGTCCGCGATGGCCTGGGCCCGGGCCAGCGGACCGACGATGCCGCGGTTGAGCAACCAGCCGAGCAGCACGGCAATGAGGGCGCAGCCGCCCGCCGTTCCGATGGTCGCGTTGCGGGTCATCGACATGGTCGACTCCGTGGTCTGGGCGAGCGCACGAGCACGTGCTTCTTCGAGCTGCACGACCTCACCTGCCACGCCGAGGTATTCGGCCACGATCTTCTTGAAGAATCCGGCTTCGCGAGCGGCCGTGTCGGTGTCGCCCGCGTCATTGGCCTTCAGCATCGCGTCCCTTCCCGCGAGATAGCGCTTGCGGACTTCAGCCAGTTTCTCCTGCACCGCTTTGCCCTCGAGCGAGGTTTCGACCTCGGCGAAGCGCTTTTGGATCTCGGATGTGCGCGCCGTCGAGCGCTTCATGTCCTGCTCGAAGTGATTGACCAATCCGAGGTCACTGCTCAAGCCAATTGCGAGCGCGCGCTGCGCATTCATCGCGATGTTCTGGCGCCATTCCTGGGCCAGGGAAAGGCGTTCGGCCTGGATGCCGCTGGCTTCCGCCGTCACGCCGCGGACCGCTTCAAGCTGGAACAGGGTGAAGGCGGCCAACGCCAGGATGAGCGCAACGATGACGCTGAAGCACAGCGCCAGCCGCATGCCAATGCGCTGATTCAGGAAAAAGGAGGTCATGGTGGGACTCGGGGCGAGAGAGCTCGCGGTCGGGAATCCCTTGTTATCGGCCGTTTCCTGCAGCGCCTGAAGGCAATGTGCTGACGAAGGCGCCGCCTGTCCGGCCGCAAGGTGCGCGTGGCGCATAACTGTTGACAGTTTTTACTCGTGTATGGCGACGCCGCGCCTTGCGGCCTTCTGCAGCAGGGCCAGCCCACAGTTCACCGCGCGTTCGGCGGCGTCCACGCCAGTGCCGTCGGCGCCGAAGGCTGCCTTGATGTTGCCGCCGGCATAGCGCAGCACCTCGCCCCCCAGGCTCGTTCACCGGCGCGGTGAATGCCACCAGCGCGCCATCCACCACCGACTGCACATCTTCGGGTTCTGTCTTGCACACAATCTGTGCAAACCATCTCTCTGAACTCGTTGTCGCTCCCGGCCAAGCGTCGCGCATCCATGGCATACGACTTGCTCAGTACCTGTCATGGCAATCGATTTCCATCCGCAACGTCGCTTCGCATGCATGGCAGAGCGGCTTTGTTGTGTGTTGTTGGCAATCGATTGCCAAACGACTCACGGCCCAGGGACTCCGCGCTCTCCGCGAGGCGTTGGTCCAGCGGCGCTTGCTGCGGTATTGGTGCTGGCCCTGGTTGCTTGTCGACCGGCTCCCCAGGCCTCGAGCGGTGCGGGCAATTCGGCCGGCGTTGCTGCGCTGCCGGCCGACGTCGTGCACTCATGGACGTCCGGTGGCGAGCTGAAAGCGATCGCCGCCGTCGCCGACGCGTTCAACGCCCGCGGCGGCGCCTGGCGTGACGCCGCGGTTGCGGGCTTCGACAATGCCGGTGCGCTGGGCATCAACCGGATGGTGGGGGGCCAAGCGCCGAGCGCGATGGCCTTCGTTGCCGGCCCGGCGCTGAACGATCTGGCCGACCGCGGCATGCTGACGCCGATCGACGCGCTGACCGGCGAGCCCGACTGGCAGTCGCACCTGCCACCGGCGCTGATGGCCGCGGTGACCCGAGGTGGCCAGCCGATGGCGGTGCCCTTGAATCTGCACGAGCAAAGCCTGTTCTTCTGGTCACGCGCCGCACTGGCCAAGGCGGGCCTAACACGTGTACCGACGGATTGGCCCGAGTTCTTCGCCACGCTCGACGCGGTCAAGGCGCAAGGCGCGATCCCGCTCGCGCTGGGTGGGCAGGCGTGGCAGGAAAGCACCCTCTTCAACTCGGTGCTGGCGTCGGTGCTTGGCAAGGCGGGTTACGAGAAGGTCTACCTCGAGCGCGACCCGGCCACGATCCTCGGACCCGGCTTCCGCCTGGCGGTCGAGATCTTCGGTCGCCTGCGCCACTACGTCGACGCCAATTCCCCCGGCCGCAACTGGAACGACGCGGCGCAGCTCGTCATCGCCGACCGTGCAGCGTTGCTCGTGATGGGCGACTGGGCGCTTTCGGAGTTCGCGCTCGCGGGCAAGGCGGCGGAGGTCGACTTCAGTTGCCGCGTCGGCCTGCGAGACGACCTGGCGGTGGTCGGCAGCGATGTGATGGCCTTTCCGCGCGCCCGTACCGACGCTGCGCGGCGCGCCCAGCGCCTGCTGGCCGAGGTGATGCTGGATCCGCAGGTGCAGCACGAGTTTGCGCGCAGGCTGGGGCCGCTGCCGGCGCGGCTGGATGCGCCGGTGGGCGATCTGCACCCGTGCATGCGGCACGCCGCGGGCCTGATGCGTGATGCCGCGACTGCGGTGCCGACGCCGTACATGAGCTTGCCGCCCGACGTGCTGGGTGAGATCGATGACGTGATCGCCGAGTTCTGGAGCGATCCATCGATGTCGGCCGAAACGATGGCACAGCGCTTCGCCGACGTGCTGCGCACCGCGACATGAACAGCACCTTGATGCACATTCGCCGAGCCTCGCCGATGCGCGAGCGCATGGTTGAAGGCCTGTTCATCGCGCCGGCGCTCGTGCTGACCCTGGTGGTGTTCGTCGGCACGATGGTCTGGACCGTCGGGCTGTCGTTCACGAGTTCGCGCGCCTTGCCCATCGGCCACTGGGTAGGTGCTGCGCAGTACGTGCGGCTGTGGAACAACGCGCGCTGGACCGCGTCGGTGGAAAACCTGGCGGGCTATGCGCTCGCCTACGTGCTGCTGAGCCTGGTGGTCGGCGTGCTGCTGGCGGTGCTGCTGGACCGGCAGGCACGTTTCGAAAATGCCTGGCGCACGATCTTCTTCTACCCGTACGCGGTCTCGATGATCGTCGCCGGTCTCGTTTGGCAATGGCTGCTGAACCCGGTGGTCGGGCTTCAATCGTTGTTCGGCGGCGCAGGCTTTGCATGGTTGTCGAACCCACGCCTGGCGATCTACGCGGTGGCACTGGCCGGCGCTTGGCAGTCTGCCGGGCTGGTGATGGTCATCGTGCTGGCGGCGCTGAAGGGCATCGACCCAGAGATCCGCCGCGCCGCCGCGCTCGACGGAATCCCCGTCTGGCGCATGTATGTCTCGCTGCTGCTGCCGCAGGTGCGCGGTGCGCTGGTCGCGGCGACGCTGCTGCTGGCAATGGCGGCCGCGCGCGTCTACGACCTGGTGGTCGCGATGACGAACGGCGGCCCCGGCAACGCCACCGAACTGCCGGCGAAGTTCGTGATGGCCTATCTGTTCGTGCGCCAGAACGTCGGCCTCGCGTCGGCCGCGGCGACGATGCTGCTGCTGGCCGTGGCCCTGTTGCTCGCGGTTGGCTGGGCGGCGCGCCGCGCCATCGGCCGTTGACGAGCGCGCGACCATGGTCACACCCACGATGACGACCCGAACGACCGCCAGGCCGACCGCAAGCCGGCAGGTCATTCCCCCACCGCCACTGCATGTGCGCCGGGCGCGCCATCTGCCAACGCTGCTGCTCGTCGGCGCGGCGGCCGCCTTCCTGCTGCCGCTGTGGGTGATGTTGGCCGGCTCGTTGAAATCGATGGACGAGATCCGTCACGGTTCGCTGCTGATGCCGCCCTTGCGGCCGACGCTGCAAGCCTGGCGCCAGGCGGTCGACGCGCTCGCGCCGGGTCTCGTGAACTCGCTGCTCATCACCGTGCCCGCCGTGCTGCTGTCGACACTGCTGGGCGCGCTGTCCGGCTACGCGCTTGCGTTCAGCCGCTGGCGCGCCGGCAGCCGCACGCTGTCGAATCTGCTGGTGCTTGCGGCGTTCATCCCGTTGCAGCTCTTCATTTATCCGGCCGTGCTCGGCCTGGCCTGGGTCGGCCTCTTCGGTTCGCTGGCGGGCGCGGTGCTCGCGCATGTTGTGTTCGGCCTTCCGTTGACGACGATTCTCTTCAAGGGCCACTTCGAGCAGCTGCCGCTGGAGCTGCTGCGCGCCGCGCAGATCGACGGTGCCGGCTTCGCGCGCATCTTCTTCTCAATCGTGCTGCCCGTGTCGATGCCGATGTGCGCGGTCGTGATGCTGCTGCAGTTCACCGGCATCTGGAACGACTTCATCGTCGGCCTCGTGTTCGCGGGTGGAGAGAACCAGCCGATGACGGTGCAGCTCACGAACATCATGGGCACGACCTTCGGCGAGCGCGCCTACAACGTGGAAATGGCTTCGGCCTTGTTCACGGCCGCGCTGCCGCTGCTCGTTTACTTCTATTCCGGCCGCCTCTTCGTGCGCGGCGTGCTGTCGGGGGCGATGAAGGGATGACTACGGGCGCAGCCATTGAGATCCGGTCCTGCTGTGTCGGCTACGGCGCCGCACAGGTATTGCATGACATCGACCTGGACATCGCCGAAGGCGAGTTCGTGGTGCTGGTCGGCCCCTCGGGCTGCGGCAAGTCGACGCTGCTGAACACGATTGCCGGCTTCATCGACCACAGCGCGGGCCACTTGGCGATCAGTGGCCGCGACGTCACCGGCGTGTCCCCGAAGGACCGGGGCATCGGCATGGTGTTCCAGTCGTACGCGCTCTACCCACACATGACGGCGCGCCAGAACCTGGGCTTCGCGCTCAAGGTGGCCGGCGTGCCGCGTGCAGAGATCGCGCGCCGCGTTGACAGCGTCGCCCAGCTGCTGCAGCTGCAGCCGGTGCTCGACCAGCGGCCGGGTGCGCTCTCGGGCGGGCAGCGCCAACGCATTGCGATCGGGCGCGCGCTGGTGCGCGACGCAGCGGTCTACCTGTTCGATGAACCGCTGTCCAACCTGGACGCGCTGCTGCGCAACGAGCTGCGGGTCGAGCTCAAGCGCTTGCACCAGACCTTGCGCAAGACGATGGTGTACGTCACGCACGACCAGGTCGAGGCGATGACGCTGGCCGACCGACTGGTGGTTCTGAACCAGGGGCGCGTGCAGCAGATCGGCACACCGCTTGAGGTGTTCACGAAGCCGGCGAACCGCTTCGTCGCCTCATTCATCGGCTCGCCGGCCATGAACTTCATCGACGGCAGCGTAGGCCACGACGCGGCCGGCCCGATGCTGGAACTGCCGATCGGCCGTGTGCCGTTGGACGAGCTTGCAGGCGCGGTGGCGCCATCGGCGCCGGCCGACATCGTGCTGGGCGTGCGGCCCGAGCACGTGGCGTTGGACGCCAACGGTGCGGGCCTGCAAGGCACGGTCACGCTGACCGAGCCCATGGGATCGCAAACGCTGGTGCGGGTGCGCTGCGGCGGCATCGAGGTGTCGAGCCTGCAGGCGCCGCACCTTTTGTTCGCTCCGGGTCAGCCGGTGGGGCTGCGGCTGGACACCCGGTTCTGCTCCCTGTTCGACCGCGCGAGCGGTCGTCGAATCTGAAAGTGATCGAGATGCTGCCCAACAACGATCTGTCCTTCCAACTCTGGTCTGCGGCCCTGTCGGCAGACCCGTTGGAGCAGCAGCTCCGACACCTGAAGTCCTTCGGCTACACCGACGTGCAGCCGTACCACACGCAGTACGACGACCCCGAAGGCATGAAGCGTTTGATCGACGAGATCGGCCTCACCGCCAAGACGGGCCATTTCGACCTCTCGATGTTCGAAGACGAGTTCGACCGCGTGAATGCGGCGGCGAGGCTGCTGGGCATGGGCTTGCTCGTTGCGGCCTACATCCAACCCGTCGAGCGGCCGACGGACGTGGCCGGCTGGCAGCGCTTCGGCAAGCGGCTGCAGGGCTACGCGTCGCGTTGTGAGGCGCATGGCTACCGCTTCGCGTGGCACAACCACGAGTTCGAGTTTGAGATGCTGCCGGATGGCTCGTATCCGATTGAGCATCTGCTGGGCGAGCACCTGCTGTGGGAAGTCGATGTCGCCTGGGTGCTGCGCGCCAAAGATGTCGATCCCAAGCCATGGCTAGAGCGCTATGCCGGGCGCATTCCCGCGGTGCACGTGAAGGACATCGCGCCGAAGAAGGCCGTCGTCACCGAGGGCGGCTGGGCCGACGTGGGCGAGGGCATCGTCGACTGGCCGACGCTGTGGGCCGCTTCGGTCGCGGCCGGCTCGCAACTCATGATCGCCGAGCACGACGAACCCGACGACTACGTGCGCTTCGCGCGCACCAGCGCGGTGGCGATGAAGCGTCTGGCCGGAGTCGCGTGATGGCGATGAAGCTCGACCGCGTCGACCGCGTCGACTGCAGCAACTTCGCGCCGCGCCTGCCGTACGCAGAAGCGACGGCCCTGTGGGCGGGAGGTGTGGCGCCGGGCTGAACCCAGCCGGCCAAGCCCGCACTGCGGGTTGTTTGGCAATCGTTTGCCGTCGGAGGTGCCGCGACAGCGGCGCACCGCGGTTCGAGGTCTTGTCGTTCATTGAGCAACTGGAGGGTCGAATGAGGGTTGAAACTGGAATGATCACCGTGGCCGCTGTCCACGACTGCAACGCTGGTGCGCCGCGCCGTCTGCGTCGCAGCACATTGAGCCTGGCGTTGAGCGCGGGCTTCGCCGCCGCGACGTCGATGGCGCCTTCGGCACACGCGCAAAGCGCGCCAGCCGCACCGTCGGCTGCCGCATCCGCTGCGGCGGCGACTAAGAAGAGCGATGCGCAGCAACTTGAGACCGTCGTCGTCACGGCCGAGAAGAAGGTTTCTTCCGAGCAGAAGACCGCGATCTCGATGAGTGTCTACGACGCCGAAAGCCTCGCCGCGCGCGGCGTCAGCGACCTGCGCTCGCTGTCGACACTGGCGCCTGGCCTGAGCTTTTCCGAGTCTGGCTCTGGGGCCGCCCCGGTGCTCACGCTGCGCGGCATCTCCAGCCGCGACACCACCGAGATCGGCGACCCCGCGATCTCGGTCAGCGTCGACGGCACCTACTCGAACCGGCCGTACGCGCTCACCTCGACGCTCTATGACCTCGAGCGCGTGGAAGTCCTGCGCGGCCCGCAGGGCACGCTGTATGGGCGCAACGCCACCGGCGGCGCGCTCAACATCGTCACTGCAGCTCCGACCAAGGTCTTTGGCGGGTACGGTTCAGTCGAAATCGGCAACTACCGTACGCACAACGTCGAGGGTGCGCTCAACATGCCGTTGTCGGACACGGTGCAGATGCGTGCCGCCGTTTCGCAGCGCGCGCACGATGGCTATCTGAGCAATGGGGCGGCACAGAACGGCAACGACGAGGACAGCCGATCGGCCCGACTCTCGTTCGCGTTCCAACCCAGCACCGCGTTCAGCGGGCTCGTGACCGCGGAGACGACGGCGATCCGCGGCATCGGGCAGCAGCCGCTGATGCTGCCGTTCCAGACCGACGCCGCCGGCAACGTCGCGCACACCGGCATTGCGCTGCCCGACGACCCCCGCAGCTTTCCGCTGCGCTCGCCGGCCTATCTGGACATGAACCAGGACCTGGTGCGTTGGAAATTCTCGTACGCACTGCCGCTGGTGGACCTGAGCTACATCGGTGGCTACGCGAAGATCGACTTCCACCATGCCGACATGCAAAGCAGCTCGGCCGTGCTGCAGTCGTTCGTGCAGAACGAATCCCCGAAGACATGGAACCACGAGCTGCGTGTGTCGGGCAAGCCCGGCGGCGCGCTCGACTGGCAGGCCGGCTACTACCACTTCAACGAAGACTCCAGCCTCTTCAGCTACAACGCCGTGCCGGGCGACGGCGATCTGGTGAACCGGCTGTTCTCGTTCGACTATTCGACAAAGGCAAAGTCGGACGCGCTCTTCGGCCAGGCCTCGTACAAGATGCTGGAGAATCTGCGCCTTTCGGCGGGTCTGCGCTACACGAAAGACGAGAAGTCGCGCGACGGCAACATCCTGATCAACACCACGGACACGCCGCCGATTACCTACTTCGCAGTCCCGTCGAATGCCTCGGGATCCTGGAACAAGGCGAACTACCACGTTGGCATCGACTGGGATCTGCAGAAGAACCTGATGCTCTATGCCAAGTACGACACCGCCTACAAGGCCGGCGGCTTCACCGACATCGCGCCCTACGGGCCGGAGAACGTGAGCGGCTTCGAGGTGGGTTCGAAGGGCCGCTTCCTGAACCAGCGGCTGCAGGCCAACCTGGCGGCGTTCTACTACGACTACGACGGCCAGCAGGTCAACCAGAACGCGACGCGTGCCGACGGCAGCACCGGCACGCAGATCCTGAACGCGGGCAAGACGAAGATCTACGGCGCCGAGGGCGAGCTGGTGGCGCTCGCCGGCGACTTTGGACGCTTCAACACGTCGCTGCAGTATCTGAACGCGCGCTTCAAGGACTTCGTCGTCGCCAATGGCAGCACCAACGTCCAGCTCGCCGGCAACCGGCCGGCGCAGAGCCCAACCTGGACCGGTGGACTGGGTTGGGAGAAGACCTGGGTCCTGAGCCGCGGGTTCATCGTCTCGCGCGTCGACGCGAAGTTTCAGTCGTCCCAGAACTTCACGTTCTGGAACTACGACACCGACTACCAGAAGGCCTATGCCTGGACCAACGCTTCGGTGGCCTATGAGCCCGAGGATGGCAAGTGGAAGCTGCAGTTCTGGGTCCGCAACCTGACCGACCGTACCGTTCTCACGGACGCCGAGGACTCGCAGTTCTCCGGCTCGTATCGCTACACGTTCGCCGCGCCGCGCACGTTCGGCGCGAAGCTCTCGGTGGAATGGTGAACGGATGATGGGCGCCTCAACCCAGACGCTGCTGCGTGGGGCGATGCTGCTGACCCAGGACCCGGCACGCAGCGCACCGCTGCGCGCCGACCTGCTGGTCGAAGGCGATCGCATCACCGCCATCGGCCCGGTGTCGCCGGGCCGCTTGCAGCCGGACTGCGAGATCGTCGAGCTGGCCGGCAAGCTGGTGCTGCCCGGGCTGGTCAACACCCACGTGCACACGTCGCAGCAGCTCGCCCGCGGGCTGGCCGACGACGTGGACCTGTTGACCTGGCTGCGCGAACGGACCTGGCCGTTCGAGAGCGCGTTGACGCCGGATGACTCGCACTTCTCGACGCTCGCCTGCGGCATCGAACTGATCCGCTCTGGCGTCACGACCTTCGCCGAAGCCGGCGGCTGGCACGTCGACGGCATGGGCGCTGCGGTCGAGCGGCTGGGCCTGCGTGCCGTGTTGAGCCAGTCGGCGATGGACCTGGCCGAGGGCCTGCCCGAAGGCTGGAGCGACACGCCGCAGGCACTGATCGCCCTGCAGCGCCGCCAGCACGAACGCTGGCACGGCGCAGCCGACGGTCGGTTGCGCCACTGGTTCGGCCTGCGCACGGTGTTCAACTGCTCCGACGAGCTGATGCGCGGCACCAAGGCCGAGGCCGACCGGCTCGGCGTCGGCATCCACATGCACGTGGCCGAGATCCCGGGCGAAATCGCCTTCATGCGGGCGCGCAGCGGGGTCGCCACCGTCGAGCACCTGCACCGCCTGGGCCTGCTGGACCGCAACCTGCTTGCGGTCCATGCGGTCTGGCTGACCGAGCGAGAGCTGGATCTGTTCGCGCTGCACGACGTCAAGGTCTCGCACTGTCCGGCCGCCGCGATGCGGGTGCTCGGCTTTGCGTTCGTGCCCGAGATGCTGGACCGCGGCATCACCGTCGGCCTCGGCACCGATGGCGCACCCAGCAACAACCGCATGGACCTGATCGACGAGATGCACCTCACCGCGCTCATCCACAAAGGCCGACGCCTCGACCCCGCGGTGATGCCGGCGCAAGCCGTGCTGCGCATGGCCACGCTCGACGGCGCGCGCGCCCTGCTGATGGACGACGAGATCGGCTCGCTCAGCGTCGGCAAGAAGGCTGATCTCATCATCGTCGACCCGCGCGATGCGGCGACACTGCCGGTGCACGACCCGGTCTCGGCGATGGTCTACAGCATGCATTCGCGCAACGTCGAGGCCTCGATGTGCAATGGCCGCTGGCTGATGCGCGGCCGCAAGGTTCTCACCGTCGACGAGGACGAGATCGTCGACGCCATCCAGCAGCGGGCCGAGGCCATCCGGGCGCGCGCCGGCATCCGCCCCCTTCTCATTGAAACGCTCACCGAACCGACATGACCGACGACCTTGAGAGCAGCGCCCGATGAAGCGCGGAGCAACGCGGCCGGAACGCGCGGTCAACATGAAGCAGATCGCACAGGAGCTGGGCCTGGCCGTGTCGACGGTCAGCCGCGCGCTGTCGAACCCCGGGCGCGTCAGCAAAAGCACCCTGAGCAAGGTCACCGAGGTGGCGGACCGGTTGAACTACACGACGCACGCTGTCGCGCGCAGCCTGCGCCTCGGGCAGTCGCGGCTGCTGATGGCGCTGGTGCCGGAGCGGCAGTCCTCCGAATCGGTCGTGCTGACGCTCGCGGGCATCGACGAGGCGCTGATGCCGCGCGGCTACGGGCTCGTGCTGGCGCACCTCAACCGCATCGAGTCCACCGAGCGGCAGCTGTTCGAACTGGCGTGCAGCGGCCTGGTCGACGGCGTGATCACGATCGGCCCGCATCTGAACGGCGCCGCGTCGCTGCACAAGCTGCCACTGCCCAGCGTGAGCCTGCTCGTCGATCGCAGTGCGCTCGGCGTGCCGAGCGTGGTCACCGACGATCGTGCGGCCATGAGGCGCGCGGTGCGGCACCTGCTGGAGCTCGGGCACCAGCGCTTCCTCTACATCGGCGGCCAGGAAGGCGAGTACCACGAAGAGGAACGCCATGCCGGCGTGCGCGAGGCGCTGGTCGAGGCGGGCTTGCCCGCCTCGGCGCTGCGGCGCCACCCGGGCCGCTTCGATGTCGCCGACGGCGAGGCGGCTGCAAGGGCCTATCTGCAATGGTCGGACCGCCCGAGCGCCGTCGTTTGCTGGAACGACTACATGGCGATCGGCTTCATGAAGACAGTGCGTGAGGCAGGCCTGAAGATTCCGCACGATGTCGCCGTCACCGGCTTCGACGGCATCGAAGGCGCGAGCTACTGCGAGCCGGGGCTGACCACGCTGGCACAGCCGTTCAAGACGATGGGTGCGGCCGGCGCGACGATGCTGCTCGGCATCGTCGAGGGCAAGGTGGCCGAGTCACCGCTGCGCACCGTGGTCGAGAGCGCACTGGTCGTGCGCGAGAGCACGCATGCGCTCGTGCGGCCAGGTTGAGACGCCCCACAGCGATTTTCTGAGTTCGAGCCACGACACTTTCTCCCTCGGGCCAGGGGCCGTGGATGTCTCCCTCCATGGCGGCGCACGACAACGTGTCGGCCGCAGTCAAGATTCAACACGAATGAGCCTCACCAGCATCCCAGGACAACTCACTGGAGGCCCTCGCCGAGTGGGCCGCTTCGCACCCGCATGAACAAGCACTTTGACGTCATCGTCGTCGGCTCTGGTGCGGCGGGAAGTTTCGCTGCGAAAGAACTGACAGAGCGCGGCCTCCAGACCCTGTTGCTCGAGGCAGGCCCCAACATCACACCCAGTGACTTCAAGGTCGATCCCCGCGGGCCAAGAGCGACAGGAATCCAACTCTGGGATCGGGCGATGGCCACGATCTCGGGCCAACCGATCCAATCAAAGGTGACGTTCTTCGGCAAGCAGACGAGACACCTCTTCGTCAACGATCGGGAGCACCCGTACACCACGCCGAAGGACGCACCGTTTCTCTGGATGCGCGGCAAACAGCTCGGTGGCCGCCTCCACACCTATGGCCGCATGCTTCTGCGCTGGTCGGACTACGACTTCAAGGCAGCCAGCCGCGACGGGTTCGGCATCGACTGGCCGATCGGCTATGGCGAGCTGGCACCCTACTACGCTCGCGCCGAAAGCGTTCTCGGCCTCTACGGACGCAGCGAACAACTCGAGAGCCTGCCCGATAGCGATTTCGTCGGGCAGGCCTGGCTGACGGGGGCCGAAGCGCACTTCAAACAGGCCATCGAGACGAAGTGGCCTGAGCGGACGGCCACGGCGTGGCGCTACGCGCCGCCCAACGCCAAGCGGACGCCACAGCCGATCCTCGCCGCCGAGAAGACTGGAAAGCTCACGCTGCGCACCGACGCGGTTGTCCGCCGAGTCATGACGGACGAGGTTTCCGGCCGAGCCAGCGGGGTCGAGTTCATCGACCGTGTCACGCGCACGGTCGAACAGGTCCACGCCGATGTCGTTGTCCTGAGTGCATCGCCGATCGAGACCGTCCGGCTGATGCTCAACTCGACCTCCAAGAAGCACGCCAGAGGGCTTGGCAACAGCTCGGGACTGCTCGGTCGATACTTCATGGACCAGATGCCCAACCTGATCATGGGCACGGTACCGGGCAGGCTGGGTTGTGAGACTGACACGACTGTCGAATCGGACCCGTTCTATGGGGTCTCGGGCGGGGTCTACGTTCCTCGCTATGAGAACCTCGAACGGCGAAGCAACACCCACTTCGCCCGGGGCTTTGCCTATCAGGGCACGATCGGTCGCGCACTCACCGCGAGTCATCGACCGGCCAAGTTCGCGTTCGTGGGCTACGGTGAGATGCTCCCCAACCCGGAGAACACCGTCACGCTCCATCCCGTGCGGAAAGACGCATGGGGGATCCCCATCCCACACATCACCTGCGCGATGTCAGCGAACGAGAAGACGATGCTCCTCGAACAGATGAGAGGCATTCGCGAGATGGTCGAGGCCGCCGGCATGCAGGTCGAGTTCAACGGTTCGTCGTTGAAGCTAGAGGAGACCGGTGCCGGCGCGTTCCCAGACGACGATCCGATCAGCCGGTGGTTCTTCAGGAAGAACTTCAAGGGCAGCATGGCAATGGGGGCGGCGATCCACGAGTGCGGCGGCGCACGAATGGGGTCCGATCCGTCCAACTCGATCGTGAACATGAACAATCAGTGTTGGGACGCCCCGAACGTCTTCGTCACGGACGCGAGTTGCTTCGCGTCAGGCGGTTGTGCCGGAACGACGCTGACGATCATGGCGCTCAGCATCCGGGCCGGTGAGTACATCGCGAACAAGCGCGGGACTTTGTAAGCGTCTCGACGACTGTTGATCGCTCTTGGAGCGAAGCCCCGCGCAAGCCGTGCCGCGCTCCGCGTGGCTTTCGCCCAGCGTTCGTGTCGATTTCGTGCCCGCCCGTTCGTCGTGGTAGGTGGGTTGTCGCACTCTGTCGGAGTGCAAGGCCTACCAGAAGCACCAAGGCGGGCGATGGCAAGCAACCTTTTCCGGGTCGCTTGAACTCAGCTCGATTCTCAACACTGGACCAGAGGCGCATCATGAAGCTTCTTCTCACTTCCGCAGGCATCAAGAACGCGAGCATCCGCGAAGCGCTGCTCGACCTTCTCGGCAAACCCATCGCCGACTGCAAGGCCCTGTGCATCCCGACCGCGGGATACGGGCACCCACAGTGCGGCCCCGAGAGCGCGTGGCGTTTCATCAGCGGCAACGAGTCCACCCCCATGTGCGAGCTGGGGTGGAAGTCCGTGGGCGTGCTGGAGCTCACCGCCCTGCCCAGCATCGACAAGGAACGCTGGGTGCGCTGGGTCCGGGGGGCCGACGTCCTGCTGGTAAATGGCGGCGATGCCCTGTACTTGTGTCACTGGTTGCGGCAGTCCGGGCTCGCGGACCTGCTGCCGTCGCTGCACGACACGGTCTGGGTGGGCTTGAGCGCCGGCAGCATGGTGATGGCCCCCCGCATCGGGGCGGACTTCGTCGGCTGGAAGCCACCCACCGGCAGCGACGAGACGCTGGGCGTCGTCGACTTCTGCATCTTTCCGCACCTGGACCACGAGGCTCTGCCCGAAAACACCCTGGCCGACGCGGAACGATGGGCGGCCGGCATTCCAGGTCCGGCCTATGCGATCGACGACGAAACGGCGATCAAGGTGGTCGACGGAAAGGTGGAAATCGTCTCCGAGGGGCACTGGAAGCTCTTTGCCCGCTGACAGCGTCAGGCTGGGCGGGGTCGCTCGTGATTCCGGTTCGAGAAACGTGGCTTGCCGACTTCTATCAACCCTGCACCGACATCCGCGACCCAAAATTGGCCGCCCCGAAGCGGTCGGACGGAAACGGTGTGCCAGGAACAGGGTCTGCACCCTTCAACCCGAGGTGAGCACACCGTCATTCGACAGCCGCAGACTCGTTCTCCGTGTGCCGGTCAGGCTCCGTGGTGCGGAGGATTTCGTTCAGAACGGAAGTGGCGTAATTCCCGGCGGGCAAAGAGAACGTGAGCACCAGTTGATTGGCTTGCGGCCATTCCCATGACATTTCCACCGGGCTCGCCACCAGGGCGCGGCGCTCCTGATCCAGACCGGCGTGTTCCATGCCGTCGCACAAGGTGGCGTGACGTTCAGCCACTCCGTTTTCCAGGGCCTGCGCTTGATCGGTGGCGCTCACGCGGCCCCGTCCCCAGAGCGGTCCGGTGGGCCGGCCCACCTCGTCCATCACGTCACCGGGCAGGGTCTTGCCCCAGAGTCCCTGCTGAATTCGCAGCGCCAACACTTCATTGAAGACGAAGGAGCGCACCGCCGACAGGTAGATGCCCTTCTTCTTCGGGTTGCGCACGCGGATTTCGCGCGCCAGCATGGCCAGTCCCTGCATCACGTTGCCGCCGTCGTGGCCGAAACGCTGAGCGCCGAAGTAGTTGGGCACGCCATGTGACGCAACGGCCTTGAGACTGGTCTCAATGGCGTCGCGGTCGCCGGTCACGTCACGCAGCACGATGCGGAATCGGTTGCCCTGCAGATCACCGCGGCGCAGCTTTTTCACGTGGCGGCTCTGACTCAGTACGTTGAATTCCGGGTGCTGAAGCAGGGTCAGGTCGGGCGTCTCGCCCTTCGGCAGATAGATGCTGAACCATTGACGGGTGATGGCGTAGCGGTCCTTGAGGCCGGCATAGCCCACGTCCCTTTCCTGCACGCTGGCGGCCTCGGCCAGTTGCTGGGCGACGAAGGCGGTGTTGGCACCGTTCTTTTCGATGTCCAGCCAGATGTGTTCGCCCTCACCGGAGGGCAGCTGCAGCGGCAGTTCCGTCACGATGAAATCCTCGTTGAGGAGTTTCAGGGTGGCGCTGGCGCCGCTGGCCGGATAAGCGTTGGGCCACTGCGGCAAGGTCGTGTATTGAGCGTCGGTCATGAGCAGTCTGACGGCACCAGCTGTAGATGGGGACAGGCTGCCCGGCCGACCAGGGGCAGTCCAGACAGTGATTTTCTCTTACCCGCATGCCTGGTTCAGAATCGTGCGCGATGCTCTCCAGTTCCCCCCTGAGCGGCGCGCCGATCCTGTACTCGTTTCGCCGCTGCCCCTACGCCATCCGCGCCAGGCTTGCCATCAAGGTTTCGGGCGTACGGGTGGCTTTGCGCGAGGTGGTGCTGCGCGACAAGCCTGCCGCGCTCCTGCTGGCATCGGCCAAGGCAACGGTGCCAGTTCTGCAACTGCCCAACGGCCACGTGCTGGAGCAAAGCCTGGAAATCATGCGCTGGGCGCTCGAGCAGCATGACCCGCAAGGATGGCTTTGTCTTCGAGAGCAGGAGGAAGCACTCGCGTTGATCGCTCTCAATGACGGGCCCTTCAAGCATGCGCTCGACCGCTACAAGTACGCGTCGCGCCATCCCGAGCGCCCGGTGCAAGCCTGGCGCGACGACGCTGTCGACCTGATGCTGGCGCCATTGAACAGGCGTCTGGTGGATCGTCTCTTTCTACTGCGTGACACGCCGTCGCTGGCTGACATGGCAATCGCGCCGTTCATCCGGCAGTTCGCGGCTGTCGACCCTGGCTGGTTCGACAGCGCGCCGTTCGAGCCGCTGCAAGCTTGGACGAAACGAATCGTCTATTCCAAATTGTTCGAGGCGGTCATGCCGAAGTTCGCCGCCTGGCAGCCCGGCGATACCGAGATCACTTTTTGAATGAAGCACCCCCAGCGTCGACATGCTTGAGCGATGAACAGGACGACGTTGCCTGAAAGCAGACCGTCGCGACTGCCTGCTCGTGGCCGGCGGACAGCCGAGCCGAGACAAGGCACGCCGCACGCAGGCTCAAGTAGGTAGTGCCGGGCTTCGATCCGCAACGCGGACCCTGTCCTGAGCTTGTCGAAGGGTCAGCCCGAGCGGTCGGAGGCTAAGAAGAGAACCGCTCAGTGCCCGCCGCCCAGGTAGGCCGCCTTCACCGCCGGGTCGACCTTGAGTTTCTCAGCCGGGCCGTGCACGGCGATCTTGCCGTTCTCGAGCACGTAGCCGTAGTCGGCCACGTTCAGCGCGGCGGCCGCGAACTGCTCGACGAGCAGCATCGTCACGCCTTCGGACTTGAGCCGCGCGATGATGCGGAACACCTCTTCGACCAGGATGGGCGCAAGGCCCATCGACGGTTCGTCGAGCAACACGATGTCGGGGTTGAGCATCACGGCGCGGGCCATCGCGAGCATCTGCTGTTCGCCGCCCGACAAGGTACCGGCGAGCTGTTCGCGCCGTTCCTTCAGGCGCGGGAAGAGCTCCATCGCGCGCTCCAGATCGGCCTTCACGTCGCCCCTCGGCCGGCTGCCGGTGAGGCGGGGGAAGGCGCCGAGCGTGAGGTTGTCGGTGACGCTCATGGTCGCGAACACGCGCCGGCCTTCGGGCGAATGCGCGAGGCCGCGCTTGGCGATGTGATACGACTCCAGGCCGTCGATGCGCTCACCGTTGAGGCTGATCTCGCCACCGGTGGGTTTGATCATGCCGGAGACGGCGCGCATGGTGGTCGTCTTGCCGGCGCCGTTGGAGCCGATCAGCGTGACGACCTTGCCCTTGGGCACTTCGATCGAGATGCCGTGCAGCACTTGCACCTTGCCGTAGCCGGCGACGAGTTGGTTGATGATTAGCATGTGTCGTGTCCTCAGGCCGCCTGGCCACCCAGATAGGCTTCGATGACTTTCTCGTCGGCCTGTACCTGCGCAGGCAGACCCTCCGCAATCTTCTGCCCGAAGTCGAGCACCGATACCGTGTCGCAGATGCTCATCACCACGTCCATGTGGTGCTCGATCAGGATCACCGTGATGCCGTGTTCGCGGATCTTGCGAATGATGGCGATCAGCTCCTTGATGTCGGGCGCGGTGAGGCCGGCGGCGGGTTCGTCGAGCAGCAGCAGCTGCGGGTCGAGCGCCAGGGCGCGGGCGATCTCGAGCAGGCGCTGCTTGCCGTAGGGCAGGTTGCGGGCCTCCTCGTTCAACAGGTCGGCCAGGCCGACGAAGCGCAGCAGGCCGATGGCACGCGCCACCGCCGCAGCGTCTTCGCGCTTGTAGCGTGGCGTGTGCACGGCCACGTCGACCAGGTTGCTGTGGAAGGTGTGGTGCAGGCCCACCTGCACGTTCTGCAGCGCCGTCATTTCGCCGAAGAGCTGCACGTTCTGGAAGGTGCGTGCCACGCCCGAGAGTGCGATGTCGGACGAGGTGCGGTTCACCAGCGAGCGGCCACCGAAGTCGATGCTGCCGGCAGTGGGCACGTAGATGCCGGTGAGCACGTTCATCATCGTGCTCTTGCCCGAGCCGTTGGGGCCGATCAGCCCGTGGATGGTGCCGCGCTTGACGACGAGGTCGACGTTGTTGAGTGCCTTCAGCCCGCCGAACTGCATCAGCACGCCTTTGGCCGTGAGCAGCTCGGGCGCTGCCGATGTTGCCGCGGTGGAAACTGCGTCTTTCGGTGCCTTGGACGCATCGACCAGCGGCACCTCGACGCGCGTTTGCATGTTGAGCGCGCTGCGCACGAAGCCGACGATGCCGTCTTGCAGGTAGTACACGACGAACAGCGTGATCAGCCCGAAGATCGAGAGCCGCCAGTCGGTCATGCTGGTCAGCACGAACGAGAGGCCGGCGAGTGCGATGCTGCCGACCACCGGAATCGCGACGGTCTGCAGCGTGGCCTTGCCGCGGCGCAGCGCCACAACCGCACCGATGGTGACCACCACCGCGATCAGGATCGACACGTAGCGGAACATCTCGATGTCGTCGAGCAGCTTGGGCAGCATCACGATGATGGTGGCGCCGAGCATCGAGCCGATGCGTGTCTTGCGCCCGCCCATGATCACGGCCAGCAGGAAGAGCACGGTGAGCTCGAAGTTGTAGGTGTTGGGCGAGATGTACTGCTCGGAGTAGGCGTAGAGCGAACCGGCCAACCCGGCCAGCCCGGCGCTGATGACGAAGGCGTAGACCTTGTAGCGGTAGACCGAGACGCCCATGCAGTCGGACGCGACCGGGCTGCCGCGCAGTGCCTCGAAGGCACGGCCCAGGTGCGAGCGCAGGATGCGGTCGACGACCAGCAGCGACGCAATCAGCAGCACGCCCACGGCCCAGAAGAACTCCTGCTCGTCGAGCTTGTGGCCGAAGAGCGGCGGCTTGCTGAGCTTGATGCCCATCGGCCCTTCGGTCAGGAACGTCATCTCGTTGATGAGAATCTGGATGATGGTGCCGAAGGCCAGCGTGACCATCGCGAGGTAGGGGCCGGTGACCCGCAGCGCCGGCAGCGCAAGCAACGCGCCGAACACCGCGGTGACGCCGATCGACGCGATCAGCGCCACCAGGAAGGGCGCGCCGAGCTTGGTGACCAGCACGCCGGCGGTGTAGGCGCCGATGCCGAACAGGCCGGCGTGGCCCAGCGACACCTGGCCGGTGTAGCCGACCACGATGTCGAGCCCGAACAGCACGATCGCGTAGATCATGATGGTCTCGAGCAGGTGGATGTAGTACGGGTTGCCGACGACGGACGGGAACGCCGCCAGCACGACGATGCCGACGATCGATGCGATCAGGAGCTTGCGTTTCATGCTTAGACTTTCTTGATCGCGGTCTTGCCGAACAGGCCGGCGGGTTTGACGGCCAGCACGATCAGCAACAGCACCAGACCGGGCACGTCCTTGTAGCCGGTGGACAGATAGAAGCCGGTGGTCGTCTCGGCCACGCCGAGGATGATGCCGCCGAGGATGATGCCCATGCCGCTGGTCAAGCCGCCGATGATGGCGACCGCGAAGGCCTTCAGCCCCAGCACCGCGCCCATGGTGGCGCCGGTGAGCGTGAGCGGTGCGATCAGCACGCCGGCAAAGGCCGCGCTCATCGACGACAGCGCGTACGAGAAGGTGATCACGAGGCCGGTGTTGATGCCCATCAGCTTGGCGGCGTCACGGTCGTTGAAGGTGGCGACCACAGCCTTGCCGTAGATCGAGCGGCGGTTGAAGACCTCGACCGCCAGCATCATCAGCACGGCGCCGACGACCACGAGGATTTCCATCGGCAACACGTTGGCGCCGAGAAACTTCATCGGTGACTCGGGCAGCGGCGAAGGGAACTTGAGATCGTCTCGGCCCCACACGTTCTCGGCCACGTTCTTGAAGATGATGCCCAGCGCGATGGTCGACATGATCCAGCCGAACTCCGACTTGATCTTGAGCGCCGGCCGCACGCCGATGCGCTCGACGAAGGCACCTTGCACGGCACCGAACACGCACACCAGCGGAATCATCAGCCAGTAGTTGACGCCCAGGCCGACCAGCGTGAGGCCGACCAGTGCGCCGAGCATCAACGCGTCGCCCTGGCCGAAGTTCAAGGTGTCGGAGGTGGCGAACGTGAGCTGGTAGCCGAACGCGATCACCGCGTAGATCATGCCCAGCGCGATGCCGCTGAAGATGAGTTGAGTCAGGATTTGCATGGCGGTTTCTCTCTCTGTGCCGTGAAGGCGGCGCGGGCGGAGCAAAGGAGGGCCCCTCAATAAAAGACGCCGCCGCGGTGGTCCGGGGCGGCGTCTTTCACGGGGTGGCGCTTACTTCTTGACTTGCACCACGGAAGCCTTCTTCTGGTCTTCCGGATAAGCGTAGATCACTTTGCCACCCTTGACCTCGCCGAACACCGGAATGTTGGCGGTGATCGCGTCGTGGTCGGTCTTTGTGAAAGGCTTGTTGTAGGTGGTGACCACGCCTTCGACCGGCGCCTTCAGGTCTTCGAGTGCGGCCTTGATCTTCGGGCCGTCGGTGCTGTTGGCTTGCTTGATGGCGGCCGCCAGCAGATAGACCGAGTCATAGCCCTGAGCCGCCGAGACCGGCGAATCCATGCGCGCGTTCTTCGGATTGAAGGTTTTCAGGTAGCTGATGATGAAGGACTGGCGCTTCGGCGTGGTCGGCTCCTGGATGAAGGTTTGCGGCATGCGCGCGCCTTCGCCGCCGGGGCCGGCGTTGTCGATGTAGTTGGCCATCGAGAGCGTCCACGAGCCGATCATCGGCACCTTCCAGCCGAGCTTGGTCATGCCGTTGGCGATCTGTGCCAGCTCGGGGCCGATGCCGTAGGTGAGCACGGCTTCGGCGCCGGCTTCCTTGGCCTTCAGCAGCTGGGCCGTCATGTCGACGTCCTTGATGTTGAACTTCTCGACGGCCACGGCCGTGATGCCCTTGGCCTTGAGCGCCTTCTCGAGGTCGGCCTTGCCGAGCTGGCCGTAGTTGGTGGAGTCGGCCAGGATCGCGACCTTCTTGAAGCCGCGGCGCGTGATGGCTTCTTCCACGATCATCGGCGCCTGGATGCTGTCGTGCGCGGCGTTGCGGAAGATGTAGTTCTCGGGCTGGTCGTCGAACTGGTGGGTGATGAGCGAGCCGGTGGCCACGTTGTTGAACACCGGGATCTTGGCTTCCTGGAAGAAGCGCTGCGATGCGAGCGCCACGCCGGTGTTGATGTAGCCAACGGTGGCGGTGACTTTTTCCTTGTTGATCAGCTCCTGGGCGATCTGCACGCCGCGTTCGTTCTTGGCTTCGTCGTCGCGCTCCACGAGCACGATCTGGCGGCCGAGCAGGCCGCCGGCCTTGTTGATTTCTTCGGCCGCCAGGCGCACGCCGTCGCGCATGCTGACACCCATGGACGACGAACCGCCGGTGAATGGGCCAGCTACGCCGATCTTGATCGGGTCGGCCGCCAGCGCCAAGGTGCCGGACGCGGCGAGCGTGGCGGCGAGGGCGATTTTCGAGAATCGAATCATGTGTAGTCTCCGTCGATAAGTAGTGAGGTCATGGCCTCAAGGCGATGTCGATTATGTGGATTGGCGCGCCATTGCGCATGAGCATCATTCCTAGTGAACGCTGCGTAGTACTGCATAGGGGAAAACGCCAGCCGTGAACTCCTTGACGCGGCGCAGCACAATCGCCGCATGAAGCTCAAGTCCAAGATCCTGCTGCTGGCGGTGGCGCCGCTGCTGCTGGCCGTTGCCCTGATCGGCGGGCTGCTGGTGGTCGAGACCAAGAGCCTGGAGCGGCAGCAGGCGCAGCTGCTCGAAGAGGTGCTGCTCAACACCAAGCGCGACGAGCTGCGCAGCTACATCACGCTCGCGCTGACCTCGATCGACCACCTTTACGGCGCCGGGCGTGACGACCAGGCCGCCAAGGAGCAGGCCAAGGCCATCCTGAGCAACATGACCTTCGGCGACGACGGCTATTTCTACGCGTACGCCGACGACGGCCTCAACCTCGTGCACCCGCGGCAGCCCGATCTGGTGGGCACCAACCTGTGGAACATGCGCGACTCCGACGGTACCTGGGTGATCCGTGAACTGATTGCGCGGGCCAAAGAGGGCGGTGGCTTCCAGCGTTACCTGTGGCCCAAGCCCTCGACCAACAAGGTCGAGCGCAAGCTCGGCTACTCGGTCTACCTGCCGCGCTGGGGCTGGATGCTGGGCACCGGCATCTACCTGGACGACGTGGACGCCGCAGCGGCGCGCCTGCGCGGCAACCTGCTGGAGAGCGTGCGCCAGACGCTGCTCGGCCTGGCCGCGGTGGCGATGATTGCGGCGCTCACCGTCTTCGCTGGCGGCCTCGCGCTCAACATCAGCGAGCAGCGCCAAGCCGACCGCAAGCTCAAGGCGCTGGCGCACCGCGTGGTGAGCTCACAGGAAGAGGAGCGCGCCCGCGTGTCGCGTGAGCTGCACGACCACATCTGCCAGGTGCTGGTGTCGATCAAGTACCAGTTCGAGCTGGTCGGCCACCGGCTGGCACACCCGGGCGATAAGCCGGTGACGGCGATCGATGCGGAGATCAGCGCGCTCTCGAAAGCCATTGCCGAGGTGCGCCGCATCTCGCACGACCTGCGCCCCGCGATGCTCGACGACCTGGGGCTGCCGGCCGCTTTGGAGCACATCGGCAACGAGCTGGCCGAGCGCAGCGGGCTGCAGGTGAACGTGTCGCCGCACGTGCAGGAAGAGCGTTTGCCTGAGCTGCAGGCGGTGAGCCTGTTCCGCGTGGCGCAAGAGGCGCTGCGCAACGTGGAACGGCATGCGCGGGCCACGCGCATCGACATTCGCCTGGACGACAGCCACGACAAGCTTGAGCTGCGTATCACCGATGACGGCGTGGGCTTCGACGTGAAGAACGTCGAGATGAGCAAGGACCGCGGCATCGGGCTGACCAACATGCGCGAGCGCGTCGAGCGCAACGGCGGCACGTTTGCGCTGATCTCGCAGCCGGGGCACACCGCGCTGATCGCGAGCTTTCCGCTGGTGACCGCATGAAGTATGACCACCCCTGGACGCCTTCGGCGTCGTCCCCCGAGGGGAGCTCAGGCCGCTTGGGGCGGCCCGGCGCTGGCCTGAGATGACCACAGTCAGATTGGTCATCGTCGACGACCACTCGCTGGTGCGAGACGGGCTGCGCGCGCGGCTCGCCGTGGTGGCGGGCCTTGAAGTCGTGGGCGAGGCCGCCAGCGGAGCCGAAGCCCTGGAACTGGCGCAGAAAGTGGCGCCCGACCTGATGCTGGTCGACGTGGGCATGCGCGGCATGAACGGCATCGACCTGGCGAACGCGCTGCGCCATCAGCACCCGTCGATCCGCGTGCTGATGTTGAGCATGTACGACAACCGCGAGTACGTGGTGAGCGCCATCCGTGCCGGCGCGCGCGGCTATGTGCTGAAGGAGTCGCCGACCGAGGAGATCCTTGCGGCGATCAGCGAGGTCACGGCCGGGGGCACTTATTTCAGCGCCCACCTGTCCAACCTGGCGAGTTCGGTTGGCACCGAGGCGCCGCAGCTCACGGTGCGCGAGCACGAGGTGCTGCTGTTGCTGGCGCATGGCCGCAGCAACAAGGTGGTGGCGCGCGAGCTCGACATCAGCGTGCGCACCGTCGAGACACACCGCCTGAGCCTGCGCCGCAAGCTCGGCGTCGATTCCGCAAGTGACCTGCTGAAGATTGCGGTGGCGAACGGCTGGACGACGCTGTAGGCCCCCAAAGTTCACGCGCGGCCGCGTGCAGCGCTTCGATGTTGGGGAAACTGCGCACGCCAAGCGGTGCGCGAGCGGGTAGCCTCGATCTCATGGACACCATCGAACGCCGCATCGACTTCTATTTCGACTTCTCGTCGCCCTATTCGTACATCGCGTCCGAATGGATCGAGGCGCTGGCCGCACGGCACGCGCGCACGGTGCGCTGGCACGCCATCCTGCTGGGTGCCACCTTCCAGGCGGCCGAACTGAGGACGCCGGTGGCCCACCCGATCAAGCGCGACTACACGATGCTCGACTTCGAGCGCTCGGCGCGGTTCGCAAGCGTGCCGCTGGCCATGCCGCAGCCATTCCCCATCGCCACGCAGAATGCCGCGCGTGTGTTCTGGTGGCTGCATGCACAAGACATCGAGCGCGCCACGGCCTGGGCGCACCACGCGCTGCGTGCCTACTTCACGCGGGGCGTCAGCCTCAGCGACAGCACCGCCTTGAAGGGCCTCGTGGCCGAGTTCGGCCTGATGCCGCAGGAGGCCGAAGCCGTGTGGGCCGACCCGGTGTGGAAGGCCCGGCTGAAAGAAGCGAACGACACCGCGATTGCCGACGGCATCTTCGGCGCGCCGCATTTCGTCATCGACGGCGAGCCCTTCTGGGGCAACGACCGGCGTGCGCAGATGGAGCGTTGGCTGGAAACCGGGCCGTTCTGAGCCGGCGGCGCAGTGGGCCCTAGAATTGACGTATACGTCAACTAGAAGGCCCCCTCGGGCCCGCCGGAGACCGCATGCCTGCTCTCACGTCCAAGCTCAGCCCGCGTTCCGATGACTTCAAGGCCAACGCCGCGGCCATGCGGGTGCTGGTCGATGACCTGAACGCCAAGCTGGCGCAGGTGGCACTCGGCGGCGGTGTGGCACCCAGGGTCAAGCACGTGGCACGCGGCAAGCTCCTGCCGCGCGACCGCGTCGAGATGCTGCTCGACCCCGACACGCCGTTTCTCGAGATCGCGCCGCTGGCGGCCAATGGCATGTACAACGACGACGCGCCGGGCGCGGGGCTCATCACCGGTATCGGCCGCGTCTCGGGTGTCGACTGCATGGTGGTATGCAACGACGCCACCGTGAAAGGCGGCACCTACTACCCGATGACGGTGAAGAAGCACCTGCGCGCCCAAGAGATCGCGCAGGCCAACCGCCTGCCGTGCATCTACCTCGTCGACAGCGGCGGCGCCAACCTGCCGAACCAGGACGAGGTGTTCCCCGACCGCGACCACTTCGGCCGCATCTTCTTCAACCAGTCGCAGATGAGCGCGCTGGGCATCCCGCAAATCGCGGTGGTGATGGGCTCGTGCACCGCCGGCGGCGCCTACATGCCGGCGATGAGCGACGAGTCGATCATCGTCAAGAACCAGGGCACCATCTTCCTGGCCGGCCCGCCGCTCGTGAAGGCGGCCATCGGCGAGGTGGTGAGCGCCGAAGACCTGGGCGGTGGCGACGTGCACACGCGCTTGAGTGGCGTGGCCGACCACCTGGCGAACGACGACACGCATGCGTTGGCCATCGCGCGCAATGCGGTGGCGCACCTCAACTGGCGCAAGGACATCGTGATGCGCTGCATCGCGCCGAAGCCGCCGCTCTTCGACGCGGCCGAACTGCATGGCGTGATCCCCACCGACACGCGAAAGCCTTTCGACGTGCGCGAGATCATCGCGCGCATCGTCGACTCGTCGGATTTCGAGGAGTTCAAGGCGCGTTACGGCGCCACGCTGGTGACGGGCTTTGCGCACATCGAGGGCATGCCGGTCGGCATCGTCGCCAACAACGGCGTGCTGTTCTCCGAGTCGGCGCAGAAGGGTGCGCACTTCATCGAGCTGTGCTGCCAACGCAAGATTCCGCTCGTGTTCTTGCAGAACATCACCGGCTTCATGGTGGGCAAGAAATACGAGAACGAAGGCATCGCCAAGCACGGCGCGAAGATGGTCACGGCCGTGTCGACCGCCAACGTGCCCAAGTTCACCGTGATCATCGGCGGCAGCTTCGGTGCCGGCAACTACGGCATGTGCGGCCGCGCCTTCGACCCCCGCTTCCTGTGGATGTGGCCGAACGCGCGCATCTCGGTGATGGGCGGCGAGCAGGCCGCCAGCGTGCTCGCCACCGTGCGGCGCGACGGCATCGAAGCCAAGGGCGGCGCCTGGAGCGCCGATGAAGAAGCCGCGTTCAAGAAGCCGGTGCGCGACCAGTTCGAGCGCCAGGCCCACCCGTATTACGCCACGGCGCGTCTTTGGGACGATGGCCTGATCGACCCGGCCGACACGCGGCGTGTGCTGGCGCTGGGCTTGAGTGCGAGTTTGAATGCGCCGATCGCTGAGACGAAGTTCGGGCTGTTCCGGATGTGATCTTCTAAGTGGGCATGGCGAGTCAAAAAGTGAACAACAAAGAAGAGGGGTTCATGGCGAGTTCTTTTGTTAGATCTTTGCTGGTTTCATTGCTGGGGGGGATGATCCTGGCGGGCTGTGTATCGACCCGCGTTTCCGGCGAAAGAATGGTTGTCTTGAACGAGCGGCTCTCGCGATTGGGCGTGTGCCTCCAACGCGGCGTATTCCAGGGTGGGGGTACAGCGTCGAGCATGGGCAATCGGCAGCTGGGGGAGTTCTTCCCTCACTTGATTGAGCGTATCCCCGCGGTGTTTTCGAGCAATGGTTTGGAAAGCGTCGCAACGTTCTGCTCAGGTGAAGGTACAGGTGGTGCACCAGAGTTGAATGGCTTCGCTCATGTCCTTAAGCTGACGCCGAAGGCTGCGAAGTGGAACAGCTCCAGCGGTTCGTCTCTTGAGGTGGATGCGGAGGCGTTTCAGCGAAACAGCGGTGTGATCATCTGGCGTGGAGAGATCACTCTGCGCACGACCGGCGGCGGGAAGTTCGACGCAGCATTGGCTGACGAATTGGCCAACAAGATACTGATCGAGTTGTCGCGTGACGGAGTGATCAAAACACCAACGCTTGCGCTTGCCGCCAAGTCATCCACGGGCGTTGCGCCGCCACACTTGATGCACCGCAACCAGGTACCAGAGGCCACGGGCTTTGCGCCGATTGACGATGTCGATGCCTTGCCGCTGCGTGAGCAGGGCAAGGTGCTCTATCGCCAGTATCTGCAACTGCCATCGCCGAAAGTCTTCGTCATCTATGAAGATGGTGGATCAAGACGTCTATGGAACGACGCGGATGCAATGACCAAAGCCGTGGATCAATGCACGCGTGAGGAGAAGCGCTGCTGGCTGTATGCGGTGGACGATCGTGTGGTCTGGAGCGCCGATATCGACAAGCGCATCGGCAACGCGGTTCCACGGCGGACGGCCCAGACACAACCAGCGGCGACGTCTCCAACCATCTCAGCCTCTGCGGTGGCACCTGCTTCCCACCGACTATCCGTTCCTGTGGCGACTGGGTTTGCCAGAGCAGAAGACGTGGATGCCGTTCCAGTGCGCGCGGAAGGCAAGGAGCGCTATCGCCGCTATCTCAGCTTGCCCTCGCCGAAAGCATTCGCGATCTACGCGGATGGACGGTGGCGCTTCTATTCTGGGAATGCCGAAGCAATGACTTTGTCGTTGGATCAATGTGCACGTGAAGGCAAGCCTTGCTGGTTGTATGCCGTGGACGACCGGGTGGTGTGGAATGCCGACCTTGAGAAGCGAATCGGGTCGAGTGCGCAACTGAAACCAAAGTGAGTCGAGCACCGCCATGTCACGCGACATCCAAGACTATTTCTTGACCCTGGCCCGCTACGGTGCGTGGGCCACGCGCAAGCTCTACGCGCATGTCGACGCCTTGCCTGAGTCCGACTACCGGCGCGATGCCGGCCTCTTCTTCAAGAGCTTGCACGGCACCCTCAACCACTTGCTGGTCGGCGAGCACCTGGTGTGGTTTCGCCGCTTTGCTGAAGGCGTGTCACCCAAGCTCGCGTTGAACGAGGAGGTTGAGACCGATCGCGTGCGCTTGCGCGAGCGGCTGCTCGACGCGTCGATGCTGTGGGTGCCCTTGATCGAGGCGCTGCCCGAAGCGCGCCTCGCCGATCATCTCAACTACACGAGCACCAATGGCGTGTCGCTGTCGCTGCCCTATGCCGCTGCGCTGGGTCATGTGTTCAACCACGGCACCCACCACCGTGGCCAGATCACTGCGGCCATCACGGCCATGGGCCACGCCTGCCCCGAGCTCGATCTGGTGCGAATGCTGCAAGAGGAGTCGCGCGCATGAGTTCACTCGACATTCAGCGCCACGGACCGGTGGCGAAGGTGTTCCTCAACCGCCCCGATGTGCGCAATGCGTTCAACGACGAAGTGATTGCCGATCTCAGCGCGGCCTTCGCGCAGCTGGGCGCCGACACGACGCTGCGCGCCATCGTGCTCGGCGGCCATGGCAAGGCCTTCTGTGCCGGTGCCGACCTGTCGTGGATGCGTGCGATGGCCGACTACAGCTGGGAGCAGAACCGCGCCGACGCACAGGCGCTGGCCAACATGCTGTGGACCCTCTACAGCTGCCCGGTGCCTGTGGTCGGCCGCATCCAGGGCGATTGCTACGCCGGCGGAGTCGGCCTGGCGGCGGTGTGCGACGTGCTGGTGGCGGCCGATGTGGCCACCTTCTGCCTGAGCGAAGCCAAGCTCGGCCTGTTGCCCGGCACCATCAGCCCGTACGTGATTCGTGCGCTGGGCGAACAGGCCTCGCGGCGCTACTTCGTGACGGCCGAGCGATTCAATGCCGCGCAGGCGCACGCGCTGGGCTTCGTGCATGCGCTGTGCAGCAGCGATGAGCTCGATGCGAAGGTCGATGAAATCGTCGCGGCGATCGTCGACAACGGCCCGATGGCCGCGCGCGCCTGCAAGCGGCTGGTGCAGGACATGGCCGGCCAGCCCGTCACGCCGGAACTGCGTGAAGAAACGGCGCGCCGCATTGCCGACATCCGCGCCAGCGATGAAGGCCGCGAGGGCGTGCAGTCCTTTCTGAACAAGCGCAAGCCCTCGTGGCTGATGAACCCGTGAATCTCGACACCACGCAGTTGATGGCGATTGCCGCCGGCCTGGGCTGGGCCAGCGGACTGCGCCTCTATGCGGTGGTCTTTCTCACCGGGCTCGCAGGCTTCATGGGTTGGGTCGATCTGCCGGCCGGCCTGCAACTGCTGCAAAGCCCGCTGATGCTCGGTGCCAGTGGCTTGATGCTGTTCATCGAATTCTTTGCCGACAAAATCCCCGGCCTCGACACCGTGTGGGATGTGCTGCACACGCTGGTGCGCATCCCCGCCGGTGCGGCGCTGGCTGCAGCCGTGTTCGGCACCGACCATGCGACGGTGGCAACGGTCGCGGCGCTGCTGGGCGGCACGCTCGCCGCCACCAGCCACGTGGCGAAGGCGACCACGCGGGCGGCGGTCAACACCTCGCCCGAGCCGTTCTCGAACATCGGTCTCTCGCTGTTGGGCGATAGTGTGGTGCCGGTGATGCTGTGGCTGTCGTGGGCGCACCCGGCGGTGTTCTTCGTTGGCCTGGTGTTGGCGCTGGTGGTGATGGCGGTGCTGATCTGGGTGTTCGCCAAATTCCTACGGGTTCTCGCGCGCCGCCTCACGCGGTCGACGGCGGTCAACGATGAGGCGATGCCGAGATGATGAAGACAGGTTTTCGGTGGGTGCTCGCCGCATGGCTGGCTTGTGCGCTCACTGCCGTGGCACACGCCCAGGCCAAGCCGGAAGAGCCGATGGCCAAGGACATGCGAGAAGAGATCCAGCACGTCGGCGTCACCGTGAAAGACATGTACCGCCGCCAAGAAACCCGGCAGATTCCGGTCACGATTTTTCGCCCTGCAGGTGACGGGCCCTTCCCCCTGGTGATCATGAACCACGGTCGCGCGCCGGGCGAAAAGCGCGCGCTGCAAGGCCGCCAACGCTACGAGTCGCTGGCACGCTATCTCGTCAGCAAGGGCTTCGTGGTGCTGGTGCCCACGCGTGTTGGCTATGGCGAAACTTATGACGACTTCGACCCCGAGTACAGCGGCGACTGCAATGCACGACGCATCGAGCCGATGTCTGTCGCGGCGTCCGACCAGGTGTTGGCCACGCTGGAGTTCGCAAAGAGCTTGCCGTACGTCGACGCCTCGCGCTGGCTGGTGATGGGGCAGTCCGTCGGTGGCCTCACTGCGGTGACCATCGTGTGGCGTCACCCGCTAGGTCTGGTCGGTGCCATCAACTTCGCCGGAGGCGTTGGCGGCAATCCGGACATGTCGCCGCGCCACCCTTGCAGCCCGCAGGAGGTTGCAAGGGTGTGGCGCTCCAACGCCGCGAGCGGCGGAGCGGTACCGATGCTGTGGCTGTATTGGGAGAACGACCTGTACTGGGGCCCCGACATTCCCAAGCGCTGGGCCGAGGCCTGGGTGAGCGGCGGTGGCCAGGCGGAGATGCACACGCTGGCCGCGGCCGGAAGCGACGGACACGGCGCGATGGGGTTCGACATGGACCATTGGGTGCCCTTGGCTGAAGCATTTCTCGCCAAGCTCGGGTTCACGCAGCCCGGTGTGATTGCGCGACCGGCGAGGACCGCATTCGCCAAGGTCGATGAAGTCGACAAGGTGCCGGTGAGCGCCAAGGTGCGCGACGGCTTGTATCGCCAGTTTCTCGACGCCAAGCCGCCCAAGGCATTTGCCATCGGACCGAAAGGTGCCTCGGGTTACGCCACGGGCGATTGGGTGATGGGCAAGGCGCTCGGGTTCTGCCAGCGCCGCGGCGAGCCATGCAAGCTGTACGCGGTGGACGACGAGGTCGTGTGGGTGCCGTGACCGAAGAATGATGGAGACGAGATGTTCAAAAAGATCCTGATCGCCAATCGCGGCGAGATCGCATGCCGAGTCGCTGCGACGGCACGGCGCATGGGCATTCAAACGGTGGCGGTCTATTCCGATGCCGATTCGAATGCCAAGCACGTGATGGCCTGCGACGAGGCGGTGCACATCGGCCCATCGTCGCCCAAGGAAAGCTACCTGCGCAGTGACCGCATCATCGCGGCGGCGAAGGCGACCGGCGCGCAGGCCGTGCACCCCGGCTACGGCTTTCTGAGCGAGAACGAAGACTTCGCGCAGACCTGTGCCGATGCGGGGCTGGTGTTCATCGGCCCGCCGGCTTCCGCGATCAAGGCGATGGGTCTCAAGGCCGAGAGCAAGCGCCTGATGGCGCAGGCCGGTGTGCCACTGGTGCCGGGCTATCACGGTGCCGACCAGGACCCGGCCTTGCTGCAGCGCGAGGCGGATGCCATCGGCTACCCGGTGTTGATCAAGGCCAGCGCCGGTGGCGGTGGCAAGGGCATGCGCGTCGTCAATGCGGCGAGTGAATTTGCCGCCGCGCTGGCTTCGTGCCAACGCGAGGCGATCAACAGCTTCGGCGACGACGCGGTGTTGATCGAGCGCTATGTCACGCGGCCGCGCCACATCGAGATCCAGGTGTTCGGCGACACGCAAGGCCATTGCGTCTATCTCTTTGAGCGCGACTGCTCGGTGCAGCGTCGCCATCAAAAGGTGCTCGAGGAAGCGCCCGCCCCGGGCATGAGCGAAGCGCGCCGCCGCGAGATGGGCGAGGCTGCCGTGGCGGCGGCCAAAGCCGTGGGCTATGTGGGTGCGGGCACCGTTGAGTTCATCGCGGAGCCGATCGAGGGAACAAGCGATCTTCACTTCTACTTCATGGAGATGAACACCCGCCTGCAGGTGGAGCACCCGGTGACGGAAGCCATCACAGGCCTCGACCTGGTGGAGTGGCAATTGCGCGTGGCGAGCGGCGAGCCGCTGCCGCTAAAGCAAGACGAATTGCGCATCCACGGCCACGCGATCGAAGCGCGTATCTGCGCTGAAAACCCCGACAAGCAGTTCATGCCCGCCACAGGCACGCTGCAGGTCTACCGCACGCCGCAGGCGGCAAGCTTCGAGCGCGCCGATGTTCGCTTCGATGCGGGCGTGCGCGAGGGCGACACCATCTCGCCGTACTACGACTCGATGGTCGCCAAGCTCATCGTCTGGGGTGCCGACCGCGCGCAGGCACTCGCGCGTCTCGATGCGGCGCTGGCGCAGACGCACATCGTGGGCCTGCACACCAACGTGGCCTTCTTGCGCCGTGTGGTGGCGAGCCGCTCGTTCGCGCAGGCCGACCTCGACACGGCCTTGATCGAACGGGAACGAGAGGTCTTGTTCAACGCAGAGCCGATGCCCGCGGAGATTGCCGCAGCGGGTGTGGTGGCGCATTCCTTGGCCAGCGAACAGGCGCTGCAGACAGCAGACCCATGGTCACGGCGAGATGGCTGGCGGCTCTTCGGCGGCGCGCGCCGGCAGTTCAATCTCGAGCTGCAAGGGCAGCGCCAAACGGTAGTGCTCGAACGTGGGCACCGCGGTGCGATGACGCTGGTGCTGGGTGATCAGCGCTGGCCTTTCGAGGTGACTGCGCGAGGCGAGGGGCGGCACGATGTGCAGCTCGGCGAGCGCCGCATCTCGCTGTCGGTCTACGCCGTTGGCGAGCGCGTCAGCGTGTTCGCGCCGGAGGGCTCGGCCGCGGTCAGCCATGTGGACGTGCTGGCGCATGCGGGCGAGGGGGCCACGGAAATCGGCCGACTCACCGCGCCGATGCCGGGCAAGGTGATCGCCTTCCTGGCCCAACCGGGCGAGACCATCAAGCAAGGCCAGGCGTTGGCCGTGATGGAGGCGATGAAGATGGAGCACACCATCACCTCGCCGCGCGACGGCAAGGTCGAGACGCTGCTGTATGCGCCGGGTGACCAGGTGGCAGAAGGTGGAGAGCTGTTGCGCCTCGCGGCGCCTTGAGACGTGCTGCGTGTTATCGCGCGACGCGATTTGCGCCGCGGCGCAGCCACAGCGTGGCGCTGCGCCAGCTGCTTTCTTCGGGCTCAGGTTCCGGTTCCGGCAGCGGGGCGGCGGTGACACCGAAGCCCGATGTGTTGCGTGCCCAGGCGGCGTCTTGCGGTGCTTCGACGTTCGTCGTTGCGGAAGGCTTGGCCAGCTTGCCGGCGTTGACGAACTGCCGTGCCAGCGACACCAGTTCGGGGTTACCCGAGGCCTGGCAGACGAACAAAACTTCGCGTGCTTCGCGCGTGTCACTCAACATGGCTGCCACGTTGATGCCTTCACCCAGATCGTGCTTCAGGACGAAGTGGATGCGTGCAGCGATTCGAAGTTGAACGGGAGTGGACACAAGAAACTCCAAGCAGTTCGGGTATCTTCAACCTCTGCGCTGTAGGCGCACATCCCTAACAAGGGGGGTGGGTGACTTCAGTCAACGATAGTGAGGAATAAGTCATGTTTCATGCGTCATTCCCAAGCCATGTGACTCTGGTCGATGTGGGTCCACGCGATGGTTTGCAGAACGAAAAACAGGCCGTCGGCACGGAGCACAAGGTCGAGCTCGTGCACCGGCTGCAAGAGGCGGGGTTGCGTGAGATCGAAGTCACCAGCTTCGTGAGCCCGAAGTGGGTGCCGCAGATGGCCGACAACGCGCAAGTGATGGCCGGTGTGCAGCGCCGCGCGGGTGTGCGCTACTCGGTGCTCACCCCCAACCTGAAGGGGTTGGATGCGGCGCTCGCGACCAAGCCTGACGAGATCGTGGTCTTCGGTGCGGCCACCGAGGCCTTCAGCCAGCGCAACATCAACTGCAGCATTGCCGAAAGCATCGAGCGCTTTGCGCCCGTGGTCGAGGCCGCGCATACCCAGGGTTTGAAGGTGCGCGGTGCCATCTCGTGTGCGCTCGGTTGTCCATATCAAGGTGAGGTGAGTGCCGAAGAAGTGGAGAACGTGGTGCGCTTGATGAAAAGCATCGGCGTCGACCACTGCGGCGTGGCCGACACCATCGGCGTGGGCACGCCGCGCGCGGTGCAGCATGCGATGGAGCGCGCGCTCAAGCACTACCCGCTGGTCGAGGTGAGCGGCCATTTCCACGACACCTACGGGCAGGCCTTGTCCAACATCTATGCGTGCCTGGAGATGGGCATTCACACCTTCGACGCCAGCGTGGCCGGCCTCGGTGGCTGCCCATATGCAAAGGGCGCCACCGGCAATGTCGCGACCGAAGACGTGCTCTTCATGCTGAATGGTCTGGGCATTTCGACGGGCATCGACATCGACAAGCTGGTCGATGCCGGTGCGTACATCTCGGGCGTCATCGGCCGGCCCCCGGCGTCGCGTGTGGGCAAGGCCTTGCTGGCCAAACGAGAGAAAGCTGCAGCATGAGTGCCGATAAAACAACCGACCCCTCCATGACCGACCAGCCCACGACCGATCGCCCGGAGGGCTTCAAGCGCGTGACCGAACTGCTCGCCGCGCTGGGCCACCCGCATGCACCTGTGTACCTGGATGTCACGGCCCGCACTGCACAGGAAGCCGCCGACGCGCTGGGCTTGCAGCTCGGCCAGATTGCCAAGAGCGTGATCTTCAAGCGCAAGCTCGACGGCGTGGCGGTGCTGGTGGTGACCTCGGGCGACCGCCGTGTCGATGTGGAGAAGGTGGCCGCCCTCACAGGTGCGGTGGGGCGGGCCGACGCCGACTTCGTCAAGGCGAGCACGGGCTTCAGCATCGGGGGCGTGTCGCCGGTCGGGCATCTCACGCCACCGGTCACGCTGATCGATCGCGAGCTGCTGCGCTTCGAGGAGATCTGGGCGGCGGCCGGCCACCCGAACGGCGTGTTCAAGCTCAGCCCGTCGCAACTGCAGGTGATGACCGGTGCGCCGCTGGCCGACGTGACGCCGTGAGGCGTTGAGCACAGGCCACAAGGTGAAACAAGTTCACGGCCGCATCGATCACGCGCTGTGGGACGATATGGCTGAACTGGTGCTCATCTGACCACGATGCCTGCAACGCCCGCCACCGCCGCCGTTCCCAGCCCCTGCATCAGCGTGTGCCGCATGGACGCGCCAAGCGGCCTGTGCGCCGGCTGCCTGCGGACGATCGAAGAGATCGCCGCCTGGTCGACGATGGGCGATGAGGCCAAGCGCGCCGTGTGGCTGTTGATCGAGCAGCGTCAACCCGTCACGCCGCTCTTTGCCACGCCGTCGGCATGAAGTACCTGCGCTTCAGCTTCGACGTGGTTTCGCCCTACGCCTACCTAGCGTTCGAGCGCATGCCGCAGGTGCTCGAAGGGCTCAGCTACGAGGTGAGCTACGAACCGATCCTGTTCGCTGGGCTGCTGCAGCACTGGGGGCAGAAAGGTCCGGCAGAGATAGAGCCCAAGCGCGAGTGGACATATCGGCAAATCATGTGGCTCGGGCACAGCCTCGGCGTGCCGGTGCAGATGCCGGCGCAGCATCCGTTCAACCCACTGGTTTTGCTGCGCCTGCTGCTGGCCAGCACGACACCGGGCTACACGCCGAATCGCTGGGCGTGCGAGCAGGTGCTGCGCCATGTCTGGCGCGGTGGTGCCGACGCCAATGATGCGGAGCGGCTCGCGTCGCTCGAAAAGGTGCTGTCACCGCAGCGTGACCCGAAGGGCAGCGAGGTGAAAGACGAGCTGAAAGCTGCCACGACAGACGCGGCGGCACGTGGTCTCTTCGGTGTGCCCACTGTCGAGGTCGATGGCCGCATTTTCTGGGGCCTGGACGGGCTCGACATGCTGTCAGCCTACCTGCGTGGCGACGCGTGGTTCGAGGGCTCGCAATGGGCCGATGCGGCAGCGGTACCGGTGGGTGTTCGCAGGGCGCTCAAGGCGCCGTGAACCCGCTTGGCCTCCAAAGCAAGCGAGATGCCTTCGGCGGGGCCTATTGAGCGCCTCAGAGAAAACACTGATCTCGCAAGCCCTGTGAATCTCGCATGAAGAAACGCGAGCAAAGGGTTTCACCCTAGTTTGTCAGCTTCGCATCAGCGTGGTGTCAGCGCGGGGTCAGAGCCTGCCGTGAAGATGCGCGCAGCCTCATCTGTCATGAGGTGCCCCAACGAGGAGAGAGATTCATGGCAACTGCATCCGCGGTCGGCAAACCGATGACGAAAGAGGAAAAGAAGGTCATCTTCGCCTCCAGTCTCGGCACCGTTTTCGAGTGGTACGACTTCTATCTGTATGGCACGCTGGCCGTCATCATCGGCAACCAGTTCTTCTCGGCGCTCGACCCGGCTTCGCGCACGATCTTCTCGCTGCTCGCGTTTGCTGCCGGCTTCATCGTGCGCCCCTTCGGCGCACTGGTGTTCGGCCGCCTGGGCGACATGATCGGCCGCAAGTACACCTTCCTGGTGACCATCCTGATCATGGGCTTGTCGACCTTCATCGTCGGCCTCTTGCCCAACTATGAGTCGATCGGCCTGGCGGCTCCCGTCATCCTGATCGGCCTGCGCATGCTGCAAGGCTTGGCGCTGGGCGGTGAATACGGTGGTGCTGCGACCTACGTGGCTGAACATGCGCCACACGGCAAGCGCGGTGCGTTCACCTCGTGGATCCAGACCACCGCCACACTCGGTCTCTTCCTGTCGCTGCTGGTGATCTTGGGCACGCGCACGCTGTTGGGCGAAGCCGAATTTGCCAAGTGGGGCTGGCGCATTCCGTTCCTGGTCTCGGTGATCCTGCTCGGCGTGAGCGTGTGGATTCGCTTGAGCATGAACGAATCGCCCGCCTTCAAGAAGATGAAGGAAGAAGGCAAGACCTCGAAGGCGCCGCTGACCGAGTCGTTCGGCCAATGGAAGAACCTGAAGATCGTGATCCTCGCGCTGGTGGGCCTCACGATGGGCCAGGCCGTGGTCTGGTACACGGGCCAGTTCTATGCGCTGTTCTTCCTGACCGGCGCGTTGAAGGTCGATGGCGCCACCGCCAACATCATGATCGCGATCTCGCTGATCATCGGTACGCCTTTCTTCATCGTGTTCGGCACGCTGTCCGACAAGATCGGCCGCAAGCCCATCATCATGGCCGGCTGCCTGATCGCGGCACTCACCTACTTCCCGCTGTTCAAGGCGCTGACCGAAGCGGCCAACCCCGACCTGGCTGCGGCACAGGCCAAGAACAAGGTGGTCGTCGTGGCCGACCCGGAGCGTTGCTCGTTCCAGTTCAATCCGACGGGTACCGTCAAGTTCACCAGCTCGTGTGACATCGCCAAGCAGGTGTTGTCGGCTGGCTCTGTGAGCTACGACAACGAAGCGGCGGCTACAGGCACCGTGGCGCAGGTCAAGATCGGCGACAAGGTCATCCCGGGCTTCGAGTCGAAGGGGCTGTCACCAGACGACCTCAAGAAGGCGGATGCTGACTTCAAGAAGGCGATCTCGACAGCCCTCAAGGAGGCAGGTTACCCCGCCAAGGCGGACCCGGAGAAGATGAACAAGCCGCTGATCGTGGCCATCCTCACCCTGCTCGTGATCTACGTGACCATGGTCTACGGCCCGATCGCGGCGATGCTGGTGGAGATGTTCCCGACCCGCATTCGCTACACCTCGATGAGCCTGCCGTATCACATCGGCAACGGCTGGTTCGGCGGCCTGCTGCCTGCCACCGGCTTGGCCATCGTGGCGCAGACGGGCAACATGTACAACGGCCTCTGGTACCCGATCATCTTTGCGGCCATCACCTTCGTGGTCGGCATGCTGTTCGTCAAGGAAACCAAGGACGTGGACATCTACGCCAAGGACTGATGCCGGACGCGAGTCCCGACCTGCGTCGGGACTCTCTCCAGTCGGCACAAGCCGGCCAGTCTCAGGACTGAGCCGGCTTCTTCGTTTCTGGCGGAGATGTTTCCGAGGGAAGTGCTTGAAGCTGAGCCAAGCAGTCCATGCAGACGCAACGGTCGTACTGCTCACGCAGCATCTGTGTGGTGGCTGCTGACAGCTTGAACTGACCGCATGCGCAAGGCATGGGTTCTTTCACGCCGCAGTGAAACGCGCCGCCGCAGCGTGGACAGGTCGCGTTGAGTGTCACTTCAGGCGCGGCGGCGTGAAAGCACCGCCGTGGCGAGTCCGAGGCCCGTCAGCCACACCAAGCCGAGTGCGCCACCGCCGGAGTCTTCACCGGCAGAAGGAGTTGCCGGGGGTGGGGTGGTGCCGCCTGCGACCGACCCATTCAGCGTGACGGCGCGCGTGAAGGCCACGGTGCCTTGCTTCAGCGACAGGGTCAGCGTGCGCGTCTCTGCCGTGGTGCTGGTGGGTGTGTAGGTGACCGAGAACGAGCAGGTGCCTGCTGGGGCAAGCGTCGAGCCGCAGCCGCTGCCACGCGTGAACGCTGTCGCACCGGAGCCCAGGCTGATGCCGGTGATCTGCAGGTTGTCGGTCGTGGCGAGGGAATGCTGAAGCGTCACCGTCTTGCTCACCGACGTGCCCGAAGCGGCTGACGCAAAAGCGAGTGCGCTCGTAGAAAGCCCGGGCGCCGTGACCTTGGGCGTGTCCGCAAGGTAGGCCGCGATGTTTTGCACCTGATCGACGTCGAGCCCCTTGAATTCGCTCATCGCTGCTTGCGTGGCAATCGCGTTGCCGAAGCGGCCGATCGCGGTGTCGTAGCTGATGTCGGCGAACCCGCCCGCGGCGCTGCTGTCGCCGGAGATCTTCTTGCGCCGGTCCTGCACGCTGCCGTGGCAGTTCATGCAGGCGTGGGTCAGGTTGGCGTCGGGCGCCGCGTTGGGCGTGTCTTCGAACAGCGTCTTGCCCAGCGTGGCGTCGCCTGTCGTCTGCGCACTGCTCGGCGCGGCCCACAGGGCCAGGCAGGCAAGCGCCGCTCCGACAATCAGCCAGCGGGTCGGGATTCGTTCGAGAAAATTCATGAATGGAAGGACGCAACCGCCCCCCAGAGCTTCCGGATGTTTGCATTTCATCGTGCCGGCCCGCTTGTGTGCGTTCAAGGTTGTTACGCCATGTGTGACCACGCGGCGAGCAGTCTGCCGTCATCGCGTGGGTCCGGTTCTTCGCGGTGTGCGGTGTTTGGCATGCGGCAACACCGTGCTGCGTTGCTGCCCGTCACGCCAGGATGCGTCTGCTTACGCGCAGTGGCACGCATCCAACGAGATTGCCGATGCTTCAGGGGCTTGTTGGGCAAGAACGAGGGCAGCGTCGCTAAGCTCCCTGGTTGCCACACGGCCGTTGGGGCCGGGCATCGCAAACAAGGAGAAGACCATGAATCGCAACTCGCTCGATCACCTCACTTTCCGCGCAGCCCTGTGTGCTGCGGTCACCGTGCTGGCCATGGGCAGTGCCCAGGCGCAGAACTCGGGTGCCCCGTCGTATGCGGGTGCGTCCATCGCCTCCACCGACTACGGCACGGGCCTGAAAGTTTTTCTGGGTGGCAAGATCACGCCGATCTTCGGCTGGGAAGGCCAGATCACCAGCTTCGGCTCTGAGGAGTATCAACCCGGCTACAAGCATTCGGCCACCGCCCTCGGCGCCTCGGGCACGGCGCGCTTTCCGCTCAACGCCAGCCTCAGCGCCTTCGGCAAGGCGGGGTTGCACTACCTGCAGCCACGGCGCAGCGGGCCGGGCGCGAGCGACCCCGACAGCTCGATCGAGCTGGGCCTCGGCGCTGGCCTCATCTGGAATTTCTCGCACACCGCCGCCGTGCGCTTCGAGCTCGAGAACATTGGTGGCTCGGACGGCAACTTCGCGTCCGTGGGCCTGCAGTTCAGCTTCTGACGTGCAGCTGGTTCACGCTTCGCTATGACATGCGGAGCTCGATGCTCGCAGCCCCGGGCAAGCGCAGCGATGCCCCCTCAAGCAACGCCCGCGGAACCGGCTTTGCCGGGCCGCCAGGCGGCGCCCCGTGGGGGCAGGAGCGTCAGCGACTGGGGGGCCCAAACAGCCCCTTGTGCTGCTCGCGCAGCACGTTCTTCTGCACCTTGCCCATCGCATTGCGTGGTAGCTCGGGCACGACGTAGACGCGCTTGGGCACCTTGAAGTTGGCGATGCGGCTCTTCAAGGCATTGACGATGGCCGCATCGTCCAGCGATGCGCCGGGCTGCGCCACCACCACGGCCACGCCGGCTTCGCCGAAATCGGGGTGCGGCACGCCGACGACAGCGCTTTCGGCCACGCCCGGCATCTCGTTGATGAAGCCTTCGATCTCGGCGGGGTAGACGTTGTAGCCGCCCGAAATGATGAGGTCCTTGCTGCGGCCGACGATGCAGACGTAGCCGCGCTCGTCGATCTTGCCGACGTCGCCGGTCTTGAACCAGCCGTCGGCGGTGAATTCTTCTTTCGTCTTCTCGGGCATGCGCCAGTAGCCGGCGAAGACGTTCGGCCCCGTCACTTCGATGCCGCCCACTTCGTCGACGGCGCAGACGTTGCCACGCTCGTCACGCACCCGCAGCTTCACGCCGGGCAGCGGGAAGCCCACCGTGTTGCCGCGGCGCTCGCCGTCTTTCTCGTCGTAAGGATTCGACGTGAGCATGGCGGTCTCGCTCATGCCGTAGCGCTCGAGGATGGTGTGACCGGTGCGCTCGCGCCACGCGTTGAAGGTCTCGACGAGCAGCGGTGCCGAGCCGGCGACGAAGAGCCGCATGTTGCGGCAGGCGTCGCGCGTGAGCCCGGGCTCGGCCAGCAGCCGAACGTACAGCGTGGGCACGCCCATGAAGACCGTGGCTTCCGGCAGGCGCGCGACCACGGCCTTGGGGTCGAACTTCGACAGCCAGATCATCTTGCTGCCGTTGAGCAACGCGCCATGCGCGGCGACGAAGAGGCCGTGCACGTGGAACAGCGGCAGCGTATGGATCAGCACGTCGCCCGGCTTCCAGCCCCAGTACGCCTTCAGCGTTTGTGCGTTGCTCAGGATGTTGCCGTGCGTCAGCATGGCGCCCTTGCTGCGCCCGGTTGTGCCGCTGGTGTAGAGGATGCAAGCCAGGTCGTCGGCCTGGCATTGCACCGGCGAGTGCTGGTCGCTGTGGTGGGCGGCGCGCTCGAGCAGGCTGCCGCTGCGGTCTTCGTTGAGCGTGAACACATGCGTGCAGCCGGCTTTAAAGGCGATCTGGCTGACCCAGCCGAAGTTCTTGCCTGAGCAAACCACGACCGCGGGCTCGGCGTTGCCGATGAAGTACTCGATCTCGGCGGCCTGGTAGGCGGTGTTGAGCGGCAGGTAGACATAACCTGCACGCAGCACGGCGAGGTAGAGCATCAGCGCCTCGACCGACTTCTCGGTCTGTACCGCGATCCGGCTGCCGGCCGGCAGGTCGAGCGAGCCGAACAGGTTGGCCATCATGGCGGTGGCGCGTTCGAGATCGTGCCAGCTGTAGAGGGCCGGCGTGCCGTCCGCAGTCTCGATCGCCGTGCTGTCCAAGTCGTGAGGAAACTGGCCGCGCAGCGCGGCAAAGATGCTGTGGTTCATGGGTCCCCCGATGTTCTTGTTCTTGCTCTCGTTTGAGCTTATTCGAGCGTGGCACCCGAGCGTTTCACCACATCGGCCCAGCGCTTGATTTCGGTATTGACGAACTTGCCGAACGCGTCGCCATACAGGTTGGGCGTGTCGGTGCCGAGGCCGTTCCAGGTCTTCTTCAATTCGTCGGACCCGAGCGCCTTGGCCAATTCGTTGCGCATGGCTTCGACCAATTCTTTCGGCGTGCCCTTGGGCGCCCACAGGCCGTACCAGGTGGCCACCTGGTAGCCCGGCACACCGGCTTCAATGCTGGTGGGGATCTCGGGGAAGCCGGGGGCGTGTTTTTCTGCCGCAACGGCCAAGGCCTTGATGCGGCCGTTCTTGATGTGCGATGCCGAAGAACCCAGGCCGTCGAACATCATGTCGACCTGCCCGGCGATCAGGTCTTGCAAGGCCGGGCCCGAACCGCGGTAGGGGATGTGGGTGATGAAGGTCTTGGTCTGCAGCTTGAAGAGCTCGCCCGCCAGATGGTGCGAGGTGCCGTTGCCGGCCGAGCCGTAGTTGAGCTTGCCGGGGTTCTTGCGCACGTAGTCGAGAAATCCCTTGAGGTCATTGACGGGCACACGCGTCGGGTTGACCACGATCACCTGGGGCACGCTGGAGATCAGGCCGACGGGGATGAAGTCGGTCTCGAGGTTGTACTCGAGCTTGGGGTACATCGCCGGGGCAATCGTGTGGTGCACCGCGCCCATGAAAAAGTTGTAGCCATCGGGTGCCGCCTTCGACGCAATGGTGGCGCCCAGCGTGCCACCGGCGCCCCCACGGTTGTCGTTGAGGAACTGCTTGCCCGTATTGCGGCTCAGGATGGCGGTGAGCGGCCGCGCGAACGCGTCGGTGCCTCCTCCCGCAGGGAAGGGCACGACAACGGTCACCGGGCGGTTGGGCCAGCCTGCTTGTGCGGCGACCCAGGGGCTGCCGAGCACCGCGGCAGCGCCGGCCGTACCGCGCAGCGCGGTGTTGAGAAAGCGGCGACGCGAGGCGGCGGTGTGAGGATCGTGGCTCATGGCTGTCTCCCAAGACATGTGATGGGTGGGTAAGAGGGGGGGGTTCAGATCAGGCCAGCAACGGCGCGCGAATGCGCGACCTCGCCGTGCACGAACTGTTCATGACTGGCTTCGATTTTTTGCAGGTCGTAGAGGTAGTTGACCATCATGCCGTAGGACTGCTTCAGTCCCTTGCGCGACAGATTGCCCAAGGGGTTCAGGCGTTCCAGCCGGGCGCCATTGTCGAGGTGAAAACGTGCGACGGCGTCGCCTCGCGACGTGGCGGCGTGGTGGATCAGATACACCGCGCACAGACGGCTCAAGGCCTCGTGATCGGCCTCGGACATCGATTGCAGAAAGGCGGCATTTGCCAGCGTACCGAGATCGCCTGCGGTGGTCGCCAGCAACTGCTCGCGCGACTCGGTGATGCGTTCTGCGGTGCTGCGCCGCAGACCGGCTGGCAGCTCACTGCCGGCCTGCAGCCAGCTCGCGAAACCGGGGATGGGTGACAAGGTGCAGAAGCGCTTGAGCTGCGGCAGCTCGCGCTGCAGTTGCTCGGCCACGCGCTTGATCAAAAAGTTGCCGAGCGAAACGCCGCGCAGCCCGGGCTGGCAGTTGCTGATGGAATAGAACGCGGCCACCTTGAACTGGTCGGGCGTGAGCGGCTTGGCCTGCTTGTCGATCAGTGGCGCGATGGTGGCCGGCATCTCGGGCAACAACGCCACCTCGACGAAGATCAAGGGCTCGTCGGGCAGCTGCGGGTGGAAGAACGCGAAGCAGCGGCGGTCGGGCTGCAGGCGGCGGCGCAGGTCGTCCCAGCCATCGATCTCGTGCACGGCCTCGTGGTGGATGATCTGCTCGAGCAATTGCGCGGGCGAGCCCCAGTCGACCTTCTGCATCTGCAAAAAGCCGGGGTTGAACCATGACGACAGCAGGTGAAGGAAGTCGCTCTCCAGCGCCAGCAGCTCGGGCTGCACGCCGACGCGCGCCAGCAGCTTGCGCCGCATCGAGACGATCTGTGCGGTGCCGCCGGGCGTGCGGTTGATGCGCCTCAGCAGCTCCTGCCGCGGCGGCTCGGCCAGGTGGGTCAGGCGGATCAGGTTCTCGGCCGACGGGTCTTGCGCGTAGGCCTGCGCCACCGACAGAACGGCCTGCGGGTCGGGGCTGAAATCGCGCGACAGGCGGCTGAAGAAGCCGCCCTGCTGATCGTCGGGCAGCGAGCTGAAGCGCGCCACCAGCTGGCGCGCGATGGCCACGCTGTTGGCTTCGCCACGCTCGGACAGCAGGCGTTTGCAGTCGAGCATCAGGCTGCGCAGCTGGCGATCGTCGCCAACGCGGCGCGCTGCGGATTTCAAGCCATCAAGCATGCTGTTGTCCTGTTAGTTTTTCGTGGGCGCGCAGTGCCTTCAGCGCACTCAGCTGGGCCATCAAGTGGTCGTGCATCAGCCGCTCGGCGCGTTCGGCATCGCGCTGTTCGATGGCGGCGATCAGCACGCGGTGTTCGTTGATCGAGTCTTCGATGCGGCCCGGCAGGTTGAGCTGCCGCCCGCGCAGCAGGCGCAGGAACTTGCGCAGGTCGTTGGTGGTGCGATCGAGCCAGCGGTTGGCGGCCAGCGCCTGCACGCTGCTGTGGAACTCGTGGTTGGCGCGGTAGTAGCCGTCGATGTTGTGCGCGGCGGCATGGGTCTCGAGTGTTTCGTGCAAACGGCGCAGCCGGGCAATGCCCTCTGGCGTGGCCTTGCGCACCGCCTCGTGGGCGCAGCGGCCCTCGAGCAGGGCCATCACCGGGAACAGCTCGTCGGCATCGTCTTCAGACATCTCGGTGACGCGACAACCCTGGCGCGGCACCAGTTGCATCAGGCCTTCGGAGGCCAGCACCTTGAGCGCTTCGCGCAGCGGCGTGCGGCTGATCTGCCACTCGTTGGCCAGCGCCAGCTCGTCGATCCATTGGCCGGGCACCAGCTGCCGTTCGAACACCATGTGCCGCAGCCGCGTCGCCACTTCTTCGTGCAACGAGGCAGGGCGCAGCGGGGTGGCGTCGACCATGTTGTTGAGGCCTTGAAGGCGGGATCTGAAGAGGCGGCTGTGGTGACTCTAAGGTCAATAATTCATAATTACAAGCCTTTTGACAGCAGGTAAGTAGCCTCCGAAGAGACCCTTTCCGGACCATCGCTTTACCTTGTGCCTGGCCCACCGAGTCCTATGCTTGACGCAGTGCAACAAGGGGGGCAAATCCATGGTCAGTGAAGTCACGGCGCTCGACAGAGACCCGCATGGCACGGTGCTCTACATCGAAGACCAAGAGATCAACGCCTTGCTTGTCGAAGCGCAGCTGGCTTCGACCCTGCCCGGCGTGCGCCTGATCAAGGCCAGCACCGGGACCGAAGGGGTGCGCTTGGTGCGCTCCGAGCACCCCGACCTGGTGTTGCTGGACATGCACTTGCCCGACCTCGGTGGGCTGGAGGTGGTGCGCGCGCTGACGCTGGAGATTTCGGAAGGGCTGAAGGTCGCTCTGCTGACAGCCGACCACCTGTCGATGGACATCCTCAAGGCGATGAGCCTCGGCGCCTACGAATACTGGGTCAAACCCGTCAGCGTGAGCCAGCTGGAAAAAGGCGTGCGCCGCGGCCTGGCTAGCGCGAATGCCGACCCGCGGCATTGGACGCTCGAGTCACGTCGTCTGCACGGCCAGCACAAGGCATCGCACTGAGCAGCTGTAGGGCACTCAGCGCAGCAGCGAAGCCTCCAACCGCGTCACCATGTCGATCAGACGGGGGCGCACCTCGTTGAGCAGGTAGTCCCGCGAGAGATTGAACGAAGGGCCGCCGCAGTTGATGGCCATGGGCGGGAGCCCGCCGCCCGGCTGGAAGGCGCGTGCGATGCCGTTCACGTCTTTCTGCCACTCGCCGAAGGAGCAGGTGACGCCCAGGGTGCTGTAGTCGTTGACGGCACGGTCGACACCGTCACGGATGTCGGGCCAGGCCACTTCATCGATCTCCTGGATGCGCTCCATGAAGTCTTGCCGTTCGCGCTCCGAGATGGCGGCCAGCCAGGCGCGGCCGATGGCCGAGGTGGCGACCGGGATGCGCGAACCCACGTCGAGGCTCAGCGTGAGCGCTGCAGAGCTGCGGCAGTTCTCGACGTAGATCATCGACAGCCGGTCGCGTGTGCCCAGCGAGACCATCGAGCGCGATGCGTCGGCCAGCTCTTGCATCATCGGGCGGGCGATCTGCCGCACGTCGAGCCGGGCCAGCATCGCGCTGCCCAGTGACAGCGTGGCCGTGCCCAGGCGGTATTTGCCGCTCTCTTCGACCTGGATCAGGTAGCCCAGCTTGGTCAGCGTGGAGGTGAGCCGCGACACCGTCGACTTGGGCAGGCGGCAGCGCTGCGCGATCTCCTGGTTGCCGAGCGCCTTGTCGCCGGAACGAAAGCACGAGAGCACGTCCAGCCCACGCGCCAGCGCGGTGACGAAATGGCGGTCTTCCTTGGTCTTCGGGCCCGGCTTGCTGACGTGCGGGCTGCGTTCAGCCTTGGCGAACTTGCTCAGTGTTTCCATCTTCCTCATTCCCTGCGGTGGCGCGCAAAGTGGAACATAAATCTGCAAACGGATGCTCGTGACATTCCCGAATCTTGCTGCCGATGAGCATGCCATTTGCCCGTTGTTCAAGTGAGAGAGGGGCAAACTTTCCTCGGTGGAGACCGCAAGTTGACAGCATCCTGCCTGAGCAGAACAATCGCGGATCGTCTTTTCATGCGGAACATAGTTCTGCATAGCAGAACGACGCATCAACTGGCCTTCCACGAGAGATTCCCATGGACCTGAGCTTCACCCCTGAAGAACAAGCCTTCCGCGAAGAGGTGCGCAGCTTCGTCAAAGCCAAGCTGCCGGAATCCATTCGCCATAAGGTGGTGAACAGCCTGCGCCTCTCGCGGGAAGACCATGTGCTGTGGCAGCGCACGCTGCATGAGCGTGGCTGGGGCGGCCCCGGCTGGGCCAAGGAATTCGGTGGGCCGGGCTGGAATGCCGTCGAGCAATACATCTTCGAAGAAGAGTGCGCCGCAGCTGGCGCGCCGCGCCTCATTGCCTTCGGCATCAAGATGGTGGCGCCGGTGATCATGGCCTTCGGCTCGCCCGAACAGCAGCAGCGCTTCTTGCCCGACATCAGCTCCGCGCGCAAATGGTGGTGCCAGGGTTACTCGGAGCCGGGCGCCGGCTCCGACCTTGCATCAGTCAAGACCCGCGCGGTGCGTGGTGTGGATGCGCAGGGCGACCACTTCATCGTCAACGGCCAGAAGACGTGGACCACGCTCGGCCAGTACGCCGACTGGATCTTCTGCCTGGTGCGCACCGACCCGCAGGCCAAGGCGCAACGCGGCATCAGCTTCCTGCTGATCGACATGAAGACCCCTGGCATCACCGTGCGGCCGATCATCACGCTCGACGGCGCGCACGAGGTCAACGAAGTCTGGTTCGAAGACGTGCGCGTGCCGGCCGAGAACCTGATCGGTGAAGAGAACAAGGGCTGGACCTACGCGAAGTTCTTGCTCGGCCATGAGCGCAGCAACATCGCCGGCATCGGCATCGCCAAGCGCGAACTCGGCCGCCTGAAGCGCATCGCCGCGACCGAGCAGAAAAGAGGCCGGCCGCTGCTCGAAGACCCGTTGTTCTCTGCCAAGGTGGCGCAGGTCGAGATCGATCTTCTGGCGCTGGAGATGACCAACCTGCGTGTGCTGTCCGAAGAAAAGGCCCAGAAGACACCAGGCCCGGCGGCATCGATTCTCAAGATCAAGGGCACCGAGATCCAGCAGGCGATCACCGAGCTGCTGGTGCAGGCGGTCGGGCCGTATGCGCTGCCCTTCGTGCGCGAGGCCATTGCCGCCAACTACGAAGGCGATCACATCGGGCCGGGCTATGCCGCGCCGCTCGGTGCGCACTACTGCAACATGCGCAAGCTGTCGATCTTCGGGGGCTCCAACGAGATCCAGAAGAACATCATTTCCCAGCAATTGCTTGGCTTGTGACAGCCCCAAGGACTCGGCATGCCGAGTCCGCCCCCCGAGTGGAGCAAAAGAACCTCGGGAGCGGCCCTCGGCCCTTTTGGAGAAAGTAAATGGACTTCAGCTTCAGCGAAGAGCAGCAACAACTGCAAGACGCCATCACCCGCTTCGTTCAGGGCGACTTCAGCTTCGAGCGACGCAAGGGCATCATCGCCAGCCCCGAGGGCTGGAGCCGCGAGGTATGGCAAGGCCTGGGCGATCTGGGCGTGCTGGCGATGAACGTGCCCGAGGCGCACGGCGGCCTGGGTTATGGGCCGGTCGAGACGTTGCTGGCCATGGAATCGGTCGGCCCAGCCTTGCTGTGCGAGCCGCTGCTTGAAAGCGCGGTGATCGCGACAGCGCTGGTGCGTGACTTCGGCAGCCCCGAGCAGCAAGCCGAGCTGCTGCCTGCCATGGCCTCGGGCGAGCGCATCGTGGTGCTGGCCCACGGCGAAGCCGCTGCACGCGGCGATGCGGCCTGGGTCGAGACGACGGCCAAACCGAGCGGCGCGGGCTATGTGCTGAACGGCCGCAAGGCCGTTGTGCTTCTTGCGCCGGCTGCCGATGAACTTCTGGTCTCGGCGAGAACCGAAGGCTCGGGCGGCGACGCGACGGGTGTCAGTGTCTTCCGTGTTCCGCGCGATACACCGGGCCTCGAGCTGAAGGCGTACCCGACGCTCGACGGGCGCCGCGCGGCGGAAGTGACCCTGAGTGATGTCAACGTGCCCGCCAGCGCGTGCCTTGGCACAGCCGGTGCGGCCTTGCCCGCCATCGCGCGCGCGTTGGACATCGGCCTGGCCGGCCTCTGCGCCGAAGCGCTGGGCGTGATGGAGGCCACCGTCAATGCAACCGTTGAATACCTGAAGACCCGCCAGCAGTTCGGCCAGCCGATCGGCCGCTTCCAGGCCTTGCAGCACCGCATGGCCGACATGCTGCTGCAGCTGGAGCAGTCGCGCTCGATGGCCTACCTTGCGGCAATGAACTGCGCGCTCGCCGACGATGGGCAACGCCACCGGACGCTGTCGGCCGCCAAGGTGGTGATCGGCAACGCGTGTCGCTTCATCAGCCAGCAGGCGGTGCAGTTGCACGGCGGTATGGGTATGACGGACGAGCTCAATGTGAGCCACTTCTTCAAGCGCCTGATGGCCTTCGAGCTGAGCTTCGGCGACACTGACTCCCACCTGCAGCGATTCGCCGAGCTGAGCCAGCGCGACGTGCCGCAGGCCGCCTGATCAACGAGACCCAAGAGACCCACCATGTCTTCCACCAAAGCCGCTTTCCATTGGGACGATCCGCTGCTGCTCGACCAGCAGCTCACCAGCGACGAGCGCGCGATTCGCGACGCCGCCAATGCTTACGCGCAAGGCAAGCTCGCACCGCGCGTGCTCGAAGCCTTTCGCCACGAGAAGACCGACCCTTCCATCTTTCGCGAGATGGGCGAGCTGGGTCTCTTGGGGCCGACCATCCCCGAGCAATACGGCGGGTCCGGCCTCAACTATGTCTGCTACGGGCTGATCGCGCGCGAGGTGGAGCGTGTCGACTCGGGCTACCGCTCGATGATGAGCGTGCAGTCGTCGCTGGTGATGGTGCCGATCAACGAATTCGGCAACGAAGCCACCAAGCAGAAGTACCTGCCCAAGCTGGCGTCGGGGCAGTGGATCGGCTGCTTCGGCCTGACCGAGCCCGACCATGGCTCCGACCCTGGCAGCATGGTCACGCGTGCCAAGAAGGTGGCCGGTGGCTACAGCCTCAGCGGCGCGAAGATGTGGATCAGCAACAGCCCCATCGCCGACGTGTTCGTCGTCTGGGCCAAAGACGACGAAGGCGCGATCCGCGGCTTCGTGCTGGACAAGGGCACCAAGGGCCTGTCGGCGCCCGCGGTGCACGGCAAGGTAGGCCTGCGCGCCTCCATCACCGGCGAGATCGTGATGGACAACGTGTTCTGCCCCGAAGAGAACGCCTTCCCCGAAGTGCGCGGCCTGAAGGGCCCGTTCACCTGCCTCAACAGTGCGCGCTACGGCATCGCCTGGGGCGCCTTGGGCGCAGCCGAAGACTGCTGGTTCCGGGCTCGCCAGTACGTGCTCGACCGCAAGCAGTTCGGTCGCCCGCTCGCGGCCAACCAGCTCATCCAGAAGAAGCTCGCCGACATGCAGACCGAGATCACCATGGGCCTGCAAGGCTGCCTGCGTCTGGGCCGCATGAAGGACGAAGGCACGGCCGCGGTAGAGATCACCTCGATCATGAAGCGCAACTCCTGCGGCAAGAGCCTCGACATCGCCCGCCTGGCGCGCGACATGATGGGCGGCAACGGCATCAGCGATGAGTTCGGCGTGGCGCGCCACCTGGTCAACCTCGAAGTGGTGAACACCTACGAGGGCACGCACGACGTGCACGCGCTGATCCTCGGCCGTGCGCAAACAGGGATCGCTGCCTTCTCGAACTGAGGGCTCAGCACTCATGACGAAAGCGGGCTTCGGCCCGCTTTTTCTTTGGGCGTCTGGATGGTTGACGTCATTACTACACAAACGTATAGTAATTGCATGGCACGCCCTTCCCAGAACGTCGATCAACTTCTGCTGGATGCCGGCCTCGAGCTGCTGCCGCTCACCGGCTGCGCGGGCTTGTCGGTGCGCCGGCTCACCGAGCACGCCGGGGTCAACCTCGGCATGTTTCACTATCACTTCAAGAACAAAGACAACTTCATTCGCGCCGTGTTGCAGCGCGTCTATGAAGAGATGTTCTCGGAACTCACGCTGAAGGTGAACCCGCAGCGTTCACCACTCGACAACCTGCGTGACGCCGTGAGCGTGCTGGCCCGCTTCGCGCGTGACCGCCGAGCGCTGGTGCTGCGCATCGCCGCCGATGCGATGTCCGGTGAAGCACTCGCGGCCGACTTTCTGCGCACCAACCTGCCTCGGCACCTGCACGTGATTGGCGGCCTGCTGATGCAGGCGCAGCAGGCCGGGCTGCTGGTTCCGCTGCCGCCGCTCAATGCGATCGCCTTTCTGTTCGGTGCTGTCGGTGCGCCCATCCTCTTCGGTGCCGCGATGCAGCAGCACACCGACGTGACCACCGCGGAAAGCATCGACGGGATGGTGCTCTCCGACGCCGCCATCGCGCAGCGCGTGGGCCTTGCTCTGCGCGGCCTGTCAGCACCCTCCGCCGGGAGATCACCATGAGACTTCTGCTTGTTGGCGTCATGACACTGCTCGTCACGGCATGCGCGAAGCCGCCCGTCGACGTTTACCCTGGCTATGCTGAAGGCGAGAACGTGCGGCTCTCGGCACCGATCAGCGGCACGCTGACGAAGCTGCTGGTGCAGCGTGGCGACACGGTCGCGGCCGCTGCACCCGCTTTCGTGCTCGAACAGGAAAGCGAGCGCTCGGCGCGGCAAGAGGCCGAGTCACGCGTGCAGCAGGCGCAGGCTCAACTGGCCAACCTGAAGCTGGGTCGCCGACCCGAAGAGTTGCAGGCCTTGCGGGCACAGTTGTCGCAGGCGCAGGCGGCGCTGAAGCTGTCGACGAATGAGTTCTCCCGTGCGAGCCAACTGGTCGCCGAAAAATTCAACTCGCCGGCCACCCTCGACCAGGCGCGCGCGGCGGTCGAGCGCGATCAAGCCAGCGTGAACGAGATCAACGCGCAGCTGCGGCTCGCGAGCCAGGGCAGCCGCCAGAACGAGATTGCCGCCGCGCAGCAGGAAGTCAACGCCGCCAAGGCGCTGCTCGCGCAGGCCGAGTGGCGGGTGCAGCAGAAGACGCAACGCATCCCCATCGCGGGTGACGTGGTGGATCTGCTTTACCGCGAAGGCGAATGGGTGCCGCAAGGCAGCCCGATCCTGAGCGTGCTGCCGCCTGCCAATGTGAAAGCGCGCTTCTTCGTGCCGCAACCGGTGTTGGGCAGGCTCGCACTCGGCCAGACCGTGCAACTGCACTGCGATGGTTGCCCGGCGCCCATCGCAGCCAAGGTGAGCTTCATCGCGCGCGAGGTCGAGTTCACCTCGCCCATCATCTACAGCAAAGAAAACCGTGCGGCGCTGGTGTTCATGGTCGAGGCGCGGCCGAGTGCCGAAGACGCACGCCACCTGCATCCCGGACAACCGCTGGAAGTGCGCCTGTGAGCGATGCCGTCGTCATCGACGTGCACGGGCTGACCAAGCGATATGGCGACCGTGTCGTCGTCGACCATTTCGACATGCAGGTGCCGCAGGGGCGCATCTACGGCTTCCTTGGGCCCAACGGCAGCGGCAAGACGACGACCATCCGCATGCTGTGCGGGCTGCTCACGCCCGACGAAGGCGAGGGCACCTGCCTCGGCTACGACATTCGCACGCAGGCTGCGCTGATCAAGCGCCAGGTGGGCTACATGACCCAGCGCTTCGGCCTGTACGAAGACTTGAGCATCGAGGAGAACCTCGACTTCATCGCCCGCGTGTACGACGTGCCCGATCGCAAGCACAAGGTGAGCGACACGCTGGAGCGTCTGGGTCTCGGCACGCGGCGCAAGCAATTGGCAGGCTCGCTGTCGGGCGGCTGGAAGCAGCGGCTGGCGCTCGCGGCCTGCCTGATCCACGAGCCGAAGCTGTTGCTGCTGGACGAGCCGACCGCCGGTGTCGACCCCGCAGCGCGCCGCGACTTCTGGGACCAGATCCACGACCTGGCTGCCGCGGGTTTGACGGTGCTCGTGTCCACCCACTACATGGACGAAGCCGAGCGTTGCCACGAGCTGGCCTACATCTCGTACGGCAAGCTGCTAACGCGCGGCACGGTGGCCGACGTGATCGCCGGGGCGGGCCTGACAACCTGGTCCATCGCTGGCGGCAACTTGGTCGAGGTGGGCCATGAACTGCGCGACGCGCCCGGCATCAAGACGGTCGCGTCGTTCGGCGCGACGCTGCACGTCAGCGCGGACAGCAGCGAGTCGCTCGAGCGCGCCACGGCGCCATTGAGAGAACGTGGGCTGAAGATCGAGACCATCGAGCCCAGCCTCGAAGACGTGTTCATCGCGTTGATGCAGGACGCGCAGGACAACTTTGCGGCGAAGGAGCCGGCGTGAGCTGGACGCGCTTCCTCGCGATCCTGATCAAGGAGCTGCGCCAAGTGCGTCGCGACCGGCTCACTTTCGGAATGATGGTGGCCGTGCCCATCGTGCAACTGATCCTGTTCGGCTTTGCGATCAACGGCGACCCCAAGCACCTGCCGCTGGCGGTGGTGGTGATGGACCAGAGCGAGTTCTCGCGCAGCTTCGTCGCGGGCCTCGAGAACTCGCAGTACTTCCGCGTGACGCACCGACCGACGAGCGTGCAGCAGGCCGACGAACTGCTGGCACAGGGGCAAGTGCAGTTCGCGCTCGTCGTGCCGTCGGATTTCTCGCGCAAGCTGCAGCGCGGTGAGCGCCCCGCCATGTTGCTGGCGGCCGATGCCACCGACCCTGCGGCTACCGGCAATGCGATTGCCGCGCTCGGCAGCATCGGCCAGCGCAGCATCGGCCGTGAGTTGAGCGGGCCGCTGGCGGCGCTGCGCGCGCCCGAGGCCCCGTTCGAGCTGCGCGTGCAGCGTCGCTACAACCCCGAAGGCCTGACGAGCTACAACGTGATCCCGGGGCTGATCGGCGTGATCCTCACGATGACGATGGTGATGATGACATCGCTCGCGATGACGCGCGAACGCGAGCGCGGCACGATGGAGAACCTGCTCGCCACACCGGCCAAGCCCTTCGAGGTGATGCTGGGCAAGATCGTGCCCTACATCCTCATCGGCTATGTGCAGGTGACGGTGATCCTTATTGCCGCGCGCATGTTGTTCGACGTGCCGATGGTGGGCAGCCTCTTGCTGCTGTCGGCGGTGTTGGTGCTCTTCATCGCGGCCAACCTGGCGGTGGGCTTCACCTTCTCGACCATCGCGCGCAACCAGCTGCAGGCCATGCAGCTGACGTTTTTCTTCTTCCTGCCGTCGATGCTGTTGACGGGCTTCATGTTTCCGTTTCGCGGCATGCCGGCCTGGGCGCAGGCCATCGGCGAAGCGTTGCCGCTGACGCACTTTCTGCGCATCGTGCGCGGCATCATGCTCAAGGGCAATGGCTTGGTGGAGATTGCTCCGCACCTGTGGCCCATCGCGCTCTTCATGTTGGTGGCCGGTTCGGTGGCGATGCTGCGCTATCGGCAGACCGTCGACTGAGGTGCGGCAGATAAGATGCAGCGCGCTGAGCAGCTCATGGCAACGCCCGGGTAAACCCATACATGGCAAGGGAGAGAGTTGGATGCATCGCATCGTGATCGTGGGTGGTGGGGCAGGTGGTCTGGCGCTTGCCACTCAGCTGGGCAAGCGCCTGGGCCGCAAGAAGCTGGCCGAGGTGACGCTGGTCGACTCGGCCCGCACGCATGTGTGGAAGCCGTTGCTGCACCAGCTCGCGGCCGGCAGTTACGACACGCACGCCGAAGAGATCGAGTTCCTGGCGCAGGCGCGCTGGAATGACTTCAAATTTCGCCTGGGCAACCTGGTCGGCATCGACCGCGTCAACAAGACGGTGCAGTTGGCGGCCAGCTACGACGACAGTGGCGCCGAGATCACGCCTGACCAGCAGGTGGGCTACGACACGCTGGTGATCGCGGTCGGCAGCCAGACCAACGACTTCGGTACGCTGGGCGCCGCGCAGCACACCATCAAGCTCGACAGCCCGCAGGCGGCCAAGCGCTTCAACGACCGCTTGATCAACGCCTGCATCCGCGCGCAGAGCGTGCCGCGCGTGGCGGGCAGCGGGCGCCTCACGGTGGCCATCGTCGGCGGCGGCGCGACCGGTGTGGAGCTCGCGGCCGAACTGCATGCGGCGGCACGCATGCTGGCTAACTTCGGGCTCGACCACATCCACCCCGAAAAAGACCTGCAGATCGTGCTGGTCGAGGCGGCACCGCGGCTGCTGTCGCAGCTGCCCGAGCGCCTGAGCGAGTCGGCGGTCCGCGAGCTGCGCAAGCTGGCGATCGAGGTTCACACCAACGAGAAGGTGGTGGAGGTGACGGCCACTGGCCTCAGGATGGCCAGCGGCAAGGTGATCGGCTCGACGCTCACGGTCTGGGCGGCGGGCGTGAAGGCGGCCGATTTTCTGAACGGCATCGGCGGCGAACAGCCGCTTGAGACCAACAGGCTCAACCAGCTGATGGTCAACGGCAACCTGCAGACCACGCGTGACCCGAGCATCTTTGCCTTCGGCGATTGCGCGGCGTGCCAGCAGCCCGACGGCACCTGGGTACCGCCAAGGGCACAAGCCGCCTATCAGCAGGCGATGTACCTGGTACGCGCATTGCCCAAGCTGATGAAGGGCGAGCCGGTGGTTCCGTTCGTTTACAAGGACCAGGGGTCGCTGGTGTCGTTATCTGAGTACTCATCGGTTGGCAGCCTGATGGGCAGCCTGACGCGCGGCAGCCTGTTCATCGAAGGCCGATTGGCGCAGCTGATGTACTGGGCGCTGCACAAGCAGCACCAGTTCGCGCTGGGCGGCGTGCGCAAGACGCTACTCATCACGCTGTCGGAACTGCTCGACCGCACCTACCGGCCCCGCATCAAACTCCACTAGGACGACAAGCGGGTCTTGAAAACGCCACGGCCTCGCCCAAAATGCACGCCGTCACGAACCGACCTGTCTTTGCACTGCAAAAAATACCGACATGAACAAGCAAACTCTCTCCTTCCAGGCTGAAGTCAAGCAGATCCTTCACCTCGTCACGCACTCGCTTTACTCCAACAAGGAGATCTTCCTGCGGGAGCTGGTCTCCAACGCGTCGGACGCCTGCGACAAGCTGCGCTTCGAAGCCTTGAACAATGCTGCGCTGTACGAAGACGCGCCGAATCTCGAGGTGCGCGTCGGCTTCGACAAGGAAGCCAAGACCATCACCATCCGCGACAACGGCATCGGGCTGTCGGCCGAAGAGGCGGTGGCCAACCTGGGCACCATTGCCAAGAGCGGCACGCGTGAGTTCATGAGCAAACTCGAGGGTGAGCAGAAGAAGGACGCACAGCTCATCGGCCAGTTCGGCGTGGGCTTCTACAGCGGCTTCATCGTGGCCGACCGCATCACCGTCGAGTCGCGCCGGGCCGGCTTGCCGGCCGAAGAGGGCGTGCGCTGGAGCAGCGATGGCAGCGGCGACTTCGAGGTCGAAACCATCACCAAGCCGACGCGCGGGACCGACATCATCCTGCACCTGCGCGATGGCGAAGAAGAGTTCCTGACGTCGTGGAAGCTCCGCTCCATCATCAGCAAATACTCCGACCACATCTCGCTGCCCATCCTGATGCAGAAGGAAGAGTGGGACCCCGAGAAAACCGAGCAGGTGCTCAAGGACGAGTGGACGCCGGTCAACAAGGCGGCGGCGCTGTGGGCGCGCAGCAAGAGCGAGATCACGCCCGAGCAGTACGACGAGTTCTACAAGCAGATCAGCTACGACAGCGAGGCGCCGCTCGCCTACACGCACAACCGCGTGGAAGGGCGCAGCGAATACACGCAGCTGCTCTACGTGCCGGCCAAGGCACCCTTCGACCTGTGGAACCGCGACAAGCGCGGCGGCGTGAAGCTGTACGTCAAGCGCGTCTTCATCATGGACGATGCCGAGGCGTTGATGCCGGTGTACCTGCGCTTCGTGAAGGGCGTGATCGACAGTGCCGACCTGCCGCTGAACGTGAGCCGCGAGCTGCTGCAAGAGAGCCGCGACGTGAAGGCGATTCGCGAAGGCTCCACCAAGCGCGTGCTGGGCATGCTCGAGTCATTGGCCAACAGCGAAGACGAAGCCGAGCGCAGCAAGTACGCCGCGTTCTGGAAAGACTTCGGCGCGGTGCTGAAGGAAGGGGTGGGCGAAGACCATGCCAACCAGGAGCGGCTGGTGAAGCTGTTCCGCTTTGCATCGACCCATGCGGACGAGGGCGTGTCGCTCACCGACTACGTGAGCCGCATGAAGGAAGAGCAGGAGGTCATCTACTACGTGACCGCCGACACGCTGGCCGCGGCCAAAAGCAGCCCGCAGCTGGAGATCTTCCGCAAGAAGGGCATCGAGGTGCTGCTGCTGGTCGACCGCGTGGACGAGTGGATGCTCAGCCATGTGTTCGAGTTCGAAGGCAAGACTTTGCAGAGCGTGGCCAAGGGTTCTGTCGACCTCGGCAAGCTGCAAGACGAGGCCGAGAAGAAGCAGGCCGAAGAAGTTGCCACCGCGTTCAAGCCCGTGCTTGATCGTTTGAAGGAAGCGCTGAAGGACCGTGCGAAGGATGTGCGCGTGACGACCCGACTGGTGGACTCACCGGCGTGCTTGGTGGTGGACGAAGGCGACATCAGCGGTCACCTGGCCCGCATGCTCAAGCAGGCCGGGCAGATAGCGCCCAAGTCGCAACCGACGCTCGAAGTGAATGCTGAGCACGCGCTGGTCAAGCGCCTTGAAGGCAGTGCGCATTTCGACGAGCTGGCCAACATCCTCTTCGACCAGGCGGTATTGGCCGAGGGTGGCCACCTCGAAGATCCTGCGGCTTACGTGAAACGCGTCAACGCGCTGCTCACGGCCTGAAGCTCAGAGCGGTAGCCCGCCCAGCGCGGGCTGCCGGATCGATTCGAGCTGTTCGCGCATGCGAGTGGTCTGCTCGCTCCAGTACGAGCGGCCACCGAACCAGGGGAAGGCCGCTGGAAAGGCCGGGTCGGCCCAGCGGCGTGCGATCCAGGCGCTGTAGTGAATCATGCGCAGGGCACGCAGGGCTTCGATCAGCCGCAACTGGCGCCAATCGAAGTCCATGAAGTCTTCGTAACCTGAGAGAAGCGCATAGAGCTGACGCTGCATCGTTTCTCGATCGCCGGACAGCAGCATCCACAGGTCTTGCACCGGCGGGCCCATCAGCGCGTCGTCAAGATCGACGAAATGCGGGCCGGCCTCGGTCCACAGCACGTTGCCGACGTGGCAGTCGCCGTGCAGGCGAATCGGCTTGTACTCGCCTGCGGTCTCGAAGCAGCGTTTCACTTCGTCGAGCACCTCGTCGACGGCTTGCTTCCACGGGCCTTCCGCTTCGACGGCGATCATGCCGGAGGCCATCAGCCAATCGCGCGGAGCCTCACCGTAGCTGTGGCTGTCGAGCGTCAGCCGATGTGCGAAGGGTGCGTGAGCACCGACGGCATGAATGCGTCCGATGAAGCGGCCGATCCACTCCAATGTCGCGGTGTCCTCGATTTCGGGGGCGCGGCCTGATTGGCGTTCAGACACGCTGAAGCGGTAGGGCTTGTCGTCGATGTTGAACGAGGCCAGCGTGCTGTCGCCGAGCTGCACGGGCGCGACCACGGGGATTTCGGCCACGACCAATTCGGCCGCGAAAGCGTGTTCTTCCAGAATCTGCGCATCGCTCCAGCGCCCTGGGCGATAGAACTTGGGCACCACCACGCGGCCGTCTTCCAGGAACACCTGGAACACGCGGTTCTCGTACGAGTTGAGTTGAATCAGGCGGCCGTCGCCGCGCAAGCCCACCGAATCCAGCGCATCGAGCACCGCCTCAGGCGTGAGGCCGGCGTAAGGAGTTTCAGCGGAATAGGGCGTGTCGGGCATGGCGCATCGTACGCGCCGGCCTGGCGAGCATCGCGCTCAGTGGCGTGCGTTCGACGAGAGAGGAGGGTTGTCGACAACGACCCCGCCCACATCGTCACGGTCATCGGGATGGCCGCTGATCAAGGACGATGGTCGGTCCGACAGGGTGCTGTTGGCGAAGTCACTGGAAGCGAAGGCGTCGAGGCGGCTGTCGGGTGCGAAGAAGGAGTCTTGGAACAGCGTGGAGTCTTGCCACAGGGCCGTGCGCTCAGCGCGGCGGTTGGCGACCGTGCTTGCCAGGGTATCGCGCGCTTGGTGCAGCGTATGAGCGGGCTGCGGCGCACGCGATGCAGCACCGCTGTGCGGCACCAGCAGTTGCAGTTCGGCAACCGAAGGCAGGTGATCGGCCGGGCAGCGCAGGTAGCGCACTCGGCAGGCCGACAGAACCGACTGCTTGATCTGTTGAATGCGATGCGAGTTGCCGCGTTCGGCATCGAGATCAATGGCAGCCAGCACACGGCCATTGGCGCTACAGATCGCGAAGGTCACGTGGTTCGTGCCCAGTAGGTCGTACCAGAAGCGAACTTCGCTCGGGTCGGTGGGTTGGCAGAAGCGAACCAACGGCAGCTTCGAAAGAATGATGTGGTGCGGGAGCGCCTCACGCAGCAAGCGGTAGATGCGGCGCTCATCCGTGCTGAACACCGGGCGCCCCGTCAGTGCCCATTCCACGGGAAGTGGCTTCGGCTTCGGCTTGCGGTCCTTCATCAAAAGATAGACCAGGGCGAGAGCCAGCGCAGCAACAGCGCCCAGTGCGGCCCAGGGAAGCCAGGGAAGGTTTGGCATGTTCACGACACGGACTCAGGTGAGCGTCGACCATGGCGCCGGTGGGATGCCTAGAACGGGACGACTGACTTGGATGCTACCTTGCGCCTACTGAAGCATCCCATCCCCGACATGGGTGTGTGTCGGTTCCGTGAAAACGTCGTCGAGAACGACGTGAGAGCGAACGCTACTCCGAAGCAGTACGGCCCGTTTCACCCATGTGAGTCTTGACTTCGGACAGAACGTTCAACCAATCGTTGAGGCGGTGTACGTGAACCTTAAGTTGGTAGTCAACCTCAGCGAAGTGCTGCCCCATCATCCCTCCTACCTGCGATGAGATGTTGTCTGGCGGCAGTTGCAACCAGGCCTCGGCTTCAGGCCCATCGCGACGAACGGTCGCGCCAGCATTGCGAGCGATCTTGAGCATGGCGGTGTTCTCGCTGAGCGCGTGGATGAACAGGCGCTCGCAGCCACGGTTGCGGGCATGCAGCACCGCATGTTCGAACAGACGTGCTCCATAGCCTCGGCCGCGAGCCCGCTTGATGACGGAAACGCCGAACTCTGCGGCAGCCTTGCCTTGCGGCGTTTCGTTCGACACAGGCAGATAAGCAAGATGCGCCATGCTGATCAACTCAAGGCGCCGATTGAAGATGCCAAACACCTCGTCGCGTTCAAAGTTCAGCGAGTCAACATAACGCTGGATTTGCTCGTCGGTGGCCGGGAAACCGAACCGGAGGTAGCGATCACTCTCATTCAGAGAAAGAAGATGGAGAGAAATCCGCTTGTGGTGACGCTTTGCCAGCGAACGGATAGGCACCCATGAGAACCGCGTGACTTCGCCTGCCGCGGGTGGCCGAGGAAGAAGAATGCCTGAAGAGTCCATGCTGACCTCTGATTGGTATAAACCCTAAGTCTAACGGCAGTCCGGCGCGCACGTTGGCGTCGCCCAGGGCGTCCTTGCCCTCTAGCCGCAGGATTCGGCTACACTAGAAGGCTTTCCCGTTCGGCTCTTGGGAAAGAAATCGACTGCCCGTGTTCGAGAGGTTGCCTGAAATAAGCAGCACCGAGAGCGGAAGGCATGTTCGACGATTGAGCCACATCCAGCCTCGCCCACCAAGGGTAGAGGTTCATTGAAAGAAACTCATGAAGACCTTCAGCGCCAAGCCGGCCGAAGTGACGCACGAGTGGTTTGTGATTGACGCCACCGACAAGGTGCTCGGACGTGTTGCCAGCGAAGTGGCACTCCGTTTGCGCGGCAAGCACAAAGCCATTTATACGCCTCACGTCGATACCGGTGATTTCATTGTCGTCGTCAACGCAGACAAGCTCCGCGTGACCGGCAACAAAGCCACCGACAAGGTGTACTACCGCCACTCGGGTTACCCCGGCGGGATTCACGCCACCACCTTCAAGGACATGCAGGCCAAGCATCCTGGCCGCGCGCTGGAAAAGGCTGTCAAAGGCATGCTCCCGAAGGGTCCATTGGGGTATGCGATGGTCAAGAAGCTGAAGGTGTATGCCGGTGGTTCCCACCCCCACACCGCCCAGCAGCCCAAAGTGCTGGAAATCTAAGGAGCGGTGATGATCGGAAATTGGAACTACGGAACCGGCCGCCGCAAATCTTCGGTGGCACGTGTCTTCATCAAGAAGGGCACCGGCCAGATCCTCGTCAATGGCAAGGCCGTTGACGAATACTTCGGGCGCCAGACCTCCATCATGGTGGTCAAGCAGCCCCTGGTGCTGACATCGAACGATGGTGCTTTTGACGTCAAGGTCAACGTGCATGGTGGCGGCGAGTCGGGCCAAGCCGGCGCGGTGCGCCACGGCATCACCCGTGCGCTGATCGACTATGACGAGACCTTGAAGCCCGCTCTCAAGCACGCAGGCTTCGTGACGCGTGATGCGCGCGAAGTCGAGCGCAAGAAGGTCGGCTTGCACGGTGCACGTCGCCGCAAGCAATTCAGCAAGCGCTGATCTTCGACAAACCCTGCTGGGTTTTCGTGCAAAAAGGCCGCTTTCAGCGGCCTTTTTCATTGGGCGAGGTGGATGCATACACCTGCAAGGTTTGGTCACAGGCTGCTGTGGGAGCGCACTCCTACAATCGCGCCTCCTGTAGCCGAAACGGCTGGAATCCGCCCCTCGAATGCGCTGGAAATTACTTCGCCGACGACTGTCGATCAGTGCGCCTCGCATGATCGTTCGCAGTCATCTCCCCTGGCCTTTGCGCTGGGTGGCGGTGGCGTTGGTATTTGGATTCTCGGCTGCGCTGGCGCTGTGGGCGTTCGAATTCGGCAAGAGCATTGCCGGGCTCGACCGCGACGCCAAGGTCGAACTGGCCCAGCTGCGGGTCGAAGTGACGAGGCTGCGCGAAGAGCGCGAAGGCGCGCAGTCCATAGCCAACACCGCGCAAAGCCTCTTAAAAGCCGAAAAGGTGGCGCAGGAACGCCTTGCGCAGCAGGTCAAACAGGTTGAGTCCGAGAACCTCGCGCTCAAGGGTGACCTGGGCTTCTTCCAGCGACTCTTGCCAGCCAACGCTGCCGAGGGGTTGAATGTTCGCGCATTGCAGGCTGAAGCCAAAGCGCCCGGGCATCTGAAGTTCCAGGTGCTGATCATGCAAATAGGCCGCAATATTCCTGAGTTTGTCGGCCGCTACGACATCGTTCTGTCCGGCACACTCGGCGACAAGCCGTGGACGATTTCCCAGCCCGGCGGCCCCAAGCTTTTGCAGGTCAAACAATCTGCACGGCTTGAAGGAATGGTCAATTACCCGGAAGACGCAGTCGTCAAGACCGTGCAGGTCAAGGTGACCGACAGCCAGGGCGGGGTCAAAGCCACCCAGACAGTGAAGTTGTGAGTACCCAGGGCGAATGCGCTGGGGCGATCGTCGTTAACACAAGGAGTCAGTCATGTTTGCCAAGAAAAAGCAGCCCCCCATTCGCACCTTGATTGGTGAGGGCACGATCATTCGTGGCGAACTTCTGTTCACCGATGGCTTGCGCATCGACGGCGAGGTGCAGGGCGACGTGATCGCCAGCGCACAGGAGCACAGCATCCTGGTCATCAGCGAAAAAGCCCGGGTTATCGGGAAGGTCAAGGCCGGCCACGTGATCATCAACGGCCATGTCACCGGCCCGGTCCAGTCCACTGAGCTGCTAGAGCTTCAGCCAAAGGCGGTGATCGTTGGCGACGTGAAGTACGAATCGCTCGAAATGCACCAAGGCGCCACCATCGACGGCGAGTTGCACCCCTTGAAAGCAGAAGAAAAGCCCGCACTCATCAAGTTGGCTGCTTCCAGCGCCGCCTGAAATTTCTCGGCGGGTGGGATAATCCAGCCATTGTCTGGAAGGATTTGCCATGAGCGCAGTTGCAAGCAACGTTCAAACCCCCGAGGCCGACATGCCGCCGGTGCCGCTGGTCTTCACCGACAGCGCCGCGGGCAAGGTCAAGGAACTCGTTGACGAGGAAGGTAACCCCGATCTCAAGTTGCGGGTGTTCGTGCAGGGCGGTGGGTGCTCCGGCTTCCAGTACGGGTTCACCTTCGATGAAATCGTGAACGAAGACGACACGCAGATGAACAAGAACGGTGTCACGCTGCTGATCGATGCGATGAGCCTGCAATACCTCGCCGGCGCCGAGATCGACTACAAGGACGACCTGCAAGGCGCCCAGTTCGTGATCAAGAATCCGAACGCGACGACGACCTGCGGTTGCGGTTCCAGCTTCTCGGTCTGACCCCGTTCAGCTCCGTATGAAGGCCGCCTGTGGGCGGCCTTTTTCGTGCCACCGCCAGATTCATGCGGGGTAGTAAGCGCCCAGCACGCGTGGCCCCTCGGCACCGGTGACCGTGCTCAGGTTGCCGGGCTCGCCGTGCATGTGCTTGTAGGCCAGCCAGGCAAACGCTGCGGCTTCCACATGCTGAGCCGGCAGGCCACGATCGTCCGTGAGACGAACCGCCATCGTGGGCAAGTGATGCGCCAATCGCTGCATCAATCGCTTGTTCAATGCGCCGCCACCACACACCAGCAGTTCAGTGCCCGAGTCCGCATGGGCCATCACGGCCTGCGTGCAGGTGATAGCTGTTAATTCGCACAAGGTGGCTTGCACGTCCTCGGGCCGACACGCCTCGTTGAACCGCTGCAGTCGATTGCTCAGCCAATCGGCATTGAACAAATCGCGACCGGTGCTCTTGGGCGGCGGTGCCGCGAAGTAAGGCTCTTCGAGCAGCACGCTCAGTAGCCTCGGCTGGACAGTGCCGCTGGCGCCCCACGCGCCGTCAGCGTCGAAGCGCTGGCCCGTGTGGCGCAGGCTCCAGAGATCCATCAGCACATTGGCCGGCCCGCAATCGAAGCCGGTGGTGCGCCCATCGGCGAGCAAGGCGGTCAGGTTGCTGATGCCACCCAGGTTGAGCACCGCACGCGTCTCGCCCGAGGTACCGAAGAGCGCCCGGTGAAAGGCAGACACCAGCGGCGCGCCTTGCCCGCCAGCGGCCACGTCACGGCTGCGGAAATCGGCCACCACAGCGATGCCGCCGCGCTCGGCAAGCAAGGCCGCGTTGTTGATCTGCCATGTGTAGCCGAGACCGGGGCGGTGGCGCACCGTTTGGCCATGACTGCCGATGGCACGGACAGCGCCGGCTTTCACATTCGCGTGGGTGAGGAGCTCGGTGACCACTTCGTTGTAGAGGGCCGCCAGCGTGCTCGCGGCCAAGGCCGAGCGGTGCAGCTCATCGGGGCCGGAGGTGTTGAGCGCGAGCAGTTCGTCGCGCAGCGGTTCGGGGAAGGCTTGGTAGGCGTGCGACACCACCTTGAGCGAGCCGCTGGACGAGAACTCGGCCAGCACGCCGTCAACGCCGTCGAGCGAGGTGCCCGACATCAAACCTGCGAACAATTCAGCCATCGTCGAATTGTGCAACGGACGAGCGCTTATTCCACGTATGCGGTGTTGTTGGGTGCGGCTTCGGCGGCTTGCAGCTGTTGGCGCATGGATTGCGCAACCGTCACGAACTGAGCCCGCGAGGCTGCGGACAGCACCACAGCTTCAGAGGTCTTGGCAATCACCAGCGGGTCCTGATGTTGACCCTTGACGCGGAACTCGAAGTGCAGATGCGGCCCGGTGGCCCAGCCCGTGGCGCCGACAGCACCGATGCGCATGCCCTGCTCGACGTGCTGGCCTTTACGCACATCGATGCGGCTCAGGTGGCCGTACAGCGTGGTGCGGTCGTTGCTGTGGCGGATCTGGATCACGTTTCCGTAGCCGTTCTGCCAACCAGCGAAGTCGACAATGCCGTCGCCGACCGTTCGCACCGCAGTGCCAGTGGGGGCGCCGTAGTCCACGCCCAGGTGCGCGCGCCAGTTCTTCAGGATGGGGTGAAAGCGCATCGAGAAGCCCGAGGTCACGCGCGAGAACTCCATTGGGCTGGCGAGGAACGCGCGCCGTTTGCTCTCGCCGTCGAAGCCGTAGTAGCCGCCCTTGCCGTTGCTGTCCTTGAACCACACGGCCGAATAGTTACGGCCGTTGTTGACGAACTCCGAGGCCAGCACGCGGCCGGAAGCCTGGTTCCAGGTAATGGGCTCGCCGTCGGCGGTGAGCGCTTCGTAGATGACGGTGAAGGTGTCGCCTTTGCGCAGCTCGCGGTGGAAGTCGATGTCGGTCGAGAACATCTCGGCCATTTGCGTGGCAATGGGGTCGGGGATGTGCGATTCATCGGTCGCCGCAAACAGCGAGCTGCGGATGGTGCCGCTGCCCAGGCGAATCTGGTTCTCCAGCTCAGCCACTTCAACCTGCGCCTGAAACGCCCCGTCTACGCGCGAAACGCGCAAGCGCGAGAAGTGCGTGCCGAACTGTTCCGGGTTCTCGGCCGGGTAACGGGCGATCAGCTCTTCCAACTCGCCCGAGGCCGAGGTGCGGACGCGAATCATCTTGCCGGCGCGCCCTTCGAGCAACTTGCGTGCGGTCTTGTCGCTGCGCAGGTAGGCCGCAGCGGCCGCATCGGCCACATTCAGACGCGCCAGCAGGCTGTCGGCCGTGTCGGCACTGCGGGTCAGGTCGCTGCGATAGAGCTCGAGCGAGTGGCTGGCCAGGGCTTCGAGCTGCGACGGAATGTTCTCGGGAGTGACGATTTCCGTCACCAGACGCCGCGGCAGGTCGGCCGCATCTGGGGCCAGGGGCGCAATGCCGAAGGCGGTGACACCGAAGCCCATCAAGCCTGCGACCAGCACGCCGGTGAGCGTGCGCGGGTGCCGACCGCTGAATTCTGTGACGCGCTTGGAGGCCTGAGCCGCAGCGCGTTGGAGTGATGCCAACGAACTCAATTTGTTCATGGGGCCGCGAGGCCCTGTCTGCAAGCGCTGCAGCGAGGCAGGCGCTCTGGTTGGTCTTGATGCTCGCCGGGCTCCACTAGAATCGTGAGCGCTTGGCGAGCCCCTGTTTCACGGGGTTGTCCGTCGGGTGCGGCGCAGTATAGCGGCCACCCTTTTCCCCAATTTCCGGAAATCCCCCACGATTCCGAACGCCTCATGTCTCAGTCCGAAACCCCGGCCGCCCCTCCCAAGCACCCCATCACTGACAAGGTTCTCGAAGCCCTGGCGATCAGCCGGCGCGGCTGTGACGAACTGTTGCCAGAAGCTGACTGGGTGGCCAAGCTTGCCAAGTCAGTAGCAACGGGCGTGCCACTGCGCATCAAGCTGGGCCTGGACCCGACCGCGCCGGACATCCACATCGGCCACACGGTGGTGTTGAACAAGATGCGCCAGCTCCAGGACCTGGGGCACACGGTGATCTTCCTGATCGGCGACTTCACGTCCATGATCGGCGACCCGTCGGGCCGCAACACCACCCGCCCGCCACTCACACGCGAGCAGATCGAAGCCAACGCGCAAACCTACTACAAGCAGGCGAGCCTGGTGCTCGACCCCACCAAGACCGAGATTCGCTACAACTCCGAATGGAGCGACCCGCTGGGTGCACGCGGCATGATCCAGCTCGCGTCGCGCTACACCGTGGCGCGCATGATGGAGCGCAACGACTTCCATGAGCGCTTCAAGAACGGCACGCCCATCAGCGTGCACGAGTTCCTCTACCCGCTGATGCAGGGCTACGACTCGGTGGCGCTGAAGAGCGACCTCGAACTTGGCGGCACGGACCAGAAATTCAACCTGCTGGTTGGGCGCGCACTGCAAAGCGAGTACGGCCAGGAGCCGCAGTGCATCTTGACCATGCCTCTGCTCGAAGGGCTCGACGGCGTCGAGAAGATGTCCAAGAGCAAGGGCAACTACATCGCCGTCACCGAGCCTGCGAACGACATGTTCGCCAAGCTGCTCTCGATCAATGATGTGTTGATGTGGAAGTATTTCAATCTGCTGAGCTTCCGTCCTGAAGCCGAGATTGCGACGCTGAAGGCTGAGGTCGAAGGCGGTCGCAACCCCAAGGACGCGAAGGTACAGCTGGCCAAGGAAATCACCACGCGCTTTCACAGCGCTGCTGCGGCTGAGGCGGCTGAACTCGACTTCAACAACCGTGCCAAAGGCGGGGTGCCCGATGTGATCGACGAAGTGGCCCTCAGCGGCGCGCCGCTCGGCATCGGTGCCTTGCTCAAACAGGCTGGGCTCGCGCCGTCGGGCAGTGAGGCGATGCGCCTGATCGAAGGCAACGGCGTGCGCATCGACGGCAGCGCTGTCAGCGACAAGGGCCTGAAGCTCGCCGCCGGTACCTACGTCGTGCAAGTGGGCAAGCGCAAGTTCGCGCGCGTCACACTGACTTGAGCATGCGCCGCCGCTCTTTGGTGTTGGGTTTGCTGCTGACGGCCGCGATGGCCTGGGGCGCGCCACCCCCTGCCGAGTTGGCGCGCATCGAGCGATTGATCCAGTTCGTGGAAGCTCAGAAAGGCGTCTACTTCGTGCGCAACGGCAGCGACTATTCGCCGCAAGACGCCGCCAAATTCCTGCGCAGCAAGTTCAGCAAGATGGGTGAGCATGTGAACACCGCGCAGCAATTCATCGAGCAGATTGCATCCAAGTCGAGCACCAGCGGCGAGCCGTATCTGATCCGCTTTGACGACGGCCGCGTGGTGCCTGCGGCGCGCTTGCTGGGCGACGAACTCAAGCGCATGGACCGTTGACGTGATTGCAGTCATTCAGCGCGTGACTCAGGCGCGTGTCGAGGTCGCAGGACACATCGTCGGCGCCATCGAAAAGGGACTGCTGGTATTGGTGTGCGCCGAGCCCGCGGACACCGAAGCCATCGCAGACAAGCTTGTGGCCAAGCTGCTCAAGCTGCGCATCTTCTCGGACGATGCCGGCAAGATGAACCGTAGCGTGGTCGATGTGCAAGGCGGCCTGCTGATCGTCAGCCAGTTCACGCTCGCAGCAGACACCTCGGCCGGCAACCGACCCAGCTTCACCGGCGCAGCGCCCGCTGAACTCGGACGAAGTCTCTACGAACGTGTGCTGACGACGGCGCGTGCGCAGCACCCCGTGGTGGCTGCCGGTGAGTTCGGCGCCGACATGCAAGTCCACCTCATCAACGACGGCCCGGTCACCATCCCCATCACGCTGCGGGGTTAATCGAAGCGCGCAAGCAAAGCGACGCGCCCATCAAGCAACGCCAGCGGAACCGGCTTTGCCGGTCCGCCAGGCGGCGCCCCTTGGGGGCAGGAGCGCAGCGACTGGGGGGCCTACTCAGTCAGCGTATTGCCCATTCGCCTTGATGATCGGCGTCCACTTGCCGATCTCGGCCTCGACGAACTTCTTGTGTTCGGCGGGGTTGACGCGTGCATCGGCAGCGACCACGGCACCAAGCGCTTCTTCGTTCTTGATGAATGTGCCGTCTTTCAGTGCAAGCTTCAGCGCGGCGTTGATCTTGTCGAGCACGGGCTTGGGCGTGCCCTTGGGGGCGTACAGCGCGTGCCAGGTGGTCACGTTGAAGCCCTTCAGGCCGGCCTCGTCGAGCGTGGGCAACTTGGCCAGTGCGGGGATGGTGAGGCGCTTGGTCGTGGTGACGGCGTAGGCCTTCACCTTGCCGCCTTCGATCTGGCCGGTGGTGTTGGTGGTCTGGTCGCACATGATGTCGACTTGGCCGCCGAGCAGGTCGTTCATCGCTGGGGCCGTGCCCTTGTAGGGCACCGGGGTCAGGTCGGCCTTCAGCGTACTCTGCAGCAGCATGCCGCACAGGTGAGACGCCGAGCCCACGCCAGCGTTGGCGATATTGACCTTGCCCTTGTTGGCCTGAATCCAGGCCGCCAGCTCGGTGTAGTTCTTGGCTTCCAGCGTCGGGCGGCTGATCAGCGTCATCGGCACTTCGTTGATGAGGCCGAGGAACTCGAAGTCCTCGAGCGGCTTGAACTGCAGGTTGCGGTACAGCGCCGGCGAGGTCGCCATGCCGATGTGCGTGATCAGCAGCGTGTAGCCATCGGGGGCAGCCTTGGCCACCTTGGCCGTGCCCAGCGTGCCACCGGCACCGGCCACGTTGTCGATCACGACGACCTGGCCGCCCAGCGGTTTGCGCACGGCTTCGGCGAAGTCACGACCGACCTTGTCGGTGGGGCCACCGGCCGCGAACGGGATGACGATGGTGACGGTCTTCTCGGGGTACTCAGCGAAGGCGCTGGTGACTGCGAGGGGGGCCAGCAGGGCGAGCAGAAGGCGCTTCATGGGGCTTCCTTTCGGGGAGCAAACTGTATGGACGGCATCCATTGTCGATAGCCCCGGCGCGCGCGCCATGACGGAAACTACGTAAGACCTCCCCACACCCTGTGGGGGCTCTCGACGGGTCAGGCCAGGTGGTCGGCGAGCACGCGTGCCACGTGCTTCGCCTCGCGCGCAGTGCCATCGGCGATCTGGTGGCGGCAACTCGCACCGTCGGCCACGATCAACGCACTGGGCGCGGCGCGCACCGCAGGCAACAGGCTCAGCTCGGCCATTTGCATCGACACCGTGTGGTGCTCGGCCTCGTAGCCGAAGCTGCCCGCCATGCCGCAGCACGAACTCTCGATCAGCTCGGGTGCGGCACCCGGGATGAGCTTCAGCACATCCATCACGGGCTGCATCGCGCCGAAGGCCTTCTGGTGGCAATGGCCATGCACGCGCATCGCCTGCTTTGACGGCTTGAGCGCGGGCGCAAAGCGGCCAGCCTTGGCTTCGCGCGCAAGAAACTCCTCGAACATCAGGGCCTGCTGCGACACCGCCTGCGCTGCATCGCCCAGGCCCATCACCAGCGTTTCATCGCGCAGCGACAGCAGGCACGAAGGCTCGAGGCCGACGATGGCGATGTTGCGCTGAGCAAATGGCAGCAGCACATCGAGCAGTTCGCGCGCACGCGCCTTGGCCTCGTCAACCATGCCGGTCGACAGGTAAGTGCGACCGCAACACAGGTGGCCACTCTGGCCGGCGGGCCGCTGCGGCGCATGCACGGCATAACCGGCGGCCTGCAGCACGCGCACCGCGGCCCGGGCGTTCTCAGTCTCGAAAGTGCCATTGAAGGTGTCAACCCACAGCACCACGGCCTTGGGCGCGGCCAGCGCTTCCGCGGCGCTTACCAGGCGCAGCGAGCTGGCCACGTTCCAGAAGGTGTCGCGGCGCCAGCGCGGCAGGCTGCGTTGGGCAGAGAAGCCCAGCATGCGTTCGCCCAGGCGCGCCAGCAGCGGCACGCGGTTGCGCAGGTTCAGCAGGAACGGGACGCGGCTCGCAAGATGCGCATAACGCGGCAGGTGGGCGATCACGCGATCGCGCAGCGTGTGGCCGTGGCGTGCCTTGTAGTGCGCGGTGAATTCGGTCTTCATGCGCGCCATGTCGACGCCGGTCGGGCAATCGCGCTTGCAGCCTTTGCAACCCACGCACAGGTCGAGCGCCTGTTTCACCGGCTCGCTGGTGAAGGCATCCTCTCTTGCGTAACCCTCCAGTTGACCCGACAGAGCCAAGCGCAAGGTGTTCGCACGGCCGCGCGTAAGGTGCTGTTCATCGCGCGTCACGCGGTAGCTCGGGCACATGGTGCCGGCGTCAAACTTTCTACAGTGGCCGTTGTTGTTGCACATCTCCACCGCCTTGGCGAAGCCGCCGGTGGTGTCGCCGCCGGTGCCGGGCGCGGTGGTGGTCTCAGTCGCTGGGTCGTTCTGCACGTTCCAAGCCGACCAGTCGAGCACCGGCTTCAGCGGGATGGTGCGGTAGCTCGGCGGGAAGCGGAACAGGCTCGCCTCGTCCATCTTCGGCGGGTCGATGATCTTGCCGGGGTTGAGCAGGTGTTCCGGGTCGAGGTGGTTCTTGATCGCGCGGAATGCGTCGTCGATGCGCGGGCCGAACTGCCAGCGGATCCACTCGCCGCGGCACAGCCCGTCGCCGTGTTCGCCGCTGTAGGCGCCCTTGTACTTGCGCACCAGCACGGCGGCCTCTTCGGCGATCTGGCGCATGCGCTTCGCGCCATCGCGCCGCATGTCGAGAATCGGCCGCACATGCAGCGTGCCGACCGAGGCATGCGCGTACCAGGTGCCTCGCGTGCCATGGCGTTGGAACACTTCGGTCAGCCCATCGGTGTACTCGGCCAGGTGTTCGAGCGGCACGGCGCAGTCTTCGATGAAGCTCACCGGCTTGCCGTCGCCCTTCAGGCTCATCATGATGTTGAGGCCGGCCTTGCGCACTTCCCACAGCGCCTTCTGCGGCGTCTCGTCGGGCATCTCGACCACGCTGCCGGGCAGACCCAGGTCGCCCATCAGTTCCACCAGCGATTGCAGCTGGCGCAGCAGCACCGCCTTGTCGTCGCCGCTGAACTCGACCAGCAAGATGGCCGCCGGCGCACCGATCAACGCCTTCTCGATCACCGGCCGGAAGGCGGGGTTCGCGCGCGACAGTTCGATCATCGTGCGGTCGACCAGCTCCACCGCGCTCGGCCCGAGCTTCACGATGTGCTGCGCCGAATCCATCGCCGTGTGAAAGCTCGTGAAGTTGACGACGCCCAGCACCTTGGCGCGCGGCAGTGGCGCGAGCTGGAGCGTCAGGCTGCGCGTGACCGCGAGCGTGCCTTCGGCGCCCACCAGCAGGTGCGCGAGGTTCACGCTGCCGTCGGTGGTGTAAGGCCGCTCGCTGCGCGGGCGGAAGATGTCGAGGTTGTAGCCGGCCACGCGACGCAGCACGGTCGGCCAGCGCTCGTCGATTTCGGGCGCGAGCGAGTCGGCCAAACCGCGCACGAAATCGGCAATGGCTCGCTCCTTCACGCCCAGCGTGGCCAACGGGCCGAAGGAGACATTGCTGCCGTCGGCCAGCCACGCATCGGCACCGATCACGTTGTGCACCATGTTGCCGTAGGCGATGCTGCGGCTGCCGCACGAGTTGTTGCCCGCCATGCCGCCCAGCGTGGCCTGCGCGCTGGTCGACACGTCCACCGGGTACCACAGGCCATGCGGCTTGAGCTGCGCGTTCAGGTGGTCGAGCACGATGCCGGGCTCGACCACGGCCGTGGCTTTCTCGAGGTCGAGCGACAACACCTGCCGCAGGTGCTTGCTGAAGTCCATCACCAGCGCCGGGCCGGTGGTTTGCCCGCACTGCGAGGTGCCGCCGCCGCGTGGCAGCAGCGGTGCCTTCAAGTCGCGGGCGATCGCGAGGGCCGTGGCCACGTCTTGCGCGGTCTTGGGCACGAACACGCCCAGCGGCATGATCTGGTAGATCGACGCATCGGTGGCGTAGCGACCACGCGAGGCGGCGTCGAACATCACCTCGCCTTCGGTTTCCTTGGCGAGGCGGCGGGCGAGTTCGGCGGTGTCCGGGGCGACACGCATCACGTTGGCGGGCAGCGGGGCATTCATGCCTGAGCCTGGCCTGCGCGCATCAACTCGAGCACTGCATCGCGTTTGTGCTCCAGGTGCTGGGTCAGCAGTTCACGCAGCGCATTCGCATCACGCTGCGCCAGCAGTTCGACCATGCGTTCGTGTTCCTTCACGGCACGCTTCCACTTCGCCTCGTCGACGTTGGAGCGAAAGCGCATCGCCTGCAGGCGCGCATTCACCGTGCGCCAGGTCTGCGTGAGCACAGGGTTGCGCGCGGCTGCGTTGATCAGCGTGTGGATCTGCGCGTTGATGCTGTAGTAGGTAGGCAGGTCGCGCCGCGTGTAGGCGGCCAGCATCTCGTAGTGCAGCGCGCGAATTTCGGCGAGCTCATCGTCGGTGATGCGCTGCGCGGCGAGCGCGCCGGACTGGCCTTCCAGCCCCGCGATCACCTCGAAGGTGTCGGCCACGTCCTGCTGCGACATCTGCGCCACCACGGCGCCGCGGTTGTGCAGCAGCTCCACCAGGCCTTCGGCCGCGAGCATCTTGATGGCTTCGCGCAGCGGTGTGCGCGACACGTGCAGCGACTCGCTCAGCTCGCGCTCATTCAGTTTGGCGCCCGGCGCCAGGTGGCCTTCGACGATGCGCTGGCGCAAGCGAACGGCGACCTCCTGATGCAACACCTGCCGGGGAATGGAAATGATCTCTGCCATGGGGAAGCCCTGAACGTATGCAAACCTGGTAAGAAGATTTGTGGTGACAGTATAGGTGAGCTTGGTTGACAAATGCATTTTGTATGCAAAACTTGAGGCTCACCACGGAGAACCCCATGCTGCCTCTCGACAACCACCCCAGCGGCCGCCACTTCCTGCAGATCCCCGGCCCGAGCCCCGTGCCCGACCGCATCCTGCGGGCAATGAGCTTGCCCACCATCGACCACCGCGGCCCCGAGTTCGGCGTGCTCGGCCTCAAGGTGCTCGACGGCATCCGCCAGATCTTTCGCACCAAGCACCCGGTCGTGATCTACCCGGCTTCGGGTACCGGCGCGTGGGAAGCCGCACTCGTCAACGTGCTGAGCCCCGGCGACGCGGTGCTGATGTTCGAGACCGGGCACTTCGCTTCGCTGTGGCAGAAGATGGCTCTGCGCCTGAGCCTCAAACCCGAGTTCCTGAGCCTGCCCGGTGTCGATGCCGCCACCGGCCTGCCGATGAGCTGGCGTCATGGCGTCGATGCCGAGGTGATCGAGAAGCGCCTGCGCGCCGACACTGGCCATGCCATCAAGGCGGTGTGTGTGGTGCACAACGAGACCTCGACCGGCGTCACCTCCGACATTGCCGCGGTGCGCCGCGCGATCGATGCGGCCAAGCACCCCGCGCTGTTGCTGGTCGACACCATCTCTGGCCTGGCCAGCGCCGAGTACAAGCACGACGAATGGGGCGTCGACGTCACCATCAGCGGCTCGCAGAAGGGCCTGATGCTGCCGCCCGGCATCAGCTTCAATGCGCTGTCGCCGAAGGCAATCGATGCCAGCAAGACCGCCAAGCTGCCCAAGGCCTTCTGGGCCTGGGACGAGATCGTCGAGATGAACAAGAGCGGCTACTGGCCGTACACGCCCAACACCAACCTGCTCTACGGTTTGAGCGAGGCGCTTGACATGCTGCTCCAGCAAGGGCTGGACGCGGTGTTTGCCCGCCACCACCGCTGGGCCGAAGGCGTGCGCAGCGCGGTGCAGGCCTGGGGCCTGCCGATCCAGTGCGCCGACCCGAAGGTGTATTCGCCGGTGCTCACCGGTGTGATCACGCCTGTCGGGGTCGACGCCGACCAGATTCGCAAGCTGATCCATGAGCGCTTCGACCTGTCGCTGGGCACGGGTCTCGGCAAGGTGAAGGGCCGCATGTTCCGCATCGGCCACCTGGGCGATTGCAACGACCTCACGCTGATGGCAGCGCTCTCGGGCGTCGAGATGGGCCTGAAGCTTTCAGGCGTGCCGCTGGCGGGCAGCGGCGTGCAGGCGGCGATGGATTTCTTTGCCTCGAATCCCCCGCAACGGGTCGCGCTGAAGGCGGCGGCCTGAACGGCTCCTATCATCGGGATATCCCTGAACCCAACCTTTGCAGACCAGGAGCCAAGCATGCATCGTCGTTCCGTCCTCCGAGCCGCCGCGGCGGGTGTCGCCACTCTCGGCGTACCGCGCTTGTACGCGCAGGAGTTGCCCAGCGGCCCGATCCGCATCATCGTGGGCTTTCCGCCCGGTGGCGGCACCGATGCGCTGGCCCGCGTGGTGGGGCAGAAGCTCAGCGTGATGTGGGGCCAGCAGATCATCATCGAGAACAAGTCGGGTGTGGCTGGTGTGCTGGCCGCCGACTATGTGGCGCAGCAACCCAGCGACGGCACGGTGCTGCTGATGGCCCACATCAACAGCCATGCCCTCGCGCCGAGCCTGCAGCCGAAGCTCAACTACAACGTCGAGCGCGACTTCGTGCCCATCGTGCTGGTCGGCGTGACGCCCAACCTGCTGGTGTGCAACCAGGAGCAGCCTGCCAAGACCGTGGCCGACATCGTCAAGCTGTGCAAGTCCAAGCCGGGCGAGGTCACCTTCGGCTCGGCCGGCAGCGGGTCGGCGCAGCACTTGGCACTTGAGCTCTTCAAGCTTCGCACCGGCGTCGAAGCGATTCACGTGCCGTACAAGGGCAGCGCCCCGGTGATCACCGACCTCATCGGCGGCCAGATCAACTACGCGTTCGAAACGATGACGGCCGCCACACCGCACGTGAAGGGCGGCAAGCTGCTGGCCATCGCGCAGACACGCGCCAGGCGCGCCAAGGGCCACCCCACGGTGCCCACCATGGTGGAGCAGGGCTACCCCGGCTTCGAGGCCACCACCTGGTACGGTCTGGTCGGCCCGGGCAAGCTGCCCAAAGGCATGGCCAAACGGATGAACGAAGACGTCAACAAGGTGCTCGCGATGCCCGACGTGCAGGAGCGCCTGGACAGCTACGGTGCCGAAGACGGCGGCGGCTCGTCCGAGAAGTTCGCCAGCTTCATCCACAGCGAGATTGCGTTGTGGAGCAAAGTCGTGAAAGACGGCAAAGTCAAAGCAGACATTTGAGCCCCCCAGTCGCTGGCGCTCCTGCCCCCGAGGGGCGCCAACACGACGGCCGGGCAAAGCCCGTTCCGTGTGTCGTTGCTTGATGGGGCACTTCGCTTCGCTGGTGCGGGCTTACTCGAACTTTCTGGTGTCGTCGATGACTTTGCCGTCGTTGGGCAGGGTACCGGGGGCGCAGAGTTCCACTTCGCCACGTAGCTTGGTGATGTCGCGGATGGCCTCTGCTACGCGGGTTGCGAGTTGCTCGGGCGGGGCGCTTGTTTCCACCTTCAGCGTCATGCGGTCGTTGGCCATTTCGCCGCTGATCACCAGCCTGGCTTTGCTGATCTCTGGAAAGCGCTTCACGACCTCGGCCACCTGGCTGGGGTGGACGAACAGGCCGCGGACCTTGGCGGTCTGATCGGCGCGGCCCATCCAGCCTTTGATGCGGGTGTTGGTGCGGCCGGTCGGGCAGGTGCCGGGCAGCACGGCGGAGAGGTCGCTGGTGCCGAAGCGGATCAGTGGGTAGTCGGGGTTGAGCGTGGTGACCACGAGTTCGCCAACTTCGCCTTCGGGCACCGGGTCGCCGGTGCCGGGGCGCACGATCTCGACGATCACGCCTTCGTCGAGCACCAGGCCCTGGCGGGCACTCGTCTCGTAGGCGATGAGCCCGAGGTCGGCGGTCGCGTAGCACTGGTAGCCGGTGATGCCGCGTTCGGCCAGCCAGTCGCGCAGGCTGGGCGGGAAGGCCTCGGCGCTCACCATCGCCTTCTTCAGTGAAGGCAGGGCCACGCCGAGTTCGGCGGCCTTGTCGAGGATGAGCTTCAGGAAACTCGGTGTGCCGATGTAGCCCGCGGGTTTCAGGTCGGCGATGGCCTGCACCTGCAGTTCGGTCTGGCCCGTGCCGGCCGGGAACACACTGCAGCCCAGGGCATGGGCGCCGGTTTCCATCATCGAACCGGCGGGCGTGAAGTGGTAGCTGAAGCTGTTGTGCGCCAGGTCACCGCTGCGAAAACCCGCGGCGTACAGGGCGCGCGCCGCTCGCCAGTAGTCGGGGGCCGCACCTTCGGGTTCGTAGAGTCGACCGGGCGACTGGAACACGCGGCGCACGCCTTGCGACGCGCGCTGCCCAGCCCAGCCGATGGACGAAAAGCCACCGAACACGTCGCTCTCGCGCTCGGCGTGCTGGCGCTCCATCAGGTCGTGTTTGCGCGTGACGGGCAGGCGCGCCAAGGCGGCGCGGGTGTTGACCTCATTGGCAACGAAGCCTTGCAGCCGCTGCGCAAAGGCCGTGGCGTACGCCTGTGCATGCGCCACCTGCTGCGGCAGCGTCGCCATCAGCGCGCGTTCGCGCTCGTCGTGTGAGCGGCTTTCCAGTGCGTCGTAGTGGTCGTTCATCACTCTGCGTCCTGCTGCCATCGGGAGAGGCGCTTCTTCACCTCGTCGACGAGTTTGCGCACGTCGGCGCTGTTCTTCAGCGTGAGCTTCTCCCACTCGGGCGACATGGCCGGGCGCTTGGCGATGCGCGCCTGGATCGTGGCGGCTTCGACTGTCAGCTCGATCACCGGCTTGCCATTCAGCTCGAAGCGGTTGCCGCGCTCGGCCAGTGGCCGCTGGTCGCGCAGCTGCCGCTTGAGTGTGGTCAGCGCGTCATCGGGTTTGAACGCCGGGGGAGCAAAGAAGTCGTCGCCGGGGTCGCTCATGTCAGCCACCTTTTCCTTCGCTTGTAGCTCTTCACGTCACGAAAGCTCTTGCGCTCGACACCGTCTTTCGCGCCACCGGTGCCGAGGTAGAACTCCTTCACGTCCTCGTTGTCGGCCAGCGAGCTCGCGGCACCGTCCATCACGATGCGGCCGTTCTCGAGGATGTAGCCGTAGTCGGCATAGCGCAGCGCCATGCTGGTGTTCTGCTCGGCCAGCAGAAAGGTCACGTGCTCGCGGGTGTTGAGGTCCTTCACGATGTCGAACACCTCCTGCACGATCTGCGGTGCCAGGCCCATCGAGGGCTCGTCGAGCAGCACCATCTTCGGGTTGGCCATCAGCGCACGGCCGATGGCGCACATCTGCTGCTCGCCGCCCGAGGTGTAGGCCGCCTGAGAGGTGCGCCGCGTCTTCAGCCGCGGGAAGTACGCGTAGACCTTCTCCAGCGTCTGCGCCACGGCGGCCTTGCCGTCGCGCCGCGTGTAGGCGCCGGTCAGCAGGTTCTCTTCGATCGTGAGGTGTGCGAAGCAGTGCCGGCCTTCCATCACCTGCACCACGCCGCGCTCGACCATGTCGGAGGTGGTCATGCGCTCGATGCGCTCGCCGCGCAACTCGATCGAGCCCTTGGTCACCTCGCCGCGCTCGCTGCGCAGCAGGTTGCTCACGGCGCGCAGCGTCGT
>Ga0307515_10000347_pt1 | contig 114603 bp, 104 predicted proteins | sample 17_EM_MG_FD_194513 | JGI IMG/M metagenome (GOLD analysis project Ga0307515, IMG submission 194513) | Populus trichocarpa ectomycorrhiza microbial communities from riparian zone in the Pacific Northwest, United States - 17_EM | ecosystem: Host-associated > Plants > Roots > Unclassified...
TCTCGGTGGTGACGACGCTCACACGGACTTGCGTGATCGCGGAGCACCTCGTCTTGCAGTACGGTTTCGAACGGCGCTGCCGCGGCATCCATGGCACCGACATCGCAGTGCTCGAGCTGGAAGACCCGGCAAGCGACGCCTATGCACGCATCCTTGCGAGCTCACGTGCCGCGCTGCAGCAAGATCGCTCCGGCGCCATCGTGCTCGGCTGCGCCGGCATGGCCGACCTCTGCCTGCGCCTGCAAGCCGAACTCGGTGTACCGGTGGTGGACGGCGTGGCCGCAGCGGTCAAGCTGGCCGAGGGACTGGTCGGCCTGGGGCTGGGCACGAGTAAGCAAGGCGACTACGCATCGCCTTTGCCGAAGACCTACGCGGGCCTGGCCGGCCCCTACTCACCGAGCTGACATCAGCTGACGCAGCCGGCTACCGAACCTCTGCCTCGCCCAAACGCGCTGCGGGCCGCACCATGCGCACGGCCCGAGCGAGCAAGCGCCACACGAAGCGCACCAGCAGCAGCGCCAGCAGGGCCTCGATGAGTGTCATCAAGAACGCGAGCGCAACGCCACGCTTCTCCGACCGCCGGGAGAACTTCGCCAGCGCCCGGTCGCGCGCGATCTCGATGCTGTCGTAGAAGCTCGGCACCACCAGCAGGGTCAGCAGCGTCGACGTGATGGTGCCGCCGATGATCGCGATGGCCATCGGCCGGTAGAACTCGCCGCCCTCGCCCAAGCCCAGCGCCACCGGGAACATGCCCGCGATCAGCGCGAAGGTCGTCATCAGTATCGGCCGCAGCCGCTGCCGGCCGGCAGCCATCAACGCATCCTCACGCGGCATGCCGCGCGCCTCGCCGGCGCGCGTGGCGTCGAGCAGCAGGATGGCGTTCTTCGCGACCAGACCCACCAGCATGATGATGCCGATGAAGCTCATCAGGTTGAGCGTCGATCGCGCCGCCAGCAGCGCCAGCACCACGCCGATCAGGCTCAGCGGCAGCGAGATCATCACCGGCAGCGGCGCGGTGAACGAGCCAAACTGGATCACAAGCACCATGTACATCAGCAGCACGCCGCTGAAGAGCGCCACGCCCATGTCGCCGAACACCTGCTGCTGGTCTTTCGACGCACCGGCCAGCTCGAGGCCGTAGCCTTCGGGAAAGTTGATGGCCTTGGCGATCTTCACGGCATCGGCCGTCACCTCACCGGCCGAACGGCCCTGCACGTTGGCCGACACCGCGACCATGCGCTTGCCGTTGGCGTGCTGGATCTGCGCCGGGCTCTTGCCCAGCGTCACGTGCGCGATCTGGTCAAGCGGCACCATGCGGTTGGTACCGGTCACGGTGATCGGCAGGCGCTCGATGTTGCTCAGGTCGACGCGATCGTCCGGGTGCAGACGCACCGCCACGTCGCGCGTCTCGCCGGTCGGGTCGATCCAGTCGCCAACCTCCAGCCCCGCGAAGGCGACGCGCAAGGCCTGCGCCGCGTCGTTCACCGAGATGCCCAGCGAATTGGCGAGGCCGCGGTCGAGTTCGATCTTCAGCTCGTCCTGCGGGTCTTGCTCCGACAAGCCCACGTCGACGGCACCGGGCACGGTGCGCAGCTTCTCCATGAAACTGTTCGTGATGGCCAGCAGCTGGCGTGAATCGGTACCGTGGAAACGGATCTGCACCGGCTTTTGCGCGCCGTTGTTCAGGTCATCGAGCACCGCGTACTCGGCGCCCACCAGCCGCGCCACCTTCGTGCGCAGCTCGCGCGCGATCTCGACGGCCGATCGGCTGCGCTGCGTGCTCTTGCCCACGTCCACGTAGATCCGCCCACCGCTGCTGCTGATGTAGCTGTTGGTGGCCTTGGTCTCGGGGATCATCCGCGCCAGCGCAGCGGCGCTTTCCATCTTGAGGCGCGCGTACTCGAGGCTGCTGCTCGACGGCGTGCGCACCTCGATCGCCAAGGTGCCGTAGTCGGAAGTGGGCAAGAAGCTCGAGCCGCCCACGGTGGCCTGCAACACGATGGCCAGCACGAAGCTGCCGATCGCGAAGGCACCCATCCACACCCGGTGGTGCAGTGCCCATGCGATGACCCGACCATAGCGGTCGGCCTGGTGGTCGAACCAGGTGTTGAAACGCGCGAGCAGCTTGCTGATGCCTTTCTTGGGCGCATGGTGGTGCCCGGGCGGGTCGCCCCAGTAGGCCGACAGCATCGGGTCGAGCGTGAACGAGATGAACAGGCTCACGATCACCGAAGCCACCACGGTGAGCGCGAACGGCCGGAACCACTCGCCCGACACGCCCGGCATGAAAGCGACCGGCACGAACACCGCCACGATCGAGAAGGTGGTGGCCGCCACCGCGAGGCCGATCTCGGCCGTGCCGTTGAGGGCCGCATCGCGCCGGTTCTCGCCGCGCTCCATGTGGCGCACGATGTTCTCTCGCACGACGATCGCGTCGTCGATCAACACACCGATGGCCAGCGACAGGCCGAGCAGGCTCATGAAGTTGAGGCTGAAGCCGCACAGCCACACCGCGATGAACGCCGCGATCACCGAGGTGGGCAGGCTGAGCGCGGTAATCAGCGTCGAACGCCAGGAGTTCAGGAACACGTAGACGACGAAGATGGTCAGGCCGGCGCCGAACACCAGCGCGTGGACGACGTTGTCGAGGCTGTTCTGCGCGTCCTTGCCGCCGTCTTGCGTGACCTCGAGCTTGGTGCCCGCGGGCAGCGTCTTGCCGTAGTCTTCGACCAGTTTTCGCACCTCGTTCGCCACCGACACCGTGCTGGCATCGCGCGCACGCGTGACCGACAACCCCACGTTCGGGCTACCGCTGCGCACGCTGAAGCTGTTGAGCTCGGCAAAGCCGTCCTTCACCTCGGCCACCTGGCCGAGCCGCACGGTGTCGCTGCCGCGCCGCGCGATCACGATCTGCTCGAAGTCGGAAGGCGCTTCGATGCGCCCGACCAGGCGAATGCTCTGGTCGGTGAGGCTGCCGCGCACCTTGCCGACCGGCGCGGTGGCGTTCTGGTTGCGCAGCGCGGCCACCACCTCGGTCACCGACACGTTGAACTCGCGCAGTTTCTCGGCATGCAACAGCACGCTGAGCTCGCGGCTGAGCGCTCCGTTGACGGTGACCGTGGCCACGCCCGGGATGCCACGCACGCGATCGGCCAGCTGGTCTTCGGCCAGGCGCGAGATCTCGGCGTGCGACTGCGTGGTGGACGACAGCGCCAGCTGCATGATGGGCTGGGCGCCCGGGTCCACGCGCTGCAGCACCGGCTCGCGCATCTCGACCGGCATCTTGTAGCGCACCGTGCCGATGGCGTTGCGCACCTCGTCGGCCGCCTCGATCATGTTCTTGCCGAAGTTGAAGACCATGACGATCTTCGCGTTGCTCTCGCTCGCCGTGGAACGAACCTCGTCGACGCCGGAGATGCTCTGCAGCGCCTTTTCCACCCGGTCGATGATCTCGCGTTCCACCGTCTCGGGCGACGCGCCGGGGTAGGTGATCGTGACCACCATCACCGGCTGCTCGACGTCGGGGATCTGGTTCACGCGCAGCTTCTTGAGCGCGAGCAGGCCCAGGCACATGAGCGCAATGATGATCACGATGGTCGCGATCGGGCGCTTGATGCTGAAGTCGGACAAGAACATAGCTAGCCTCCTTTGGCTGCCGACGCGGGCGCCGCGCCTTCCTTCAGATCGGCCGGCATCGCAGGCGCGGCAGCGGGTGCCGCCGCCATCTCCACTTGCTGGCCATCGACGAGCGAACTGCCGGGCTGGCGCAAGACCTGGTCGCCGTCGGCCAGGCCGCTCGCGATCACGTATTCGCCGCGCCGCGGGTCACGCTCGCCCAGCTGCACCGAGGCCTTGCGCAGGGTCTTGCCCTGAAGCCGCCACACGTGCGCGCTGTCGCCCACCTTGACGACGGACGACTCGGGCAACACCAGCGCCTGCGTGCTGCGCGATGCGATGCGCCCCTCGGCATACAGCCCGGCCATGCGGGGCGAGTTGCCCGCCGCGAAGTCGACCAGCACCTCGACCTGCCGCGTCGTCGAGTTGGCGGCCGCGCTCACGCGCTTGACCTTGCCGGTGAATTCGTTCTGCGGGTAACCGTTGACCTTGAAGCTGACGTCCTGCCCCACACGCACCTCGGCCAGGCGATCGGCCGACACCAGCCCTTCGAGCCGCATGCTGGCCGGGTCCATCACCTTGACCAGCTCCTTGCCGACCTGTGCGGTGTCGCCGGCCGACACCTTGCGTTCGCTGACGATGCCATCGAACGGCGCGCGGATCTCGGTGCGGCCGAGCTGCTGCTTCGCTGCCACCAGGCGCGACTTGGCCGCGGCCAGGTCGCTCTGCGCGTTGTTGCGGCGGATCTCGGCGTCTTCGGTGGCCTGCATCGAGCTCATGCCCTGCGTCTGCAAGGTCTTGAGCCGCTGGAACTGGCGCTCGGCCTGCTCGAAGGCCTGGCCGCTCGCGCGGGCCGACTCTTCCGCCGAGTTGAGGCTGTCGCGGATGGAGGTGTCGTCCAGCCGCACCAGCAGATCGCCGCGCCTGACCGCCTCGCCGTTCTCGCGCAGCACCTGCAGCACCACGGCCGAGATTTCCGCGCGCAGGTCGGCACGCCGCTCGGGCTCGATGGTGCCTGTGATGACGGCCCCCTGGGCCTGGCTGGACAGACGCACGGTGCGCAAATCCTCGCGCGCCAGCAGCAGCTGCGGCGCCGAAGCGGCCGCAGTAGCGGGAGTAGCCCCGCCTGATTTCTGGCAGGCCGACAAGGCGCTGCACAAGCAAAGAACGACGAGAAGATGAACACGCATGAGTGAATGCCCTGAACTCCCTGGAAGACGAGATTATTGGGGCAGTTCGGCCCGTCGGGGCGTTCCTGATGCGGATTCGTCGATCACCAGGCGCAAGTCACTCCCAAGGCAGCATCAAGGTCACCATCAAGAGCTTCTCGAACTCCGGCTCGAAGCGATCGATGATCTTCTGCGGATCTGGGCAGAGCTGGGCATCGGTGATCAACCCAAACTGAACGCCGCCGCCGTAGCTGAGGATCGACACGCCCACGCCGATCTCACCCGACTGCGGCACCCAGAACATCACCTGCCGCAGCGTCGACCCGCACACCTTCAGCGCCACCGCCGGCCCAGGCACGTTGGTCATCACCGCGGTGGTCTTCTTCGCGAAGAGGTTCAGCAGGGCGTCCTGCATCGGCTTGATCAGCAGACCCGACACCGCCAGCACCGCGAACGCCAGCAAGGGCTGGTAGCTGCCCTTCAGCTCGGCCATGCGCGCACGCACCGCGTACACCCGCTCGACCGGGTTGACGACGCCAATCGGCAGCACCAGCGGCACCAGGCCGAACTGGTTGCCGAGCTTGTAGGCCTTCTCCAGAGGCCGCAGGTTCACCGGCACCATGGCGCGGATCTCCTGGCCCGTGGTGTCGTCGCCCTGGTCGCGTAGGTAGCCGCCGATGGCGCCGGCCACGCAGGCGAGCAGCACGTCGTTGATCGAACAGTTGAGCGCCTTGCCGATGGCCTTGACCCGGTCGAGCGGCAGCGGCTCGCCCCAGGCCACGCGCTTGCTGCCGATGGGCTTGCCCTTGAGGCGCGTGGGCGAGTCGTCGGGCATCAGCAGCATCGCGCCAGCATCCGCGATGACCTGGTAGCCGATGCGTGCCATGTCGAGCGTGCCCTGCAAGGGTTGCTGCGGCTCGGCCAGCAGCTTCATCGACTTGGCCACGCCGCCGCCGTACAGGCCGATGGCCTTCACGGCCACGTCGGTGAGCGGGCGCATCACCGCCTCGGTCAGCCAATCCGAGCCTTCGTCGTCCGCAGCGCGGCGCTTGCGCGGTGGCGGCTCGGTGCCGCCGTCGGTGATCGACAGCATCACCGAGATCAGCGCAATGCCATCGGCAATGCAGTGGTGCACGCGGGCGATCAGGGCGCTGCCGCCTTCGTAGTCGTCGATCAGCTGGAACTGCCACAGCGGGCGGCTGCGATCGAGCGGCGTCATTGAGAGTTCGCCCACGCGCGACTGCAAGGCCGCGCGCTCGCTCTGCTTCGGCAGGCGCACCAGCGCTTCGTGGCGCACGTGGTGGTGGATGTCGAAGTCGGCGTCGTCCACCCAGCTCGCGCCCATGGCGTCTTCGACCACTTTCTGGCGGAAGCGGCCGTACTTGAGCAGCTTGGTGGCCACGCGCTCGCACAGGGCTTCGTACGAGATGCCAGGCTCGATCAGCCACACGCCGATGATCGTCATCAGGTTGACGTCGTTGTCCATGCGCAGCCAGGCGGTGTCGACGCGTGACATGCGTTCTGCGGCTTGGGCCATTTTTGTCGGTTCCCCGGTCTGTGAGGCCTGCAAGATGCTGGGTAACATGCGCCTCGTCAATGCCGACTTTCACCCACAACGGAGACGAGAACCATGGCCGACCTCACCGCCCAGTTCGAACAGGCACGCGCAGATTCGAAGAACCTGCCCGAGAAACCCGACAACATGACCCTGCTGCAGCTCTACGCGCTGTACAAGCAGGGCAGCGTGGGCGACGTGGACACCAAGCGGCCCGGCTTCACCGACATGGTCGAACGTGCCAAGTGGGACGCGTGGAATGGGGTGAAGGGGAAGTCGAAGGACGAGGCGATGCAGGGGTACATTGACCTCATCGAAAGTCTGAAGTAGCCCCCCAGTCGCTATCGCTCCTGCCCCCGAGGGGCGCCAACGCTACGCCCGGGGAACCCGTGCGTGCGTCGTTGCTTGATGGGGCGTTGCGCTACGCGCGTGCCCTGGTGAGTGCCAGCTACTTCTTCGACGTCTTGGCCGCGGCCTTTTTGGCTGCGGTCTTGCTCTTGGCGAGCAGATCGTCGAGGTTCTTTTCGATCTCGCTCTCGATGGTCTTGCTGAAGGCGCCGAGCAGGAAGCCGAGCTTGGCGTCCAGCTCGAAGTGGTCGGGGGCGACGACCAGGGTGCCGTTCACGCCGATGCGCTTGAACTCCAGCGTGTCGCTGGTGTCGCCTTCGAGAATCGTGCAGTCCATGTCGAACTTCTTCTCGGCGTCTTCGGCCCACTGCAGCGCGATCTTGCGCGCCTTGGCCAGGCCCAGGCTGTGCTCGCGGCGGATGTGGATGTCGGGCATGTTCTTTGTCTCCGTTGTCAGCTGCCGAGTGTCGCGCGGCGCTCGGCCATCGGCAAGGCGGCGATGCGTTTCACCTCGGCATAGAAGCGCGTGAAATCGCGCCCTTCACGTTCGTAGAGCCGCTCGAATTGCGGCACCAGTTCGTTGTAAGCCGCCAGCACGCCGAGCGAGGCGTTGTTGGCATTCGCGAACCAGGCGTCGTAGCCGGCAAAGCCGTTCCACGGCCCGGCCTTCAGTGCCGCATGGTCGGCCCGCAGCTGTGCCATGCGCTCGGTCTTGGCGGCGCGTTTGGCGTCGTCACTCAATGAAGTGTTGCGGTAGATCGCGTCGAGGTCGGCACGAGCCTGCATCGTGATGCGGCGGAAGTCTTGCCGGCGGCTGTCGAGCTTGTCGTACTCGTCGCGCGCTTCGGGGGTCGCATGCTCCTGCAACCAGCGGTGCCCACCGATGCGTTCGACCGCGGTGGCGAACGATTCGTTGAACATCGTGTCGCCCGCCGCGTAGGCCACCTGATGCGCCAGCTCATGAAAGATCAGCCTGGCGAGTTCGCCTTCGGGCCAGCGGATGAAGGTGTTGAGCAGGGGGTCGCTGAAGTAACCGCCGGGCAGCCGGCCGAGCGTCGAATAGGCGGGGATGGATTGCACCGTGGCCTCCAGCCCCGCGGCACGCTGTTCGGCGGCAAAGGCCGTGGCCTCGGCCTGATCGTAGTAACCGCGGTAACCCACGCAACCCACCACCGGGAAGCACCAGGTCTTGAGCGTGAGGCTCAGTTCGGGCGCCGCCACCACGTTCCACACCGCGGCGGGGCGCCCCAGGTCGGCGTAACGGCGATAGCTCGCGTTGTCGGGCAGCTTCAGTTCGCTCACCGCAAAGTCGCGCATGCGCTGGCTCAGTGCGAGGCGGTCGTGCACGTTTTGCGGCACGCCGTCGTCGGCCAGCCAGTCGGGCACGGGCTTGGCCTTGCTGAGCAGCGACAGGTGCCCCGACGCGGCCTGCGCGTAGTAGCCGATGCTGCTGCAGCCGCTGGTCAGGCACACCGTGCCGAGCGCAAGTGCCACCATCCCCACGACGCTGGCCACGGACATCAACAGCCAGCGCCTCAAGCCGCTTGCACTTCCACCAGGCAGTCGTAGAACGAAGGCGCCCGGCCCAGGTCCGTGAGCTGCTGGTGGGTGAGTTCGTTGACGTTGGTGCCGTCCACGCCGAGCTTGCGCCACCAGACGCCGAGCCCGTTGACCACGCCCGGCCGTGCACGCGAGTTGACGGCCAGCTTGCAGCGGTATTCACCGCGCTCATTGAACACGCGCACCAACTCGCCGCCCTGCAGGCCGCGCGTGGCGGCATCGCTCTCGTGCATCTCGATCAGGGGCTCGCCTTCGATGTCGCGCAGGCTCTTCACGTTGACGAAGCTGGAGTTGAGGAAGTTGCGCGCCGGCGGCGAGATCATCGCCAGCGGGAAGCGCTGCGCCAGCTCGGGCGACGACTGCACCGATTCATAGTTCGGCACATGGTCGGGCACACCCAGGCCTGGCGCGTCGATCATGCATTTGCCGCTGGGTGACGGGAAGCCGCCCTCGGCAAACGGCGCCTCGGGCAGCGGCAGCTTGACCCAGCCGTGCTCGCGCAGCGCATCGAAGCTCACGTGCTTGCTGAAGGCGGCGCGGGCCATGGTCTCGTCGCTGTCGGCGAAGCAGGGTTCGTCGAAACCCATCAGCGCGGCCAGCTCGCGAAAGATCTGCGTGTTGGGCTTGGCCTCGCCGATCGGCGCGATGGCCTGCTCGTTGATCAGCGCGTAGGTGTGGCCGTAGCTGGTGTGCACGTCCAGGTGCTCGAGCTGCGTGGTGGCCGGCAACACGTAGTCAGCGAGGTCGGCGGTGTCGGTCATGAAGTGTTCGAGCACCACGGTGAACAGGTCTTCGCGCGCGAAGCCTTTGGCCACCTTGGGCGACTCAGGCGCCACCGCCACCGGGTTGCTGTTGTAGACGACGATGGCTTCGATCTTCGGGCCAAAGCCGGGCGAAGTCTCACGCAGCAAGTCGTCGCCGATCGTGCTCATGTTGATGGTGCGCGGCGTGCGGCCCGCCAGCAGCTCGGGCCGCTGCAAGGCCTTGCCGTCCTTCGGGAACCAGCCCGACGCCGACAACAGCAAGCCGCCCGCACGGTGCCGCCACGCGCCCACCAGGCACGGCAGGATGGCGATCAAGCGCACCGCGTTGCCACCACCTCGCACGCGCTGCATGCCGTAGTTGAGGCGGATGGCGGCGGGCTTGGTGGTCGCGTAGTCGTGGGCCAATGCGCGCACTTCGTCGGCGGTGATGCCACAGGTGGCGGCTGTGCGTTCGGGCGACCACTGCAGCGCGCGTTCGCGCAGCGCCGGCCAGCCGTGGGTGTGGCGCTCGATGTAGTCGTGGTCCAACCACTCATTGACGATCAGCTCGTGCATCAGGCCGAGCGCGAGTGCACCGTCGGTGCCCGGAAGCAACGCAATGTGCTGGTGGCATTTGTCGGCAGTCTCGGTCTTGCGCGGGTCGATGCAGATCAGCTTGGCGCCGTCGCGCTTGGCCTTTTGCGCAAAGGTCCAGAAGTGCAGGTTGGAGGCGATGGAGTTGCTGCCCCAGATGAGGATCAGCTTGCTCTCGGCGTAGTGCTCCAGGTGCATGCCGACCTTGCCGCCATAGGTGGCGGTCAAGGCGTCGGCACCGGCCGATGCGCAGATGGTGCGGTCGAGCAGCGAGGCGCCCAGCTTGTGGAAGAAGCGACGGTCCATGCTTTCGCCCTGCAGCAGGCCCATGGTGCCGGCGTAGCTGTAGGGCAGGATGGCCTCGGGGTTGCGCGCGGCGATCTCCTTCAAGCGCGCGGCGATGTCGCCCAGCGCTTCGGCCCAGCTCACGCGCACGAACTGGCCGCTGCCGTCTTTGTTCCCTTTCGGGCCGATGCGCTTCATCGGGTGCAGCACACGCTCGGCGTGGTAGCTGCGCTCGGTGTAGCGCGAGACCTTGGTGCACAGCGCGCCATGGGTCGGTGGGTGGTTGGGGTCGCCCTGCACGCGAATGGCGCGCCCGTCTTCAACCGTAACGCGGATGGCACAGGTATCGGGGCAGTCGTGCGGGCAGGCCGCTCGGACGGTAAGGCTCGTCATCTTCGGGTCATCATTTGGGCAACTATTGCACACGAGTGCGTCGCGCGTTAGTACCGAAAGTGGTCCCCGAAAAAAACCAGGGTTTACACTCGTTTTTTATTGTGCGCGCCGCTCAGGTCGTACTTTGTCACACCTCACCGACTGCCCCATGAAACGCCGTACCCTGCTCCAGCACATGGCCGCCACAAGCGCCGCCCTGGCCCTGCCATCGTTCGCTGAATCCGAGCGCCGCATCGTCCTCGGCCAGTCGGCGGCCTTCAGCGGGCCGGCCGCGCAGCTGGGCATTCAGATGAACCGCGGCGCCAAGGTGTACTTCGATGCGCTGAATGCGGCGGGTGGCGTCAACGGGCAGACCATCGAGCTGCGCACGCTGGACGATGGCTACGAGCCCGACCGCTGCAAAGCCAACACCGACCGCTTCATCAAGGACAACGTCTTCGCATTGTTCGGCTACGTGGGCACGCCCACCTGCCTGTCTGCTCTGCCGCTGGTGAACGAGAGCCGCACCGTGTTCTTCGGCCCGTTCACCGGCGCCGAATCGCTGCGCGACCCCTTCAGCAAGAACATCTTTCACCTTCGCGCGTCGTACTTCGACGAGACCGCGCTGATCGTCAAGCAGCTCACCTCGCTGAACCTCAACAAGATTGCGGTTTTCTATCAGAACGACGCCTACGGCAAGGCAGGCCTCGAAGGCGTGACGCGCGCCCTCAAGCCGCTGAACCTGGCGCCCGTGTCCACCGGCACTGTCGAGCGCAACACCGTCGCGGTGTCGCAGGCCGTCAAGGACATCGTGGCCTCGCGCCCTGACGCCGTGGTGCAGATCGGTGCCTACAAGTCGTGCGCGGCCTTCATTCGCGAGGCGCGCAAGGCCGGCTACGGCGGTACCTTCTACAACGTGTCGTTCGTCGGCACGCAGGCGCTGGCCGATGAGCTGGGCAAGGAGGCTCTCGGCATAATGATCAGCCAGGTCATGCCCTTCCCTTTTTCGACCACGACCGCCATCTCGCGCGAATACCGGGAGGCCGTGGCCAAGGCCGGCGGCGATGCCTCGACCAACTACTCAAGTATGGAAGGCTACCTGGCCGCCAAGGTGTTCAGTGAAGGCCTCAAGCGCGCCGGCAAGGGCCCCACGCGTGAAAGCTTCATCACCGCAATGGAGTCGATCAGCGGCAGCAACTTCGGCGGCTTCAACGTGAACTTCGGTGCGAAGGACCACGTGGCCTCGAAGTTCGTCGAGATCTCGATGCTGACCGAAGACGGCAAGGTCCGCCGCTGAGGGACTTGCCCCCCCGAAGGCGCTGTGCGCCTTCGCCTCGAGAGGCCAACCAGGCGAGCCGGCGGCAAAGTCCGTTCCACGGAGTTCGCCGGGCTCGTCTCTAGCCACAGTTTCTAGACGTTGGGAGTTTTCATGAATCGACGCCATCTTTTGCGCCTGGGCGCAGCAGCGCCTGTCTGCCTGGCCTTCCCCAAGCTGGCGACGGCTGCTTCCGGCAAGATCGTGCTCGGCCAATCGGCCGCGTTTTCGGGCCCGGCCAGTGCACTGGGCGAACGCTTCAAAGAGGGCGCGCTGCTGGCCTTCGACCGCGTCAACGCGCACGGCGGCATCAACGGCCGCACGATCGAGCTGCGCAGCATGGACGACGGCTACGAGCCCGAGCGCTGCGCCGAGAACACCCAGAAGCTGCTGCGCGAGGATGTGTTCACGCTCTTCGGCTACGTCGGCACGCCGACCAGCCTGGCCGCGCTGCCCTTGGCCACCTCGGCCCGCGTGCCCTTCTTCGCGCCCTTCAGCGGTGCCGAGGCGCTGCGCACGCCGTTCAACCGCCAAGCCTTCCACGTGCGCGCCTCGTACTTCGACGAGACGGCCGAGATCGTCAAGCAAATCACCTCGATCGGCTCGAAGCGCATCGGCGTGTTCTACCAGAACGACAGCTACGGCAAGACCGGGCTGGACGGCGTGATGACAGCGCTGAAGTCGCGCAACCTGACTGCTACCGGCCAGGGCACGGTGGAGCGCAACACGGTGAACGTGGACGCCGCGGTGCAGGCGATCCTGGCCGAGAAGCCGGACGCCATCGTGCAGATCAGCGCCTACAAGTCGTGCGCGGCCTTCATCCGCGCGGCACGCAAGGCGGGCTTCGGCGGCGGCTTCTACAACGTGTCCTTCGTCGGCACGCAGGCACTGGCGGCTGAGCTGGGCCGAGACGCGCACGGCGTGGTCATCAGCCAGGTGATGCCACTGCCCTTCAGCGCGACGGCACCGGTGTCAGCCGACTACCTGTCGGCGGGCAAGGCGCTGGGCGAGAAGTTCGAGCCCAACTACGGCGGCATCGAAGGCTTCGTCGCGGCGCGTACGCTGATCGAAGGCCTGCGCCACGCAGGCAACAACCCGACGCCCGAGACGCTGGTCACCGCGCTGGAGAACATGCGCGAACTGAACCTGGGCGGGTTCTTCATCGACTTCACGGCGCAGTCGCATGCGGGATCGAAGTATGTGGACATGACGATCCTCACCGCCGAAGGCAAGGTAAGGCACTGAGCCACTGAGGCCACTGACTTGGGGCCCGGGTGCCAATCCGGGTCGTTACGTCGGACTCTCCACGGCCTCGCATCCGGCCCATGGATCTGTCTGTAAACTGAAACGCTTCTGCCCGAGCCACCGCCACGAGCGAGTCGGCTCCCTGCTCCAGGAGCTTCCCATGCAGCTGATCGAATCCATCCTGGCCGATGTGGCCGCTGTCACCGCCATCCGACGTGACCTCCATGCCCACCCGGAGCTGTGCTTCGAAGAGAAGCGCACCTCCGACGTGATCGCCAAGGCGCTCACCGACTGGGGTATCCCCATTCACCGCGGCCTGGGCACCACCGGCGTGATCGGCATCGTGAAGGGCACCGCCGGCAACAGCGCTCGCGCCGTCGGCCTGCGCGCCGACATCGACGCGTTGCCCATCACCGAGCACAACACCTTCGCCCATGCGAGCCAGCACACCGGCCGCATGCATGCTTGCGGCCACGATGGCCACACCGCCATGCTGCTGGCCGCCGCCAAGCATTTCTCGAACGCGAAGAACCGCAACTTCGACGGCACGGTGTACCTGATCTTCCAGCCAGCCGAAGAAGGCGGCGGCGGTGCGCGCGAGATGATCAAGGAAGGCATCTTCGACCTGTTCCCGATGGAAGCCGTGTTCGGCGCGCACAACTGGCCCGGCATGCAGGTCGGCCAGTTCGCGCTGAAGAACGGCCCCTGCTTCGCGTCGAGCAACGAATTCAAGATCGTCATCCGCGGCAAAGGCTCGCACGCAGCCATGCCGCATCTGGGCATCGACCCGGTGCCGGTGGCCTGCCAGATGGTGCAGGGCTTCCAGACCATCATCTCGCGCAACAAGCGGCCCATCGACCCCGGCGTGATCTCGGTGACGATGATCCACACCGGCGAAGCCACCAACGTCGTGCCCGACAGCTGCGAGATCCAAGGCACCGTGCGCACCTTCACGCTCGAGCTGCTCGACCTGATCGAGACCCGCATGAAGGAGATGGCCGAGCACACCTGTGCCGCCTTTGGTGCCGAATGCGAGTTCGAGTTCGTGCGCAACTACCCGCCCACCATCAACCACCCCGCCGAGACCGAGTTCGTGCGCGCGGTGATGACCGACGTGGTCGGTGCCGACAACGTGCAGGAGTTCGAGCCCACGATGGGCGCCGAAGATTTCAGCTACTTCCTGCTCGAGAAACCCGGCTGCTACTTCCTCATCGGCAACGGTGACGGCAGCCACCGCATCGGCGGCCACGGCATGGGCCCGTGCATGCTGCACAACCCGAGCTACGACTTCAACGACGACCTGATTCCACTCGGTGCCACGCTGTGGGCGCGGCTCGCGGAGAAGTGGTTGGCCGAGCCCCGTCGCTGACACGGCGCGTATGGGCGACGACATCGCCGCCTGCTTCGCGCAGACCTACGCTGCGGCGCGCGCCAAGTTCCTGGCCACGGCCGAATCGGCACACCTCGACGTTCAAAGCCACCCGCACCCGATGCGTGGGCGCGACGGCGAGCCCCTCGCGATGGACGTGGTGCGCGACGGCCCGGCCGATGCGCAGCACGTGCTCCTCATCAGCAGCGCCTGCCATGGCGTCGAAGGCTTCTGCGGCTCCGGCATCCAGGTCGCGCTGTTGAACGATGCGAGCTGGCGTGCGCAGGCACGCGATGCCGGCGTGGCCGTGGTCTACATCCACGCGCTCAACCCCTACGGCTTCTCGTGGTGGCGCCGCACAACGCACGAGAACGTCGACCTGAACCGCAACTTTCAAGACTTCCACCAACCCCTGCCGGCCAACCCCGGCTACGACGAGATCGCGCGCCTGCTGGTGCCGACGACCTGGCCGCCGCGCTGGCGTGATCAGCTGTCCCTCGCGTCCTTCGTGCTGCGCCGCGGCGTGCGCTCGATGCAGACCGCCGTGTCGACCGGCCAGTACAAGCATCCGCAGGGCCTGTTCTTTGGTGGCCGCAGCCCGAGCTGGAGCCACGTGACGCTGCGCCACGTGCTGCGCGAGCACGGCTCGCGTGCCAAGCGCCTGGCCTGGATCGACCTGCACACCGGCCTCGGGCCGAGCGGCGTCGGCGAGCGCATCTACGCCGGCCGCAAGGACGAAGCTGCTGTGGCCCGCGCCCGGGCCTGGTGGGGCCACCAGATCACCTCGATCTACGACGGCAGCTCCAGCTCGGCGCCGCTCACCGGCCTGATGTGGAACGCGGTCTATGACGAGTGCCCGCAGGCCGAATACACCGGCATCGCACTGGAGTACGGCACGCTGCCGCTCAGGCAAACCTTGCGAGCGCTGCGAGCCGACCAATGGCTGGAGAACCACCCCGAACACCTGGCCAAGCGCGGCGCACAGATCAAGCAGCAGTTGCGCGACGCGTTCTACACCGACACCGACGCCTGGAAGCACAGCGTCGTGAGCCAGGCGGCCGAGGCGGTGCGGCAAGCGGTGGCGGGCCTGAGCGGAGCGGCTGTCCGGAACTGATCGTTTCTCGTCGTGTATTGTCGCGACGGAGCTGCTCGTTGTGCCTATCGTTCAGGCCATCGATCACCCCTCGGAGAAACACATGCTCGAACTGCGACCCGCCTGCGAGAACTGCCAGCGGCTGCTTCCACCCCAGGCCACCGACGCCATGATCTGCAGCTTCGAGTGCACCTTCTGCACCGACTGCGTGGAGAGCGTGCTCGGCAATGTCTGCCCCAACTGCGCAGGCGGATTTGCGCCGCGCCCCATTCGTCCAGCACGTGACTGGAAAGGCGGCAACTACCTGGGCCAGTACGCGGCCAGCACGAAGGCCAAGCACCGCCCGGTCGACCCGACCACGCACGCGGCATTCGCCGCATCCATTCGCCACATCGCACCGCAGGAGCGCTAAAACATGAACACCACCGCCTTGATCCTCATCGACGTTCAGCAATCGTTTCGCCACAGCCCGTACTGGAGCGACCGCGAAGCACCTGCCTTCCTGTCGCGCACCAACGCGCTGATCGACGGCGCCACCCGTGCAGGCGTGCCCATCGTGCGCATCTTCCACGTGGATGGCGACAAGGCCTTCTCGCTGGCCTCGGGCCACGTGCGGCCGCTCGACGGATTAGCGCCCTTCGATGCGGCCGTCGAGTTCCACAAAACCCGTCACAGCGCACTGGTCGGCACCGGGCTCATGGTGTGGTTGCACAAGCAGCGCATCAGCCGCTTGATCGTGGCTGGCATCCGCACCGAGCAATGCTGCGAGACCACCACGCGCCACGCCAGTGACGAAGGCTTCGAGGTCGACTTCGTTCCCGAGGCCACGCTCACCTTCGACATGAAGCACCTCGACGGCTCGCTGCTGGCCAGCAGCGACATCGTGGCGCGCACCACCGCGGTCCTGACTGGCCGCTTCGCCACCATCTGCAGCGTGGAGCAGGCGCTTGAGCGTGCGCAGCAACGATAAGACCGTCGACGACGGCACGATCGACGTGCTGTTCGTCGTGCCACCACGCACGCTGCTGCTCGACGTGGCCGGGCCGGCCGAGGCGTTTCGGCTGGCCAATCAACAACTCGTTCGCGCGGGTTCAGCGGCCCGCTTTCGTCTTCGCTACTGCGGTCCGCAGGCACTTACCGACAGCTCGGTGGGCCTGCAGGTGGCCGGGCTGGAGCCGCTGCCTCCCACACTGGATCGCCCGACCTGGCTCATGCTGATGGGCCAGGCGAGCGAAGCGCTGAAGCAGCCCGATGCGGCCACGCGCGACACCGTCGCCTGGCTGCACCGCGACATGCGGCCGCTGCTGCAAGCCGACACGCCGCACCGCCTGGTGACGGTGTGCGCCGGCACGCTGATGGCCGCGCGCGCCGGCCTCATCGGTTCACGGCACTGCACCACGCACCACGAATACCTCGACACCTTGCGCGGCCTCGCGCCGCAGGCACAGGTGGTCGACAACCGCGTGTTCGTGATCGATGGTGCTATGGCTTCGAGCGCAGGCGTCACCGCCGGCATCGACCTGGCGCTGCACCTCATTGCGCAAACCTGCGGCGACGCCGTGGCGGCAACCACCGCGAAGACCATGGTGGTCTACCTGCGCCGCACGCCGAACGACCCCGAGCTGTCGCCGATGCTCGCGCACCGCCACCACCTGCACCCGGCCCTGCACCGCGCGCAGGACGCCGTGTGCGAGAAACCCGACGCGGGTTGGACACTGGACAGCCTGGCCGCCGCGGCGCACGTGACCAGCCGGCACCTGCTGCGGCTGTTCGCCGACCACGCCGAGGTGTCGCCGATGACGTATGTGGAGAAGATCCGCCTGGAGCGAGCGCGCCAGGCGCTGACACGCGGGGCCAGCGTCACGCACGCGGCCGAGGCCGCAGGTTTCGCGTCGGACCTGCAGCTGCGCCGCGCCTGGGGCCGCCACCTGAGTGGCACGCCCCGCAGCGCACGGGGTGGGTCGGCGGCTTAGGCGCTGAGAAGGCGGGTTTCGCGGCCCGCATCGTCGGACCAGCTGCCCCGCATCAGGTGGGTGTTGGCGGCCAGTTGGTCGCGCACACGCACGATGCTTTGCGGCTCGCTCAGCAAACGCATGCGGTCGGAGGCGCTCAGGCGCTCGGTGTCTTGGTCGACCAGCAGGCCGCGCACGAGCAGGCGACGCGCCTTGCCGCGGCTGCCCCAGCTGGTGTTGCGCGGGCCCATGGCCGAGCGCACCACGTCGAACAACCACGGGTCGGTGAAGGTGTCGCGCCACTGAAGCGCCGGCGCGGCACTGCGTGCATGCGCCCAGGCGCGGCGCAGCACGCGCGGTGCGGTGTGCTCCTCGGGCGTCATCAGCAGGCGGCCGGCCAGCAGGCGCTGGCCCAGGTTGGAGCGGCTGGTCAGCACCGTGAGCGGCACAGCCAGCAACAGCGGCAGGCCCATTGGCATCAGCCACAGCGTGGCCTGCGGTTGCAGCCACATCACCAGCACCACGATGGTGGCGACGACAGCACTGACCGAGCCGAAGCGGCGGATTGCATCGGCCCAGCCGATGTCGTTGGCTTCGCGCGGGGGCGACTTCCAGTCGAGCTTGAGGCCGGTGAGCGCGACCACGACGAACAGTGTGTGCGCCATCATGCGCACCGGTGCCTGCAGCACCGACAGACCACCTTCGAACAAGGCACCGCGTACCAGAGCGCTGGTGCCGCCATAACGGCGTTGCTGGTGCGTCATCACGATGGCCAGCACGCCCATCACACGCGGCATGGCGAGCATCGTTGCCGTGGCCAACCACAGGCCCGCAACTTCGAGCGGCACCGCTTGGTGGGTGTCGAACAAGGTGCGGTCACCGAACATCCACATGCCCGCGCCGAGCAGCACGAAGGCCAGCCACAGAGGCGCCGACAGATACGCCAGCGCGCCGGTCAGCAGCATCGCGCGGTGCACGCCGTGCAGGCCGGGCTCAGCAATCAGGCGGGCGTTCTGCAGGTTGCCCTGGCACCAGCGGCGGTCGCGTTGCAGTTCTTCGAGCAGGTTGGGCGGTTGTTGTTCGTAGCTGCCGTGCAGGTCGTGCACCAGCCACACGTGGTAGCCGGCACGGCGCATCAGCGCAGCTTCGACGAAGTCGTGCGAGAGGATCTCGCCAGCGAGGCCGCCGTGGCCCTGCAAAGGCGCGAGCGCGCAATGCTTCATGAAGGGCTCGACGCGGATGATCGCGTTGTGGCCCCAGTAGTGCGACTCGCCGAGCTGCCAGTACTGCATGCCGGCGGTGAACAGGCGCCCGTGCACGCGGCCGGCGAACTGTTGCGAGCGGGCATGCACGGTGTCGAGGCCGCAGGCCTGCGGCGCGGTCTGCATGATGCCGGCGTCGGGGTTGGCTTCCATCAGGCGCACCAGCTTCACCAGCGCATCGCCGCTCATCACGCTGTCAGCGTCGAGCACCACCATGTAGCGGTAGTTGCGGCCGAAGCGGCGGCAGAAGTCGGCCACGTTGCCGGCCTTGCGCTTGGTGCGGATCTGGCGCCAGCGGTAGTAGATGCGGCCACCGGTGCCGCACTCTTCGCGCAGCTTGGCCCACGCAGCCAGCTCGGCGGCGCGGATCTCGGGGTTGTTGGTGTCCGACAGCACGTAGACGTCGAACAGGCTCGACGCGCCGGTGGCGGCCAGCGACTCGCAGGTGGCGCGCAGGCCGGCGAACACGGTCGACACCTGCTCGTTGCAGATCGGCATGATGATGGCGGTGCGTGCGCCGCGGTGAATGGGTTCGTTGCCCACCGAGTTCGCCGACATGGCGTGCTTGTCGCCACGCCACAGCACCCAGAAGCCCATCATCGCGGTGAAGAAACCTGCCGACACCCAGGCGAACAGCAGGCCGTACAAACCGATCTGCAGCGTGCGCAACCAGGCGTTCTGCTGCATCGGCAGCACGTTGGCCAGCAGCGCGGTGGCGCCTGCGGCCGACAGCATCACCAGCGCCAGCAGCACACGGCGGCGATTCGACGCAGCGCGCTCCCAGGGCAAGGATTCATTCACCTCACCGGTAGCAGCGGGCTTTCGGCGGCCCATGGCCAGATCACCCAGGCTGCGGAAGAAGCCTCGCCACGGTTGCGCCACCATCGAGCCGCGGTTGATAGGTGGTGTGCTGGCCCCCGGCATGGCCTGCGTGGCAGACGACATGGTGGTCGTCCCTTGCGTTGTCACTCGGGTTGAATGATGTTGGTCCATGTTTCGGTCAGGGCGTTGTTGCCGTTTTGAAGAAAGGCTCGCAGCTCGGCGGGTTGGCCAGGCTGGAGGCGGGTCACGCGCACGGTCATGCGCCAGTTGCCGGTTGCGGCATTGAGATAAGCGTTGCTCTCGACGATGCGGGCGTTGCTGCCCGCGGTGACGATGGCCTTCACCGGCGCATCGGCTGGCAGGGCACGCAAGGCGGGGCCGTCGAAATCGACGACGTACTGCACTTCGTTCGGGTCGCGCTTGGCCTTCGAATCGACGAAACCGGCGCCGCGGCGCGTCTGCACCGTCCAGCCCGAAGGCGGGCGCTGCTGGCGCTCGCCCTGCAGGTGCAGCTGGTAGGCGAAGTCAAAGGGCTGGCCCACGGCCGGCGCACGCTCGGGCACCCAATAGGCGACCACGTTGTCGTTGGTCTCGTCGGGCGTGTGCAGCAGCATCATCTCCACGCGGCCCGGCCCCCAGTTGCCTTGCGGCGTGACCCAGGCGCTCGGGCGGTGCTCGTACTGGGCTTCGGTGTCTTCGTAGCTGTAGTACGAGCGGTCACGCTGCATCAGGCCGAAGCCCTTGAGCTCGCGGGCGGAGAAGGAGGTGACGAGCGTCTGCTTCGGGTTGATCAGCGGGCGCCACAGCCACTCGCCGTCACCGGTGTTGACCATCAGGCCATCGGAGTCGTGCACTTCGGGGCGGAAGTCATCGGGGCGAGGCTGGTTCTCGCCATGCTGGAACATGCTGGTCAGCGGCGCGATGCCCAGCGTCGCAACGCCGGCACGCAAGAAGAGGCGGGCTTGCACGTCGACCACGGTCTCGTCGCCGGGGCGCAGCGTGAAGCGGTAGGCCCCCGTGGCGCGCGGCGAGTCGAGCAGCGCATGGACCACGAGCGAGGTGGCATTCGCCGCCGGGCGCTCGATCCAGAACTCGGTGAAACGCGGGAACTCTTCGCCCGAGCCACCCACGGTGTCGATGCCGAGGCCACGAGCCGACAGGCCGTAGTGCTGGCCCTTGCCCAAGGCGCGCAGGTAGCTCGCGCCGAGGAACACGACGAGCTCGTCCTTGTAGGCCGGGTTGTTCAGCGAGTAGTGAACGCGAAAGCCGGCGAAGCCCAGGTCACCCCAGCCCTTTTGCGACAGCTTGTTCTTGCCATAGTTGAAGTCCTGGCGGTCGAAGGGGATGTGCCGCACCGCGCCGTTGTCGATCTCGTTGATGGAGACCGACTGTGTCTGGAACTTGCCCAGGTGGAAGAACATCAACTCGAAGGGCAGCGCTTCCTTGCGCCACAGCGCCTTTTGCGGGTTGAAGCGAATGTCGCGGTACTGGTCGTAGTTCAGGTCCTTCAGCTCGGCCGGCAGGGCCACCGTGGTGGCCACATACGGCTTGGTCGCGAGCTGGCGGGCACGAGCGGCGACGTCATCGAACCCGAAGGCGGCTGCAAAGCTTGCATGGCACGACAACAGCGCTGCCAGCGCGAACACAAGCTGTGTCGCGGTTCGGCGAACGGGTGAAGAGAACGGTGCTGAAAAGGTCAAGGCAAATGGCAAAACGTGAAGCTTTCAGAGAGACGGGGCAGCTGAAAACAGCTGCGATGCTTCCTATGGGCAACGGCCATGCCACTCCCGAAAAATCGCCTGCAATCAAGGGGTTGCGAGACTGCTTCGGGGGCGATATCTCCATGAGCCCTCCAAAGCGGGGAAAACCCGCTGTTTTTGTCGCCGCAGGGCGACAGGGTGACTGCTCGATAGGGCTAACTCGTTGTCACGAAACAGGTTTTTCACTGTCACCCAGCGGCGACAGGCGAGATGGCCGTGGCGACACCGGCCACGTCGGGCCGGAATCACGTGCAGGCTCCAAGATGACAAATCTGTCATCTGGCCGTCAGCCCACTGCGCGGCCGCGCTCACTAAACTCGAACAACTTTTGCCCACGGGCTCTCTGCCATGCGCGTGCTGATCATCGAAGACGAGCCCAAGACGGCCGAGTACCTGCGCCGCGGCCTCACCGAGCAGGGCCATGTGGTGGATGTCGAGCACAACGGCATCGACGGCCGCCATGCCGCGCTGGAAGGCCGCCACGACGTGATCGTGCTCGACGCCATGCTGCCTGGCATCGACGGTTTCGAGATCCTGCGCGACGTGCGCCGCGTGAAGCAGGTGGCGATCATCATGCTGACCGCGCGCGACGGCATCGAAGACCGGGTGCGCGGCCTGCAGGACGGGGCCGACGACTACCTCGTCAAACCCTTCTCGTTTCTCGAGCTGAGCGCACGGCTGCATGCGTTGTCGCGCCGCAGCCGCCAGCAGGAGCCGACCTCCATCACCATCGGCGACATGGTGCTCGACCTGCTGGGCCGCAAGGTGCAGCGCGGCGGCGAGCGCATCGACCTCACCGCCAAGGAGTTCACGCTGCTGGTGACGCTCGCGCGCCGGCCGGGCCAGGTGCTGTCGCGCACCGAGATTGCCGAGCTGGTGTGGGACATCCATTTCGACAGCGGCACCAACGTCGTCGAGGTCGCCATCAAGCGCCTGCGCGCCAAGCTCGACGGCCCCTACCCTCGCAAGCTGCTGCACACGATGCGCGGCATGGGCTACGTGCTGGAAGAGCGCGAAGCCGAGGCCACCTGAGAAAGTGCGGGCATGACACGCCACCTGTCGATCCGCCTCACCGCGATGTTCGCGTTTTGTGCCGCGGCGGTCTTCCTGATCGGCGGAATCACGCTTTACAGCGTGTTGCGCGACGGGCTGATGCAGCAGGTGCGCCAGGAACTGATGTTGCGCGGCGGCTGGGCCGAATCGATCGTCGCGCGGGTGCAGGACGAATCGCAATGGCGGCTGTGGCTCACGCCCAAGTTCAACGCGAGCGAGATGGGGCGCAGCGACCTGCGCCTGTGGATCGTCAGCGACACGCCGGGCTACAGCTACGGCCCGCCACGCGACGACATCGCCAAGCTCGCTCAGGCCGGCGGCTTCGGGCAGCTCTCCGAACCGAACCACCCGTGTGCGTTGACGACCTGGACCAAGGTCGTGGCCGGCGACGGCAACCGCCCGCAGGTCACCCTGGTGCTGGTGAAAGACCCGCTGCGTTTTCTGGAGACGCTCGATGCGTTCCGCTATGCGTTGATCGCGTTGGGCGGCGGTGGCGTGCTGGCGGTGGCCTTGCTGGGTTACGGCATTGCACGCCTCGGCCTGCGCCCGCTGGACCGCCTCTCGCGCCAAGCCCACGCGCTCGACCCCAGCCACCAGGAGCAGCGGCTTGACCTCACGCCCATGCCGGCCGAGCTGAGCGAGCTCACCGGCTCGTTCAACGGCGCGCTGGCGCGGCTGGAAACGGCCTACCAGCAGCTCGAAGCCTTCAACGCCGACGTGGCGCACGAGCTGCGAACGCCGCTCACCAACCTGATCGGCCAGACGCAGGTGACGCTGACCCGCGAGCGCAGCGCGGCCGAGCTGGAAGAGGTGCTGCATTCCAATCTCGAGGAAATGGAGCGGCTGAAAGCTATCGTCAACGACATGCTCTTTCTTGCCCGCGCCGACCAGGGCGCGGCGGCCACGCGGCTCGTTGCCACCTCGATTGCTGCCGAGGTGGGCAAGGTGGTCGACTTCCTAGAGCCGCTGATCGACGAGCGCGGCGTGCACATCAGGCTGCGCGGCGACGAAAGCGGCAGCATCGAGACCGCGCTGCTGCGGCGCGCGCTGAGCAACCTGCTGCAGAACGCGATCGAGCATTCGACCCCGGGAGACGAGATTGCCGTCGCGATCACGCGCGAGGGCGAGCAGATTCAAATAGCCGTCAGCAACCCTGGCAATGAGATCGAGGGGCGCCACCTGGCGCACCTGTTCGACCGCTTCTACCGCGTCGACAGCGCGCGCCGCAACCCCGGCGGCAACCATGGGCTGGGTCTCGCGATCGTCAAGGCGATCGCGCTGATGCACCGCGGCTCGGTGTTCGCACGCTCGGAGCAGGGCCGCAACACCTTTGGCTTCACGCTCGCCGCCGACGCGTGACGTGAATGCTGCGGCCACGCGCCGCAAGATGACGAAAACGTCATCGGGCCGACAGCCTCCTGTGCGGTGCCAATTTCTACGATGCCTTCACTCCCACCCACTTTGAAAGGCATCGATCATGAACACCAAACTCGCACTGAGCATCGCCGCTCTCGGCTTCGCCGGACTGGCGCAAATCGCGCACGCCGACTCGATCGACTTCGCCCAGCCCGCCAACACCGAAGTCCCGACGAAGCTGACGCGTGCCGAGGTGCGCGCCGACCTGGCCCTGTGGCAGCGCGCCGGCCTCGACACCGTGGCCCAGCTCGATGGTTACACGGTCAACAGCGACGACACCGAGCGGCGCATGGCGCTGTATCGCAAATGGCGCAGCGGCCCGGAATACCTGGCCGAGCTGTCGCGCCAGAAGGGTGACCAACCGAACACGGCCAAGGCGCCCTCGGCACAGACGATCAACTGAGCGCCACCCACGACCGGAGCCCCACGATGACGACCCCAATCGACACCCGCGTCTTCTTGAGCGCACGCCTGCTGATGGCGGCCATCTTCGTTCTCTCCGGCGTGCGCAAGGCACTGGCCTTTGCAGGCACGGCAGGCTACTTCGCCAAGCTGGGCCTGCCGGCGCCGGAAGCCATCACCGCGCTGGTGATCCTCATCGAGGTGGGCGGCGGCCTGCTGCTCATCGCCGGCTGGCAGCTCAAGCCGGTGGCGCTGGCGATGGCCGTGTTCACGCTGGCCACCGCCTTCATCGGGCATGCGTTCTGGGCGGCATCGCCCGACCAGTTCGGCGCGCAGCTGAACAACTTCATGAAGAACGTGGCGATGGTGGGTGGCTTCGTGCTGCTGGCCGGCACGGCCGGGCTGGGCCTCAAGCCAGCCACACCGTCCCTTCGGCTGAAGACCCAGCCGGTGCGGTGAAGAGCGCGAGCGGCGTCAGTCGCCGTCGACGGCACTGGCCTTGAACTGCCCCGGCGTCAGGCCGTTGCGCTGCAGCAGCCGGTAGAACTCGGTGCGGTTGCGGTCAGCCAGACGCGCCGCATCGGCGGCGTTGCCGTCGGTGAGCTTGAGCAGGCCGACGAGGTAGTCGCGCTCGAAGCGCTCGCGCGCCTGGGCGTAGGTCAGCACCTCGACGGTCGGCACGCGCAGCGCACGCTGCACCAACGAGAGCGGGATCAGCGGCGTGGTGGTCAACGCGCACACCTGCTCCACCACGTTGTGCAACTGCCGCACGTTCCCGGGCCAGCTGGTGGTGGTGAGCGCCTTCATCGCATCGGGTGCGAAGCCGTTGAAGCGCTTGCCGTACTTCTCGCTCAAGCGCGCGAGAAAGTGGTTGGCCAGCAGCGGAATGTCTTCGCGCCGCTCGGAGAGCGTGGGCAGGTGCAGCGAGACCACGTTGAGCCGGTAGTACAGGTCTTCGCGGAACTGGCCTTCGGTCATCGCGACATCGAGGTCGCGGTGCGTGGCCGAGAGAATGCGCACGTCCACCGGCACCGACTGGCTCGCGCCCACCGGACGCACCGAACGCTCTTGCAGCACCCGCAGCAGCTTCACCTGCAAGGCAGGCGGCATGTCGCCGATCTCATCGAGGAACAAGGTGCCGCCATCGGCCGTGACGAAAAGCCCGCGGTGGTTGGCCACGGCACCGGTGAACGAGCCCTTCACGTGGCCGAACAGCTCCGACTCGAGCAGCGACTCGGGGATCGCGCTGCAATTCACCGCAACGAAGGGCTTGGCCGCCCGCGGGCTGGCACGGTGGATCGCCTGCGCCAGCAGCTCCTTGCCGCTGCCGCTTTCGCCGCGGATCAGCACGCTGGCGTCTGAGGCCGCGACCATCTTGGCTTCGGTCAGCAGATCGGCCATGCAGTTGGAGCGGCTCACGATGGCCACGCGCCAGGCTTCGTCGCCGGTGCTGGCCTGCTGCGCCGGCGCGGTGAGGGCCAGCGCCTCGTTCACCTTGTCGAGCAAGGCCTTGCCATCGAAGGGCTTGGTCAGGTAGCTGAACACGCCACGCGCGGTGGCCTCGACCGCATCGGGGATGGTGCCGTGCGCGGTGAGCAGGATCACCGGCAAGGCCGGGTGGCGCTTGCGGATCTCGTCGAACAGAGCCAAGCCGTCGCGCCCCGGCAGCTGCACGTCGCTCAGCACGAGCTGCGGCCGGGCCACGGCCAGCTGCGTCAGCGCGTCTTCGGCCGACTCGACCGAAGTGACGCGGTGGCCGGCCGCGGTGAGCCGCATCGACAGCAGCTTCAGCAGGTCCGGGTCATCGTCGACGAGCAGCAGGTTGGCCATGGTCGTCGCTTCGGCCGGTCAGGGTGCCTTGGGCAAGGCAGGCGGTGCCGATGCCGCTGATGCGGCTGGCGGCGAGGACACCGGCGCCACACTCGCGCCCGCCGGGCGGGTGGTCATGCTGCGTTCGATGGCTTTCAGCGCCTCGAGTTTTTCGTTGAGCTGCTGCAGGCTGCGCTGCTGTTCGCGGCGCTGCTGGTTCTGCTTCTCGAGCAGGTCTTCAAGCCGGCGCTGCTCGGACACGCGGGCCAGCAGCAGGCGGGCGAGCCCTTGCCAGGGCTGCAGCTCGGGGGCACTCGACCGGGTGAGGGGCTCCAGCAACGCGATCGCGCGGGCCACGTCGCCGCCGTTGTGCTGTTGCGAGAGTGCCAGTGCCAATTCGAGCACCGTGTCGGCCGGCGCCGCGGTGGCGGTGGCCGACACCACGCCGTTCAGCCGATTGATCTCGCTGCCAAGATCGTTCGGCGACATCTGGCGGATCTGCTCGTGGTACGCCAGAAAGCGGCGGGCCGCGATGTCAGCCGGGTCAGGCTGCTGGATCACGACGGTCGGCGGTGGCGGCGGCGGAACAGGTGCCGGCGCGGGAGCCGATGCGGGCACGGCAGGCGGCGGCAAGGTCTGCTGCTGGAACGGGACGCACGCGGCAATCGCCAGCGTGCCGCTCACGAGGGTTCCGAAACGAATCAATGTCCTAGCCTGCATGCGGTAATTCAATGTGAAAGTGAGCGCCGGGGCCGTCGTCCAGGAGTTCGATCTGGCCGCCGTGGGCGGTGATGTACTCATGCACGATCGACAGGCCGATGCCGCTGCCGCGCGCTGCGTCGCTCGGCTGCCGCTCACCGCGGTAGAAGGGCTCGAACACACGGGCCCTGTCTGCCGCGGCAACACCGACACCTTGGTCCACGATGTCGATGCAGGCGCGGCCGGGCACGCGCGTCACGGAAAAACGGATGGTAGCGCCCGGCGGGCTGAAGCGTATGGCGTTGGACAAAAGGTTACCCAGCGCCGTGCCCAACTTGTCGGCATCGACCTCCGCCATCAGCGGCTCGCCCTCGACGAACACCGCCAGCTGCCGGGCCTGCCATTGGAGCCGCTGCTGCGCCACCAGTTCCCTGATCAACGCCCTGAGTTCGGTGGTGCGGCGCACCAGCCGCCGCGCCTCGAAGGCCGCGGCATTGAAGCGCAGCAGGTCTTCGATCTGCGCCTGCAGCACAGCGGTGTTCTGCTGCAGGATGCGCACCACCTCGCGCTGGTTGTCGGTGAGCGTTCCGGTGACACCTTCTTCCAGCAAAGACACGCCTTCGCGCAGGGCCGACAAGGGCGTCTTCAACTCGTGCGACACATGGCGCAGAAAGCGCGACTTGTCGGAATCGAGCTCGGCCAAGCGAAGGCGCAGCCATTCGAGCCGGCGTCCGACGAGGCGCACGTCGGCCGGCCCCTGGATCTCGATCGGCCGGTCAAGCCGGTTCTCGCCCAGGCCCACCACCGCCTGCTCCAGCCGCTTGAGCGGCCGCGCCAGCCACACGCCGAAGCCCAGTGCCATGACGATCGCCACGGCGATGGCCGCGAGGATCTGCCGGCCCAATTGCGCACGGCCCGTTTCGAGCTCGTCCAACAGCACCTGGTTGCGCGCCTCGGTGGCCAGGCGCACCTGCTCCGCAATGGCAGCGTTGATGCCTTCGAGCTCGCGGAACGCCGTGGTGACCGCCGCCTCGCGCAAGCGCACGTCGACCGTCGGGTCGCGCAACTGGCCCTCGACGCCGACCTGCGTGCTGCGCCACTCAGTCGCCAGGTTCGACGGAATGCGGTTGTCGGCCAGCCGCGCCAGCGCCGCATTGGCATCGCGCGTGGCCTCTTCGAACCGCTGACGCAACACCGGGTCATCAAGCACCAGATACTGCCGCGCGGCCCGCTCCATCGCGACCGTGCGCTCGGCCAGCACCTGTGCATCGGCAGTGTGCGCCACCGCACGGCGCGCGCCCTCGCTGCTTTGGCGCAACAGGATCTCCAGCGAGTACAGCCCACGCAGCGAAGCCCCGCTGAGCAGCGCGGCGATCAGCATGAAGGCGACCAGCAAGAGCTGGCGGAAGGAATAGCGATGCATGTCTGGCCGATTGTGTGCGGCGAAAGCAAGAGCGAAGCGAATTGCCCCTCAAGCAACGCCAGCGGAGCCGGCTTTGCCGGTCCGCCAGGCGGCGCCCCTTGGGGGCAGGAGCGCAGCGACTGGGGGGCTAATCAAACACAGGGAGAGCGTCGTCCTTCAAGGTTCCGCGAACGTGCTCGAAGTCGGGCATCACCGAGCGCACCACGTCCCAGAAGCGCGGGCTGTGGTTCATCTCGCGCAGGTGGGCCAGCTCGTGCGCCACCACGTAGTCGATGCTGGGCATCGCAAAGTGGATCAGCCGCCAGTTGAGGCGGATGGCGCCATCGGCCCCGGCGCTGCCCCAGCGCGTTTGCGCCGACGACAGGCTGAGCTTGGTGTAGCGCACGCCGAGCTGCTGCGCGAAGTGCTTGAGCCGCTCTTCGAACACGCGCCGCGCCTGGCGCTGCAGCCAGCTCTGCACCACGTCGCGAATCTGCTCGGGCGTGGCGGTCTGCGGCAGGCCGATGTGCAGCGTGAGCCTGGGCACCCCGGGCAGTGACTCGGCATCGGCATTGAGCACGGCGCCTGCCTTGGTGGTGCCGGCGCGCGCGTCGAGCACGATGATCACCGTCTCGCCAAGAAAGGGAATGCTGGTGCCGTCGCGCCAGTCGACCTTGGCGGCCTGCAGGCGCTGCTGGCGTTCTTGCTGCTCGGCCAGCTTGCGCAAGATCCAGTCGCCCTTTTCGCGCAGCGCCGATTCGATCTCGCCGATGCCCACCCACTTGGGCGCGGCCACACTGAGCCCTTCGAGCCCCACCACGAAGCCGATGCTCTTGCGCCGCGCACGGCGCAAGGCGTAAGCGACCAGATGCTCCTTGAGACGGATCTCGCGCTGGGCTTGCGGGTGGCGGAAGACGGCAGGGGCGAGCACGGAGGCGATCGGTACGGCGGGCGGGCTCGGGGCCCGAGGAGTCGGCTCGGGTGCAGCGACGACGATCTGCGGCACCGGGGCTGGCGCCGACACCGGCTCATCGAAGAGCGAGAGCTGCGATGTGTGGAGAGCCGGTGCGCCGCGAGTCATGAGCCTGAATTCTAAGTTCCGCTCTTGGGTAGATACGCCTCGGGATCGAGGCGATGCATCTCGCCTTCGATCCAGCTTTCGACTTCGGCCATCAACTCATCCGGCTGGCGGCCCACCGAGGCAATCGGCTTGCCGATGGACACGTCGACCACACCGGGGCGAATGAGGAACGACTTGCGCGGCCAGCACACCGCCGAGTTGACGGCGATGGGCACCACCGGCCGACCAGTGTCGACCGCGAGTCGCGTGCCACCGGCTTTGTAGGTGCCCTTCTTGCCGCGGGCCGCGCGCGTACCTTCGGGAAACATGATGACCCAGTTGCCGTTGGCCATGTGCTTGCGGCCCTGGTCGGCCACCTTGGTCCAGGCCTGCGCGCGCTTGCTGCGGTCGATGTGAATCATGTCCATGCGCGACATCGCCCAGCCGAAGAACGGGATGAACAGCAGCTCGCGCTTGAACACATAGGCGAGCGGCTTGGGCATCAGCGTCGGGAAGGCAAAGGTCTCCCAGGTCGACTGGTGCTTGGGCAGCAGGATGACGGCGGTGTCGGGCAGGTTCTCCATGCCCGTGACGCGAGCACGCACGCCGCAGATCACGCGGCAACCCCAGATGGCCGCGCGCAACCAGCCAGCACACAGCCAGTAGATCTTGTCGCCGCGCACGAAGATCGAATAGATGAGCACCGCAGTGCCCCAAGGCACCACCGTCACCGACATCCACAACAGGAACAGAGCAGAGCGCAAGGCATAGAACGCGGTGCGCATCAATCGAACCTCCCGAAGCCGGAGTCGCTCTTGCCCGCCGCACCGCGCGCCGAGCGCTCGTGCTGGATCATGCTTTCGGCAAAGGCCGCGAGGTCGGCATGCACCTGGGTGCCGGGGACGTTTTCGATCAACTGCGCAATCTGCGCTTCCGTCATGGCGGCTCCTTTGCCGGTACGCACCAAGTGAGCAGGGCAACCTGCCGCCAGCGCGGCTTCGAGGTCGCGCACCGAATCACCGACCACGGGCACGCTGCCCAGCGCCACGCCGAAACGCTCGCCGATCTGCTGGTACAGGCCCGGCAGCGGCTTGCGGCAGCTGCACTGGTCTTCCGGCGCATGCGGGCAGAAGAACACTGCGCCGATGCGCCCGCCCACACGGGCCAGCGCCGTGTTCATCTTGGTGTGGATCGCGGTCAGCGCCGCCATGTCGAACAGGCCGCGGCCGAGGCCCGACTGGTTGGTGGCGATCACCGTCTGCCAGCCCGCCTGGTTGAGCCGCGCGATGGCTTCCAGCGCGCCCGGCAACGGCACCCACTCTTCAGGCGACTTGACGAAGTCGTCGCGCTCCTCGTTGATCGTGCCGTCGCGGTCGAGGATGATGAGGTTCATCGTGGACTCCTTCATCACGTGGCGAGCTTGGAGAGGTCGGCGACACGGTTCATGGCGGCATGGAGTTGCGCCAGCAGGCCGAGGCGGTTAGTGCGCAGAGCCGGGTCTTCGGCGTTGACCATGACCCCTTCGAAGAACGAGTCGACAGGATCCTTCAATGCAGCCAAGGCTTGCAGGGAGTCTGTGTAGTCACCCAGTTCAAAAAATGCGTTCGCCGTTGCGCCAACTCTCTTCAACTCGTCATACAGAGAAATTTCCTCCGACTGAACCAACTTGGCCGCGTCGACGTCATATCCCCAGGCCCCCTCTGACTTGCTAAGAATGTTCCGCACGCGCTTGTTGGCAGCCGCCAAATTCGACGCCTCCGGCATTCGCGCAAATGACGCCACCGCGTCCAGTCGCCGTGAGACTTCATCAAGCCTGGGGTCGCCCAGGCTGAGAACCGCATCGACTTCTTGGGCTCGATGCCCTCGTTCACGCAGAAGCACACTGAGGCGACCGAATATGAAGTCAACAACCTCTCCGACAGTCTTGCGCCGATCCTCGAACAGAGCACCGAACTGCTGCGAGGCGATGCCAACCAACTTATCGATCTCAAGAGGCAGCTTTTTGTCTATCAGCATTGCGATGATGCCCAAGGCATGACGTCGTAACGCAAACGGATCCTTGTCACCCGTCGGTAGCTGCCCAATTCCAAAAAGGCCTGTCAGCGTTTCGAGCTTGTCTGCCAAAGCGACCGCGATACCCGCTTCATTGCGTGGTACGGCGTCACCGGCGAAGCGCGGCCGGTAGTGGTCTTCGATTGCAAACGCAATCTCCTGACTCAACCCATCGTTCAACGCGTAGTAGCCACCCATGACCCCCTGGAGTTCGGGGAACTCACCCACCATGTCGGTCAACAAGTCCGCCTTTGCCAGCTCGGCTGCCTTGTCCGCGCTTGCTGCGAGTGAAGCGCCACCCAGTTGCTCACCGATGGCCCGAGCAATGGCTCGTACACGTTGCGTGCGTTCTCCTTGCGAACCCAGCTTGCCGTGGTACACGACCTTGTCCAGCGCCGGCACGCGGGAAGCCAGCGTCTTCTTGCGATCCTGATCGAAGAAGAACTTCGCATCGGCCAGCCGCGGCCGCACCACGCGCTCGTTGCCTTCGATCACGCGGCTCGGGTCTTCCGGCCGGATGTTGCTGACGATCAGGAACTTGTTGGTCAGCTTGCCCACGTCGTCGAGCAGCGGAAAGTACTTCTGGTTGACCTTCATCGTGAGGATCAGGCATTCCTGCGGAACCTCCAGAAACTCGGGCTCGAACTGGCACAGCAGCACGTTGGGCCGCTCGACCAGCGCGGTCACTTCATCCAGCAGCGCCGCGTCGTCGATGGGCACCAGGCCCAGCTTGGCGGCTGCATGCTGAAGCTGGCGCGTGATCTCGGAATGGCGCGCCGAAAAACTCGCCATCACAGCGCCCTGGTCTTCAAGCTGCCTGGCGTAGTGATCGGCGTCCAGCAGCTCGATCGGGTCGACGTTCGCCTCGAAGCGGTGGCCGTGCGTCTCGCGGCCCGAGCTCAGGCCCAGCGCCGTCAACGGCACGACATCGGCACCGTGCAAGGCCACCAGGCCGTGCGCCGGTCGCACGAACTTGACGCTGCTCCAACCGTCTTGCAGCTGGTATTGCATGACCTTGCGGATGGGCAAGGCCGCCAGCGTCTCGTCGAACGCCTTTTGCAGGCCTTCGCTCAGCGTCACGCCCTTGACCAGGCTGTCGTAGAACAGTGCCTCGGCCTTGCCGTCCATCTTGCGCGTGAGCGTGGACACCACCGAGGCATCGGCCCCAAGACTGGCGAGCTTCTTCAGCAACGCAGGCGTCGGCTGGCCCTCGGCGTTCAAGCCGACGCTCACCGGCACGAGCTTCAGCGACTGGGCCTTCTCATCGGCCTGTGCGCGAACGGCGCTCACGTGCACCGCAAGGCGCCGTGGCGACGCAAACGACGTGGTCGCCGAGTGATCGGTGCACAGGCCTTGTTTCTTCAGGCTGTCGACCAGCACGTTGGCGAATGATTCGCCGAACTTCTTCAGGTCCTTGGGCGGCAGCTCTTCGACGAAGAGTTCGACCAGCAGATTCTTGACAGTCATCGCTCAGGCCGCCTTCTTGTCGGTGTCTTTGTCGAGACGGGCGACCACTTCATCGGCCCAGGCCTTGGGCGCCATCGGGAAGCCGAGTCGGGCGCGGCTCTCGAGGTAGCTCTGCGCCACGCTGCGCGAGATGTTGCGGATGCGGCCGATGTAGGCGGCGCGCTCGGTCACGCTGATGGCGCCACGCGCGTCGAGCAGGTTGAAGGTGTGGCCTGCCTTGAGTACCTGCTCGTAGGCCGGCAGTGCGAGTTGCTGCTCCATCAGGTACTTGGCCTGCTTCTCGTGCGCAGCAAACGCCTGCAGCAGAAACTCCACGTCGCTGTGCTCGAAGTTGTAGGTGCTCTGCTCGATCTCGTTCTGCAGGTACACATCGCCGTAGCTGAGACGACCACCCCCAAGCTCGCCGCTTTGCGGCGAGCTGCCCCCCGAGGGGGTCGGGCCGGCTTGGGAGCGGCCCGGCGCCGACCCGGAGGTGTCGGTCCAGACAAGGTTGTAGACGTTGTCCACGCCCTGCAGGTACATGGCCAGGCGCTCGAGGCCGTAGGTGATCTCGCCGGTGATGGGTTTGCACTCGATGCCACCCACTTGCTGGAAGTAGGTGAACTGCGTGACCTCCATGCCGTTGAGCCACACCTCCCAGCCCAAGCCCCAGCAGCCGAGTGTCGGGTTCTCCCAGTCGTCTTCGACGAAGCGCACGTCGTTCGCCTTGAGGTCGAAACCCAGCGTTTCGAGTGAACCGAGGTAGAGCTCGAGGATGTTGGCCGGCGCGGGCTTGAGCACCACCTGGTACTGGTAGTAGTGCTGCAGGCGGTTCGGGTTCTGGCCATAGCGGCCGTCCTTCGGGCGGCGGCTGGGCTGCACATACGCGGCCTTCCAGGGCTCGGGACCCAGCGCGCGCAGGAAGGTGGCGGTGTGGCTGGTACCGGCGCCGACTTCCATGTCATAGGGTTGCAGCAGGGCACAGCCCTGGCGATCCCAGTAGTCTTGCAGGCGCAGGATGATTTGCTGGAAGGTCAGCATGGTGTCAGAGGGAGGGGAAAGCAGTGATTTTAGGGGGCCGACTTCACTCGCATAGGCGAAAGCGCAGCGAATCGCACATCGAGCCACGACTCACGCACGGGTTTCCCGGGCGTAGAGTTGGCGCCCCTTGGGGGCAGGAGCGCCAGCGACTGGGGGGCAACTCTCTCAGTCCCGTCGACGCAACGGCAGCGTGAGCAGCATCAACGCGACAGCAACGATCAACAGCGGCCACAAGCCGAAGCGCGAGGCCCACCACGTGTAGGGCGTGAGGCCCTGCCGGCCCTGCACTTCAGCGTCGAGCACGCCCTGCGTGAACGGCTTGAGCGAGTGCGTCACCACGCCTTGGTGGTCGATCACCACCGTGGCGCCAGTATTGGTGGCGCGCAGCATCGGGCGCTGGAACTCCAGCGAACGCATGCGCGAGATGACCAGGTGCTGGTTGACGGCGATGGTGTCGCCGAACCAGCCGATGTTGCTCAGGTTGGCGAGGATGGTGGGCGCTTCGTTCATGTCAGTGAAACGCGCGGCCAGTTCTTCGCCGAACAAATCTTCGTAGCAGATATTCGGCGCCACGCGCTCGCCTTTGACGTTGAACGAAGGCGCCACGCGCACGCCGCGGCTGAAGTCACCGAGCGGGATGTTCATCAGGTCGGTGAACCAGCGGAATCCGGCGGGGATGAACTCGCCGAAGGGCACGAGGTGGTGCTTGTCGTAGCGGTAGAAGCCCTCGGGCCGCTTGATGGTGTCACGCGAAATACCCACCACCGAGTTGGTGTAGCCCGCCTCGAAGCTGCCGAGCGGCCGCCCGATCAGCGCGGCCTGGCTGCCTTGGAAGTGCAGCACCAGCGGCTTCCAGTAGTCGGCGGGCAGCTGCTCGGGCAGCAGCGGCACGATGGTCTCGGGGCCGAGCACCAGCTCGCCTTTGGCCGCCAGCAGCTGGGTCTGCGCCCAGGCGAGCGTCTGCGGCAGGTACTGCTCGGCGAACTTCTGGTCTTGCGGCACGTTGGACTGCAGCAGCGTGAGCGTCAAGGTGCCGGTGGGCTGGGTGAACGGCACCGGCTTGATGAGCGCCAGCGCAACCATCACCGTGACGCTGGCGCCAAGCCCCAGCATCGCACCTGCGGCGCGCCGGCCGACATCGCGCATGCCCAGCACCAAACCCGCCCCCAGCGCGGCGCTGACAAAGCCAATGCCGTAGACGCCGATCCAAGGCGCCAGGTTGGCCAGCGGCCCGTCGACGTGTGCATAGCCCGCCGCGGCCCAGGGGAAGCCGGTGAAGATCACGCCCCGGGCCAATTCGGCCAACATCCAGCAGGCAGCAAACAGCAAAGCGTCGATCAGCGGGCTGTTGCGCCGCAGGCGCGCGAACAAGGCCATCGCCGTCGCCAAGTAAAGCGCCAGGAAGAGGCTCAGCGCCAGCACCGCCGCCACCGCCAACGTCGACGACAGCCCGCCGTAGCGGTGCATGCTGATGTAGAGCCACCACACCCCGGCCGCCAGCCAGGCGGCGCCGAAGCCCCAGCCGATCGCTGCAGCCCGCCACGGCGTCGCCCGGCTGACCTGCCACGCCAGCCCAGCCACGCAGACGATCTGCAACCACCAGATGGCCGGGTACGAGGTCGGCAGGCTGTGGAGGGCGCCGAACACCAGCGCCAACAGCACGTCCAACCCGATCAGGATGCCATCGGTAGACGTGTTGCGGCGGGGCACATGGCGCCGCGAGGAGGCGGGAGCGGGCTTGGCCGCGCTACTGCGTTCACGCGCCATCGGTGCCCACCGCGACTTCCGGCGCACGCGTCACCTTGAACCAGCGCACGGCACCGCCCCGGGTGAGCATCACGGTGAAGACAAGGCTGCCCAAGGGCACGGCCTCGCCGCGGCGTGGCACGCGGCCCAGGGCCTGGGCCACGAGACCGCCGATGGTGTCGAACTCGTCCACCGGCAGGTTGACGACGAAGGCCTCGTTCACGGCGGCGATCTCGACGTCACCCGCCACGCGGTGGCTGCCATCGGCCAAGGTGTAGATGCCGGTTTCGCCGACCTTGTCGTCGAACTCGTCTTCGATCTCGCCGACGATCTCTTCGAGCACGTCTTCGATGGTGATCAGCCCGGCGGTGTTGCCGAACTCGTCGACCACCATCGCCAGATGGTTGCGGTTGGCGCGGAAGTCGCGCAACAGGTCGTTCAGCCCTTTGGACTCGGGCACGAAGACGGCCGGGCGCAGCAAGGTGCGCAAATTGAGTTCGGGCGCGCGCTGCAGCTTGAGCAGGTCTTTCGCCATCAGGGTGCCGATGATGTTCTCGCGCTTGCCTTCGAAGACGGGGAAGCGCGAGTGAGCGGTGTCGATCACCACCCACAGCAATTCGTCGTAGGGCGAGTCGATGTCGAGCACGTCCATGCGGGGAGCGGCCACCATGGCGTCGCCCGCTGTCAGGTCGGCCATGCGGATCACGCCTTCGAGCATCATGCGCGACTCGGGCGCAATCAATTCGCGCTGCTCGGCGTCGGCCAGCGTCTCGATCAATTCGTCTGTCGAGTCGGGGCCGGGCGAGACAAATTCGACCAAGCGGTCGAACAAGCTGCGCTTGTCGACGTGGTGCCCGTGCTTGTCAGCGCCTTTGGGATATCGGCTCGGGTGAGGGTCAGCCATCAGGCCGGAGAGGGAAGTTCGGACCCCAAAAGCTTACTCGACTTGACACATCTGGTACCTTGAACCAAATTCTTTCGGCCTCATTTGGCCCCCTCGTCCTTGCAAATACAGGTTTCACCATGAGTCTTATCCCCGCCACCATCCTCACCGGCTTCCTGGGTTCGGGCAAAACCACCTTGCTCAAGCGGGTGCTCACCGAAGCGCATGGGCAGAAGATCGCCGTGATCGAGAACGAGTTCGGCTCGGAGAACATCGACAACGAGATCCTGGTGCAAGACACCGGCGAGCAGATCATCCAGCTGAACAACGGCTGCGTGTGCTGCTCGATCCGCGAAGATCTGCGCACCACCCTCTCCGATCTGGCCGAGAAGCGCCGCAAAGGCGAGCTGAAGTTCGACCGCGTGGTGATCGAAACCACGGGCCTGGCTGACCCGGGCCCGGTCGCGCAGACCTTCTTCATGGACGACGAGATCGCCGAGAGCTACCTGCTCGACTCCATCCTGACCTTGGTCGACGCCAAGCACGGCAACGACCAGCTCGACACCCGCCAGGAAGCCAGACGCCAGATCGGCTTTGCCGACCAGATCTTCATCAGCAAGACCGACCTGGTCGACGAGGCCGCCGTTGCCGACCTGACCCACCGCATCAAGCACATGAACCCGCGGGCGCCGCAGCGCAAGGTGCATTTCGGCGAGGTGCCGATCTCTGAGGTGTTCGACCTGCGTGGCTTCAACCTGAACGCCAAGCTCGACATCGACCCCGATTTCCTGAAGGCCGATGACCACGGCCACGAGCACCATGATCACGACCACGAGCACGGCGAACACTGCGACCACCCGCATCACCATGCACACGATGACGACGTGAAATCCTTCGTCTTCAAGTCCGACAAGGCCTTCAACCCGGCCAAGCTGGAAGACTTCCTCGGTGCCATCGTGCAGGTCTATGGCCCCAAGATGCTGCGCTACAAGGGCGTGCTCAATATGAAGGGGTCGGACAAGAAGGTCATCTTCCAGGGGGTGCACCAACTGATGGGCAGCGACCTCGGGCCAGCCTGGGCCAAGGGTGAGAAAAAGACCAGCAAGATGGTCTTCATCGGGCTCGATTTGCCCCGAGAAATCCTCGAACAGGGCCTGGAGGGGTGCCTGGTCTGAATATGGCGCGGCGCTGGCGAGCAACGTGGCTACAATCCGCGGCGCCCAACAGGGGCTGCGAGGCAACTTACTGCCTTGCAGAGCGGGTATAACCGCCGTTGCGAGGAGACTTCAGTGAGCAAGACCCCGGTTAAGCGACCCACTCCCACCAAGCCAGCGGCCAAGAAGCCAGCGCCGGCCGCCAAGAAGCCGGCCGCCAAGCCCGCGGCCAAATCGAGCAAGCCTGCCCCCGCCAAACCCACCGCCAAAGTCGCCCACCCGCCCGCAAAAGCCCCCGCCAAGACTGCAAAACCTGCCACCAAGCCCGCAACTCATCCCGTTGCAAAGCCTGCAGTCCCCGTGAAATCTGCCCCCGCCAAGCCTGTGGCCAAAGCGGCGCCGGCGCCCGTACCCGTACAACAACCTGCCGTGACCAAAACTACCGTACCCGCACCTGCACCGGTGGCTACCAAGCCCGTCAAAGTGCCTCAACCCAAGCTTTCTGCGGCTGCCCGTGCTTCGGCGGCCGCTTCGTCGCCAGCTCCCATTCCGCCCGCCACATCCCGTTTCGCAGACCGGTTTGCCCCGCCACGGCCGCCGACCCGTCAGATGAACTCGCTGCTGATCGACATCACCAAAACAGCGCACAAGGCCGACCCGAAGCTGGCCAACGCCTGGAAGACCAAGTCCGGCCGCGAGCTGAGCGAAGCCGAAGTGCTGGCGATGCCCGACGGCGAGTACATGAACGAGAAGCAGCTCGACTTCTTTCGCGTCAAGCTGCAAACGCTCAAGGACGACCTGCTGAGCAACGCCGGCGAAACCACCGAGCACCTGCGCGAAGACACGTCCATCGTGCCCGACCCGGCCGACCGTGCCACCATCGAGGAAGAGCATGCCCTCGAGCTGCGGACTCGCGACCGTGAGCGCAAACTGCTGAAAAAGATCTCGCAATCGCTCGGCCGCATCGATGCCGGTGACTACGGTTTTTGCGACGAAACTGGCGAACCCATCGGCTTGGGCCGCCTGATCGCCCGCCCGACCGCTACACTGTCCCTCGAAGCGCAGCAACGGCGAGAGCTGAAGCAGAAGATGTTCGGCGACTGATTGCCTGCACACAAACTCCAGCATGGCGGATCCGAAAGACAGCAGCAGCTTCTTCCGTAAGGTGGTCAAGTTCGTGGCCAACCCGGCCACCGACTGGGCACAGCTCGGCGTGCCCGCGGAAGACGCACGCGAAAGCGAATACGCGAAGTCCGAGCTGAAGGCAATGATCGAGCGCAAGCGGCGCAACGACTTCGTGCGCAAGCGCGAATTCGACATGCTTCGCAAGGTCCGCCGCGAGGGCCTGACTGGCGAACAACTGGCCGCCTTGGGTGGTTCGTCACGCCTCGACGACTCCGAAGCCCGCATGCAGGAAAGCGGCGCCAAGCCCGACAGCGGCGTCAAAGCCAAGATCGACGAGATCGAACAGCAGATGGTGGGTGACGGCTTGGCCTCCCCGTCGCCGCGCCGGACGCCCGCGTTCTACGAAGCACCGACGCAGCCCGCGGCCATGGGCTACGCGCGCACCCGGCCTGACGAGAGCCTGAAGGCGCCGAACTCGCAGTCGGCGGCCGTCCCTGTTCTGAAATCGGTGGCCGGCACACCCGCGGCTGCAGCACCTGCCACCATGTCCCAGGGCGCCGGCCTGTCACCTTTGGCACCGCTTGATCTGGACGCCGGCAATGCCGCACTGGGCAGCCAGTTCGCTGAACTCAGCGAAGTGGCCCACGACCCGGACCTCGACGAAGCCGTCATCGCCTTCGCCAACGCCGATTTCGAGCTGTGCGAGCAATCACTCGCCGGGCTGACCGGTTCGGGTGGCGGCCGCGCCCAGCACGCCGAGACCTGGCTGGCCCTGTTCGACCTGTATCGCGCCATCGGCCAGCAGCACAAGTTTGAAAGCTTGGCGATCGACTACGCCCAGCAATTCGGCTGGTCCGCGCCGCAATGGTTCTCCATGCCCAAGATGGTGGCCGAAGCCGCAAGCGAAGAGCGCCAACCGCGCGCCCGCGTCGATGGCCAGGTTGGCTGGGTCTGCCCGCCCAGCATCGAGGCCGAAGCCGTCGCCAAGCTGCGTTCGCAAACCCTGCAGATGCCGCTGCCCTGGGTGTTCGACTGGAGCGCGCTGAAAAACATCGACGCCGAAGGCAGCGCCCGCCTGAGCGAACTCTTCCGCGGCTGGATTCCCCAGACGCTGGACATGCGCTGGCTGAGCGGCGAGCGCCTGATCGAGGTGCTGCAAGACGCCGCCCCCACCGGCGTGCGTGACGCAGACCCGGTGTTCTGGCAGCTGCGCCTCGACGTGCTGCGCATGGCCAATCGCCCCGATCAGTTCGACGAAGCCGCCATCGACTATTGCGTCACCTACGAAGTCTCACCGCCCTCGTGGGAGCCGGCGATCTGCCAGGCCCGGATCAGCGGCGCCAGTGTGAGCACGCAGTCACCGCCCATGTCGCTGATCAGCGATGTGTCGACCAGCTTCCAGGAATCACAGATCACCGACGAGCCCGGCTCGGCGCAGGTGCAGGTGGCCCGCGTCGAACTGTCCGGCCAGCTGGTAGGCGACATCAGCGCAACGCTGACCAAGATGAACGACGAACTCGGCACGGCGAACATCGTGAACGTGTCGTGTGCCCGCCTGATCCGCGTCGACTTCATCGCCGCTGGCGACCTGCTGAACTGGGTGCTCGCGCGCCGCAGCGAGAACCGCTCGGTGACCTTCTCCGAATCGCACCGCCTGGTGGCGCTGTTCTTTGGCGCGATGGGCATCAACGAGCACGCCAAGGTCAAAGTCAGAGTTGTTTAGCCCCGTCGCTGGCGCTCCTGCCTCCGAGGGGCGCCGCCTGACGGCTCGGCAAAGCCGGTTCCGCGGGCGTTGCTCGATGTGCGCTTCGCTTTGCTCGCGTCACAGCCCGTTCAGCCTGAGGTATCAAAGACCTGCTCGGTGTTTAATCTCAGGCCTTGAACCCTCGGGCTTCGCCCGAATCTGAACCCCATGGATCAATATCACGGCACGACCATTCTGAGCGTGCGCCGCGGCAATGTGGTTGCCATCGGCGGCGATGGCCAGGTGACACTCGGCAACGTCGTCGTCAAGGCAACGGCGCGCAAGGTGCGCAAGCTCTACCGCGACCAGGTACTGGCCGGCTTCGCGGGTGCCACGGCCGATGCGTTCACGCTCTTCGAGCGCTTCGAGGCCAAGCTGGAAAAGCACCAGGGTCACTTGGTCCGCGCCGCCATCGAACTCACCAAGGATTGGCGCACCGACCGTGTACTGCGGCGGCTCGAAGCCATGCTCGCGGTCGCCGACAAGGAAGCCTCCCTGATCATCACTGGCAATGGCGATGTGCTGGAGCCTGAGCTCGGCATAGTCGCCATCGGCTCGGGCGGCGCCTTTGCGCAGGCCGCTGCACGCGCGCTGCTGCAGCACACCGACATGGCACCGCAAGACATCGTCAAGCGCTCGCTCGAGATCGCCGGCGATCTTTGCATCTACACCAACCAGAACCACATCATCGAGACCTTGGAATGATGACCACCCCTCGTCCGGCGAGTACACCGGCCGATCCCCCGAGGGGATGCGGGCCGGCTTGGGAGCGGCCCGGCGCTCGACCCGCCACCGGCAGGAAATCATGAGCTTCAACATGACTCCCAAGGAGATCGTCTCCGAACTCGACCGCCACATCGTCGGCCAGAACGCCGCCAAGCGCGCGGTCGCCATCGCGCTGCGCAACCGCTGGCGCCGCCAGCAGGTCGACGAGGCCTTGCGCAGCGAGATCACACCCAAGAACATCCTGATGATCGGCCCGACCGGTGTCGGCAAGACTGAGATCGCGCGCCGCCTGGCCAAGCTGGCTGACGCGCCGTTCATCAAGGTTGAAGCCACCAAGTTTACCGAGGTCGGCTACGTGGGCAAGGACGTCGACACCATCATCCGCGACCTGGTCGACATGGCCGTGAAGCAAGAACGCGAACTGGCCATGAAACGCCAACGCAGTCGCGCCGAAGATGCCGCCGAAGACCGTGTGCTCGATATCCTCGTGCCGCCGGCCCGCAGCGACTTCGGCCTCTCGGCCACGCCGCCCGCCGACAACACCGCGCGCCAGACCATGCGCAAGCGGCTACGTGAAGGTGCCTTGGCCGACAAGGAAATCGAGATCGAAGTCGCCGACCCGAAACCTACGCTGGAGATCATGGGCCCGCCCGGCATGGACGACATGGCCGAGCAGTTGAAGGGCATGTTCGCCAACTTCGGTGGCGGCAAGCGCAAGCAACGCAAGGTCAAGATCGCCGAAGCGCTGGTACTGCTGACCGAGGAAGAAGCCGCCAAGCTCGTCAACGAAGATGAGATCAAGACCCGTGCGCTCACCAACACCGAGCAGAACGGCATCGTCTTCCTCGACGAGATCGACAAGGTGACCTCGCGTTCCGAAGGCAGTGGCGCGGATGTGTCGCGCCAGGGCGTGCAGCGCGACCTGCTGCCGCTGGTCGAAGGCACCACGGTGAACACCAAGTACGGCATGGTGAAGACCGACCACATCCTGTTCATTGCGTCCGGTGCCTTCCACCTGAGCAAGCCGAGTGACCTGATCCCCGAGCTGCAAGGGCGCTTCCCGATCCGGGTCGAGCTGAGTTCGCTGAGCGTCGACGACTTCGAAGCCATCCTGACGCAGACGCATGCCAGTCTGGTCAAGCAATACCAGGCCTTGCTGGCCACCGAAGGCGTGACCTTGGAGCTTGCGCCCGACGCCATCCGCCGCCTCGCGCAGATTGCGTTCGACGTGAACGAACGCACCGAAAACATCGGCGCACGCCGCCTGTCGACGGTGATGGAACGGTTGCTCGATGAAGTGAGTTTCGACGCCCCCAATCTGTCGGGCCAGACCGTGGCGCTGGGCGCAGCCGAGGTCGACAAGAAACTCGGTGAACTCGCCAAGAACGAAGACCTGTCGCGCTACATCCTATAGCCGAGGCGCCCGCACAAGCGCAGCGAAGTGCCCCTCAAGCAACGCCCGCGGAACCGGCTTTGCCGGGCCGCAAGGCGGCGCCCCTTGGGGGCAGGAGCGTCAGCGACTGGGGGGCCTAATCAGAGCGCGAGTCGGTGCGACTGAAGCGCCAGCAGCCCATCGAAGATCAGCCGCTCGACCATCTCGAACTTCAGGTCGGTGATGGCCAACAACTTGGACGATGCGCCACCCGACATCAGCAGCACCGGCTCCTCGCCGGTGCGCGCCTGCAGCTTGTGGTGCATGCGCTCGACCGCGCCGGCCATCGCATTGGTGCCGCCGCTCATGAGCGCGTCGCTGGTGTTGGTGGGGAAGTCGACGAACTCGCCGGTCGGCACCTTCAGGCCGGCGGTTCCCATCTCGAGCGCACGCTGCATCACGCCGAAGCCCGGCAGGATCAGCCCGCCCAGAAAATGGCCGGTCGCGTCCAGCGCGTCCACGGTCACCGCGGTGCCCACCATCACCACCAGCGCCGGCCGCGGCCGCCCACGCGAGCACACCAGGTGCCAGGCGCCGATCAGCGCGACCCAGCGGTCGGCACCGAGGCGGTTGGGGTGGTCGTAGCCGTTCGTCACGCCCGCCGCATGGGCGGAAGACACCACCCAGCGCGGGTCGATGTCCCACAGCTCGAGCTGCTCTTCGACGCGGCGTTTGATGCCCTCACCGGCGACCACGCAGCCCAGCATGCTGCCGGGTGCGGGGATGTTCTTCCACTCGGTCTCGGCAAGCTGGTCGATGGTTTCCAGAAAAACTGCGCCATGGGCCATCACGATGGCACCCGGTTGCGGCGAAGCGTACAAGGCCCATTTGAGGCGCGTGTTGCCGATGTCGACGGCCAGGAAACTCATCAGGAAGAAGGGATCGTGAGCGGGGGATGTGTAGAAAGCAGCTCACGCACGCGGGCCATGGTCTGCGACGCCCAGAGACCCTTGAAGGGTTTGAAGATGCGCGACTCGACTTCTTCCAGCAAGCTCTCGATGTCTTCACGCGTGCGCGCACGGCGCAGGCGCATCATGGTCAGCGAGCCAGCCACCGGTGCTTCGGCACGAACCGCACGCAACAAAATGGCACGCGCTTCTTCCAGCGCTGCGTCCTGGTCGTCGAAAGGTTCGGAATCGAGCGCGTCCATGGCGGCGCCCGCCAGCTCGTTCACCGACGAATCGAGGTGTGACTCGGGCTGCAGGCTCAGCGATGGCGGCAAAGCGCTCACCACCGAATCCGGTCCCAGCGTCTCCTGCGACACCATTTGCAGAGGCACAGGGCGGCTGACCGCAGGCATCTTGCGCGGCTCGGGTTCCAGCGGCGCGGGGCGCGAGATCATGCCCAGGTCGAGCAACTCGTCGAAGCAGCTCTCCGGCGAGCCGGCAGCGCGGGCCAGCTGCCGTACTTCGTCTTCGGGCCGGCGGCCATCCACCAGCAGCAGCACCGTGCGGTGACGCTGACTCAGCTTGCGTTGGCGGCTGCTCAGCTCGGCCACAGCCTCAGGTGTCTTGATGGGAACGTTGATCGTAGCCACGCGGGTTGCTCCTGATACTTTCTGGGCGGGCCTCGCCAAGCGAGCCCCTTATGGGTGGCGATTGTGCCGCCAAACCGCGTTTTCGAGGACTGGTAACAGCCTCCGCCCGCCCCCCGCACAGAGGGTGCAACCGCGCCCTACACTCACAGTTGACGCATACGTCAATCAACTTTCGCGGAGTCCACCGTGGCCACACCCAACCCCGAGCTGAAGGCCTACCAGCACGCCCAGACCGGCGGCAAACCCGCTGCCTTCGATCTGGCGGGCATCGCGCCGGGAGCCAAGCCTTACTCCAGTGGCGACAAGCAGGCCGACAAGACCGCCGTCGAGGCGCTGGCCCGGGACCTGGACGAACTGCAGAACCTCTTCTACGCCGACCGCCGCTTCAAGCTGCTGGTGGTGTTGCAGGGCACCGACACCAGCGGCAAGGACGGCACGCTGCGCGGCGTCTTCGGCCAGATGAGCGCCCTGGGCGTGCACACCGTCGGCTGGAAGGCCCCCACCGAGCCCGAGCGCGCCCACGACTACCTCTGGCGCATCCACCAGCAGGTGCCGGGCAACGGCGAGGTGATGATCTTCAACCGCAGCCACTACGAAGACGTGCTGGTGCCGGTGGTCAGCGGCTGGATCACACCCGAGCAGACGGCGCAGCGTTACGCCCATATCAACGACTTCGAGCGCATGCTCACCGAGACCGGCACCGTGGTCTGCAAGTTCATGCTGCACATCTCGAAGGACGAGCAACGCGCACGCCTGCAAGACCGGTTGGACGACCCGACCAAGCGCTGGAAGTTCGCCCTCGGCGACATCGAGGCCCGCAAGCACTGGGACGCCTACCAGAAGGCCTACACCGCCGCCATCTCGGCCACCGGCACGCCCTGGGCGCCGTGGACCATCGTGCCGGCCGACTCCAAGACCCACCGCAACCTGATGATTGCCACGGTGATGAAACAGGTCTTCACCTCGCTGAAGCTCAAGTACCCGCCGGACGACCCGGCGCTGAAAAAGATCAAGATCACCTGATCGACGGCACCGGCAGACGACGCGTCGTCAACGCGCCATCGAAACCGGTGAGAATCCCGCCCCATGACGCCGCCGATCGCACCGCCGCAAGCCTCCCCGGGTCTGGGGCTGGCCCGCCGTGCGTGGAAGCTGCTTTACCGCGACTCTCAGCGCTGCATCGCGCTGGCCGACCAGGCACTGTCGAAAGCGTCGGAGCACCATGACCACGCCGCTGAAGGCTGGGCCCGGCTGGTGCGCGGGCTGCACCTGATCTGGTACGCCACGCCGCAAGAAGCGTCGCAGGAGCTGTCGGGCGCCCAGCGTTGCTTCGCCATCACCAAGGACCGGGCCGGCCACCTGCTGACCGAGGTGGGCATTGCGCGCTGCCTGTGGCGCGAGGCCAAGTACCGCGAATCGCTGGAACGCGTGATGCCGCTGCGGGCCGAAGGCTTAAGCGTGCTCAAGCGCGACGAGCTGGGCATGCTGCTGAACGTGATCGCCGGCTGCTATTCGTCGCTGGGGCAGTCGGAGCAGGCCTTTGCCTACATGTACCAGGCGCTGCACGAGGCGCGGCCGGCCCGCGGCAACGGCTTCGAGGTGGTGCTGTACTGCAACCTCGCGCATGAGCTGATCCAACTCGGCGACCACCACCAGGCGCTGAGCTACATCGAAGAAGGCATTCGTCGCGCCACCAACCTCAGCAACGCGCGCCTGCTGAGCGTGCTGCTCATCAACCGCGTGATCTGCCTGACCGGCCTCGATCGCCCGCAGGAAGCCGTGCCCGACATCCAGCGCCTGCTGCAACTGCCGCACGACGAAAGCGGCCGCGGCCGCACCAACGCCGAATTCGAGACCCTGGCGCTGGCCACCCTGCGCGCCGGTGAAACGGCGCTCGGCCGCGAACTGGTCGAGAAGGCCCGCCAGGACAACACCGGCCACAAGGTGCCCGACGAGCGGATCACGCTGGTGGTCGCCATGGCCGAGATGCTGTCCATCGACGACCGCCGGGCCGAGGCCCTCGCCCTGCTGGTCGAAGCCGAGCCCTCGGTGGTCAACGACGAAAGCGAGGGCCTGAGCCTGCGCGTGCGCTGCCTCTTCTACGAGGCACTGGCCGACGCGCACCAGCAACTCGGCAACGCGCCGCAAGCGCTGGCTGCCCTGCGCACCTGGCAGCGCCTGCACATCGAGCGCGGCAGCCAGGCGTCGCGCGCACGCTACCAGGCTGCCTCCTTGCAGGTGGAGCTGCGCCGCTTGCAGCAGAACCTGGACGAGATCGAGGCGCGCCGCCGCGCCACCGAGCGCGCCCGCGCAGAACTCGAAGCCATCAACCAGCGGCTGTCGCAAAAGATCGACGAAGTGCAGGCGCTGCAAACCGAGCTGGAAAAGCAGGCCACACGCGACTTTCTCACGGGCCTCTTCAACCGCCGCCACCTCAACGACGTGCTGCCGCAGATGCTGGCGCTGGCGCAGCGCGATGGCCAGGCGCTGGCGGTGGCCATCATCGACCTCGACCACTTCAAAATGGTCAACGACCGCCACGGCCACGTGGCCGGCGACACCCTGCTCGCCACCTTCGGCTCGCTGCTGAACGAGAACTCGCGCCAGAGCGACATCGCCTTCCGCTTCGGCGGCGAAGAGTTCTGCCTGCTGATGCCGCGCAGCGACGCACAGGCTGCGCAGCGCAAGGTGACGAGCCTGCTGAACGCCTGGCGCGCGAAGTCGTTTCACTTCGAGAGCGGCTCGCTAACGAACAACACCTTCTCGGCTGGCGTGGCCGACTCCATCGCAGAAATCGACTCGATGGAGAGCCTGCTCAAGGCTGCCGACGACCGCCTGCTGCAGGCCAAACGCAGCGGTCGCAACCAGGTGCTGTGGGTTGACGCGCCCCGGGCGGCGGCCGAGTTCGAACAGAACTGAAACCCCGCGTCGGCGCGAGCCGGTTCAGAACGAGCCCGCGTCTCCCGGGAACACGACAGGCGACTCGTAGCCATCGGCCGACACTGCCGACACGCCGAAGAACCAGTCGTCGATGACCACGTTTTTCAGCACCACTTGCGTCGCGTCGCCGGCCACCTCGCGGCTGTGCTTCCACTGCGGTTCGGTGGTGCTGCGCCACCACACGCGGTAGCGGGCAGCGCCCGGCACGGCCTGCCATTTCACGGTGGTGTTCGGCGTCACCGCACCTTCGATCGTCACGCCCTTGGGCGGCATCGGTGCGCTCGCCATCGCCGCCATCGTGATCGCATTCAGGCGCGTCACCTGTGCAAGGTAGGCGAAGTCGACACCGTCGATCGTGTCGCCGTAGCGGATGCCGTTCTCCGTGCGCAGGTCCTGGTGCTGGCGGGTGTAGTCCTCGTGGGCTTCGGTGATGCGCACCGCCGGGAAGCCTGCTTCGAGAAACGCCACCTGGTCGCCGCCACGTCCGTAGCGGTCGGTGCGGTAGACCATCTGCACCTTCAGGTTGGTGAGGTGGCGCTCGGCCAACGCCGCCACGTAACGCGCGATGTTGCGCGACGGCGAATCGAGCTCGCTGCCGTTGTAGCGGCGCTTGTTCGCCTGCGCCGGCGTCTCCAGTGCCTTGGTGCCTTCGGAGAACACGCGCACGCTGCTGTTGTCGTGCACGCCGTCTTCGCCGTGGCTGTTGCCAACGATGTCATTGTTCAGATCGGCCTGCACCTTCCAGCCCTGCTGGCGCGCGTAATCGGCCAGCACCTTGCCGCCGTACAGGCCTTGCTCTTCGCCCGACAGCGCGGCGTAGACCAGCGTCGCGCGGAACTTGTACTTCGACAGCACGCGCGCCGCTTCCATCAGCGCTGCCACGCCGGATGCGTCGTCGTTCGCGCCCGGCGCGTCGCTGGTGAAATTCATGATGTCGCTCACCCGCGAGTCGAGGTGGCCGGTGATCGCGATCACGCGATCGGGCTCGGCACTGCCACGCTGAATGGCCACGATGTCCATCACCTCGGTGGGCTGCGGCACGCGAGCACCGGTGAAGGTCTGCGACGGTGTCACCACCTCCAGGCAGCCTCCGCATTCCTTGGCCAACGCCCCGAAGCGCGACTGCACCCAGCGCCTCGCCGCGCCGATGCCGCGCGTGTCGGATTTCGTGTCCGACAGCGTGTGCCGGGTGCCGAAGCCCACGAGCTGGGTGATGGTGGTCTGCAGCTCCGCAGGGCTCACCGCCGTCGACACCTCGTTAAACAAGGCCGCAGGCTCCGCGGCGTGGCTCACAGCACCACAGACTGCAAGACACAGCGCGGCGAAAAGGGATCGTTTGAACAGCATCAGCACTCCAAAAGAATCAAGGCGAGTCAGGCCATACCAGGCTGCCGTTCAGCACCGGCTCGGCACGCAGCCGCTCGGCCGCATAGTCGACGAAGGCACGCACCTTGGCAGCCGCCTTTCGCCCGTCGGCCGACACCAGTTGAACCGGAATCGGTGGCGGCTCGTGGTCGGCCATCACCACGTGCAGGCGGCCGGCCAGCACGTCGTCCGCCACCTGGTACGACAGTGCCCGCGCCAGACCGTGTCCGGCCAGCGCCGCAGCGATCGACATCTCGCCGCCATTGCTCACCAGGCGGATCTGTGGGTGCGCACCCTCGCCATCGTTCTTGGTCTTGCGGCCGGGCGGATAGAACACCCACGGCGCATTGACGGCACCGTGCTGCGAGAACCCGATCGCCTGGTGCTCCGCCAGATCGGCCGGCCGACGCGGCACGCCGTGCTCGGCCAGGTACTGCGGAGACGCAACCACCACGCGGCGCACGTGGCCCACGCGCACCGCGGTGAGCCCCGAGTCGGGCAGATCGGCGATGCGCAATGCGAGGTCGAAGCCTTCATCGAGCAGATGCACGATCTGGTCGCTGAAGAAGCTGCGCGCCGTGACCTGGGGGTGCTGCGCCAGAAAACCCAGCAGCACCGGCGCCACATGGATGCGGCCGAACATCGTCGGCGCGGTGATCGACAGCAACCCCTGCGGCAACGCATGCGCACCGCTCGCCGAAGCCTCGGCCTCTTCGATCTCGGCCAGGATGCGCTTGCAGTCTGCGTGGAAGCGCACGCCGGCCTCGGTGAGCACCACCGTGCGCGTGCTGCGCCTCAAGAGCTGCACGCCGACCTGCGTTTCGAGCGCGGCGATCGCGCGCGTCACCGCAGGCGGCGACATGCCGAGCTGGCGTGCCGCCGGCGCAAAGCCGCTTGCGTCGGCCACCGCCACGAAGATGCGCATGCCTTCCAGCTTGTCCATGGACTTGTATTCCTCTGCGCGGAATTATCAAGTGCGCGGCGCGGGCGTTCTGTTTTCGCGGCGCGCTGGCTAATGTCACGTCTCCTCATCGCCCCCGAAAGACCCCGCCATGCCATGCCCAAACGCTCCCATCCGCGTGTACCACCACCCGCTCTCTGGCCACGCGCACCGCGTGCGGCTGTTCCTGTCGCTGCTCGAACTGCCGTTCGAAGCCATCGAGATCGACATCACGAAAGGCGAACAGAAGCGCCCCGAGTTTCTCTCGCTCAACGCCTTCGGCCAGGTGCCGGTGATCCAGGACGGCGAGGTCACCCTCGCCGACAGCAACGCCATCCTCAGCTACCTGGCGATTCGCTACGACGACAGCGGCCGCTGGCTGCCGCGCGATGCCGTCGGCGCGGCCCAGGTGCAGCGCTGGCTGTCGGTGGCCGCCGGCCAGTTGCTCAACGGCCCGGGCAATGCGCGCGTGGACGTGTTGTTCGGGCGGCCGCAAGACCCGCGCTGCGGCGACATCGCCAGCGCGCTGTTCAAGCGCATGGATGCGCATCTGGCCACGCAGCCCTTCCTGGCCGGCGCACACGCCACCATCGCCGACATCGCGCTCTACACCTACAGCGCGCATGCGCCCGAAGGAGGCGTGTCGCTGCAGCCTTATCCGCAGCTGCGCGCCTGGCTCGACCGCATCGAAGCACTGCCGCATTTCATCGGCATGGTGCGCAACAAGGCGCTGGCTTGACCATGGACACGAACAACACCGTGCACCCCGGTGAACGCGAAGTGCAGCTGCGCGCGGGCGTGCACGAACGCTCGTCCTACGTGATGCAGCACGTGATTCGCGACGCCATGCCCGAGCAGCACGCCGAGCTGTTCGAGAAGCTGCCGACGCTGCTGATCGGCAGCCTGGACGCGCAGCGCCGGCCGTGGGCGTCGGTGCTCGCCGGCAAACCGGGCTTCGTTCGCGCGCCGAATGCACAGCACCTGGTCATCCACGCATTGCCCGGCGCAGGCGACCCCTTGTCGCTGCATGTCGACCAGCCGATCGGCCTGCTCGGCCTGGAGCCGCACACGCGTCGGCGCAACCGCCTGAACGGCACGGTGGTGGCGATCGAATCGCGAGGCTTCGCGGTCGAGGTGGACCAGAGTTTCGGCAACTGCCCGAAGTACATCCAGGCGCGCGAGCCGCGGCGGGTCGACCGCGGCGTGCCGCCACCCGCCCAGACCGAACATGCGCACCTCAGCGCGGCGGCTCGCCGGCTGGTGAGCCAGGCCGACACGCTCTTCATCGCCTCGGCCGCGCCGCAGGCACGGGGTCACGCAGGGGCCGAAGGGGTCGACGTGTCGCACCGCGGCGGCCCGCCGGGGTTCGTGCAGGTGAGCGACGACGTGGATGGCGCCACCGTGCTCACGATCCCCGACTACCGCGGCAACAACTTCTTCAACACGCTGGGCAACTTGGCCGCGCACCCGTACGCCGGGCTGCTGTTCATCGACCATGACAGCGGCGACCTGCTGCACCTCACCGGCCGCACCGAGACCGTGTGGGGCGAGCAAGACGGCCAGCGCGAGATCCGCTTCACGGTAGACGAAGGGCGCTTGCGCGAACGTGCGCTGCCGCTGAGCTGGACACCTCCGGAATACGCGCCGCAGTTCAAGCAAGCGACCTGAAACCTGCGCTGACACCCAAGCGACTGCAGTGGTGACCCCCACGCGCTAGCCTCCCGGTTTCCCACAACCGCACGGAGACCGCGCCATGAACACCAATCAACTCTTCTCGCTGAAAGGCCGCACGGCGCTCGTCACCGGTGGTTCGCGCGGCATCGGCCGCATGATCGCCGCGGGCTTTCTGGCACAGGGCGCGAAGGTCTACATCTCGGCGCGCAAGGCCGATGCCTGTGACAAGGCAGCCAAGGAGCTGTCGGCCATCGGCCCCTGCATCTCGCTGCCGGCCGATGTGTCCACGGTGCCCGGTGCGCAAGCCCTGGCGGCGGCCTATGCCCAGCACGAAAGCCAGCTCGACATCCTGGTCAACAACGCCGGCGCGGCCTGGGGCGCCGAGTTCGACGAGTTCCCCGAGAACGGCTGGGACAAGGTGGTCGACCTCAACATGAAGGCGCCCTTTTTCCTGACGCAGGCACTCAAGCCGCTGCTCGCCAAGGCGGGCCAGGCGCAGCTGGCCAAGGTGATCAACATCGCGTCGATCGACGGCGTCGGTGTCAACCCGATGGAGACGTATTCGTACGCGGCCAGCAAGGCCGGGCTGATCCACCTGACCAAGCGCATGGCGATGCACCTCATCCAGCACCGCATCGCCACCACCGCCATCGCCCCGGGCGCCTTCGCGTCGGAGATGAACCGCGACGCACGTGACCATGCCGATGAGGTGTCGGCGCGCATCCCCGCGGGCCGCATCGGCACCGACGAAGACATGGCCGGCACCGCGATCTTTCTCGCCTCGCGGGCCGGCGACTACGTGGTCGGCCAGACCCTCGTGGTGGACGGCGGCGTGACGCTCGGGCGCTAAGCTAGCCTGATGGCCCCCACGGCGGCCCGGCGTGCCGCCTGCGGCTATGCTTGCGGCCCGATCCCTGCGCCGCGGCGAGCCCATGAAGAGAATCGATCCCAAGGCGGTCTTCATCGCCATGCTGCTGTCGCTGCTGCTCGGCCTCGTCGGCTCCAGCCTGGTGACCACCGCCTTCAGCAGCGAGCTCGACAGCAGCATGGGACCCGAGCAGGTCTCGGCAGCCTTGCTGCAGCACACCGACTTCCTGCTGGTGCTGTTGTTCCTGGACGCGATCACGACCGTGATCGGCGGCTATGTCGCCGCCCGTCTGGCGCGCGGCTACCCCTACTTTAATGCGCTGGCGATCGGGCTGCTCGGCATCGCGCTCGGCATCGTGCTCGAGGTGCTGTTCGGCAGCGACGTGCCGGGCTGGGTCGACGCCATCTCCTACATCGTCGCCGTGCCCGCGGCGCTGTTCGGCGGCAATCTGGCCAAACCGCGAAACGAATGAAACAAATGGCGGGCGGTGCTGAAACGCGGGGCCAACGGCGGGGGAACACAGTCACCCTCAGTCAACTGCCCTCCGGAGATGCCATGAGCGACGCCCTCTTCCTGCCCCGAGAACTCTTCGCTCCCGCATCTTTCCCCGCATCCGCGCAGCCGGCCGTCGCGCAACTCCCGGCCATCACCTCGCGTCGCGCCGTGAACTTCGAAAGCGGCGAGGCGGTGGCTGCCGACCTATTGAAGGCACTGGTGCCGGCCGACGCTGTGCCACAGGCACCCACCGAGCGCCGCCGCAAACCCCGCCCGGCCAGCGCCCGCGGCGTGGACCTGTTCATCGCCTGAGCGGCAGCGGCTGGTTCACTCCAGCACCAGCACTCGCGCCAAATGCCCATACACCGTCGACACCCGCCGCAGATGGCGTGATTCCGGGTGGGTCAGCAGCCAGAGCTCGGTCTGGCACTCATCGATCACCTCGGTGAGCTGAAGCAAGTCCGCACGGCCCTGCGCAACGAACATCGGCAGCAGCCCCACGCCCAGCCCCTGCGCCACGAGGTCCATCACCGTCAGGATGCTGTTGACGCGGAAGCGTGGCACCACCTTCGGAAAGTACTTGCGCCGCCACACCACCGACGGGTGCTCAGGCAGCGCATCGTCGGGCGCGATCCACGAGGCCTTGCCGGCTTCGACGTCTTCATAGCGCTTGATCGGCCCCTTCTTCGACGCGAACATCGCCACCCGGATCGGCCCCACCTGCTTGCCCACCAGGTGCTGCGGCGGCCGCTTGGTCGCGCGCACCGCGATGTCGGCGTCACGCCGCGTGAGGCTCGCCAATTCGTTGCCGGTGTGCAGCTCGTAGGCCAGCAGCGGGTGTGATGCCTGCAAGCCCTTCAGCGCCGGCGCCACCAGGCTGTGCAAGACGGTGTCGGTGGTGGTGATGCGCACCCTGCCCGACACCTGCTCGGGCCGCAGCTGCGCCGCCGAGCGCGCCGACTCCAGCGCCACCTCGAGTTGCTCGGCATGCTCGGCAAGCGACTGCGCCAGCTCGCTCGCCAGGTAACCGGCCCGCGAGCGCTCGAACAAGGGTTGAGCCAAACCGCGCTCGATGCGCTGCAACGCACGGAACACCGTCGACGCATCCACGCCCAGCCGTTCGCTGGCACCGGCCAGCGTGCCGGCGCGAACCATCGCGAGCACGGCCTGCAGATCGGCAGCGTCGATCTTGTATTGCGTCTTTGCACTCGACATTTGCAGCTACGCCTATTTTCAATGCACCGACGCAATCATAGATTCAGCCATCGCCACTGTCTTCGGAGAACGCCATGCTCACCCTCGTCAGCCACCCGTTGTGCCCGTATGTGCAACGCGCCACCATCGTGCTGCAGGAGAAAGGCATCGCCTACGAGCGGCGCGACATCGATCTCGCGAACAAGCCCGACTGGTTCCTCAAGATCTCACCGCTGGGCAAGACGCCCGTGCTGCTGGTGGACGGTGAAGCGATCTTCGAATCGGCCGTCATCTGCGAATACCTCGACGACACGCTGGCGCCGCGCCTTCACCCACAGGACCCGCTGCAGCGGGCAAGGCACCGCGCGTGGATGGAGTTCGGCTCGTCGCTGCTGAACACAATCGGGGCTTTCTACACGGCGCCCGATGAAGCGGCACTGCAAGCGCGAGCCACGGAGATTCGCGCGCGCTTCGAGCAGCTCGACACCGCGCTGACCGATGGACTGTATTTCGCCGGCGGGCACTTCAGCATCGTCGATGCGGTGTTCGGCCCCGTTTTCAGGTACTTCGATGCGTTCGACTCCGTCGACGACTTCGGTTTCTTCACCGGCCTGCCCCGGCTCGCCGCGTGGCGCGCCCGCCTGTCGGAGCGCCCGTCGGTACGCGATGCCGTGAGGCCAGATTACCGCGAGCGGCTGAACGGCTTTCTGCGTGCTCGCAAGTCCGCACTGTCACAGCGCATGAGCGCTGCAGAATCAGTCAGCTGAATCGAGGTTCGCCCTCACGCGCTGCAGGAGCGCAAGCAGCTGAGCCTCCTCGGCGCTGCTCATGCCCGACACCGCCTTGGCATTCAGGCGCCGGGCCTGCTGCTTCAGCGTGCGCAGCACCGCCTGGCCTTCGGGCGTGAGCGTCAGCTTCACGCTGCGCCGATCTTCTTCGCCCACTTCGCCCAGCAGCAACTCGCGGTCGCGCAGCCCTTTGATCAAGCGCGCGAGCTGCGCCTTGTCGCGCCCGCTGTGCTGCGAAAGCTCGCTCTGCGTGGCGCCCGGGTGGTGCCCGATGTAGCCGAGCACCTTGCTTTCCATGTGGGTGATGTCGTGCGGACTGTCGCGCAGCACCTGGTACTGCTGCGAGCGGTACTGATGCATGACGGTGTGGACGAGGTCGAGCACCTCGTCCTTGCGGTCGTCTTTGCTGTTATTCCTTCGGCCCTTGCCGGATTGGTTGACATTGTCATTCGATTTCATCATGATGGGGGATATTGTCAACCATTTGAAGAACACCCTGCCATGAGCACCGAAGTTTCCACCCGCCGCGTTCAACGCGTGCAGCACGAGATCAAGCGCCGCGAGCTGAAGGTCGTGCGCGTGAGCGAGATCAGCCCCAACGTCCGCAGCGTCACCTTTGCCGGCGAATCGCTGGCCGACTTCATCAGCGCCTCGTTCGACGACCACATCAAGCTGATTCTGCCGACCGACGGCCAACCGGTGATGCGCGACTACACGCCGCGGCTGCACGACACTGCCGCCCGAGAGCTCACACTGGAGTTCGACCTGCACTCCACTGGCCCAGCCGCACGCTGGGCTGCCCAGGCCGTGCCCGGTTCGCAGGCCACCATCGCCGGTCCACGCGGCTCCTTCGTCATTCCGACCGACTACGAGTGGCACCTGCTGGTCGGCGATGAGACCGCCCTGCCGGCCATCGCCCGCCGGCTCGAAGAGCTGCCGGCTGGCGCCAAGGCCATTGCCGTGCTGCAGGTGCGTGACCCGGCCGATCGCCGTACGCTTCAAAGCGCGGCCGACCTGCAGCTGACCTGGGTGGACGACACCGATGCGCTGATCGCCGCCATCCGCGCGCTGCCGCTGCCCTCTGGCGAAGGCTACGCCTGGTGCGCTGGCGAAGCGGCGGCCATGGCCACGCTGCGCCACGTGCTGGTCGACGAGAAAGGCCACGACCGCCATGCCATCCGCGCCGCGGCCTACTGGAAACGCGGCGCCGCCGCCCACCACGAAAACCTGAACTGAGAGGTACCCCATGCCCCGCACGCTGAAGCTCACCGACACGCTGTACCAGTACGTGCTCGACCACTCGCTGCGCGAACATCCGGCGCAGACAGCCCTGCGCGAAGCCACCGCCCGACACCCTCACGCCGGCATGCAGATCGCACCCGAGCAGGGCCAGTTCATGGCGATGCTGATCAAGCTGCTGGGCGCGCGCCGCACGATCGAGATCGGCGTCTTCACCGGCTACAGCGCGCTGAGCGTGGCGCTCGCCCTGCCCGACGACGGCCAGCTGCTGGCCTGCGACATCAGCGACGAGTTCACGCGCATCGGCAAGCCCTTCTGGCAGCAGGCCGGCGTCGCGCACAAGATCGACCTGCAGCTCGCGCCCGCACTGAAGACGCTCGATGCCCGCCTGGCCGCCGGCGAGGCCGGCCAGTACGACTTCGCCTTCATCGACGCCGACAAGAGCAGCTACGACGCCTACTACGAGCGCTGCCTGCAGCTCGTGCGCACCGGTGGCCTCATCGCCATCGACAACACCTTGTGGGGCGGCGACGTGGCCAAGCCGTCGAACAGCGCCGACACCACCGCGCTGCAAGCGCTCAACACCAAGCTGCACCGCGACGAACGCATCGACCTCTCGCTGCTGCCGTTCAGCGACGGCGTGACGCTGGCCCGCAAGCGCTGAGCTGTGGGTAAATCTGTGGGTAAATCTGTGGGCAAGCGGTGTGCTGGGTGTTGACAAGGCCCCCGACCATTCACAGCCTGACGAAATACGGAATCGCCGAGATCACCACACCCACGACGACGAGAACGATGGTGTTGGAGATGAAATACGGCACCACCATCAGCACGAGTCCGCTGACCAGCGGCACCACCGCTCGCTGCTTCTTGCCGTAGAGAAAGTAGCCCAGCCCGATCGAGCCGAAAATCACGCCGAGGACGAGCAGCGAGGTACTCATGAGTCTTTGGCCTTGAAACGCTGAGTCAGTGTGTTCATGAGGCTATCGAATGTTCGCGGCCCGTGCCTTGGCTTCTTCCAGAGTCGGCACTCCAAGCGCCTTCCGGTCTTCGTCCGACACGGCCGTCTCGTCGATCATGTACAGCTGCCATGTTTCAGAGTCCAGGGGCTTGTTGAACTGGGTTCCGTACCACTGCGGCTTTCCAAGCCGCATCATGATCCGGTCCCACGCAGCGGCAGTGAGCCCACGCGCCATCTTGTTGCCTGGAGCAAGCGTCGCCGCCAGGCTTGCCAGCGAGTACGCGAGCCGAATGTCGTCAACCGTCTGCCCGTGTTGGTAGATGAGAGCCGCGTTGAAATAGTCCTCCGAGGTGCGAACCCCGCCGACGCGCAAGATGTCCGCAACACGCTTTCGGCGCTCTGCGTCCTGAGACGAGACAAGCTTCCAGTCGATGCCGTTGAAGCCCCCGCTGCGGGCGGCTTGGTCCTGCTTCTTGAGTTCGGTGAGCTCCGCGTTCGACGCGAGGTCGTCGGCGAATGCAGATGCGCAAACAAGGCACAAAGCAAACAACACGTGGCGCATTCGCATCATCGGCTACCTCTTCGTCTCAACAACGCACCTGCCGTTCTCACGATCGTATTGGCCACCCGCGTTCATGCACCGGTCGCCTTCGAGCCATGAGAGAACGTTGGGCAGCACGAGAGCCGCAACAATGCCGACCAACAACGGCAGCAGCACCCACACAAGCATGAGTTTGCCTTCGAACCGAAAGTGCCTGTTGATGGCGGCTTTGCCACCATCTTGCTTCTCTGTGTTGCCCGTTTGCTTATGGAGCCTCACAACGTTCCTTCAGTGATTTGTCCGTTGAGATCTAAAGCTCACCGTGCACTCGCGATCCTGAAAGCCACCTCAGCTGGAGCAAGCCTCAAGAGGGAGTCTCGAAGGGCCGACGAGACAAAGTTGTATCCACCAGATGCATGAGCTCGAACAAGGTGCTGACCTCGGTACTTCGAGAGGACGAACTTTCCACGCGATGCCTGGATGCCGGGGTCGATGTCTGCAACCAATTCCCACAGCGACCCCAAATTTTCAGACGCTGAATGATCATGGCGTTGCGAAAGGACATAGTCCTCCGGCTTGCCCGACGCAGGAAGAACAGCTGGTTCTTCGGCAGCGGTATCCCACCCGCTCCAGTCAAGACGAACAATGCGGACCTTTTGCACTGGCCTGAACGAGAGTTCGGGGATAAGGGCAGACAGCTTGTCTTTGACGCCATCTGTCAGCACGACATCCGCAATACCGGGAAACGACACCGCCGGTATGTAGGGTGCGGTGCGTTCCAGCTGCAGTTCACCGGCTGCACGAGGCAAATGACTTGTCATTCCATGGACCAAGATATCGCCATAGTCGCCCCAGTGCGACCATCGATGTTGAGGTGCTTCGAGTACATAGATGTTGGCCATCAATGTCCATTCCGACACTTGGTATTCCGAAATGCAGAGCCCGGCTTGCTTGCCGGGACCGGTGCCGCGCCAGCGGTCAGTCCAATTGGAGCGAGTTCCGTTCCAGCACCACAACCTGAGACTGCTCTGCGTAGGGCTTCATCGTTGGCTCCAACAACGAGGCGGATGAACATCATCGGTGAAAGATCGGCCTAGCCCAAGACCCGCCACCGCCCGCCCACCTCCGCCGCCACACCATCCACCGCCAGCTTGCCCAAGTGCGCCAGCAGCGACCTCGCCGCCACCGGCAGCATGCGCGGGTCGACGTCGTCGTAGACGATGGGCAGCAACTGTTCCAGCGTGGCCGGGCCGTGTTCGCGCACGCATTGCAGCACCTTGCCTTCGCGCTTCAGGCGGTGGTCGATCACGGCTTGCATGGCCTTGTACGGCTGAGCCATCAGGAAGCCATGGCCGGGGGCCAGCCATTCGATGTCTTCATGCAGCAGGCCGCGCAGCGATGCAATGTAGGCGGCCATGTCGCCGTCGGGCGGGTTGATCACGACGGTGGAGGCCTGCATCACATGGTCGCCGGTGAAGAGCGTCTTCTCTTCTTCCAACAGATAGCACAGGTGATTGGACGCATGGCCCGGCGTGTGGATCACGCGCAGCGTGGCCTGCGGGCACACCTCGAGCCGCTCGCCGTCGTTCAGCACGCGGTCGGGCGCGAAGCTGCCGTCCTGCTTGTGCGGATGGTCGGGCAGGCGGCCCAGCACCTCGGCGTGGGTGTGCTGCTTGAGCAGCACTGCTGCGGGCGAATGGTCCAGGTGCGTGTGGGTCGCAAGAATCCAGCGGATGCGGCCGGGCGCAGCCTTCAGCACCGCCTCGATGTGCTCGGGCAGCGCCGGGCCCGGGTCGATCACCGCCCATTCATTGAGTGCGCCACCGCCAACGAGGTAGGTGTTGGTGCCGGGGCCGGTCATCACGCTGGCGTTGGCTGCGGTGACGCGAATCACGTGCGCCGACAGTTTCACCGCCCGGCCAGGCACGATCTCGTACAACGCCGTGCCGTGGCCCAGCGGGTCGATGCGGCCCATCTCGGCCCACGCGAATTCTGTCGGCAGCACCGGGCGCAGGCCCTGGCTGCCATTGCCGATGCGCGGGTTGATGAGGCTCACCTCGCGGGTCTGGCGCGCCCAGGCCATCAGCGCTTGCGCACTCTCGAAGCGCGCAATCGCGCTGAGCGTCGCACGCGTCGGGCCCATCAGCTTGAGCGAATCGCTGCGCGCCAGCGCCTCGCTCGGCCGCAGCCATTCCATCGCCACCATCTCGACACCATCGTGCTCGGCCGTCTGCGCAGGCGGCACAGCGGCCACGAAGAAGCGGGTGTTGTAGCGCTTGGCACGGCCGAGCGGCGTCATCCAGTGGCTGAAGTATTCGAGTTCGCTCACGGCGAGCCTCAGGCCCTGCGACTCGCACAGCTCGGCCAGCGTGCGCTCGCCGTGGTGCAGGGGGCGGCGCCAGGCGTTGAGCCGTTCGGCGGCTTCGCCTTGCAGGCTCACCAGGCGGCCACTGGCATCGGTGGCGAACAGCAGGCCGCACTCTTCGAAGCACTCGCGGATGCCGGCCACGTACGCGTCGAGCCCGCCTTCGGGCAGAGCCAGCTTGGCGCTCGCCGCCGCATCGTCAATGCCGTCGCAGTAGGCATGGCATTGCCGATCGCCCGGGTCGATGGTGCCGCCGGGGAAGACCCAGGCGCCACTGTTGTGGTCACCGCGTTCGGCGCGGCACAGCAGCAGCACCTGCATGCCGCCGGGCGCGTCGCGCACCACCACCAGCGTGGCGGCAGGCCGAGGTGGTCGATCGGCCGTGCTGTGGTCCAGGGGCGTGGCTTCGTGCGAGTTCATGGCATCACTGTGGCGAATCGGCGAAAGGCCGCAAGTCTGGCATTCCCGCGTCGCCAAGGTGGCGGCGGGGTTGCTGCCGACGTTCGAGAATGGCGCTGCATCGCCCCAACGAAAGTGAAAGCCATGTCGATCATCCTCATTCGCCACGGCGAAACACCGCTCAACGTCGCGCGCACGCTGCAGCCCGCCGACACGCCGCTCAGCGCCACCGGCCTGGCCCAGGCCGAGGCGGTCGCCAAGCGCCTGGCCGGCCTGCAATTGGCCGGCATCGTCAGCAGCGACCTGCCGCGCGCGCTGAGCACCGCACAGGTCATCGCCGCGGCCACCGGCCTGCCTGTCTCGACCACCGCGCGGCTGCACGAGCGCAATTTCGGCGACCTGCGTGGCCAGGCCTATGACACGCTGGGCTTCAATCCACTGACGATGAGCGAGGCACCGCCGGACGGCGAATCGGAAGCTGAGTTCAGCGCGCGCGTGGCGCGAGCCTTCGAACATATCGTCGCGCTGCGGTCTGCATTGCCCGGTAGTCTCGCCGTGGTGACCCACGGCCTCGTGATCCGCGCGCTGTTGGCGAACCACCTGTCATCGGCCGAGAGCGTGCCGCTGAAGATCGGCAACACCTCGGTCACCATCGTTGCGGCCAACGCTCCTCACGGCGTGGAGCTGCTCGATTGCACCCGCCACCTCGACGACAGCACGCAGCACAAGGCCGCCAGCCTGTCGGGCGGCTGAATGGCGCGGCGGGTTGACATGCGGCTCTTTCGCGATGTATCACGCGTCATATCACGGTCACCCACGCTGACGACGGAACAGACATCATGAGCGCCACCCTCTCCGCCTACGAGCGCGCACTGCACGAGTTCCAGTGCTTCACCGGCGACCCGGTGGCCAGCGTCAACGCAGCCCTCGCCGAGCAGCCCGGCATGGTGATGGGCCAGGTGCTGCTGGCCTACATGTACCTGCTGAGCACCGAACGCGCCGCGGTGGCCGTGGGCCGACAGGCACTGGAGCAGGCCTCGCGCGAATCCGCGTCTTCCAACGAGCAAGGCCACCTGACCGCCGTCAAGCACCTGGTGCACGGCCGTTGGCACGCTGCGGCCCGCGTGCTGGAAGACGTGTCGCTCGACCACCCGCACGACACGCTGGCCTTGCAGGCCGGCCACCTGATCGACTTCTACACCGGCAATGCGGGCATGCTGCGCGACCGCATCGCGCGGGCGCTGCCGCAGTGGTCGCCCGGCATGCCCGGCCACCACGCATTGCTCGGCATGCACGCCTTCGGGTTGGAAGAAACCGCCGACTACGCGGCCGCCGAGCGCGCGGGACGCGAAGCGCTCGAGCTGGAACCGCTGAACGCCTGGGCCCATCACGCGGTGGCTCACGTGATGGAGATGCAAAACCGCCGCGAAGAAGGCATCGCTTGGATGCGCAGCCGCGCGCCGCACTGGTCGCAGCAGAGTGCGATGGCGGTGCACAACTGGTGGCACCTGGCGCTCTACCACCTGGGCCTCGATCAGGTCGACGAGGTGCTCGCGTTGTTCGACGCCCCCATCCACGGCGCCCGCTCGCCGCTGGCGCTGGACCTTGTCGATGCGTCGGCCCTGCTGTGGCGCTTGCAGCTGCGCGGCGTCGACGTGGCCGACCGCTGGCACAGCGTGGCCGAGGGCTGGCTGCCGCTCGCGCGCGACGGCGGCCACTACGTCTTCAACGATGCGCACGCGATGATGGCCTTCGTCGGCGCACAGCGATACGCCGATGCCGAGGCACTGCTCGCGGCGCAGCGATCAGCCCTGAATGCACCTGGCGACAACGCCACGTTCACACGCGACGTGGGCCAGCCGCTGTGCGAAGCGCTCTGGGCCTTCGGCCGAGCCGACCACGCCCGCTGCGTCGAACTGCTGCGACCGCTGCGCGGCCAGGCGCATCGCTTCGGCGGCAGCCATGCGCAGCGCGACGTGATCGACCTCACGCTCATCGAAGCCGCGCACCGCGACGGGCAGCAGGCGCTGCACCGCGGCCTGCTGGCCGAGCGAGCCCGGCCTCGGCCTCACTGAGCCGGCCGCGCCCGCGGCGCCTCGACCACCACGTCAGTCTCAGGCCGCGCCACGCAGGGCAGGATGAAGCCTTCGCGCTTCTCATCGGCGCTCAGGCCGGGCCATTCGATCGCGTAGCTCACGCGGCCGTCGACCAGGCGGCACAGGCACTCGCGGCAGGTGCCGTTGCGGCACGAGCTGGGCAGCACCACGCCGGCCTGGCGTGCCGACAGCAGCAACGGCTGACCGGCCGGGGCCTCGAACCGGCGGCCGAGTTCGACAAGCGTCACGAAGTAGTGCATTGCGTCACCGGTTTCGCTCATCGGCCAAGTACAACACGAAGCCGCTGCTGATAATGCTTGCAGACCGGAAGCCCACCATGCACACCCTCTGCCGCCCACGTTCTTTTTTCGCCGCACTGGCCTGGACTGCCGCACTGGCCTTGCCGCTGGTTGCCCCCGCGCAGGCTGCGACCAAGGCACCCGCCGCCACGAAGGCCAAGGCCGCCGCGCCCAGCGGCTACCGCATCGGCAAGACGCCCGACTGGGTCAAGCCCATCAAGGCTTCACCGCCTAGCACGGCGCCGGCGAATGGCGGCCTGGGCTACCGCCTGCTGCTGGTCGACACGCAAACCCTGATCGGTGCCGACTCGTCGGAGCATGTCTACACCCGCAGCCGCTCCACCGCCACCGAGGCGGCGGGTCTGCAGGTCGTGTCCAAGGCCGAGCTGTACTTCAACCCGGCCTACCAGACGCTCACCGTGCACGAGGCCGCGGTGATCCGCGATGGCAAGCGCCTGGACCGGCTGAAAGACGCACGCATCGAAATGCTGCGTCGCGAAGAAGGCCTGGAAAACCAGACGCTGACCGGCCTGCAGACCCTGCTGGTGGTGATGAACGACGTGCGCGTGGGCGACGTGGTCGAGGTCGCCTACACCCTGCAGGGCAGCAACCCGATCTTCAAGGGCCACTTCGCCGAGGTCTACCAACTGGGTTTCATGGCGGCGGTCGACGAGCTGCACCTGCGCATCGACTACCCGCAGGGCCGCGTGCTGCACACCCGTGGCATCCGCTCCGACGCCGCGCCCGAGCTGGGCACCGAAGGCGGCCGCCAGGTGATGCAGCTCACGCGCCGCAACGTGCCCGCCGTGGTGCCTGAAGAAAACGTGCCGCCCTGGTTCAAGGTGTTCCCGGCCCTGCACGTGAGCGACTACGCCGACTGGCAGAGCGTGGCCACCTGGGCCGACGACCTGTTCGCCAACCCCGGCGAACTGGGGCCCGAGCTCACGGCGCGCATCGAGGCCTGGCGCGCCAAGGGCCTGCCGCGCGAGCAGCTCGCCTCCGAGGTGCTCGAGTTCGTGCAGGACGAAGTGCGCTACTTCAGCGTGAGCCTGGGCGAAAGCTCGCACCGCCCCAAGGCACCGGCGCGCACCTACGCCGAGCGGCTGGGCGACTGCAAGGACAAGGTGGCCTTGCTCGACGCCATCTTGCAGCGCCTGGGCTTCGATGCGCGGCCCTCGCTGATCTCGATGCACCGCAACCGCGGCGTCGCCGACTACCTGCCTTCGCACGACCAGTTCGACCACGTCATCACCCAGCTCAAGCTCAACGACGCCGTCTACTGGCTCGACCCGACCATCCAGAAGCAAGGCCGCCAGCTCGCCACGCGCGGCCAGGTGAACTACGGCATGACGCTGGTGGTCGACCCGCGCAGCACCGCGTTGACGCGCATCGAGCCCGCGCCGGCCAAGCTGCAGGGCATGGAGTTCGACTCGGTGTGGGATGCATCAGACCTGCGCCGCGCCGCGCAGTTCACCACCACGCTGCGCGCGCGCGGCATCTCGGCCGAGAGCTGGCGCAACAGCCTGAGTGCCGGCGGCGTCGACCGGCTGGCCAGCGCGCTCGCCGGTGCCTATGCGCGCGTGCTGCCGGGGCTCAAGTCGACCGGCGCACCGGTGGTGCGCGACGACCGCGACACCAACGTCTTTGAGCTGGAGCTGAAGTACGAGGCACCCGGTTTCGGCCAGTACGACCGCGGCGCGCTCGCCGTCGAGGTGCCGGCACTCGAGGTGCTGGACTCGCTCGTTGGCCCGCGCGAAGCCAAGCGCGAGATGCCCTACGTGATCGACCAGCCGCGCCAGGTGAAGCAGCGACTGCGGCTGATCGCGCCCCGCAAGTTCACCACCCAGCCGCCGGCGCCCACCGAGGTCGGCGACAAGCATTTCAACCTCGCGGTGCGTTATGACGTGACGGGCAACACGCTCGACTACCTGCTCACCTACGACCGCCGCGCCGAAGAAGTGCTGCCGAACGACCTGCCCAGCTACCGCGAGCGCGTGCAGACCGCGCGCAAGCTCGGTGGCGTGACGGCGCGCCTGCCGCTGCTCGACTTCGACAGCCTCAACAGCGCCTATTCCGACATCGAGAAACGCGTGCGCCGCAGCCTGGGCCAGCAGAGCGACACGCTGCGCGAGATCGTCATGCGGCAAGAGCTCGAGCGCCTGCTGGCCACCGAAACGCTCACGCGGGCCGGCCCCGACAGCCCGCTGGCCGGCGCCTTGCTCGAGCGCCGCGCCATCGCCAACAGCATGCTCGCCGACTTCAACGCCACGCTGTCGGACGCCGACCAGGCCCTCGCTGCCGCCCCCGAGGTCGGCTACTCGCACTACACGCGCGGGCTGGCCCTGATGTCGCTCGGCCGCACCGACGAAGCGGTGACCGAGCTGCAGCAATTCAAGAACCCGAGCAGCCGCGCCATGCTCGACCGCAGCATCGGCAACGCGCTGTACTACCAGGGGCAGTTCGCGCAGGCGGAGCAATCGTTCCGCCAGGCCGCACAAGACAGCTCGGGCGACGACCGCGTGTTCGCGCTGACCTGGCTCTACCTCGCGGCCGAGCGCACCGGCGGCAAGGGCAAGGCCGCCGTCGGCCCTTACCTCGAAGGCGTCGACAAGGCCGCCTGGCCCGGTGTGCTGGTGCACTACCTGGCCGGCAACGCGAGCCAGGACGATCTGCTGAAGACCGCACGGCAAGACAAGCGCATGGAGCGGCTGAACCTCACCGAAGCGTACTTCTACGTCGGCCAGCAGCTGCTGCTCACCGGCAAGCCCGACGACGCGCGCCGCATGTTCCAGCGCACCGTCGAGCTCAACGCCACGCCCTACCGCGAGCATGCACTGGCCGAGATCGAGCTGAAGCGCGCAGCCGGCAGGCCGTAGCCGCGCTGAAGCCACGGCAGCCGCTGCAACACCGTTGACGAAAGCCGTTCTGAACGCCGTCACTCCCGCCGCGCCCGCCCCCAAGCCCCTGCTGGGCCGCGACCTGCTCGCCGCACTGGCCGTGGTGTTGATCTGGGGCTCCAACTTCGTCGCGATGAAGCATTCGCTGCGCGACTTCACACCCTTCCAACTGGGCGCCGCGCGCTACGTGTTCGCCGCCCTGCCCTTGCTGCTGTTCGTGAAGCGGCCGCAGCTGCCGGTGCGCTGGCTGGTCTGGTACGGGCTGGCGCAAGGCGTCGGGCAATTCGGGCTGGTGTTCATCGCGTTGCGGGTCGGCATGACGGCCGCACTCGCGTCGGTGCTGATGCAGACGCAGGTGTTCTTCACCACGCTGCTCGGCATGCTGCTGTTGAAAGAGCGCATCGGCGGGCCGCTGCGCGTGGGGCTCGTGCTGGCGGCCGTCGGGCTGGGCTGCTTTGCGCTCAACTACGTGGGCAACAACACGGCGCACGAGACCAACCTGCTCGGGCTGGTGCTGATGCTCGGGGCTGCGTCGATGTGGGCCGTGGCGAACATCATCACGCGCAAGGTGCAACAGGCGCACCCGAGTTACGACGCCTTCCAGTTCGTGGTGTGGAGCAGCCTGGTGCCCATCGTCCCGTTCATCTTGCTGAGCCTGCTGTTCGACGCGCCCGAAGCGCGCTGGCAATGGCTGCATGCGAGTGCCCCTGCCTGGGCCGGCGCGGCTTACCTGGGTTGGGTGGCGACCATCCTGGCCTACGGCTTGTGGACCGTGCTGCTCAAGCGCCACCCGGCCAACCGCGTGGCGCCCTTCAGCCTCGGCGTGCCCATCGTCGGGCTGGCGGCAGGCATCGTGATGCTGGGCGAAAGCGTCACGCCGTGGCAGTGGGCCGGCATCGGCTTCGTGGTGGCGGCGCTCGCGGTGGTGATGTTCGGCGGCGCGCTGTGGCGAAGGCAGGCCTAGCGCAGCCGTTCGAGCAGCGCCATCGCCGCGGCCGGGTTGCGCTCTTTCGCGCCGCTGATGAAGAATAGGAACACGTCGCGCGGCTGCGCGGATGGGGGCTTCGGTTCCACGCGCGGCAGCGCATCGGGCTCGCCGCCACCGGCCCAGGCCTGGGCGCATGCCGCCAACTGGTCGAGCGCAGCCGGCTCGAAGCCTTGCGCCAGGCTCGATTGCGAGCGCATCGTGCGCACGTAGGCGAAGTCGCCGGTGAGGTCGGCGAACGACGGGTAGTCGTCGGAATCGGTGAAGACCGTGGCCACCTTGTGCTGGCGCGCGAAGGCCAGGTATTCGGGTGTCTTGAAGCTGTCGTGCCGCACGTCCATCACGTGGCGCAACGGCAGACCCCGTACCTGTGAGGGCAGCAGCTTCAAGAAGGCGCCGAAGTCGACCGGGTCGAAACGCTTGGTCGGCGCGAACTGCCACAGCACGGGGCCGAGCTTGTCGCCGAGTTCCGCCAGGCCGCTGTCGATGAACTTCTGGACCGACTCGCCTGCCTCGGCCAGCACGCGCCGGTTGGTTGCGAAGCGGTTGGCCTTGAGCGAGAACATGAAGCCGTCGGGCGTCTCGTCGCGCCACTTGGCGAAGGTGGCTGGCTTCATCGAGCTGTAGTAGGTGCCGTTGACCTCGATCGCCGTCAGCTTGCTGCTGGCGTATTCAAGCTCGCGGGCTTGCGACCAGCCCTTGGGGTAGAAGTTGTCACGCCAGGGTTCGAAGGTCCAGCCGCCGATGCCGACACGGACGCTGCTCATCGCACCCCCCAGGCCACCGCCGCAACGAGCGCAATCGCAAGCACCGCGCAGACACCCATCAGCAGGCGCGTTCGCACGCGAAGAATGTCGACCGCCTCGACGATGCGGGCGTTCTGCTCGGCCAGCGACTCCACCAACCGCGCGGTGGCACCTTGCTGGTCGGCGATCTGCGCCAGGCTGGCTTCGAGCTGCGACACGCGATCACTCAGGTCGCCACGGCTGCCTGGCTCGGCCGGCGCCGCAGGCACCTCCGTCTGCTGGCTGCGCGTGAAGATCTTGCGCGCGCCTTTCACGAGCCCCGGAGCGGCGTCGATCACGTCGCTCCAGGGGATGACTTTGAGAGCACTCATCCAACCAATGGCCATGGTGATTACCTGCCGGCGTGAGGCCGGTCAGGCACCATGAGTTTCGCACCACAACGGGCGGTCACACGCGATAGAGCTGCCCGTCCACGTACTTGACGCGGTCACCCACGCGCAGCGCGTCGACGCGCTGGAAGTCGTAGCTGTTTTCGTGACCATCGTCGAAACGCACGGTCACGCGAAACACCTCGTCGTCGCGAAGGTTGCGGTTCTGCACTGCATTGCCGACCACGGCACCGCCCACCGCACCGGCAGCAATCGCGGCCTTCTGCCCGTTGCCGTCACCTATCTGGTTGCCGGCCACCGCGCCGATCACGGCACCGAGCACCGCGCCGACATGGTTGGACTTGCCTTGCACGTTCACCGTGTCGATGCTGCGCACATAGCCGAGCTGGCTGAAGGTGGCCGGTGTGTTGGCCACGCCCGGGGCTTCGGCGACCGGGTTCGCCGGCGGCGCCGACGAACAAGCCGACACCAGTGCGAGCACCGAAGCCGATGCCAACACTGATAGGGAAGAGAAGCGGATCTTCATGATGTTCTCCTGTGACGCTGAGGCCGATCAGGCAGCGCGCACCTGACCGCCATCGACGCGCACGCGGCCGCCGACATGCAGGCCATCCAGCTGAGCGCGCTCGAAGGTGCGCACGTCGCCGTTGTCGAGCTTCACCTCGACGCGGTAGCCCACTACCTTGACGGCGCGGTCACGCTCGATCTTGTTGCCAAGCAAGGCCCCGCCCACGGCGCCGACCACCGTCGCAGCATCCTGCCCGCGGCCGTCGCCGACCTGGTGGCCCGCCACACCGCCCAGCACGCCACCGGCCACAGCGCCGACGCCGCTGCCCTTGGGCCGCTCGGTCAGGGTTTCGATGTGGCTCACTTCGCCGAGGTTGGCGCTGGCCACCGGCTTGGGCGGCACGGCGGTCGCAGTTGCCTTGGCCGGAGCGGCTGCAACCACGGGGTCTCCGTTCTGCGGGCCGCAGCCTCCCAGCACCACCAGGCAAGCGAGCGAGATGGAGGCGAGCGAGGCGGTGGTGTAGTCGAAGGAATTCTTCATGAGGTGCTCCTGTTGTTGCCCTGGCCGCGACAGCTCGGTTCCGACGCCATCGCAGCACGTGACGCATCGTCAGCTCGACAGCCAACCGGGTCTGCCCGCCAAGCGCGCATCCGCACCTCGGCCTCTGCGCTGCCCCACCGTAGGACATCGACGCATGCCCCTCCCACCCCTGTCGGCCCGTGTAGGCAACGGCCTACATCAGCTTGATCGTTCGCCTGATGGCCGCGGCTGCACACCAGGCGGACGATCCCACTCAATCACCCACGGCCCGCGGGCCACCCCAGGAGCAAGACCATGGCGAACGATGACGAGTGGCTCGAGGACGTGCGGCGTTGGTACTACGGTGGCAGCCCGCCGGCCGCGGAGCTTGACAGCACCGCCGCGGGTCACAGCGCCATCGGCTATGAAGCGGCTCAGCCTGCAGTCCAAGCCCGCCATTGGCCCGACGCACCGCTGCCGAAGATCGACAAGCCGGCATGAGCCGCCGGGCCGCCCCCAGGGCGAATACCGGCGTGCGCAGCATGAAGGCAGTTCAGTGAGCACCCTGTTGGGTGACATGGGCGGGGTGTTCGTGAATTCACCCGCCGCCTTGTTGCTCGTGGCGGTGATGGGCGTGGTCAGCCTGCTGGTTGCCTTCGGCCTGGTGGCCGAGGGCATTCGTCAGCGCAGCATCGTGCGGCACCATGCCGAGGCCGAGCAGACGCGAGGCCAGTGGCAATGCGCCGCCTTGTCGCGCGCCGCCCGCCGAGATAGTTGCCGGCTGCAACTGGCCAGCGCGCAGCCCTGAGTCACCAGGTGTCGATGGGCGAGGTGAGCCTGTCACGCAGCTTCGAAGACGCCAGCCCGCGTGCCAGCCAATGACGCGTATCCGCCGGGTCGATCACCGCGTCGATCTCCAGCATGGCCGCCATGTTGATGGCCTTGCCGCGTTCGTACTGCGCGGCCACCAGCTTGTCGTAAAGCGCATCGCGCTCCGGCCCTTCGGCCGCGGCAGCCAACTCTTTCCGATAGCCCAGGCGCACCGCGCCTTCCAGCCCCATGCCCCCGAACTCGCCGCTGGGCCAGGCCGCCGTGAGCGTCGGCTCGTGAAAGCCGCCACCGGCCATCGCCATCGCGCCCAGGCCGTAGCCCTTGCGCAGCACGAGTGCGAGAAACGGCACGCGCAGGTGCGCGGCGGTGACGAACATGCGGCTCACGTGGCGCACCTGTGCCTTCTCTTCGATCTCGGGCCCGACCATGAAGCCGGGCGTGTCGATCAGCGAGACGATCGGCAGGCCATGCGCGTTGCAGAGCTGCATGAAGCGCGCGGCCTTGTCGGCAGCATCGGCATCAATGGCGCCGCCCAGGTGCACGGGGTTGTTGGCCATCAACCCGACCGGCCTGCCCTCGATGCGCGCCAGCGCCGTGAGGATGCCGCGGCCGAAGCCTGCACGCAGCTCGAGCAGCGAGCCGGTGTCGGCCACACCCTGCATCACCTGGCGCACGTCGTACGCGCGCACGCGGTTCTCGGGCAGCACCTCACGCAGGCGCAGCGGGTCGGGTGCTGACCAGCCGCTGACGCGGCCCTGGAAGAAACCGAGGTACTGCCGCGCCGCGGCCACGGCCTGCACCTCGTCGTCGACCAGCACGTCGATCACGCCGTTGCCGTGCTGCACGCTGCTCGGGCCGATCTGCTCCGGCGTGAACACGCCCAGCCCGCCGCCTTCGACCATCGCCGGGCCGCCCATGCCGATGTTGCTGTGGCGCGTGGCAATGATCACGTCGCTGCAGCCCAGCAGCGCGGCGTTGCCGGCAAAGCAGCGGCCGGCCACGACGCCGATCACCGGCACCTGCCCGCTCAGCCGCGCGTAGCTTGCGAAGGTGTGCAAGTCCAGCCCCGCCACGTGCGGCGAATCGGTGTCGCCAGGCCGCCCGCCGCCGCCTTCGGCAAACAACACCACCGGCAGCTTCTGTTCGAGCGCGATGCCGAGCATGCGGTCGGTCTTCTGGTGGTTGCGCATGCCCTGCGTGCCGGCCAGCACGGTCGCGTCGTACGACATCACCACGCAGCGCGCCGCCTCTTCGCCGAACAGCGCTCCGTTGATGCTGCCGATGCCGGTGACGATGCCATCGGCCGGCGTGTTCCTGATCAGGTCATCGAGCGAGCGGCGGCGCGTCTGCGCGGCAAAGGCCAGCGCGCCGTACTCGGTGAAGTTGCCTTCGTCGCACAGGTCGGCGATGTTCTCGCGTGCGCTGCGTAGACCCAGCGCATGGCGCTTGGCGATGGCCTCGGGGCGCTGCGCGTCGAGCGTCAACGCGTGGCGGTCGATGACCTCTTGCAGATCGGCACGCACCGCGGCGGCCCGGGTCTCCAAGGCATTCGTCGCCTCGGCCACCACACGCACCCACTGCGTGGCGGGCCCGAGCGTCACGAGCAATTCGTCTTCGCCCACCAGCTCGCCGCTTCGCGCGGCCACGGCCAGCACCGTGCCATCGGCCTCGGCACGGATCTCGTGCTCCATCTTCATTGCCTCGAGCACCAGCAGCAGCTGGCCGGCATGCACCGCCTCGCCGGCCCCCACCGCCACCTGCACCACCGTGCCCGCCATCGGGGCCTTCACCGTGTTCTGCGTCATGTCGGTCTCCTGGGCCCACTGTAGCCACGGCGCTCCAGTTGGCCTGACACGGGAGCGACACCCTAGCTTGTGCCTGCAATCGGCACAGCGACACATTGCGGTGGCACCTCGCCGATAAGATGATGTCTGCAGTTTTGAGAAGCGTTGAAATTCACCCGAATCGCCAGCGCGAGCAACTACCCGGCGCTGCGTTCGCTTGCCGCTCTGCCGCAAGCGCCACGGCGTCTCTTTTGCATCGGACTGCCCATGAATCCTGAAGACAAACTGCGCTCGCTCGGTCTGGAGCTGCCCGCACTCGTCAAGCCGCGCGGCAGCTTTCGGCCGTACATCCAGACCGGCTCCATGCTGTACCTCTCTGGAAAGGGTTCGCCCTTGCGAGAGATGGGCGGTCCTGTTCCCAAAGTGGGGGCCGAGGTTTCCGCAGAACAAGCACAGGCCCATGCGCGGGAGGTCGGCCTGTATCTGCTGGCTCAGATCAAGGAGGCCTTGGGCAGCTTGGATCGGGTGAAACAGGTCGTCAAAGTCTTCGGCATGGTGAATGCGGTGCCAGACTTCACCTCGCACACGGAAGTCATCAACGGGTGTTCCGATCTTCTTGTCGCCGTGCTCGGTGAGCGTGGCGAGCACGCCCGGTCGGCCATTGGCGTCGGTTCGCTGCCCAAGGGGTTCGCCGTCGAGATCGAGGCCGTCGTCGAGTTTGAGTAAGGGCAAGACAGGCGCTTCAGTCCAGGCTCGGCGCGCCCGGCCGATTGCTACAAGCTGTAGCTCGGGTATCGTGCCGGCTCCACACAACGGAGCCCCCATGCCCTCTCTGCGCGTCCTGGCTGCTGCCATCAGCATTGCGGCCACTCACCACCTCGCAGCCCAAACGCTGCCCCCGCTGGGCACCTCGCCCTATTTCGGGGTGATCGCTCTCGATGTCGATGCCACCGACACCGACCACAAGATCTTCCGCGTGCGTCAGTCCCTGCCCGTGAAGCCCGGACCCTTGGCGCTCTACTACCCGCAGTGGGTGCCAGGCACGCACTCGCCGGTCGGCGCGGTCGGCCAGGTCGCCGGCTTGCGCATGTCGGCGCAAGGCAAGCCGCTGGAATGGAAGCGCAACACGCTGGACATGCACGCCTTCCACGTCGAGGTGCCTGCCGGTGTGAGCACCTTGGACATCGAGTTTCAGTACCTCGGCCTGGTCGACAGCAACGCCGGCCGCCTGGAAATGACGCCCCACATCCTGGGCGTGCAATGGAACGAGGTGCTGCTCTACCCGGCCGGCCACGCCGCCTCGCAGATCGGCGTGCACGCCAGCCTCACGCTGCCACCAGGGTGGAGCTACGGCACCGCCCTGCGCCCCGACGGGGAACGGCGCGGCGACAAGGTCGAGTTCCAGACGGTGGACCTCGAAACGCTGGTCGATTCGCCGCTGTTCGCCGGCCGCCATTTCCAGCGCTACGACCTCGACCCCGATGCCACCAAGGCCGGCCGCGCGCCGGTGTTTCTGAACGTCGTTTCGGACGAAGCACGCCAGGCCAAGGCCAGCGACGAGCAACTGGCCGCGCACCGCGCGCTGGTCATGCAGGCTGACCGCGTGTTTGCCTCGCGCCACTTCGCGCACTACGACTTCCTGCTCGCCACCAGCGACGAGTTCGGCGGCATCGGGCTGGAGCATCACCAGTCGAGCGAGAACGGCGTCAAGTCGTACTACTTCACCGACTGGGCCAAGAGCTCGCCCGACCGTGGCCTCTTGCCACACGAGTACACGCACTCGTGGAACGGCAAGTTCCGCCGCCCGGCCGACCTGTGGACACCGCACTACAACGTGCCGATGCAAGACAGCCTGCTGTGGGTCTACGAAGGCCAGACGCAGTACTGGGGCGTGGTACTGGCCGCCCGCTCGGGCCTGGTGAGCCAGCCCGACGCGCGCGAAGACCTGGCCGCCACGGTCGCCGCGCTGGAAGCGCGCGCGGGCCGCAGCTGGCGCAACCTGCAAGACACCACCAATGAACCCATCGTGTCGCACAGCCGCTGGACGCGCGACTGGAAGAACTGGCAGCGCAGCGCCGACTACTACGACGAGTCGATGCTGGTCTGGCTGGAGGCCGACATGCTGATCCGCGACCGTTCGCACTACACACGCTCGCTGGACGACTTCGCCCGCGCCTTTTTTGGCGCCGATCCCAAGCGCGTGAAGCCGCTGCTCTACAACTTCGACGACTTGGTGCAGGAGCTGAACCGCGTGCAGCCCAACGACTGGGCCAGCTTCTTGCGCCTGCGGCTGGACCGGCACGACGGCAACGACCTGTTCGCAGGCCTCACCGCCGCCGGCTGGAAGCTCGCTTGGAGCGACAAACCCACCGACCGCTACAAGCTTCGCCAGGACAAGTACGAGTACGCCGACTTCACCTACTCCATCGGCATCACGGTCGACAAAGACGCCAAGCTGTCGACCGTGAACTGGGGCAGCCCCGCCTTCGAGGCCGGTCTCTCGACCGCAGCCACGCTGCTTGCGGTGAACGGCGTCGCCTACAAGGCCGAGAAGCTGCAGGACGCCATCACCGCCGCCAAGGACGGCACAGCCATCGAGCTGCTGGTGAAGGAAGCCGACCGCTACCGCACGGTGAAGCTGGAATGGCGCGGCGGCCTGCGCTACCCCAAGCTCGAGCGCATCGAGGGCAAGCCGGACCGGCTGAGCGTGCTGCTGGCGCCACTGAAATAGTCGCCTCGCCACCACGCGATCAAGCCCGTATCGCGGGATGGCCCGTCGTGTCATGGATGCCCCGGGGCGTTCATGACACCGACCATCAACCCACGCCCGTCAGTTCCGCGAGCGCATCAGCCGAAGCGCGATCGATCGGCTTCGCCAGATGTTGGCATGTGTAAGCACCTCGTGGATGAAACGCAGCGATCTGCGCAGCCGTGGCCGGGCAAATGAACCCAACTCGAACCACCCGTGGCACGCAGAGCGGGTGACGTTCTGAAACGGCGCATGGACCCAGGCCGATGATCATCGCTGGACATAACAAATTCCGGGTGGGGCTGAAATGAACAAGAAATCGAGCCGGCTGCGTGCGGCAAGCGCGTTGTGGATGTCACTGGCGCTCGTGGCCTGCGGCGGCAGCGAGAGTGACGCCTCGGGTACCCCGGTAAGCGGCGCACCAGCACCAGCACCTAGCCCAGCGCCCGCGCCCGCGCCCAGTCCTGCTCCTGCTCCTGCTCCTGCTCCTGCTCCTGCTCCTGCTCCTGCTCCTGCTCCTGCTCCTGCTCCTGCTCCTGCTCCTGCGGCCGGCATTTGCCCCGCAGGGCCCTATGCCGGCAAGCCGGTGCCCAGTGGCGCCACGGTGACCCGCCTGGACAACGCGCTGCCCAACGACAACTACCAAACCCAGTTTGGGAACGTCGAGGGCGCCGTGTGGTTGGATGGCGCGCTCTACGTCAGCGAGTTCGGCCCCGGCAACAATCCGCCACCCAGCCGCATCGTGAAGATCGACAGCAACGGCGTCGGTACCGTGGTGGCTCCCACGGCCGGCACCAACGGTTTGGCGGTGGACAAGGCCGGGCGCCTCTACGGTGCCAGCCACAAGGTGGGCGGCATCGTTCGTTTTGCCTTGCCCGGCGACACCGAAACCGTGGTCGTTGGCAGCTACAACGGCGCCCGCTTTGGCTCTCCGAACGACCTGACCTTCCGCGCTGACGGCACCCTCTACTTCACCGACCCGAACTGGCAGGCCGCCTCGCCCAACCCCCAGTCGCGCACCAGCGTTTACCGGGTAGCGCCGGGTACCAGCAACGCAGTGCTGGTGGATGCGGACCGAAGCAATCCGAACGGCATCACCCTGTCGCCCGACGAGAAGACGCTCTACCTCACGGCACAGGACGGCGTGTTCAAGTACGCCGTTTCTGCCGACGGCTCGGTCGGCACGGCTGAGCACTTCGGCAGCGGGGTCGTCTCCAGTGGAGACGGCATGGTGGTGGACTGCGCCGGCAACCTGTACGTCACCTCGACCGATGTGATCGTTCTCAGCCCCGAGGGCAATGAAGTAGGCCGCATCCACATGCCCAGCGGCGCCGGCTCGGTCACCAACGTGGCCTTTGGCGGCAGTGACCGCAAGACCCTGTTCATCACGGCCATGGGCTATGGCAACGCCCGCGGTGTCTACAAGGTGGATCTGACGATTCCCGGCTACCCGTACTGACCGCGCTGACTGAGCCAAGCGGCGCGAGTTTCCCGGCAGCGACCGAACGTGGGGCTGAGATCTGGTCGCGATGCATCTCGCCGCCATCAGGCGATGCCGATCCATCAGATTCGCCAGATGTTGGCGCCTGCAAACCGCATGCCTTGATCGGCCTGCTTGCTTTGACGCCACCGCGAGCGCCAGCGACTTGCTCGCAACCGATGGCAAGCCGTTTGATATCGTGGGATAGCCGTCGTCATGTCATGGACGCACAATGGCGTTCATGACACTGACAACAAAACCCACGACCCTCATCCACGCCCAATCGTTCAACGACGCTGCCGCCGCGCTGGCCCACGCCACCACGATCTACAACAGCGGCATCGCCCACCTGCGAGACAGCCTGCAGCGCTTCGTGGCCGGTGAAGCGCTCACCGGCCACGTCCGCGCCTGCTACCCCTTCCTGCGGGTGCACACCGACACCGTGGCCCGTGCCGATTCGCGGCTGGCCTACGGCTTCGTCGCCGGCCCCGGCACCTACGAGACCACGCTCACGCGGCCCGATCTCTTCGCCGACTACTACCTCGAGCAGTTCAGCCTGCTGCTGAAGAACCACGGCGTCACGCTCGAAGTGGGCTTGAGCGCCCAGCCGATCCCGGTGCACTTCTCGCTGGCCGAGAACGACCACCTCGAAGGCAGCATGACGCCAGCGCGCCGCCTGCTGCTGCGCGACCAGTTCGACCTGCCCGACCTCTCGGCCATGGACGACGGCATCGCCAACGGCACGCACGAGCCGCCCATCGGCACCGACGGCCTGGCGCGCCACCCGCTGTCGCTCTTCACTGCGCCGCGGGTCGACTACTCGCTGCACCGCCTTCGCCACTACACCGGCACCGCGCCCGAGCACTTCCAGAACTTCGTGCTGTTCACGAACTACCAGTTCTACATCGACGAGTTCATCCAGCTCGGCCACGAGCTGATGGCCGACCCGAACAGCGGCTACGCCGCCTTCGTGCAGCCCGGCAACGTGATCACACGCCGCACCGGCCTGCCGCCGCATCGCGGCGACGACCAGGGTGTCGCACCACCGCGCTTGCCGCAGATGCCGGCCTACCACCTGGTGCGCGAAGACCGCACCGGCATCACCATGGTCAACATCGGCGTCGGCCCGGCCAACGCCAAGACCATCACCGACCACATCGCGGTGCTGCGCCCGCATGCGTGGATCATGCTCGGCCACTGCGCCGGCCTGCGCAACACCCAGGCGCTCGGCGATTACGTGCTGGCCCACGGCTACGTGCGCGAAGACCACGTGCTCGACGAAGACCTGCCGCTGTGGGTGCCGATCCCGCCGCTGGCCGAAATCCAGGTCGCGCTCGAATCGGCGGTGGCCGAAGTGACGCAGCTCAAGGGCTACGAGCTGAAGCGCGTGATGCGCACCGGCACCGTCGCGAGCACCGACAACCGCAACTGGGAGCTGCTGCCCTTTCACCACCAGCACAGCACACCGGAACGCCGCTTCTCGCAGTCGCGCGCGATCGCGCTCGACATGGAAAGCGCCACCATCGCGGCCAACGGCTTCCGCTTCCGCGTGCCCTACGGCACGCTGCTGTGCGTGAGCGACAAGCCGCTGCACGGCGAGATCAAGCTGCCGGGCATGGCCAACCACTTCTACCGCGAGCGCGTCGACCAGCACCTGCGCATCGGCATCCGCGCGATGGAGCTGCTGCGCGAGCAAGGTGTCGACCAGCTGCACAGCCGCAAGCTGCGCAGCTTTGCCGAGGTGGCGTTCCAGTAGCGCGAAGCGCTAGCGTTTCACCGGCGGCTGGTAGCCGTCGGTCAGCGTGCGCAGAAACGCCACCACGTCGGCGATCTCGCGTTCCGACAGGGCCGGCTTGCCTTCGACCGGCGGCGTGAACGGCACCTCGTCGTTGACGTTCTCCCGATAGCGCTCCGGCAGGTCGTCGAACTTGAGAACGTGGCCGGCCGCATCGTGCGGGTAGTACCTCTCGGGGTGCAGGTCGCGCTGCGCATAGAAGCGCACGGCCTCATCAAGCCGGTGAAACACGCCGTTGTGGAAGAAGGTATGGCGCGTCGCCACGTTGCGCAAAGAGGGCGTCTTGAAGAGGCCGCAATACTCGGGCCGGTCGCTCAGGTCGGTGCGCAGCGGGCCGCACAAGCCCAGGTCGACATAGCGCGGGTCGGCGTTGGCCGGGATCGCGCGGTTGCGCGGCACGCCGATCGCGATGAAGCCGTGGTCGGTGAACTGCGGAAACGCCCCACGCTTCATGGCGCTCGGGTGGCACGACGCGCAGTTGCCCTTGGCCACGTCGTTGAACAGCGCGAGCCCGTGCTGTTCGCTCGGGCTCAGCGTCGCCTGGCGCCTCAGGTAGACGTCATATTTGCTGGTGTACGGGTAGAAGTCGCGCGGGCTTTGCTGGAAGACCTCGAGCGCCAAGCGCAGGCCGTTCCAGGCGTGCTCGGTGTTGTCGAGCACATGCTCGCCGAACGCGTCGCGAAAACGCGCTGCGTTGGGTGACTGCCGCAAGCGGCCCACGGCCGCAGCGCTGTCGGCATTGGCCATCTCGAAGGGCGACAACAGCGGCAAGCTGGCTTGTTCATGCGCCGACGAAGCCCGGCCGTCCCACGCGCGGCCGCCGGTCGGGCCCTGGTCGACGCTGTCGTCGCCATCGTTGTCGTTGAAGTGCTCGCTGAAGGGCGGCGTGTCTTGCTGGTACATGAGCGACGGCACCGCGCGCCGGCCCGCGAGCTTCACGTCGGCACCGCCCATCTGCACCGGCCGTGCATTCGGCGGGCCAAACGCGTGAGACGCGTCGTGGCATGACGAACAGGCCAGGTGCCCCGAGGCCGAGAGCGACACATCGGAAAACAGCGCACGGCCCAACTCGGTGAGCGTGGCCGCGTTCGGCTGCTTCTCGAAATGCGTGGCGTAGAACGGCGTGGGTGCGGGTTGCGACGTGGCAGCCAGCACACCGGCTGTCGCCACGAGGGAGAACGCCAACCCAAACGCGAGTGACACAAGACGACTCAAGACTCAACTCCTTCAGCGGGGTGCGATGTTTTACGCCGCGTTCATTTCGTGTTCATGACAAGACACGCCGGTGTCACACAGGCTCGCGAAGCTCGGTGACCAGACATTCATCTTCGCGCAGGAGCCCCCACGTGAAATACCCGATCAGATTCGCCGCCCCATTTGCCGTTCTCACGCTCGCCATCGTCGCCGCATGCGGCAGCGGTGACGACAACCCCGCTCCCGCGTCGCCCGACACCACCGCTGCGCTGCAGTCCAAGGTCAAGAACATCGTCGTCATCTACGCCGAGAACCGCTCGTTCGACAACCTGTACGGCAACTTCCCCGGCGCCAACGGCCTGAGCAGCGTGGTCGACGCCAACGGCGCACCCACCACTGCCTACGTGGCGCAGAAAGACCGCGACGGCAGCACCGTGCTGGCCACGCTGCCGCAAACCTGGGGCGGCGTCACCGCGCCGGGCTCCGCCACCGTCATCACGCAGGCACAAAGCGCCGGCCTCGCCAATGCGCCGTTTGCCGTCGAGACCGCTTTCCAGGCTTCGGCCAACGTGACACTCACGCCGTCGACCGTCACACGCGACCTGTACCACCGCTTCTTCGAGAACCAGATGGAGATCAACGGCGGCAAGAACGACATGTACGCCGCCTGGGCCGACGCCGGCGGCCTGACCATGGGCCACTTCGACTACAGCAGCTCGGCCCTCTACAAGCTGGCGCAGCAATATGTTCTGGCCGACAACTTCTTCCAGGGTGCGTTCGGCGGTTCCTTCCTCAACCACCAGTACCTGATCTGCGCCTGCGCGCCCGAGTACCCGAACGCTGACACCGCCGCCGCCAAGCCCACCATCGCCACGGTGGACACCGACACCAACGGCAAGTTCCTGCCTCGCCTCACGCTCGCCGGCAGCAGCCCCGTCTCGGCGCTCGACGGCCCGCCCGTCTTCGTGAAGAGCGGCAACATCACGCCGGCCAACTACTTCGGCGACGGCAAGTTCTACGCCGTCAACACCATGCAGGCGCCGTATCAGCCGAGCGGCAATACGCCGGTCGACGTGAATGGCAACGACGCGCTGTTTGCAGACACCAGCAAGGCCACCACCTTGCCGCCGCAAACGCAGACGAACATCGGCGACCTTCTCACCGCCAAGAGCGTGACGTGGAAGTGGTACGGCGGCTCCTGGAGCGCCGCGCTCACCGACGGCATGCAGGCACCCGCCACCAAACGCAGCGTGATCTACGCGGGGGACGCCAACGGCGTGTCCAACACCGTCAACGTCGACTTCCAGCCGCACCACCAACCCTTCAACTACTACGCCGCGTTCGACCCCGTCGCCCACGCAAGCGAGCGCACTGCGCACCTGCAGGACTACAACAACCTCGTGTCCGACGCCGCCGCAGGCACGCTGCCGGCCGTGTCGTTCTACAAGCCCGAAGGCGTGTTCAACCAGCACGAGGGCTACGCCAACCTGGCCGACGGCGACACCAAGATCGCCGACCTGGTGGCCAAGCTGCAGGCCAGCCCGCAGTGGAACAACATGGTCATCGTGATCACCTACGACGAGTTCGGCGGCGTGTGGGACCACGTGGCTCCGCCCAAGGGCGACCTGATCGGCCCGGGCACGCGCATCCCGGCCATCGTCATTTCGCCGCTGGCCAAGAAGGGCACGGTGGACCACACGGCCTACGACACCGCGTCCATCCTGCGGCTCATCACGCGCCGCTTCGGGCTCGACACCCTGCCCGGCCTGACGGCACGCGACACGGCCCTCAAGGCCGCGGGCGGCCAGGCGATGGGCGACCTGACGAACGCGCTGAACCTCAACTGACGCAGTTCGCTGCGCGGCCCGCAAGCTGCGCAGCCCTTCCGAGGTGCGACTTCGGCCGCGGCTGCGATTCAGCGCAGCCAAACGGCCCGGGCCTCGGGTCAGCACACCCGTGCAGCGTGACATACGTCGCGCAATGCAGGCCGCCGTCGATTGACGGCGGCGTTTTTCGTTGGCAGCACTGCCGATCTCGCTAGACTCAGCCGGCTATGCCTGCGCGTTTTTTTCTGTGACTCCGATTCCGGCCCGGTCGACCCCTCGTTCGCCGAGTGCTCCAACACGCTTCATCGTCCGCCTGATAGGCAGCGTCGTGCTGCTGAACCTGGTGGTCCTGAGCATTGCCGCGCTGGGCGTGTCACAAAACCGCGACCGGCGCGAAGAACGCGCCACCACCGCCTCGAAGAACCTCTCGCTGATGCTGGAACGCGAGATCGGCTCCATCGTCGACAAGGTCGACCTGGTGCTGCTGACGGTGACCGATGAAGTGGCTCGCACCCGAGCCGCGCCGAACGCCGACCCGGCCGCGCTCGACGGCTTCATGACGCAGCAGATCAAGCGCGTCCCCGAACTGCACGGCCTGCGCACCGCCGATGCCAACGGCGACGTGAACCACGGGTTCGGCCTGGCCCCGGGGGTGCGCGCCAACCTGGCCAACCGCCCCTACTTCATGCAGTTGGTCGGCCAGCCCCAGGCCGGCCTGGTCATCTCGAAACCGGTGGTCAGCCGCGTCAGCGGCGAGTGGGAGATCGTGCTCGCACGCCGGCTCGACCAGCCGGATGGCAGCTTCGGCGGCGTCGTCTACGCGACCATCACGCTGCAGCACTTCATCGAGATGTTCTCCACGCTCGACACCGGCCCCGGCGGCGTGGTGGCCTTGCGCGACGCAGACCTCGGCGTCATTGCACGCCAGCCCGTGATCACCTCCGTCGGTGGTGACGTGGGCAACGCGACCGTGTCGCCCAAGCTGCGCGCACCGGTGATGGCCGGCGAAGCCGCTGGCACCTACACCGGCACTGGAGGCGACGGCGTCGAGCGGACCATCTCGTTCCGCCGCATCTCGCACTACCCGATGTACATCGTGGTCGGCCTCGGCACCGACGACTACCTCGCCGAATGGCGCGCAGAAGCCACCAAGGCCGTCGTGCTCGGGGCCGCCTTCCTGTTCATGACCGTGGTGTTCGCGGTGATGGTGTACCGCTCGTGGCGGCGCCGCGAAGCCGATGTCGACGCACTGCGCGTCCAGGAGCGCAAGTTCCGCACCCTGCTCGAATCGTCGCCGGATGCGCTGGTGATCTCGGATGCCAACGAGATCATCACCGTCGTCAACCGGCAGGCCGTGCAGATGTTCGGGTACGCACAGCACGAGCTGATCGGCCAGCCGATCGACATGCTGCTGCCGCAGCGCTATCGCGGGCTCCACCTGGCCTCGCCGAAGGCGAGCGGCGACGCCGCCGAAGCAGGCAACAACCACGGCAACGACCGCGGCAAGGACCGCGACCTGTGGGCGCTCACCCAGGCCGGCCGCGAGTTCCCGATCAGCATCAGCCAGAGCCCGATCGACACCGAGCAGGGCGGCATGATGGCCGCCGCCATTCGCGACATGACCGAGCGCCGCGCGAGCGAAGAGCGCATCGAGTTCCTGGCCCATCACGATGCGCTGACGGGGCTGCCCAACCGCCTGGTGGTGCAGTCGCGCTTCGAGCAAGCCACCGCACAGGCCGCACGCACGGGCGCGAAGGTTGCGGTGCTGCTGCTCGACCTCGACAACTTCAAAACCGTCAACGATTCGCTCGGCCACCTGACCGGCGACTCCTTGTTGAAGGCCGTTGCCAACCGCTTGCGCGAATGCGCACGCGAGACCGACACCATCAGCCGCCAGGGCGGCGACGAATTCCTCGCCGTCTTCGCGCAGCTCGACGACGCCGAGGCGGTCGGGTCCACGATCGAGCGCCTGGTGCAATGCTTCCAGGCGCCTTGCGTGGCCGACGGGCAAGAGATCCCGGTCTCGTTCTCGCTCGGCATCTCGCTCTACCCCGACGACGGCAAGGACTTCGGCACGCTGCTGCAGAAGGCCGACATCGCGATGTACCAGGCCAAGGCCGCGGGGCGCAACACCTACCGCTTCTTTGACGAAGCCATGAATGTCGCGTCTGCCGAGAACCTGCAGATGCGCAACGGCCTGCGCCTGGCGCTCGACCGCGGCGAGTTCGTGCTGCACTACCAGCCGCAGATCGAGCTCGCCACCGGGCGCGTGGTCGGCGCCGAGGCGCTGCTTCGCTGGCGCCACCCCGAGCTCGGCCTGGTGCCGCCCGGGCGCTTCATTCCCGTCGCCGAAGAAAGCGGGCTCATCGTGCCCATCGGCGACTGGGTGCTGCACGAGGTTTGCCGGCAGGCCGTGGCCTGGCGCGATGCGGGGCTGCCGCTGGATTCCATCGCAGTGAACCTGTCGGCCGTGCAGTTCGGGCGCGGCAATGTGGAGTCAGTGGTCCGCAGCGCACTCAGCGCCTCGGGGCTGGCCCCGTCGTGCCTCGAACTCGAGCTGACCGAGTCGATCCTGATCCAGAACGTCGAGAGCGTGCTGACCACGGTCAAGCGCCTGAAGCTGCTCGGTGTGAAGCTGTCGATCGACGACTTCGGCACCGGCTACTCGAGCCTGTCGTACCTCAAGCGCTTTGCGTTCGACAAGCTCAAGATCGACCAGTCGTTCATTCGCGACCTGGCCACCGATGCGGAGAACGCCGCCATCGTGCGTGCCATCCTGCAGATGGCGCACGGCCTGGGCTTGAAGACGATTGCCGAAGGGGTGGAGACCCAGCCCGCGCTGGAGCGCCTGCTGGCGCTGCGCTGCGACGAAGCGCAGGGCTACCTCGTCGCGCGGCCGATGCCGGCCGATCAGTTGGCCGCCTACCTCGCCACCGCGGCGCGCCGCTCGCCGAGCGGCGCCTGGTCGACGGCGCATGGCGAGCTGATGGCCGACATTCCCTTCGAGAACGAGCTGGCTCGATAGCGCAGCCCTCGCGCGACGGGCGGCTTGATGCGCCACCCGTCGCACCACTCATCACGAGTTGCGGATGTGCCAGCTGGCGCGGTCCAGCATCTGCTGCAGTTCGCGGCGCTCATGGCGCGTCACGACACCGTCGGCCTTGGCCTGCGCTTCGTAGCGGCGGATGACCGCCTGCTCACGCTGCAGGCTGCGGAACTCGTGGCGGCTCAGCCGGCCACTGTGCAGCGCAGCGTCGATACGGGCTTCCTGCTCGGCCTGGCGTGCGTCGATGCTGGGCGTGTTGTAGGGCATGGGCCGGGCCATGGCGCCCACCGAAGCAGCAGCGATTGCGGCACCGATCACAAGGGTCTTGAGGTTCAGCATGATGGATGTTCCTTTCGTGGTTGAACGGGCATCGAGTTGCATTCCCGTGCCTCTTCAACGGGGTGCGCCACGCCCTGGCTGACGCCTGCGCCGGTAAAGAAACGTGGGCTCTTTCGTTTGCGTTTGTTCACATCGCCCGCGGCACTAGACTGCCGGCATGAAGAAAGACGTCGCCCTCGCCCACGCCTGCCGATTGATCAACCACGGGCCCACGGTGTTGGTGGGCAGCGCGCACAGCGGGCGCCGCAATGTCATGGCCGCGGCCTGGTCGATGCCGGTCGAGTTCGTGCCGCCGCGCGTGGCGGTGGTGGTCGACAAGAGCACCTACACCCGCGAGCTGATGATGGCCAGCGGCGGCTTCACCATCAGCGTGCCCTGCCGCGCGGTGCTCGACATGACCTACACCGTCGGCAGCACCTCGGGCCGCGATCTCGCGCACACCGGCGGGCCCGACAAGTTCGAGCGCTACGGCATCGAAGCCTTCAACAGCCCACTGCTGGGCCTGCCGTTCGTGGAGGGTTGCATTGCGTGGCTCGAATGCAAGCTCATCAGCGAGCCGCACACCGAAGAGGCCTACGACACCTGCTTCGGCGAGGTGGTGTCGGCGCAGGCCGACTCGCGCGTGTTTGACGGCGGCCACTGGTCGTTTCGCGAAGACAACGCCGAGCTGCACACGCTGCATCACCTGGGTGGCGGGCACTTTGCGTGGCCGGGGCAGAGCTTGCAGGCGAAGGTGTTGCCGACGCGATGAGTGCAATACCTCTACCCCAGCACACCGGCGTTGTCTGAAGCTTGAGCGTCCGCGTCGGCTTCTTTGAGGTAGCTCGCAGACAACTTGCACCCCAGTGAGCCACAGCAGTCATTGACCCGGAAAGACGTCCAGTACCATCCGTAGCAAGCCTCCCCTTGAACACATGGCCGACGACATCCCGAACAGTTTGCCTCGCCTGAGCCCGCTGCCCTATCACGACGATATCGTTCGCTGCCTGAGGAGCGAAGAGCCTGAGGTATGGCAGTGGGCATCTTCCGCACAGGCCCGCGAAGAACATGCCAGCACAGTTCGCAAAGAGTTGCTGAAGGAAACCTACCGCCTCGACGCGGACGCACACCCCGAGCTGCACCGGCACTGCAGTGCCGCCGCCCAGCGGTTGGGCCTGCGAGTTCCAGTCACGCTGTACCAAGCCGGCGATGGCGCGATGAACGCAAGCCTTTACTACCTACCCGGTGAAGCCCATGTTGTCTTCACCGGCCCCGTTCTTGAACGGCTGCAGGGCGCGGAGCTGGAAGCCGTACTCGGCCACGAGTTGGCTCACCACCTGTTGTGGGAGCTGGAAGACGGCGCATACCACGCAGCAGATCGCGTGCTGACCTTGGCGCTCAACGATTCGCGCGCCAGCACCAGCCATGCGCAGACTGCACGCCTGTTCCGCCTCTACACCGAAGCCTTCGCCGACCGAGGCGGCGCGGTCGCATGCGGCGGATTGGGGCCAGCGGTCACTGCGCTGGTGAAGATACAAACCGGGCTCGCCGATGTCAGTGCGGCCAATTACCTGAAGCAGGCCGACGAAATCTGCATGCCGGGCAAGTCGAGCACTGAGGCGCGCACCCATCCGGAAGTGTTTATTCGTGCGCGGGCCTTGCGCCTGTGGTGCGAAGCCGATCCGACAGCCGATCCATGGCTGACTGACACGCTGGAAGGTCCGCTGTCGCTCGATACGCTGGATCTTCTGGGGCAGCTGCGGCTCACCGAGTTGACGCAACGTGTGCTTGCCCAGTTGCTGCAGCCCGGCTTCATGCATTCGGAAGGTCTGCTGGCGCATGCACGTCGTTTCTTTCCCGACTTCAAGCCCGACGCCACACGCGACGCATCGGTGCCCATCAGCATCAGCGCAGCCACTGGCACGCATGACTACATGGCGGCACTGCTGATGGACTTTGCCGTCGCCGACCGTGAACTTGACGATGTGCCGCTGGCCGCCGCACTGGAAACAGCGCACTGGCTCGGCGTGGCCGACGCCTTCGAGCGGCTCGCGCTGAAGGACTTGCGCTTGCCCAAGCGCCAGTTCAACAAGATCAAGGCAGAAGCGGACAACTTGCTCGAACGGGCTGGTAAGCAGCATGGCTGAGACGGCTCCGCTACTCGCGCTGTTGGATGCCGGCCTGAGTCGCGGCGGGCTGCAGACCGACGACGTGCTGGCCCTCGTGCTGCCGCTGCTGCGCGAGGTGGCCGTGTTGCACGAACAGGGCTGGGTCGCGGCGCTCGACGGCGTTTACGCCTACCAGGTCAGCGAAACGGGTTCGCTCACGCTGCTGCAAGCCCAAGGCACGGCGCCCACGTCGAATCGCAAGGCCATCGAACGCCTGCAGGCTCCAGCCGCCTCGGTGCTGCGCGTAGTCGGCGAAACGCGCCTGACGCACGAGTCCGACAACGACCTCGCGGTCGACAACCTCGACGTCGCCCAAGGCGATGCAGCGACGCCCCTGACTCGACCCACGTATGTGCCCGGCTACATCGCCTGGGAGCAGCGCATAGGGCATCACGACGCGGCCAGCGACATCCTGTGCCTGGGACAGGTGCTGGCCAGTCTGGCCTGTGGAGTCGACTTCACTTCCGATGACGACCTGCGCCTGTTTGCCTCTCACCGCGAGAACCTGTTCCGCCTGCAAGAGCGCCTGCACCCGGTGCTGGCCAGCGTGATCGTCGAGATGACCGAGCTCGACCGGCACCGTCGCGCGCAGGATCTGCCTTCGCTGATCCGGAGATTGGAAACCTATCGCGATCAGCCGCAAGATCTCTCTTTGGCGCGCGTAGCCGGGCAGCAAGACAACGCAGCACAGCGCCGCCGCGCGGTGCAATTGCATCTGCGCGACCGCCTGTTCGACCTGTCGCGCCGCAACCGGCTGCTGCACTACCGCCCCACTCAATCGACGGTGAATCTCACTGTCGCCAGCGTGCCGCTGGTGGTCGATCTGAAAAGCATCCGGCTCGACCAACTTTGTGTCTGGGGCGGTCGGTTCGCCGACGAGGTGCTGGGCGGCGAGCGCGTACCGCTGGCACGCTGGCTGCGTTTCGAAGACCAACCTTACCTGCCAGGTTCGCTGGACCGCATCATTCAGGAGTCGCGCCGCGACCGCGCCGAGTACGGTTTCTCGCAGCTTTCGCTCGTGCTCGCTTTTCTGCGTTGGCACAACCTGAAGGAAGACCGCGACGAGCGCGTCGTATCACCGCTCTTACTGCTGCCGGTAGAACTCACGCGCAAGAAGGGCGTACGTGACCAATACCTCCTTCAAGCCGACACCACCGAGGCAGAGGTCAACCCGGTGCTCAGGCAACAGATGCGCCAGGTTTACGGCATCGCCCTGCCCGAGACGGTGGATTTGCGCAGCACCGCCATCGCCGAATTCCACGCACAACTGCAGAAGCAGATCGCAGCCACGGAACCAGGCGTGCAACTGCGGCTCGTCACGCAACCCGAGATCGAGCTGATCCACCAGCGTGCGCGCCAGCGGCTCGAACAGTTCCGCCGCCGCCAGCGTGTGCGCCCACCGGCCGCTGCGGCCGCAACTGACTACAGCTACAGCGCCGACGACTTCCGCCCGCTCGGCCTCAAGCTCTTCCATGAGCGCGTGCGGATCTCGCCGCTACCGCTGCGCGAGGCCGTCGGCGGCGCGCCGGCGGTGCGTCACCCGCAGATGGCGGCACACGAGACCGAATCCACGACCTTTGCGCTGCGAGAAAGTACCGGCAACCCCTATCTGTGGGACCTGGACCTCAGCGCCGTCACGCTAGGCAATTTCAACTATCGCAAGATGTCGCTGGTGCGCGACTACAACGGGTTGGTCGAGGATGACATGGTCAACCCGGCCTTCGATCGGGTGTTCTCGATGCAACCGCGCACGATCGAGGCCGAGGCACCCCCGCCGCTTCCGCTGGCCGACCAGTGGACGGTGGTACAGGCCGACGCCACGCAGACGGCGGCCGTCGCGCTCGCGCGCAGCGGAGCGAGTTACATCATTCAAGGGCCACCGGGCACCGGCAAGTCGCAGACCATCACCAATCTGATCGCCGACTATGTGGGGCGTGGCAAGCGCGTTCTTTTCGTCTGTGAGAAGCGCGCCGCCATCGACGTGGTGTTCCACCGCCTGCGCCAGCAGGGGCTCGACGAGTTGTGCTGCATGATTCATGACTCGCAGGCCGACAAGAAGGCCTTCGTGCTCAACCTCAAGCAGACTTACGAGCACTGGCTGGGCAGCGACGACAACCTGGACGCGACTGAGCACCGTCGTCAGGCCGTGGTCAAGGACATCGCACAGGACCTGCAGGCGTTGCAGCGGTTTGATGCCGCCATGCGATCGCTGCCTGAGCACGTGGGCTCGACGGTGCGGGATCTCATCCACCGCCTGGTAACCCTGGGCGAGCATGCCACACCACTTACGCCGAAGCAGCAGGAGGCATTGCCGTCGTTTGCCGTCTGGCAGCGCCACCCCGATCTGGCCTTGCGGCTGCAGCGCGCACTCGCCGAGACGGTGGGGGTGGACTCGCTGGCCCGTCATGTGTTTGCGAAGCTCAGCGAGACACTGATTCGGCATGAGCGCCCGCTGACCCGCCTGGCCGAACTGACCGATCGCGCCGAAGGGCTGCTCGACCGCTGCAGCGATGGGCTGGCAGACGCACTGACCGATATGCCGCCGCTGCGCCTGAGAGAGGTCACGCTGCTGGTCGAGCAAGCGCGCCAACTGCGTGGCGCAGCGGGCCGCGGGCAGATCGGCTTGCTCGATGCTGCAAGCGACTGGAGCCGCCAGCTCAATGACGCGCTCGCCGAGATGGCCAAGCACAACCGCAGCCTCACGGCCGCTGCAGAGAAGACGCAGCACTGGCACGAGAAGCTGGGCCCTGCCGACGCGCAGGCCGCACTGGCGCAGGCGAAATCGCAGGAACGTGCGCTCTGGCGAGGGCTGATGCCTTCGTGGTGGCGCCTGCGTGGTGAGTTGCAGCGCCGTTACGACTTCAGCCGGCATGCAGTGCGACCGCAGCTCAGCCAAGTGCTGGGCGACCTCGTGGCAGAGCAGCAGGCGCAGACGGCGTTCGCCGAAGCGGGTGTGCAGTTCAGCGAGCGCTTCGGCACCGGCGAGTCCGAGCAATTCGCGCAGATGCTGCACAGCCTGCGCGACAGTGCGCTGCAAGAGCCCACCGTCGCCGCCTTCCACCAGCGTTTGCTCCAGGACGGAAAGGCACACGCCATCATCGAACAGCTGGTCGCACTCGGCAGCGAGGCAGATTCCTTGGCCGTCGCATTGAATGAGTTGCTGGTGGACGCGGGCAGCCTCGACCTCAACACACTGGGCGAGGTGGTGCGCGATTTGCGCGAGCACGCAGACGCCTTGCCAGAGCTGATGCCCCTGCTGCAGGAATTGGTGGATGCGGACGCCATACTGGCTCACAGCCTGCGCACTCTCGTGCTGCCGGCCGCGGCCATCGAATACGCTGTGGCCAAGGCGAGCCTTGAGCGTGTCTACCGCAATGAACGCTGGCTGCCACGCTTTGACGGTGCCGTGCTTGGGCGTCACGTCGACCGCCTCGCTGCCGCCGAGCGCCAGCTGCTTGACCTCAATGCACAGACCGTGCGTGCCGCGGTGCGGCGGCGCTTTCGCCAGAACGTGCAGCGATCCACGCTCTCCGCAAGCCAACTCGATGCCGAAGGCAAGCTGTTCAAGAAAGCCTACAGCGCTGGCCGTCGCGAGCTGGAGCACGAGTTCGGCAAATCGATGCGATTCAAGGCGATCCGTGAGCTGGCCAGCGCCGACAGCGGGCGCGTCGTGCGCGACATGAAGCCAATCTGGCTGATGAGCCCGCTGTCGGTGTCCGACACCTTGCCGTTGTCATCTGACCTGTTCGACGTAGTGATCTTCGACGAGGCAAGCCAGATCCCCGTCGAAGAAGCGGTACCCGCGCTGTACCGTGCGCCACAGGTCATCGTCGTCGGGGACGAGATGCAATTGCCGCCGACCAGCTTCTTCGCTTCCGCACGCGATGGCGATGACGACACGCTGGCAGTGGAAGACGAAGGCGAGCGGCTCGCCGTCGTGCTGGATGCCGACAGCCTGCTCAACCAGGGTGCGCGCAACCTGCCTGCCACGCTACTCGCTTGGCACTACCGCAGCCGCTACGAGTCGCTGATCGGTTATTCGAACGCGGCCTTCTACGCCGGCAACCTGTACACCATCCCCGATCGCAGCGTTCCGTTGGGCGACCAGGGCGAGATCGTGGTGCACAGCGCGGACACATCGCCCGAAGCCGTCGCCGCACATGCGGAAGCACTGCTATCGCGGGCCATCAGCTTCCACGCAGTGGGTGATGCGGTCTACGCGAACAGACGCAACGAAGGCGAGGCCAGACACATCGCGCAGCTGGTGCGTGAACTGTTGAATCGCGAAACCGGACGCAGCATCGGCATCGTCGCCTTCTCGGAAGCGCAACAAGGCGCGATCGAGTCCGCGCTCGACGCATTGGGAGCGACCGACCCAGCGTTCGCAACACGGCTTGAGGCGGAATACGTTCGCGAGGAGGATGATCAGTTCTGCGGCCTCTTCGTCAAGAACCTCGAGAACGTGCAGGGGGATGAACGCGACATCATCATCCTCAGCATTTGCTACGGCCGTGGTCCCGACGGCCGCATGCTGATGAACTTCGGCCCCATCAATCAACGCGGTGGCGAGAAACGGCTGAACGTCATCTTCAGCCGCGCACGGCACCACATGGCGGTGGTTTCGAGCATCCGGCATGACACGATCACCAACGACTACAACGAAGGCGCAGCCGCGCTGAAGCAGTTTCTGCGCTACGCCGAGCACGTGTCACGCGGCAGCCGCAGTGCCGCGCAGCAGGTGCTCGAAGGCTTGAATCCGACGACGCGCAAGGCGCTGGCTGGCAGCGGCGAGGCCGACGATGTCGCGTTGCAGCTGGCGGCGGCGCTGCGCCAGCGTGGGCACGCGGTGGACGAACAGATCGGCCAGTCGCGCTTTCGCTGCGACCTCGGCATTCGTGACCCGAACAACGGGCACTACGCGCTGGCCGTGTTGGTCGACACCGCGGCCCACTATGCCAATCGAGATGTGTTCGAGCGATATGTGTCCCGGCCTCGCATCCTCAGCGCCTTCGGTTGGCGCGCAATTCAGGTGTTGTCGCGCGATTGGCATCATGAGCCACAAGCCGTGCTTGATCGCATTGAGCGAGCATTGCGTGAGCCCCTCGCCATGGAACGGTCGGCGCCCATTGACCAGGCACCGGATGCTGCGCCATCAGAGGTCACGCTACCGACGACCCAGCACGCCATACCTGAACCAACCCAACCACAACTCACAACTTCCGAAGCGCCCCATCACTCGACACGCCGCCTCGAATGCATAGACGGCAGCTCGCGCAAGTTCTGGCACATAAGCCAGCAAGGGAGTGACGTGACCGTGACCTTTGGTCGCATTGGCACGCAAGGTCAGACACAGCTCAAGCAGTTCTCGAACGAACAGCGCGCGCAGCAAGAAGTTCAGAAGCTCGTAGCCGAGAAGCTCAAGCGGGGCTACACCGAGATTCATTCCCAGACCTAACTACGCCTTGAGCCGCTGAGCAACCACCTCGAAGCCACTGGTATAGCGATGCGAGTCCGAGCACCGCTTCATTGAGGCGAAGAAATCTCTTCAAGACCGTGGCAGCGGAGTGAACTCCACCTCGCCAAGTGGAACGTGCAATTTCAATGGCTTGGTCGCCCACAACGTGGCCGCTATCACGACCCGGCCCCAGTCATACTTTCGGCGAGCCCGAGACGGGCCCCTATCCCAGTTTCGACAGGGCCCGCTGCACCTCACCGATGAAGCGGCCGTGGTTGAACTCGGCCTTGCCGACGATCTCGAGAATGTGGCCATTGAGGCGCTCGCGGTCGCCCGGCGCCAGGTCCTTCGCGGTCACGACGACGATGGGAATCTGCGCCGTGGTGGGGCTGCTTTTCAGGGCCTCGACGACGTTGAAGCCGTTGATCTCGGGCATCTCCAGATCGAGCGTGATCAGGTTCGGCCGGAAGCGCCGCGCCAGCTCGATGCCTTCGCGCCCGCCGAGGGCACGCAGCACGGTGTAGTCGCGCTGCTTGAGCTGGGTGGCCAGCAGTTCGATGGCAGCGGCGTCGTCGTCGATCACGAGCACCGTCACGCCGCTGTCGGCGGTGGGTGCGACGCCCAGGCGCTGCAGCACCTTGGCCAGCGCATCCCGCCCGATGGGTTTTTGCAGCACCTGCGCCGCGCCCAGCGAGAAGCCCAGGCCGTGGTCGGCCGCGACGGACACGACGACGACAGGCACGGCCTCCCATGCCGGTGTGGCCTTCAAGCGGGTGAGGAACTCCCAGCCGTCCATGTCAGGCAGCAGGATGTCGAGGGTGATGAGGCTGGGCGTGTACTCGCTCACGAGCGCCAATGCCGCCTCGGCCGATGCGGCACGCCTGACGGCAAAACCGTTCTCTTCCAGCTGCGCCTGCATCAGCGCAGCGGCCGCTTCGTTGTCTTCGACCACCAGCGCCGTGGGCCGGGCCTTGAGAGGCGCGGCCGAGGACGGTGAGGTCGCACTGACCGCTTCGGTGTCTTCCCGCCACGGCAGCCACACGGTGAAGCAGCTGCCGACGCCGGGCACGCTCGTCACGGCCACCGTGCCGCCGTGGACCTCGGAGAGGCGATGCACCATCACCAGGCCCAGCCCGGTGCCTTCGACGCTGCGCGTCAGCGCATTGGGCACTTGCATGAACGGCGCGAAAAGCTGGCTCAGGTCTTTGCGCGAGATGCCGATGCCGGTGTCGGACACCGAGATCTGGATGAAGCGCTCGTGCTCGTTCGGCGGCAGCGGCATGCGCAGGCCCTCGCCTTCACCAGGCAAGGCCGTGGCGGCCCGCAGGCGATTGACCTTCTCGGCCCGCAGCGTGACCCGGCCGTCGGCCGGCGTGAACTTCATCGCGTTGGACACGAGATTGAACAAGATCTGCTTGAGCCGCCGGCGGTCGACACGCAGCACGCCCAGGGTCTCGTGCGCTTCGAATTCGAAACGGATGCGCTTGGCCTGCGCCTGGCCGGCCAGCAGCGCGAGCACATCGGCGAACGCGGCATCCAGGTCCACGCGGTCGAGCGAGATGTCGACCTTGCCGGCCTCGATCTTCGACAGGTCGAGGATGTCGTTGATCAGCGCCAGCAGGTGGTGCCCGCTCTGGAAGATGTGGCCGGCGAAGCGGCGCTGCTTCTCCGGGTCGTCGGCCATGCCTTCCTTCAGCATGTCGGAAAACCCGATGACTGCGTTGAGCGGCGTGCGCAACTCGTGCGACATGTTGGCGAGGAACTCCGACTTGAGCCGCGTCTGCTCCTGCAGCTGCCGGTTCGAATCGCCGAGCTGGCTGTTGAGCGACTCGAGCCGCTCGCTCAGGCCTTGCAGATCGAGGGCGCGCTGGTGCTCGTGCGCATGGGCTTGCATCAGCCGCGAGTGCAGCAGGCCGTTCTCGAGCAGCAGAACCCCCAGCACGAAGCTCGCGGCGAGCAGGCCATAGACGCGGCCGGCGTAGAAGCCGAGGTCGAAACGCGCGGCATTGAACATCGCCGACAGCGCGATGTCGAGCAACCAGGCACACAGCACCACCATCAGCCACAGGTCGAGCACGGAGCGCGATCGCCGCCTGAACAGCAGGGCCAACCCGGCCAGGCTCGCCAGCCACACCGTCGTGACGACGACGATCATCGCCGGCGTGTAGCGGTTGCCTTGCATGACAGCCGGCAGGGCGTCATGACCCGCGGTGGCGATCAGCGTGAACACGATCACTGCGACAGCGGCAGCCGCCACGGCGGCACCGATGACCCAGGCGACAGGTGTCCGGGACGACAGGGTTTCGCGCGGGCCGCCGCGAAACAATGCGTAGCCCGCCACGAACACGGGGAACCCGCCGTGCCAGAACATATAGAGCCACGCCGTGCTCTGCGGCCCGGCGCCCAGCAAACCGGTCGGCGCAAACACCCCCGGGAAGCTGAGGCCATGAGCGATGGTCACCAGCGCCGTGAAGACGTAGCCGGTGGCCAGCACCAGCACCGCCTTCGAGCGCCCGAAGCGAAACTGGCCGAACAGCATGACTGCGGTGACCAAATCACTGACGACCAGCGCCGACCCATAGGCCGGCATGAAGGCCCAGACCTGCGGCAGGGGCAACTTGGCGAAGGGAACGGTAGCGGCAAAAATTACAAAGAAGGCAAGCACGACCGCCAAGGCAAAACGCCGCTCGGCCGGCCCTGCGGGCCAAGTCGCCAGGAGCGTTGCAACGGGAGGGGGCGGGCGAATATCACGATCACTCATCGTGCTTGTCATGGGCCTGATCAGAACAGATTCCTCGCGGACGATCCACTGCGAGTCCTTACAGGTCGCCATGAAAAACGCCAGCAAGCTGCTGGCGTTTTGGGAGAACTGAGAACTTCGTCTCAGGCCGGCTGGCGCTTCGCGGTGATGACCACGGTCTCCAGCACGATCACAGCCTTGGCGGCGCTCTGTGCAACTTGCGGGGCCGGAGCGGCCTGTTCAGCGAAGAGGCTGGACGCGACAGCGGCGGTGCCACCGATGAGCAGAGCGAAGGTCAGGAAGGGGGCGAAGATGCGGTCGATCATGTTGGGCTCCAGCGGTTTGTTTGTTGCGTTGGAGTGAACTTTAGGCAGCGCCTCCCGCGCTGCCTACCGCATTGCGATGAACCGCCGGAACTGCGGGACGAAGCGCAGTTTCGGCAGACAGTCAGCGCCTGGAGTCGACGCTTGCGCTGAACCTTGAGGCCAATGTCAGCAAGGCGAGTTCGGCGAACTCGAGCATTGCTTGCAGCTTTCTTCCGGCCACATGCAGCAGAAATTGCCCGCACCGTTGGGGTGGCACATCTTCTCGACCTTTACCAGGTCGGTCGAGGTTTGCAGCGGCGCGAAGCAGGCCGTGGGCTTTTGCGCCGGCACCTTGTTCTCTTCGTTGTACTTCTGCATCAGCGACACCGTGGTGGCGCAACGGGGCGTTTCCAGCGTGACGCTGGAGACCATCGACAGCTTGGGAATCGGCACCACCAGCGGCTGCGGGTTGGCGCACGCGGCCAACACGGACACCAATGCGGCTGCAGTAGCGAACCGCCCCCACCAACGACCAAGACCTGAATTCATGAATGCTTCTCCGGTGTCTGAGCGGCGCAGTTTAATGGGCCCAACACAACGGAGACATGAACGAGGAGATCGGCCCGCCCTCGATTTCGAAGAGGTGGGGCAGTTCACGTGAGATGCGTGTCACGTAGTCACCAAAGGGCAAGGGCGCAGGCAGCAGTGCATCTTCGGCCAGCTTCTTCAACACGACGCGCGGGTCGACCTGCCAGGCGACGCGGTGACACGCAGCGTCACCCTCCCTCACCTTCATCAGCGCCCGCTCGAACTGCGATACCGACACGACGAGTGGGTCTGCATGGTCGGCCAGCGAGGCCAGGAACGCCGGCGGCTGGTATTCGCGAAAGGGCGAGATGTTGTTGCGCTCGATGAACGACTGCAGCGCAGGGGCGAACAACTGCCGCTGCCGCAGCAATGCAGTGGTCAGCACGCAGGTGCGTTCCAGCACGTACACGCGCCACAGGGAGATGTTGCCGCGCGCTTCCTGAAGGTCTCTCGAATTCGCGACGCGGCGCACGTAGTCGTCGTCATCCGCACGAACCTGGTAGCTCGAACGGAACAGCCCGAGCAGCGTGCGTTGATGGGTGGCGAGGTTCATGGTGTTAACTTTGGAAACGCCGGCGCAGGCGCGCAAGCTCCTGCGCAATGGCTGCGTGCCCGAGGCCGGGCACGGCTTCGGGCATAAATTCATAGACGAGGACTTCGGCCTTCGTCGCCACCTGGTGAATGGCTCGGTTCGCGAGGTCGACCGTGCACGCTCGCGTGAGCTGCGAGTGCACGTCGAGCAGGAAGCCGTTGTGCTCGACGCCGCAGGCCACGTGCAGCTCGCGCACGTGCTCGCCATTCAGCTCGGCAAGGAAGGCGGGGATGTCGAGGCCGTGGTTATGCTCGTCGCACTCGAGGTTGTAGACGTCGAGGATCAGGCCGCAGCCGGTGCGCGCGGTGATCGCGTTGAGGAAGCCGGCCTCCGAGTAGTCACCCGGCGCGTCGGGGATCACATGCACGATGTTCTCGAGCAGGAAGGGAATGCCGTAGCGCTTCTGCAGCGCCGCCACGCGTTCCGACACGAGGTCAAGCGCCTCGTCGGTCTTCGGCATCGCCAGCATGATGCCCAGGTGTTCGCCGTCGACCTTGGTGTAGCCCAGGTGCTCGCTGTGCCAGGCCACATCGACCTGGTCGAGCAGGTCGTCGAGCAGGCGCAGATAGGTCGGTGCCCAGCCATCGTGCGAACCGATCGACAGGCTGACGCCGTGCACGATGATCTGCACCGCCTTGCCGATGTTCTTCAGCTCGGACAGCACCTCGGCGCTGAGCACGATCTGGTCCCCCTGCACCTCGGCCAGGGTCTCAGGCGTCACCTCGATGTAGTCGACATGCGGCAGCATCTGCTCGAGCAGCGTCGGGTCGCGCCCCTCGTAGCTAACACCCAAGGCGATCGGGCGTGCAGACGCATGCGAAACAGACATCGTGGTGGCCTTTGATTTGCGCCGCGGGGCAGAGGGATGGGTGAAGAGAGACGCCGCAGGTTTCATCCGTGCATCACGAATCCACCCTGGACATTGGGGACCTGCGTGAGCCCCTTGGTCAGCTCCGGGTCACCGCGCAAGAAGCTGATGTCGAACCCCGTCAACCCGCAGTTGCACCCTCCCTTGGGCACCACGTGCTTGATGGCGACGTCGAGCGCCTTGTGCAGATCTTCCAGCGTGACCCGGCCTTCGGCGACCACGATCTTCACGTGGTTGTTGGCCTTGCTGATGACTTCCTTGTCGTGCGAGAGCATGTCGGTACTTTCTGGCCGCCTGCGGTGGCCTGTGTGAGGCTCGGGCGGTGACCCGAGCCATGGAGCCGGTCCTCTGAAGAAGACGCTCCCCCGGACCGGAATGAGGAAGACGCCAACTCACTGGCGCACGGTGCAGCGAAGTGCTTGATCCGATCTCGCGTTGCGTGCGTTGAACCGAATCACTTCGAGCTGCGAACTCGTCGCGATGAAGTTCACAGTAGTGGGCCGACATGGCTGCAACAACCCCCTAGGTCCCTCACATCCCGCGAATGCATGGGGGTCGTTGATGAGCGAAACTCCACCGCTCGCGACGAGCGAATGCTTCGTGCGGTCAGTGCTTCACGCTGAAGAGAGCCGGCTCAATCGACCAATCCGTTGAGCTTCGCGTACTGCAAAAGCATGATGGTCTTGCCGTCGCGAATCTCGCCGCGCTCGACCATCGCCAGCGCCGCGTCGAGCGTGGGTTCGAGCACCTCGATGTCTTCGCCTTCGTGCTGCTCGCCGCCGCCGGCCGACACCTTGTCGCGCGGCTGGTAGGCGCCGACGAAGAAGAACAGCCGCTCGGTCACCGAGCCGGGGCTCATGTAGGCCTCGAAGACCTTGCGCACATCGGCGATTCGGTAGCCGGTCTCTTCTTCAGTCTCGCGCCTGATGCAGGTGGCCGGGTCGTCTTGGTCGAGCAGGCCGGCGCAGGTTTCGATCAGCATGCCGTCGGGCGTGCCGTTCACGAAGGCCGGGAAGCGAAACTGCCGCGTCAGCACGACCGTCTTGCGCTCGCGGTTGTAGAGCAGGATGGTCGCGCCGTTGCCGCGGTCGTAGGTCTCGCGGCTCTGGCGTTGCCAGCTGCCGTCGCGCCGCTGGTAGTCGAAGGTGGTTTTCTTCAGTACGTACCAGTTGTCGGACAGTAGCTGCACGTCGACGATGCGCACGCGTTCGCTTGCGGCGCTCATGCCACCACCTCATCGAGCGCAGTTGGCACGTCTTCGACCCGGTGGTAGATGGCCGCGCCGTGCGCTTGTGCCAGGGCCACCATCTCGTCCGCACCTTGCGAGGCACCCCCGATGCGCAAGCAGGCATCGCAGCGCGCCACCAGGCGGCGCGCCAGCGGGTGGAACACCTCGTTGAACACCGCATCGCCGATCGCTCGCGAGCCGGCCAATTCGATCAACGGCAAGGCCAGCGACTCGCCGGTGAGTGGCACGTGGCCGGCGCGAAAGAGCTGCAGCGCTGCAGCCTGCATCGCGTGCAGGTTGGCGGCGATGCGCGCCGGGTCGTCGCCCGTCCCGGAGCGATAGGGGCCGGCCACCAGGATCATCAAGGGCTTCATGGATTGCTTTCTTCAGAACCGATCGAAGCGCGATATTTCGTGCAATCTCGTGCAATGTCAAGATTTTTCGTGCACACTGCTGGCATGCTCACCAAGCAGCGCAAGCAACTCATCCTCAGCCGCCTGAAGCAAGACGGGCAGATCGTCGCGGCCACGCTGAGCACCGAGCTCGGCCTGTCGGAAGACACCATCCGCCGCGACCTGCGCGCACTCGCGGCCGAAGGTTATTTGCAGCGTGTGCACGGCGGCGCGCTGCCCGCTTCAGCAGCGCTCGGTGACTTTGCCGCACGCACGCAGGTCGAGCCCGCAGGCAAGCAGGCCATCGCCCGCGCTGCTGCTGCGCTGGTGCGGCCCGGCCAGGTGGTGTTTCTCGATGGCGGCACGAGCTGCGAGCAGCTGGCGCTTCACCTGCCCGCCACGCTCGCGGCCACGGTGGTCACGCACAGCCCGACCATCGCACTGGCGCTGGTGCCGCACCCACGCATCGAGGTCGTGCTGATCGGTGGGCGCCTATTCAAGCATTCGGTGGTGGCGGTGGGCGCGGCCGCACTGGAGAGCATTCGCCGCATCCATGCCGACACCTACTTCATGGGCGTGACGGGCGTGCACCCGCAGACGGGGTTGACCACCGGTGACCTGGAAGAAGCGCACATCAAGCGCGCTTTGATGACGCAATCGGCCGAGACCTGGGTGCTCGCGTCGAGCGAGAAGCTGAACGCAGCGTCGAACTGCGTGATCGCACCCTGCACCGAGGCCACCGGGCTGATCGTCGACCTCAGCGTGCCCAAGCGCGCGACCAGCGCGTTCGAGAAGCTCGGCCTCTCGGTGCTGCGCGCCTAGAGTCTGGAGGGCCGCCGAGGCGGCGGCCCGGGTCGCACACCGACGCTCAGCGTGTGCTGCCTTCGTTGGCGTTGTGGATGATCCAGATCAGGTTGCCTTCGCCGCCCGCCGGAATCCAGCCACCGCCGCCGGCGAAGATCAGCCGACCCTGGCCCTTGTAGACCAGTTCGTGGCGGTGCCGGTCTGCGCCGAAGTAGAAGGGAATCCAGGCCTTGCCACTCACGTAGCTGCCCTGGTCACTGGGCGCACCGAGGATCTCGGTCGCCTGCTTCATGCTCATGCCGATCTGCAAGCGGCTGAACTTGCTGTTGGCGGCGGGCTTGCCGGTTATTTCGCCGTCCCATTCGCCCACCTTCACCTTCTGGCCATAGCCGGATTCGACCAGCTTGGAGTCGACGACCTGGCCTTGCGCGTTCATGCCGGGGCCGATCTTGCCGCTGGCAGGCGTCGTCTTGGCCGCTGCGGCGGCGGGCGCGGGCGCCGCTGCGGGTGCCGGCGCCGGGGAACTGCTGGCGCTACCGCCCGTCTGGGCACATCCGGCCGCGAGGGTCGCGACGAACAACGCCGATACGACGTGCCAGCCAAGATGTCGATGGGTTTCGACGACGCGATTCATGTGAAGCTCCTTGAAGTTTTGAGTGGGCACTGAAACGCCGCAGTGCGTAGTGGCCAAGAGCTTGTCGCACGCAAGCCAAATGCGCAAGGCGTGGCACACTGCCGGCCGCCCGCGAACCCTCCCACGTTTTGATGATGCACCCCTGAATGAGCACCACCGAGGTTTTCCTGATCGCGATGCTGATCATCTTCAGCGTGCCCTACCTGATCTGGCGGCTGGGGCGCACCGACTACTTCGCCCCGCTGGTGGTGGTGCAGACCGTCGCCGGCATCCTGCTCGGGCCGGGCATCCTGGGCGCGGCGTTCCCCGAATTCCACCGCTTCGTGTTCAACGCGCCGGTGATCCAGGCACTCAACGGCATTGCCTGGTGGGCGGTGATGCTGTTCGTGTGGATCGCGGGCGTCGAGCTCGACTTGCGCAAGGCCTGGGAGCATCGGCGAGAAAGCGGCATCACCGCCGGCCTGGCGCTCGGCGTGCCGCTTGCGCTGGGCAGCGCGGTGGCGGCGGGGCTGGTCATGTTTCCGGGGTGGGTCGGTCCCAAGGCGTCGGACTGGCAGTTCGTGGTCGGCGTCGGCATGGCCTGCGCGGTGACGGCGCTGCCGGTGCTGATCCTGCTGATGGAAAAGCTCGACGTGCTGCGCCAGCCCATCGGCCAGCGCATCCTGCGCTATTCGAGCGTGGACGACATCGCGATCTGGGCCGTGCTGGCCGCGATCCTGATGGACTGGTCGCGCGTGGGCAAGCAGATCGCCTTCCTGGTCGCGTTCGCCGTGCTGGGCTGGGCGTTTCGCAAGCTGATGCAGCGCATTCCCGAACGCGACCGCTGGTACGCGAGCCTGATCTGGCTGGCCGCCTGCGGGCTGGGGGCGGACTGGTCGGGGCTGCACTTCATCGTCGGCGCTTTCCTGGCTGGCGCCATCATCGACGCGCATTGGTTCGACCAGAAGCAGCTCGATTCGCTGCGCCACAACGTGCTGCTGGTCGTGGCACCGGTCTACTTTCTCAGCACCGGCCTGCGCACCAACTGGCAGGTCGGCGGGGCTTCGGTGTTCATTGCGGCCGGCGCGTTGCTGCTGGCGGCCGTGGCCGGCAAGCTGATCGGCGTGCACATTGCCGGCAAGGTGCTGAAATGGCAACCGGGCGAGAGCTCGCTGATCGGCTGGTTCCTGCAGACCAAGGGCCTGGTGATGATCATTTTCGCCAACGTGCTGCTCGACAAGGCCATCATCACCGACGAGACCTTCACCGCGCTGCTGCTGATGGCCGTGGGCAGCACCATGCTCACCACACCCATGGTCGCGCCCCGGCTCGCCAGGATGAAAGAGATCGTGTTCCGGTCGACGTGAAGCGGGCATTTGCGGAGGGCAGCGCAGGGGCTTCGCCAGAGGGGGTGCAGATACAATGCGCGGCAGCTTCGCGAGGCGCTTCATGCCTGCGACACATGCCCGTCCTATCCTCTCGCCGGTTGCCTGAAGTACCCCCATCAGTTGCATGAAATCCCCTGCCTCCACTGATCTCGCTTCGCCGACCGACACGCTCACCGCCACCGCTCCCTTGACGTTCCGCCGGCTTCGGCTGGCCGACAAGCCCGCGCCCTTGCAGATGCTCGGCGGCCGCGGTGTGGGCACGGGCCCCGATGCGCTGAAGACACCCTTGCTGGCTCCCGAAGGCGGGCTCTTCGACGCCTGGGCCAGCAGCGCCGACCTGCGCGAACACCAGCATGGCTGCGTGCACTACGTCACCGACGGGCACTGGCTGCACGGTTGCGCCGTCATCCACGAAAGCCAGCTCGGCATGCAGGCCAGCGCACAGCGCGTGTATGCCGACCTGTTCGCGGTGCTCGCCGACAACGCGTGTTCGCACCTGCTGCGGGTGTGGAACTACTTTGCCGACATCAACGCAGAGACCGGCGGCATCGAGCGCTACCGGCAGTTCAACGCCGGTCGGCAGCAGGCCTTCATCGACGCGCAGCGCAGCGCCTTCGACGGCTCGCCGGCCGCCTGCGCACTGGGCATGCACGGCGGGCCGCTGACGGTCTACTTTCTGGCCGGGCGCCAGTCGCCGATCGCGATCGAGAACCCGCGCCAGGTCAGCGCCTACCGCTACCCCGACACCTACGGCCCCCGGGCGCCGACCTTCTCGCGCGCAGCCGTGGCCGCTGTGGGCGGCGGCCGCAGCGTGCTGTTCATCTCGGGCACAGCGAGCATCGTTGGCCACGAGAGCGTCCACCTGGGCGACATTCGCCGCCAGACCGAAGAGAGCCTGGCCAACATCGAGGCCGTGCGCGGTGCTGCCGAGGTGCGCTCGGGTCTGGCGTTCCCGGCCGGCGAATTGATCTACACCGTCTATGTGCGCCACCCAGACGACATGGCTGTCGTGCGCGAGGTGTTCGAGTGCAGCGTGGGCCAAGCCAGCAGCGCTGCGCGCGATGCGATCTACCTGAACGCCGACGTGTGCCGCGCCGAGCTGCTGGTCGAGATCGAAGCCCACGGCTTCGCTCACACGCGGAGCGCCGTTTGATCCGTCGCCTCGTTGCTGCTGTGGTGCTGCTGGCGGTGAACGCCGCAGCGTGGGCCGAAGGCCCCGTCGAAGCCGGGCCCGACATCGACGCTGACGTGAAGCTGCTCCCCCAGCGCCCGCTGTGGGAGCTGGGCATCGGCGTCTCCGGAGTGCGCCTGCCGCACTACCGCGGCTCGGACCAGAGCCGCGGCTACGTGCTGCCCTTCCCGTACATCGTGTACCGCGGCAAGTGGCTCAAGTCGGACCGCGACGGCACGCGCGCCATGCTGTTCGATTCGCAAGCGGTCAAGCTCGACCTGAGCCTCGGCGCCACCGCACCCGCGCAGAGCAAGGACAACACCGCGCGCGAAGGCATGCCCAACCTGCCCGGCACCGCCGAGTTCGGCCCGCGCCTCAACCTCACGCTGGCGCAGTCGGACCGCAGGCACTGGAAGCTCGACCTGCGCATGCCGCTGCGCGCGGCCGTCACGCTGCAAAGCTCGCCGCGCTACGTCGGCCTCACCTTCTCGCCCAACCTGAATCTCGACATCATCGGCGCCGACGGCGGCTGGAACATGGGCATGCTGACCGGCCCGCTGTTCGCTGACCGCAAAAACCACCAGCTGTACTACGGGGTCGACGCGGCCTACGCCACGGCGCAGCGCAGGGCCTACGAAGCCAGCGGCGGCTATGCGGGCTGGCAGACGATCGCCTCCACCTCGCGCCGCTTCGGCAATGTGTGGCTGGGCGGCTTCGCACGCTACGAGGCCCTGCACGGCGCCACCTACGAAGACAGCCCGCTGGTGCGTAAAAATTCGGCATTGACCGTGGGCTTCGCGATTTCGTGGGTGCTGCACACCTCGTCCGAGACCGTCCCGAGCGCGGAGTGACCATGCAACGCTGCAGCGCGAGGTGCTGATTGGGCTGGCTCAAACAACTCGTGGTGGGCGTCGCCTTCTACCTGGCCTTGCTCCACCTGGGCGCGATGTCGCTGAGCTGGAACCTGGTGTGCTGGCTGATCTACCCGTTCCTGCCGCGCCAGCACGGCATCGTGATCGGCCGCGCGGCGATCTCGTCGGTGTACCGGGGCTTCTGGGCCTGCCTGGAGTGGACGGGGGTGATGCGGCTCGACTACGCCGCGCTCGACGTGCTGACCCAGGACGCCGGGCTCATCATCGCGGCCAACCACCCGAGCGCACTCGATGCGCTGCTGGTCATCGCCAAGGTGCCGCGCGGCGTGTGCATCATGCGGGCGAGCCTGATGCGCAACCCCTTTCTCGGCGCCGGCGCGCGGCTCGCGCGCTACATCCGCAACGACCCGCCGAGCGGCATGGTGCGCGGCGCGGTCGAGAACCTGAAGGCCGGCGGCCAGCTGGTGCTGTTCCCCGAAGGAACACGCACGATCGCGCCGCCGATCAACCCGTTTTTGCCCGGCATGACGCTGATCGCCCACATGGCGCAGGTGCCGATCCAGACCATCATCATCGAAACCGAGTCGCCGTATCTCAGCAAGGGCTGGCCGATCTGGAAGCCGCCGCACTTCCCGATGGTGTTCCGCGTGCGGCTGGGCGAGCGTTTTGCGCCCGAGGCCGACCACAAGGGCCTGCTCACGCGGATCGAAACCTACTTCGCCAACGAGTTGCGCCCATGAACGCCGCGTTGAACGTGCCCATGATCGCGTCGACCACGCATCTGCTGCTGATCCCCAGCTACAACACCGGCCCCACGGTGTACGACACCGTGCGCGCGGCGCGTGCGCAGTGGACGCCCGTCTGGGTTGTCACCGACGGCAGCACCGACAGCACGCCCGAAGGCCTGCGCCAGATGGCCGTGGCCGACCCGGGCCTGAAGCTCATCGAGCTGCCCGTCAACGGCGGCAAGGGCGCTGCGCTGCTGCAGGGCTTGCATGCGGCGCGCATCGCGGGCTTCACCCACGTGCTGACAATGGACTCCGACGGCCAGCACCCCGCCGAGCTGATCCCCACGTTCATGGCAGCCTCGATGCAGCGGCCCGACACCATGGTGCTCGGCCGCCCGGTGTTCGACGCCTCAGCGCCGCTGCTGCGCGTGCGCGGAAGGCGTGTCTCGAATTGGTGGACCAACCTCGAGACGCTGGGCGCCGGCATCGACGATTCACTCTACGGTTTTCGCGTCTACCCGGTGAACGACCTGATCGCGGTGATGCGCCGCCAGCCGTGGATGCGCCGCTTCGACTTCGACACCGAAGCCGTGGTGCGCCTGGCCTGGCGCGGCGTGAAGCCGGTCAACGTGGCGGCGCCGGTGAAGTACCTCTCGGCCGAAGAAGGCGGTGTCTCGCACTTCCGCTACGGCCGCGACAACGTGCTGCTGAGCTGGATGCACTTTCGCCTGATGGTCGAGTTCGTGCTGCGCCTGCCGAGCCTGCTGCTGCGCCGCCTGCGCCGCCGCCCGCCCTTCCAGGCCTGAGAAGGTATGAACCGCCCCGCGCCTTTGCCGGCCTGGACCACCGAGCTCGGCTTTCGCATGCGGCGCTATTTCTTCATCAAGACCTTCGGCATCACGGCTGCGACCTGGCTGTTCTTCATCGGCTACTTCTACATCCTGCGCCACCCGGCCTACCCGGTGACCTTGATGCCGCTGACCGCGCTCGACCACCTCATCCCGCTCCAGCCCGCCGCGCTGATCGCTTACCTGTCGCTGTGGTTGTATGTGGGTGTCGCGCCTGCACTGCAGCGCACATTTCCAGAGTTGATCGTCTACGGCCTGTGGATCGGGGCGATGTGCCTCACGGGCCTGGCGCTGTTCTATTTCTGGCCGACGGCCGTGCCACCGCGACCGGTGGATGCCTCGGGCTTCCCGGGCTTTGCGCTGTTGCAGGGGGTCGATCTGGCCGGCAACGCATGCCCTTCGATGCATGTGGCCGCAGCCATCTTCACCGCGATCTGGGTCGACCACCTGTTGCGGCTGACGCGCTCACCCATGGCCTTGCGAGCCGTCAACGGCGCCTGGTTTGTCGCAATTACTTACTCAACGATGGCCGTCAAGCAACACGTGGCTCTGGACGTCGCCGCGGGAGCGCTTCTGGGTGTGATTTTTGCCCTGCCTTCGTTGCATTGGCGCCCCGGCAAGGGGGGGGTCGGCACGGTCAGCCCCAGGGCAGCAGCGGATATCATCGGCTAGCACACAAAACAGGCCGAAGCGACGGCCACTTTGCCAACGGCATCTGCCGATAGTCGATATCAAGAGGGACGTTTCACGATGAGCTCGCTGAAGGAACTGCAGGACCTGATCCACGAGAAATACGGCATCGACATGTCGGAGCTCGACCCAAGTGCGTCCATGCGCGAGAAGGGTCTCGATTCGCTGGCGCTGGTCGAATTCCTCTTTGCAGTCGAAGACCATTTCCACATCAACCTGCCCGACGTCGATTCCAACGTCGACACGCTGGCCGAGCTGGCGGTCGTGGTCGACAGGGTGCGGGCGGCCAAAGCGACGGCATGAGCACGCCGGGCCGTCCCAAGGGCGAACACCGGAGTGCGCAGCACGAAGGTACTCCGATGAGCACTCTGCCCGGCCGCCCGAAAGAGGGCTCACTCCCGCTCGGCGGGACGGCGCGCAGCGCAAGGGTGCTCACATGAACTCGATTGCGGTCACCGGGCTGGGTCTCGTCACCTCGCACGGTGACACCCCGGATGCAGTCTTCGCCGGCATCATGCGCGGCGAATCGGCCGTGCAGCCGGTCTTCCCCGAACTGCCCAAACCGGCCGCCGCAGCCACCGTCGCTTTCGATCAGTCGCGCTGGTTCACCAAGCTGCAGCTCGCCGGTGTCGACCGCGTCAGCCAGCTGGCGGTGGCCGCCGCCGATCTGGCAATGAAAGATGCCGGCATGGCCGCGGGTGATGCCGATCCCGAACGCATCGGCGTCTACGCCGGCTGCGGCATGGGTGGTGCCGCCGCCCTCGAGGCGGCCTACCGCAGCGGCGGTCGCGTGCCGCCGCTGACCATTCCCGCCTTCATGCCCAACGCTCCCGCCGCCCACGTGGCGATGCGCCAGAGGGCACTGGGGCCGGTGCTGACCTATTCGGTGGCCTGCGCCTCGTCGGCCGTTGCGATTGCCGAAGCCGCAAAGGCCGTACAGAGCGGCGAGGTCGACGTCGCCATTGCCGGCGGCACCGAGGCGCTGATCGTGCCCGGCGTGGTGCTCGCCTGGCAGGCGATGCAGACCTTGGCGAGCTTCAACCCCGGCGAAGCGGCGCGCTCGGTGCGCCCGTTCTCGCTCGATCGCACAGGCTTTGCGCTGGGCGAAGGTGCGGCCTTCGTCATCCTCGAATCGGCTGAGCGCGCCCGACGCCGCAACGCGCGTGTCTACGCCTACCTCGCCGGTTGGGGCATCAGCTGCGATGCCACGCACCTCACCAAACCCGACGTGCCCGGCCAGGCCCGCGCCTTGCGCGCCGCGTTGCGCCGTGCCGACCTGAAGCCGCGCGACGTCGGCTACTGCAATGCGCACGGCACGGCCACACGCATCGGCGACGTGATCGAACGCGATGCGCTGGCGGAGGTCTGGGGCAATGACCTCGACCACCTGAGCGTGAGCTCGACCAAGGCCTTGCACGGCCACCTGCTGGGCGCCGCCGGCGCACTCGAAGCGGCCATCACGGTGCTGGCGCTGCAACACCGGCAGCTGCCGCCGAATGCCAATTGCACCGAGATCGACCCGGCGTGCCGCATGAACCTGGTGACGCGCACCGGCGTCGCCGCACCTCAGCTCGAAGTCGCGTTGAGCAATTCGTTCGCCTTCGGCGGGACGAACGCGGTGCTGCTGTTCAAGCGGCCCTAAGCGCAGACCGCGCACGCCCGAGGGCCCAGCTTCCGAAGCCGCCCACAGGCGAGCGAAGCAACGCCTCCCTTCAAGCAACGCCCTCGGATCCGGCTTTGCCGGTCCGAAGGGGCGGCGCCCCTTGGGGGCAGGAGCGCAGCGACTGGGGGGCCATGATCACGCCATTCCGCCGTTGACCGAGATCACCTGACCGGTGATGTAGGCCGCGTCCGTGGACGCGAGAAACGCGACCAGCGCGGCGACTTCATCGGCACTCCCAGCTCGCTTCATTGGCACCAGGCTATCGATCACCTTCGGGTCGAACGTGCCTTCGGCCATGCCCGAATCGATGATGCCCGGCGCCACCGCATTGACGGTGATGCCGCGGCTGGCCAGTTCGAGCGACAGCGCCTTGGTCGCGCTGTTGAGTGCACCTTTGGCTGCCGCGTAGTTGACCTGCCCACGGTTGCCGGTGAGCGCCGCCACCGACGAGATGTTGATGATGCGGCCCCAGCGGGTGCGGATCATCGGCATCGTGAGCGGCTGCGTCACGTTGAAGAAGCCGTTCACCGACACGTCGATCACGCCTTGCCACTGCGCCTCTTGGAGCGCCGGGAAGGCGGCGTCGGCGTGCGTGCCGGCGTTGTTGACGATCACCTGAATGGGGCCTGCTTCGAGCAGGCGGGCACAGGCCGCATGTGCAGCGTTGCGGTCGGCCACGTCGAAGGCCACTGCCTCGGCACTGCCACTGGCCGCCTTGATCTCACTGGCCAGGGCCTCGGCCACCGCGAGCCGGCTGTTGGCGTGAACGATCACGTGCAGGCCATCGCGCGCAAGCCGCAGCGCAATCGCCCGGCCCAGGCCGCCACTGGCCCCAGTGACCAGGGCGCGTTTTGGTGTCGACGGGTTTGTTGTCATGAAGAGAGCGGTGTGTTGAGCACGACCGCCGCGCGCCCTTCGGCGACCGGGCTGCCGGCATGGCTCACCGTGAAGGCGTAGAGGATCTGGCGTGCATCGCCCGCCTGGCGCGTGGCGGCGATGCGCAGCTCGTCGGGGCCATCGACCGCAGGCAAGTCGTCCAGCCGCAGCACGTGCAGTTGCACGCCCCGCGCACTAGCAAGGAAGCCGGGGCTTGCGGCCGTGCCCGCCTCCTGGCCGATCAGCGCACCGTGCAAAGCCATGGCCTGGGCGGCGTATTCGATCGCGCACGGCGACAACAGGCCGCTGCGCGTGCGCAAGGGGTGGCCCGCATCGCGGTGGTTCTCGGCGACGCAGACGATGCGCTGCGCGTCCCACTCGACCAGGCGAGTCAGCAGGCACATGCTGCCACTGTGCGGGATCAGCGCGGCAATGCCTTCATACCCCATCGTCTGCGCCGTGCTCATGCAGCCTCGGGCTGCAACACCGGCGCCACGTTCACCTGCAAGTTCAAGCCAGACAGGTAGTCGATCGCGATGGCTTGCGACGCGCCTTGTGCCAACGCCACCAGCAAGGGCAGCGCGGCGGCAGCAGGGATGGCGCGGCGCAGTGCGTCAAGAGATGCATCCGGCAGCGAGTCGGCGTGGAGTGACCCGCCCAGGCTGATCGTGAGTGACGCGAGCGACCGTTCGGTAGGCGCCGCCGTGAACAGGAATGCTGCGCCGAAATGGTCGGGCAGCGGCCGCGCGGCGTTCAGCGGTTCCGGGTAGGGCGAATCGCTGGCCACCAGCAGCATCGGCTGGCCACTCGATCGCACGCCGATGGCCGCCTCGATCAAGCCGGCACCGAAGCTGCCGTCGAAGGCACACAGGCTGGTCGACGACGCACGGCTCGCCACCGCGATGTGCCAGGCGCCCGACGAGGCGTTGTGAACGGAGTTGGTGAACTTGGTCGGCGACACCACCGGCGCCGGCGCGTCAAGCGCGTCGCACAGCGCATGGCAGTTGGCGCACTCGCCACTCGACGAGGCGAACACCGTCGCCAGCGTGCCGGGGTCGACCTGCGCCTGGGCCACGGCTTCGTCGGCGATCGCCATCGCCAACTTCACCGCGGCACCTGCGCGCCGCCGTTCGGCGGGAGGCAGGCGCGCCGGCAGCGGCAGCGCGGTCGGCGCGCTGACGTGCGGCTGCATGCCGCGCAGTACGCCCAGGGACGCGGGCCACGAACCCAAACCTGGTCCTAGCAGACCGATGCCTTGCACCCAGACGCGCAACTCGCTCATGGCTGCCCTACCTGGCGCTCGGCCCGTGTCATGCCACACCTCCGAACACGAGGCTGGCGTTCGAGCCGCCGAAGCCGAATGAATTCGACAGCACGCGGCGCACGCTGGCGTGCTGGTTGTGTTGCAGGTAGTTCAGCTTCAATGCAGGGTCACGCCCTTCCACGTTCAAACCGGCCGGCATCAGGCCATGCTGGATGGCGAGCAAGGCGATCACGGCCTCGACGCCGCCGGCTGCGCCCAGCGTGTGGCCGGTCGCGCCCTTGGTCGAACTGCCGGGCGTGGCGGTGCCAAATACGCTGCTGACGGCGTTGTCTTCGGCCGCGTCGTTGCTGGGCGTGGCCGTGCCGTGCAGGTTGATGTAGTCGATGTCGGCGGGCTGCAAATTCGCGTCGGCGAGCGCAGCGCGCATCGCCGCGATGGCGCCCAGGCCTTCGGGGTGTGGCGAACTCATGTGATAGCCGTCATTGCTTTCGCCGACGCCGAGCAGCCAGCCCTGCGGCGTGCCGGACTCTCGCTCGACCAGCGTAAATGCCGCGGCCTCGCCGATCGACAAGCCCTTGCGCGACGCACCCCAGGGCCGGCAGATTTCATCGGACAACAGCTCCAGCGAATTGAAGCCGTACAGCGTGGTCAGGCACAGGCTGTCGACACCGCCGACCACGGCGGCATCGATCAGGCCTGCGTCGATCATGCGGGCGGCCGTGCCGAACACCTTGGCGCTCGACGAGCAGGCGGTCGAGACGACCCAGCTCGGCCCGTGCAGCTGCAACGCCTCCGCGACGAAGGCGGCCACCGAATAGGTGTTCTGCGTGGGCCCGTACAGAAAGTCGGCCGGCAACGCGCCTTGGGCGTTGCGCCGGCGATAGGCCAGCTCGGTCTGCAGCAGGCCCGAGGTGCTGGTGCCCAGGAACACCGCCACGCGGCCCGCGCCCCAGCGCGCACGCGCCATGGCCACGGCATCGAGAAAACCATCTTGCTGCAGACCCAGCCACGCGAGGCGGTTGTTGCGGCAGTCGAACTCGGCGAGCGAACTCGGCAACGCGGTGGCGTCGACACCGGCGACCTCGCCGACCCAGGTGGGCAAGGGAAGGTCCATGAAGGTGACCGGCGCGAGGCCGCTGCGCTGCGCCTGCAACGCTTCGAGCGTCGCCGCGCGGCCCGCGCCCAAGGCGGTCGTCAGCGTGCAGGCTGATATGGCGAGGGGCGTCATGTTGTTGTTTCGACCTGGGCCACGAGCAACACGTTGGCAAACGGCGTGCCCTGCCCCATGGGCTGGCTGCGCACCGCGAAGCCCAGCCCTTCGAGCTGGGCCGTCCATTCGGCCAGGCTGCGGCCGGATTGCCGGGCGCGGCAGCCGCGCAGGCGGGCGACGATCGCGTCGACCCAGGTGCTGAACAGAAAACGGCGACGGGCCGACGCATCTCCCACCCGCAGCAGCAGGCAGCCGTTCGCCGGCAACGCGCGGCGCACACGCGCGAGCACCTCGTTCTGCTCGGGCACGCTGATGTAGTGCAGCACGTCGAGAAGCACGACGGTGTCTGACTCGGGGAACGGCGTGTGGCGCATGTCGCCGCAGACGAACTCGGCCGCGTTGCCGAGCGAGGCCTTGGCGCGAGCCACGTCGCGCGGCCGCAGCTCGATGCCGGTCACTCGCGTTGCGGTTGGCGCCGCGGCCCAGCCGCTGGGCCAGCGGCCTTGCTGTGCCAATGCCGTGCAGGCCAGCAGCAAGTTAGCAAGCAACCCCTGGCCGCACCCGATGTCGAGCACGCGGGCGTGCGGGGCGATCAGGCCCTGGCTCATCAGGTGGCGAAACACCGGGTCCAGGCCCAGCTTGCCGCGTGCGAAGCCCCAGGCAAAGCGGTCAACCTTGCGGTAAGGGTCGCTTGCGGCATTGACGAGTGCGGACCAGTGCTCGCTGGCGTGCGCGGTGAGCATCATGCCGCCGGCTCCGTGCGCGTGGGCTGCATGGCCTGCGGCAGCGTGACGGTGCGCAAGCCCGCTTGCTCGATGCGCTTCAGCAACTGGGGCAGCACCTCGAGCACGACTGGCTTGCCGCTCGGTGCATGCTCGGAATTGGCGTCGTGCAGCAGAAGGATGTCTCCGGCCCGCAGGCCCCGCGTCAGGCGAGCCAGCACCTGATCCGGGCTGGCCGTCACGGTGTCGAAGCCGCGGCGCGTCCAGCTCACGAGCTGCAAGCCGATCTCGTGCAGCACCGGCGCAAGAAACAGGTTGCGAAAGCCGGCCGGTGCACGAAAGAAGACCGGGCGCTGGCCGGTGATCTGGCTCAGCGCGTCTTGCGCCTGCTGGATCTCGCGCGCAAAGGCGCGCGGGCCGGAGAACGAGAACGCGTGCGAATGCCGGTGCGTGTGGTTCTGCACGCTGTGGCCGCGCCGGACGATTTCGCGGCAGAGCTGCGGATGGGCCTGCGCGTTCTGCGCAATGCAGAAGAAGGTGGCGCGTGCGCGGTGAGCGTCCAGCAGGTCGAGCACCGCCGGCGTGACGATGGGGTCGGGGCCGTCGTCGATGGTGATCGAGACTTCGCCGCGCGCGGCCGAGGCATCGGGCAACCGGCGAATGTTGGGCCCCAGCCAGGTCGAGCGGGGCAACAGGCCGGCCGCAGAGAGCGCGGCGTGGTCGAGCACCACGGCGCCCACGGCCCAGGGCCAGAGTGAGGGCTCGGCCCACGCGACCAGACCCGCACCGACATGGCAGGCCACGCTGGCTTTCACCAGCATCGGCGCGTGCCAGCGCGGCGGGCTGGAGTCGAGCGTCGTGGGGGTGGTGGACTGCATGCGCTGGAGTGGCTGAAACGAGGCTGATTTTTGCATAGGGGCCCCCAGGGTGCCCCCCGGGAATCACCGCCTTGGCGAGGGGATGAATGCGGCTGACAGGAGCAGGCTGAGCAAAATCCCCGGGGCCACCACCTGGCCCACCGCAAACAGCGCCGGGATGCTCGAAAAAGCGAGCAGGCAGAACGAGATCACGGCGGTGAGGTTGGCCAGCGCCAGCGACGCCATGGTGTCGTTGTCGACCGCGGTCGAGGTGTCGGCCGGTAGCGCTTCCTGCTGGCTGCGGATCTGGTCGAAGAACAGCGCGTAGTTGGAGCCAATGGCCACCGTGAGCAGCAGCCCCACCAGGTGCAGGATGCCGAGCGCGACGCCGCTCGCACTCATCACCGCCAGCACGATCAGCACCGCACCGGCGATCGGCTGGGCGATGCGCAGCAGGCGCTTCCACGAGCGCAGGTGCAGCGCCAGCAGCACGCACACCGCCAGCGCGCCCAGCAATGCCTGGATCGTCGCCTCGTGCAGGTAGCGCTGGTAGAGCGAGCCGAGCTCATCGCCGATGTTGACGACCTGCATGCCGGGCAGGTCGGCCAAGGCGGCTCGCAGCTTCGCCACGTCGGCGCCTGCACCACCCGCCTGAACGCTGAGCAGCGCCCGCCACGGGTGTGACCCACTGCCCTGCAGAAGCTGGGCCGACAGCACCGGCGCCAGCGGCGTGCCTTGCAGCGACGCCAGCGTGAGCAGCGGCTGCTGGCGCGCCGCCTCCACGTCGGCAACGAAGCCACCCAGGCGCCGCGCCGGCAAGGGGCCGTCTACCGTGGCCTGCATCAGGTTCATCATCAGCGCGGCCGAATCGGGCAGTGCATCGCGGCGCTTCTTCTGCAGCGCCGGGCTGGGCAGGATGCGCGCGGGCGATTCGTAGCCGGTGATCACGCCGGCTTCGACCAAGCGATCGAGATGTGTCGCCGCCGCTTCTGCCTGGGCCAGCACGCCGGCTTCGTCGGCTGCCGAGACGGCGACGATGGTGCCGGTTTCGGTGGCACCCACATCGGCGCGTAAGTCAGCATCGAGTTTCATCTTCTCGGCGCCGACCGGGCTCAGCGACGACAGGCTGCCGTGCCATGCCGAAGGCAGCCAGGCGAGCGCCGCGGCCGCGATCACGACCACCACAGCCAGCGGCCAGCGCGCCCGCGGCAGGTAGGCCGTGCACCAGCCGACGAATCGGCCCAGTTGCTGGCGAAGCCCCGTGCCGGGCGCGCCATCGGGTGCGAGCACCGGAAACACATAGCGCGTGGTCAAGGCTGCAGCCGCCAAACCGCCCACCGAGAACAGGCCCAACTGCGCCAGCCCGGGAAAGCCAGAGAACAGCAAGGCCGCGAAGCCGCACACCGAGGTCAGCAGCCCGAGCCGCACGGTGGGCCAGTTGTCGGTGATCCACTGCCGCGCACCAGTGCCCTGGGGCGCGCCCGGCCGCGAGCGGGCCTGGATCAGGTAGTAGATGGCGTAGTCGACCGCCTCGCCGATCAGCGTGGTGCCGAAGCCCAGCGTGATGCCGTGCACGTTGCCGAACGCGAGGCTCACCACCGCAATGCCCGCGAGCACGCCGCAGGCCACCGGCAGCAGCGCGCTCGCCAGTGTGCGCAGGGAGCCACCGAAGGCCAGCAGCAGGATGCCGATGATCGCCACACCGCCAGCAATGGCCAGCCGCTCGACCTCGTGCTTGATCTGCGCCCGTGAAGCCACCGCGAAGGTACCCGAGCCCGACACCACGAGCTGCAGCCCCTGCGCAACCAGCGGCGCGAAGCTGTCGCGCACGGTCTGCAAGGCGCGCTCCTGCGCATCGAGGTCGGCGCCTGCGGCCTGGGTGGTGGCGATCAACACGGCGCGGCTGGCATTGCGCGAGACCCACACACCGCCTTCGCTGCGCGGTGCCTGCGTCGGCAGCATGCTTTCGGCCATGCGCACCGTCTCGCCGGTCGGGTCGCGCAGGATCACCGACTTGATGGCGCCGCCCGCGGGCGTGCCCAGCAGCGAGGTCGACTCGTCGATCGCCGCGCGCAGGCCATCGACCGTGAAGCGCTGTGCGTCGACCGCCGGGCTGAGCAGGTAGCGGTGCTCGAACAAGAACTTGCCGGTGGCTTCGAACTGCGAGTTGTCGCCGTTGTGCACCGCCTCGAATGCGCCGCTCTTGCGCAGCCCCTGTGCGAGCTGCAGCGAGGCCTTGCTGCGCGCCTCTTGGGTGCCGCCTTCGATGCCGATTAGCACCAGCCGCGCGGCCACGCCGGTGCGGAGCTGGTCGAGCAGCACCGCCTGCTCGGCACTCGGTGTCGAGGGCAGGAAGGCCGACAGGTCGGCCACGTAGGTCGTGCGCAGCGTGATGCCGAGCGCAGCCACCACGCAGAGCAGCCACACGGCGAGCGCACTGCGCTTCGCGAATGCGCCAGCGCGCACCGGGGTGTGGGGCACCATTCGCTCAGCTCGCCGAGGCGGCGGGCTTGGGTGCGGCGGCTACGGGCTCGATGGTCATCACCGAGTTGTCACCGTCGGACATGGTGACCGTGACTTCGCGCACCTGCGACTGTTGGCCACCGAGCCGCACAGATCGCACCAGCTCGCGCAGGCGCGGCTCGATGGGCACCAGCTCAAGCACCCAGCGCTGCGGGTTGCCCGAGACCGCGGCGTTGAAATGGCGCTCGAGCAGTTCGCGGTTGCCGGTGAGCGTGCCGCGAATGGCTTCCATGATCACGGCGGCCTCGGGCACCGAATCCAGCGGCACGGTGCGGCTGCGGCTGCCGGCGCTCATGGTCACGCTGTTGCCCACGACGGCCACCTTTTCCTGGCGCGGCTTGAGCGTCTCGCGGACAAAGGTGTCGGGCGCCGCGAACGACAGGCGGCCCGACGACTCCAGCGTGCGCTCCAGCATGTCGACGGTGCGTTTTTCCTTGAACGTGGCTTCGCCGGTTTTCACCTGCGACAACAGCTGGGTGAGCTGCGGCAGGTCGAATGCGGTCTGTGCCTGCAAGGGCAACGACAGCACGCAGGACAACGCGAACGCCAGCAGCGCGCGCCGTTCAGGCAGGTGAGTCGTTTTTTGCGGGAGGTGCATTGGCATCGTCAGCCCAGAAATCGAAGAAGTTGAACCAGTTGTACGGCGACTCCAGGCACAGCGACTCGAGCTGCGCCACGTAGCGCAGCGTCGCCTCGCGCACCTGTCGATCCGTCTCGGCGCGGTTGTCGGCGCCCTGCCCGCGGAAATCAGCCAGCTCGGCAAAGCGCAGTTCGTACCGGTTGCCGCCATGGTAAAGGCCGGCCATGAACACGACACGGCAACGCAGCATGGCGGCCAGGCGGAAAGGGCCATCGGAAAACGGTGCCGGGTGGCCGAGAAAATCGAGCCGCAGCGCGCGCGCGCGACCTGATGGGGCCGGCAGCGTGCGGTCGGCAAGCAGGCCGGCAACGCCGCCTTCGCCGAGCCAATGGCGCAGCGACAGCATGGCCCCCGGCTGCCCGAGTGCGATGGTATTCAGCACGG
>Ga0307515_10000348_pt1 | contig 114445 bp, 108 predicted proteins | sample 17_EM_MG_FD_194513 | JGI IMG/M metagenome (GOLD analysis project Ga0307515, IMG submission 194513) | Populus trichocarpa ectomycorrhiza microbial communities from riparian zone in the Pacific Northwest, United States - 17_EM | ecosystem: Host-associated > Plants > Roots > Unclassified...
ATCCTGAGGACGAGACATCCTACACTACACAATACCAAGAGGCCTTTCTGAAGTATGTGGAGAATGAATACTGCGCTAAACATCGACGTGTGCCGGTCATTGAACTCGGAACAGTACCGACCAGAAATCTCGTCCCCTCTGGCACGGCTTCAGGGTCCTATCAATCATCCTTTGATCCATATGATTTGTCCAGCGATGATGAGGAATACTTAACGCCTAACAATGTGGCTGAGACGACAACCGGACGAAGTGATAGCGCAGCCCGCTTATTGACTGCCGCCAGGCTCCATTTGATTTCGCCTCCTGAATCACCAAACAACTGGGGGCGAATCAATCCAAATCTCAATGATTACCACTCCGACCCAATGGAGATTAGCAGTAGATTTTGGATACCAGACATAACCGACTGGTGGCGTCATCAGGAGGACACGCACTCAAAGTACGCCGATCTCTCTAATGTGGCGCTCGACATATTCTCAATCATACCACATGGTGTCCGAGTGGGGGCCAGTTTTTCCCTTGGCCGAGATGTCATCGGCTGGAGGCAGTCAAAAACCACAGGCGAAACCCTTCGCGAAAAAGTCGTTGTAAGGCTGTTCGCTCGAGCCAATAACAGGGTTTTGGCAGGCACTGACCCCGAATTGGATACCATGAACACAGAAAACGACTCGGCGATGAAGAAAGAGGCGGAGGAAAGGAAATTGCACCTAATGGCCAAGGTTCACGACTTTTTGGAGATGTGGCAGGGCAGCCAAAACCTACGTGCTACACAGAAGGAATCCTGCGCTCAACACAAGCAGATGACCGCTGTAGGATATATTTCGGACACGGAAGAGATCGTCAAATCATCCTGGTCACTCTTCCAACATGATGGTGCGGCTGCATTTAAATTGTCCGAAAGATCACCTTTGCCACCAGCTTTCTCTGCAAAGGACCTCCCTGGAGGACGAACTCAAATCTTGAATGTCCGCCGTATTCGAAGAATCAATTGTCATCCAGCCGAAAGTGATGAGGATAGCGCACCTAAAAGTATTTCGGACACTAAAGATTGGCTCAACTGGAATGGCGACTTGGATAATCCAAATGACAGCGAAGAGGATTGCGCAGCGGACGATGACTCTGATAAAGAGCACAACAATTGAATCAACGATCCGGAATGCCCAGAGCAGCAGGATGTGAGCGCGGTGCCAAATGTGCCCGGATTGGTTCGGCCGACACGGAAGTCAAAGAGACAGGCTGAACAGGTGTTGGTGACAGTCAATGCAGTTGAAACGCGGAGAAACAAAGGACGGAAGAAAAAGTAGGACAGAATGCGTCAATGGTTCACCAGCTTTATGTAGCTTGACCGAGAGTTTCAGTTAGAGATATATTATAGGCAAATGGTAAGTAGCTTGTGAATATCTGTTCATAGATAGATGTATAGCAGGCGCAATGAATCTTTTGGCATGATACATCATTTTTAGTGGTGTGAGAGTGAACAGTGCAAGATAATGACGCCGCTCGGCTTTGCCACAGGGTTGAGTCACAATCAAGCAGAAAGCCAACCGGTACAGTCAAATCAGGATGAAATCAATTATGGACGGCAGCAGATGATGAATGGACAATACATTAAAATGAGCGTCAACGGAGCGTCAACGATTTGTGGTCTTGTAAGTACGGTAATTGACCAGTGACTTGGTCGATGTTATGTATAACGGACATATTGGCAGCTTCTATTGGCAAAAGTGATAGCAACACGGTCGCCACCCCATTCTTAGCATGAGCGTCAACGGAGTGTCAACGATTTTTAGCTTTGCATCTTGAGTAAGTTATGTTCCGACTGGTTGCAGCCATCCATTTATGCGATATTGGCAGCCTTTACTGGCAAAAGCAACAGCCGAATGCTCCCTGCAGCATCCTGAAAATGAGCGTCAACGGAGTGTCAACAGTCTTAGGACTTGCATATTGCATAATCGAGGCATCGCGCGGATTTTCGCGTGCATAACTGTATTATTGACTGCCTTTCTAGGCAAAAATACCATATATCGAAGGTGAAACACAGATACCAAATTAATCGATATTGCAAACTGCTCAACAAGCAAAAGCTCATTAATGGTTGCTGAAAACTTCATTTTGATAAGATACTATTAACACACTGCAAATACAAGAGCCTTATATGAATCTATAGATGGACCCGCTGTGCAACCCGCTGACAACCTGCCCAATTCAGAGGGGTTGGGAGTTTACCATGGAACCGTACCCGAGTGGGCAGTTCGGGTTTATTGACGACCCGGACTGCTAATTTGGCAACGGTTCGGTTTGGACCCGGACCCGGACCCGAAGTGACGGTCCGGAACAGTTGCTAACACTACCCACAATCCCGTTCTTAAGCGCGGAGTGAATAGTGAAAGTCATTGACTCAGAGTCATATTCTATCCAATGGTTGGCCCCACAAACTCTCATCGTTAGCCAGAGAATACGCTCCACCCAATTATGCGTCATTGACGACAGTTTTTTCCCCCACATCTCAACGTTAATCTGGTTGTCTTCCAACCACCTCACAGGGACACAACCCATTGCCAAATGGAACCCTTGAAGGTTCCAAGCTTCACGCAACGGGCGGCCAACACCGTTACCATGGGCCGGGAATGCCTCCCTTACGATGTTGTTGTTGCCTCCGCCGCCGTCCCCGTAGCTGACTCATAGCCCATTAAGCATTTCTGTTAGCGATTTCCAACGGAACTCATTTTCAATGAGGCCCACAGCAGGCAAAAAATTCATACTATGAGACAAGAAGACCATCCAGGCATGGCAATGAGGCATCACAATGTTGTCGCCAACCTTTCCTGCATGACAGAGAGAATTGAAAATGCCAAACGCATGGATGCCTTCTCTGAAATTCCCTGGATGGACTGTATCGCTGCATTGTCTGGTGGTGGATTTTCATCTTTGTCCTCGTGTCAACCTGCTTTGATCCATTCAGTGGTAGGGGTACAATGACGCTCTTACCGGTAGTTTTTTCAATTTCTTCGTCCTCAGCAGAGTGACTTTTGCATCCTTCTTTCCATGCTTTATGCAAGAGACTGTCACATGACCCATACCAATAAAGTGCTGTAATATTACCCACAGCCACATAGATGCCCTGAACCTACACCGAACTGCTTAGAATAAATACCTAAGCACACAGGGCTGGTGGTTGTACCTTCCACTTCAAACAGGGTCGGTTGATATGTTTGTCAAGGAGATCCAAGAAACGATCAAAGGCAATGACAAATTTCTTGAACTGTATTGGTCAAAAGTTTGTACTGTGCAGCTGAATAAACGATGTATCCACAGATTGACTCCTTTCAGCCAACACTTCAGGGTTACAGATAGGGTCGAACATGTTCAATATTGAATCCCTGGCGGAGGTAGTGTTTGCAACGGTTCTGGATGTCAGGGGTTTTCCATTAACGGAGTATATGTAACCTCGGTTAACGAATGATGGATACTTGTCAGTAACTTCCGAGTTATCTGACATGCAAAAGGCTACCCTAGGTGTTCAAAGAACTTTCAGTCACGATATCCTTTAGCGGGGATAGAGCGGTACTCCTCTCAATTGGATAGGAGAGTTTCGACTTCCAGCGCATTCACCTTGGATGATGCAACACCACTGCCAGATCGAAAGGGGTTAAACCCTGCCGAGCGTGTAGTTTCCAGCTGATTCATTCTTGGATACTAGCCGGATTATGATTGATTGGACTGGAGATTACTCTGACTCACAAACACGGCAATCGTTAGTCACTAAGCTATTAAGGGGGATCTTAAGCCTAATCTCCTAATCCGGGGTTAGGAACTGGGCACACCCTTGTCGAAGAGAATGGTCTCGGCCTGAGCTATGGCGTGATTGAGGGATTTTGACATTGGCTCATGATATGAGGCCTAGAGCATCCCCGCACATTGGTTTGTGATGGTATGGCTACTGCGGGGGAACGGCTTGCCTAGGCATGCATGCGTATACATGTCATTGATCTACGTGTGCATAGTAGTGGTTGGCCGCCATGTTAACCTATGAGGCAATCCTGCGATAGTATGATCTGCTGAAAGACAATGCTGCTAATGTGGGGCAGTTGTGTCTGAATACCAAACCATACGAGAGCATGATGTTGAAGTTCAGGTCATGATCTGCTATATGATATTGTGCGGTTGTGGCCTGGTTCTCATCAGGAGCGTATCACTCTAATACCTCAGCTGCATGAACACGATAACCAGTGGGACCTTGTGGCAATCCGTGTTAGGCGCAGTCATTTAGAATGTAAGATGCAGCACATGTTGCTGTCACAATTGTGGAAGGCGAAATATGGGTACGCATGAGTAACACCCGAGAAGCTTCTATATAAGAGATCGCATTATTCCCACAATGAGAAGAACACACTCTACCAGCGAAACCAACAGCGATACCTACCAGCGAAAGAAAACCGTTATTTATTATTGTGTTTTTATGATACCAATATCTACCTATTACTATATTATAAAATCTATTAGCTTTGTGAAGCGGCAGCCCCGCACCGTTATGAAGTAATTTCCTGGAAGACGAAGGATCATTACATTCAAGAACAACATTGACGTATTCGTATACCCATTGGAAAAGAATATTGAGCATGCTAGGAGTAATCAATATATCATCGTGGCACAGTGTGTGTGGTGGCTCGCATCCATTATTGGACCCGAATCAGGATCAGTTACACATATCGATAACCTGCGATTACGATCAGACGCATATCAGGGACGTAGTGTGGCGTGTTCCAATCCGGGCATTGTTCATCCGGATTGATTGTTTCAAATCAAAGTATCTATACCTGATTATGGAAAGCTGTTTGGTCAGGATTTGAGTGCTTCAGGATCCCAGAAGTCAGGTACAGTGAAGGATAGACGTCACGATTAAGTGTTGAAGAAATGAGAGAAGTTTCTGCAAGAATCAGCATTTCAAAGAAAGAGGATTGCCAAAAGGAATTTAAAGGCTAGTAAGAAATTATCAAAGACTAAGCCTAGGAAGAACCATAAGACTCAGACAGAAGGAATTGATAATTCTGAGTTGCGTCGAAGAAAGGCGGCAGGAGAGCGTCAGCATTGTGCCTGGCCTCGAGATTGGTAAGGAAGTCATACAACAACTGAGTGATTTAGGTGGAAACAAGTGGATCAAGGAACGGCACCCTTTCTAAAGAAAATCAATTGAGGGAGATTACGCCTCAGACGTAATATTGCCGATAGTATCTGAACGCGGAATGTGTCAAAGAAATCGGAATAACAAATTATATGATTAGGAATCCATGGTTGTGTACCTGGTATCTGCTTATAAGTATCTTTAGATATAAATACATATAGTTACGTATGTGGAAGTACCCACGTAACACCGGACTGTCACTTCAGGTCCGTGTCTGGGACCAAACAGAACTGTTGCCAAATTGGCGGTCCGGGTTGTTAGTCTACCCAAACCATCAACTCCGGTACCATTCGATGGCAAACTCCCAACCTGTCTGAATCGGTCGGGATTTCAACGGGTTGCGCGGTGGGTCCATCCATAGATTCATATAACGGTCTTGTTTTTGGAGTTTGTTAATTGTACATTATCAAAATCGTGTTTTCAACAACCAACAAGATGTTTTTGCATGCTGTGCACCTTGCAATATCGATTAATTTACAATTGGTGTTTTACCTTTGATATATTGTATTGTTGCCTATCAGGGCAGTCAGTAATTTGGTTATGAACGTGGAGATCCGCGTGATGCCTTGATTACCAAAAACGGAACAACTAAAACAGTTGATGCTCTGTTGACGCTCATTTCCAGGATGAGGTATGGAGCATGTCACTGTTGTTTTGCCAGTGAAGGATGCCAATATCTTGTACATGGATGTCTGCAACCAATTGGAACATAAATTACCCAGGATGTGAAGCTAAAAATTGTTGATGCTCCGTTGACGCTCATTCACAGGATGCGGCATGGAGCATGTAGCTGTAGTTTTTCCTAATAAAGGCTGTCAATCTCTGACAAATGGATGTCTACAACCAATCGGAACATAAATTACCCAAGATGCGAAGCTACAAATTGTTGACGCTCCATTGACGCTCATTCCCGGGATCTGGCAGGGAGCATGTCGCTGTACTTTTTGGCAGTAAAGACTGTCAATATCTGACAAATGGATGTCTGCAACCAATAAGAACATAAATTACCCAAGATGCGAAGTAAAAAAATGTTGAAGCTCCATTGACACTCATTCTGAGGATGCAGCAGGGAGCAAGTCGCTTTCTCTTTTGCCTATAAAGGCTGCCAATATATTGGTTATGCATCACAGCGACCAAAATGTTGTTTAATTACCGCACTTACAAAACCACAGATCGTTGATGCTCCATTGACGCTCATTTTGATGTATTGTCCATTCAATATCAGCTGCAAGCAATAATAGGTTTCATCATGATTTGAACATATTGGTAGTCTTTCTGACAGATTGAGACTTGACTCTGTGGCAAAGCAGAGAGCAGTAACATTCGTGCACTGTTCGCTCTCACACAACTATCATTCATTTATCTTGCCAAAGCTTCATTGCGCCTGCTATGCAGCCATTTCTCAACCAATATTGGCAAGCTACTGCTCACAATTCACCCATAATATATCACTAACTGAAACTCTCAGTCAAGATACGTAAAGAAGCTGGTGAAACATTGACGCATTCTGTCGCACAGTTGATTCACTCCATTATTCCTCCTCGTTCCGATTGCATCGACGGTCATCAATAACTCTTTGCCCATTATCTTCGACTGCTATGTAGGCCGAATCAATTTTAAATCAGTTGACCGGGCGCTCACATCCCCCTGCTCTGGGCATTTCAGATCCTTCTCAGCGGTTGTCTTGGATTATATCAGAGACAAAGTCCGCCGTGCAATTGTCTTCGCTGTCATTTGGATTATCTAAGTCCCCATTCCCGTTAAGCCAATCTTCAGTGTCCGAAATGCTTTCAGGTAAGCTATCCTCCTCACTTTCGAATGCATGATGGTTGATTCCTCGGATTCAGCAGACATTAAATATTTCCGTTCACCCTGCAGGGAGGTCCTTTGCGGACAAAGGTGGTGCCAATGGAGATTATTCTGACAATCTAAATGCAGCTGCACAATCATCGTGGAAGAGTGACCAGGATGCTTTGACGATCTCTTGCGTGTCTGAGTTGTATCCCAAGCTTGTCATCTGTTTGTTTTGAGCGCACGAATCCTCCCGGGTAGCACGTGGGTTTTTGCTGCGCTGCCACATCTCCAAAATATCATGAACCTTGACCATTCTGTCCGATTTCCTTTCCTCCGCGTCTGTCTTCATTTCTGAGTCGTTTTCTGTCTTTGTTGCATCCAATTCTGCCTCAGTGCCTGCCAGAAACCTGTCATTGGCTCGAGCAAACTGCCTTACAACAACTGTTTCGCGCAGAGTCTCACCTGTGGTTTTTGACTGCCTCGAGCCAATATTATCTCAGCATAGGGAAAAACTGGCCTCCACACCGAAACATTGTGGTATGATAAAGAATATGTCGTGCGCCACATTGGAGAGATCGGCGTACTTAGAGTGCGTTTCCTCCTGTTGACACCACCACTCGGTTATGTCTGGTACCCAAAATGTACTGCTAATCTCCATTGGGTCGCAGTGGTAATCATTGAGGTTTGGATTAATTTAGCCCCAGTTCTTTGGTGCTTGAGGCGGCGAAATCAAATGGAGCCTAGCGGCGGTCAACAGGCGTGCTGCACCATCGCTTCATGCTGGTGTTTTCTCAGCCACATTGTTTGACGGTGAGTACTGTTCATCATAGCTAGACAAATCGTATGTATCAAAGGATGATCAACAGTATCCTAAAGCCATTGCGGGGGGGATGAGATTGCTCCTTGGTAAGCTTCCGTCTTCATCGACCGGCACACATCGATGTTTGGCACACTATTTATTCTCCACATACTTCGGAACAGCCACTTGGTATTGTGTAGTACACGATGTCTTGTCCGGGACATTGATATGCATTTCCTTGTCCCAGTATCTAAATGATTGCAACTTCCGAAAAGGATCGAGGACATGTGAAGATATGAGAAGTATGCCTGTCCATGGAGTCACTTCAGCATGATATTTGGACAGCTTCTGTCGAGCGAACTTCACGGCAAAGATCAAGTCTTCATTCCAGGAGTCTTTTGCTTGGCCTCAGTGGGCGTCAAGCCATACATGTGATCGAACATGGCATTGTACACTGTGATGACGTGATGCGATGTGACTGTATGCCTCTTCGACATCCACAGGGTCCAATATCGGAATGGCCTCAACACTTCCCTGACATACTTCACAATGGTCCATTCATCCTGGGTTGTGCAGGGTGGCCAGTAATAGCTGTATTTTGGGTTTTTAAGCCACACGCGGGTGAATTCACGCAATCAGAATGCGCGCTCGAGCAACTCCATGGTGTAGTTCCAATGTGTCTTCATATCCATAATAGGAAGTACCACAATGCGGACTTTGGCTTTCGAACAGTCAATCAACTCATTTCAACGACCAAGTGTTAGCGTAATCAATACAGCAAGCATTCCCTGCTATATGAAGGTCAATTTCAGCACTTTCAAGATATCTTGAAATATGTATTTTCTCAAGTTTCTTTGCTAAACCTGGTTCTATGGCCGACACCATATTGATTCTAGCGTTGCCCTCTGTTCGAAGCCTTTGACTCTTCCGAATGTCTACACTGCACACTCTCCCCACATTGCTGATCGCGCTCGTGTTCTTCACAAGACTTGGTGTCGCCTTTGACACTGAGGCTGCTCATGAATGCACCTGAAGCAAGCTCTATGACGTGCGCCATGCACGGTATGTGGTTCCTCAATGAATGCCACTCCATTTCAGAGGTCACAAGTGTTGTTTGCAGCACGCGTGTCATCGAGTAATTTGAGAAGGGATCATCAGTTGTACTTCCAAGCAATCGGCCATAGGCAAGCTGAAAACGATCAAGCACGTCCTTCCAATCTACGGCTAGCCCTGCTCCAGTATGTTGGCCCTTGACTTACCATCCTTGATTAGGTTTAAAATCATGAAAAGAACAGGCGATCATCCTCATTGAAAGGGAGATGAACTTCACGCAATGCCAAATTTCGATCTATGTAGTAAGCAATGACTGACGTTGAGGCTAGTCTGTTCTTTGATCTGCATGCGTCCAAAGCTAAACTAACTTAATTTCATGACGGCAATTGCTTCTTAATTGCATCCACAGTCAGTGCATATTCCCTCTGGCATATGTTGCTAAGGGCTGTAGCTGATGGGAGCACTAGGTCATTACGTAACGCCTGATATGATGGTCGTAGCTCCAGATTTGATATCGCGTTGGTTGGAATATGAGCTGAAACAAATCCTAACATGAGATTGCGAATCCATGTGTCCTGGTGAAATTCAGCTGTTTCAAAGTCCTCAGCAGCCAGTTTAGAATGGTTTGTCTCTCATTTCTGTCAATATGGATCAACCTGGATGTCAAATCTGATCTTCCTCAGTGAACTGACTATTGGGATTCCTCGACTTCCTGGCCTCTTCCGGATGTCCACAGCTGTTTCATCGACCATCGAACTAGTCAATTCAGTAACCTATGACTCTGTTAATTTGTTTAACTTTGCGATATGAGCTTTTCCCAGCAAGTATTTCCCCATTGAGTTAGTCCCATGTTCTGATGGATGGCGAAGAACTTGATACCAAACGATACATATAATTCCTGGGCTGCCGGTCTCCTCCATTCCGCAGTGTAAATAAAATCGGCACAAAGGCGCATGTCTAAAAATATTCAAAGCAATAGGCTGCTTCGAGTGTACATTCATTGAAGCCCACCAAGCATCGAAGATGATTTGGGAATTAAGGTTGCTACCATCACGAATGAAGACAGGTGTATTTTTGGAAGATATCATAACCTCGAGCAACAAGGTGTTCCAAGATTTTGAATCTGACATGGCGGTAACAATCAGACAGCTGGGTGATCCGACTCAATAGACAGCCGAAAGTACCAATACAGCAAAGCAGACTGCGCGTTCCTAATTATTCACTGTACTGCTACAAGCCACAATATTGGATCTTTAAGACATTGCATGCATAATTGTGAAGTGGTATACAAGGTTAGATTGCAAAGACTGACCGCAAAAAACTCGATTTGGGAACAGCACAATGCACTTCATCGTTGTATAGCGTTCATAGCCTCTACAAAAACTGTTCAAACTCTGCGGGCACGGAATTGTAGGAGGCATACGCGATATCATCACTAGCATTTTTGCCAATAACAGCTGCCGATGGGTTCATTGTGAGTTATAAGATTTCTATTGCCATTTGATCATCCACTATGCAAGATGAAAAATTGTTGACGCTCCGTTGACGCTCAATTGGGGACATGGTAACGATCTTGTGGTAAGCATTTTTGCCTCGAAAGGCAGCCAATAGTTCAATTATGGACCAAAGTAGTCTGATAGCCCCTTGATATTGAAAGATGCAAGGCAAAGAGTCGTTGACGCTCCGTTGCCGCTCATTTTCAGGACCTAGTAGCGATGTTATCGCAACCATTTTTGACCAGAAAGGCAGGCCATAGTTTGATTATGAGTGAATGTTGCAGCGAAATCATCTGGATTTTCCATGATGCAATGCCAAAAATTGTTGACCCTCTGTTGACGCTCACCTTTGAGCTCACCTCAGAGACATACCAACAGTCATTGGGTGCTCAACAATTGTACATAAAATCCATACAGTCTTTTTTGGCAGCCTGTATACTCTGTCTATGAATTATCATTTGAATCCAAAATCTTCGATACTTCACAGTTTCTGAGCCACCACTATACATGTCATTTGCACGATGAATGATGTATGTCCATGGCATTGCAACGCTTTTGGCTGGCATTTTACCGCATGGAAATCCATGACCTTGTTTTCGATATATATCGCCCGACGTCCGGACTCTTCCGGAGTGAGCTCATTCTCCTCGATTTCCATGACATACTGTAAGCAATTCTCGATTGTTTGAACCTGTGCAGGAGGTCTGAGCAGAGAGTTATGTAGTTGGCTGCATGGATTAATGCAGACTGACAGCTGTCTTTCATCTGGGTTTTGGATGTGCTTTGACCGCTCCTTCCATAAGTTGTATGACATCACTGACTTAAACTTTGTTGATAAATTTTGTCTCAAATTTAGGTTTTGCTTTATGATTTGGCTGTAACAGGCAACACCATACACAGTTCATTGTACATCAATCAACTTGATTTGGAGTCTAGAACAGTTGCTTGGCCCATACGACCCTTGCACACAAACTGACGAATGATCCTGTCTCACAATTTGATCACTGAAATCAAGGACAAGAGGACACGTAAAAAAGTAATTACAAATTGCTTTTACTTGCGATACATTGTCAAATATAGCTAATTGGCTATCTATTCCTCCTGTGATGCGGGAGGCGTCACCTTGTCTTCGTCCGAATCCGATCTCTATATGGTAATTAGCTAACGACTCTACATGCTGGGGTGAAAGCTCACAGATTGAACTGTCTTCGGAATTTCCATCTGTGACGAATCTGGCATCGGCTCGGGCATGTGAGATACCATGAGATTTTCTGCCTGTGGTTTCTCCAAACTCCGCTTGATTTGACAACTTCCCTGTCGAGACGTTACTTGCAGCATTTGTGATTGTCCGGGTACGATATCAAGTATATGCATAAGATCTCCAAATGTTGATGGGGATGGGGTAGCTGCTGTCATGTCAGTTTGGGGCTTCACATCTGCCAGAACTTTCAGTTCAGTCGTCCCGTACTTCATATCTCTCTCACGGAGGTGGTCGGCCATGTCCCTCAATCCTGGTTGCGTCAGTTCATCACGCATCATCTGTTGCTGCCGAAAGCTCTCCATGCGGTGCTGTACTGTTTTGGAGATTGTGCCCATCACCCAGCCAGGTTCATCATTGTCACTCAGCTTACCAAGCTCTGTATCATCATCATCATCATCCTCATCTTCCCCATCCTCCTGATCTGCAGAACTTGAATGATCGCTCAGACTGTCTCCGATAGCATTCATCATCTGCTCCAATGTTGTTTCAGGGTGTGTGGTGGTTGATCGTGCGTTTTCAACATTCCTCATATGTTCCTGCTCTTGCATAATTGCTGTCTGTGCTTTTTGAACTCGCTTTGTTGCCATGGCGATCTCAGTATCATCATAATCCCCGCTCAATTTCTCTTTACCTTCATTGCTGATAATGTGTGTTTCCCGTTGTTTCTCCACTGAAAGCATTTTTTTTGCTTGTAAGCTGCGCAATGCTCCCAACGCTCAGACCTTTTCTGCCTCCAAGGGACTCATGCCTTTGTTGGCTTGATAATGTAGTCGTGTGGATTTGTTCTTCGATTTGCCGTATTTGCCCGCCAGAAGTTGTGACATGTTCTTGTTTGCAGCATTGACCGTCATGTCATGTTTTGTCCTTGTTGTTGGGCGAGATGTTGGATGTTGCAAGATATGAACCACATGGTGGCAAACTACGTCTTTTAGGTCAAGTTTGGGAGGTTTGATCAATGTGAACAAAGCAAAATTGGCGTTTTGCCCGTCACTTCATTGAGAATAGTCATGCTAACCGTACATCCAGACTTGATGGTTAGTGTGTGATTCATTTAAGGCCGGGGCGATGTCTTGAGACTGGTATCAGCACAGGCCCTTTCCGTCAAAGAATGTCTTTTTTATATATATCAAAATGACATATTAGCTGTCATTCATCGGGATGTATCGCTGTAATCAATGAAACAACATCAGACCGACTTACTGCAAATCTGGGCACCGTTGGAATCTCCTCCAGCTATACGCAGTGCAGCTATACGCTGCCTGATTCAGCTGCAATCGAACCTGCAAGTTAGCTGTCGTTCGTACCATGTTGACTTGAAGCAAACTATATAGTCTTCAGGTCATCCCACTTCTTTTCGTGATCATCTTCCTTACCATTCCACAACAGGAAGTGATGGGTCCAGAAATACTTCAACCTGGTGCGATTGATGCAGAATCGAGCCGAATGACAGGCGCTTCAAACAATACACCACCCGGCGAGACACAGCAGAAACGCAGACACCAGTTAGTCCAATCCGACGCTGCAATTGTCGCCATCGGAACTATGACGCAGAATGCACATTTATAAATAGCAAGTAAACCCGGTAGCAGCAAGAATCAGAAGCAGCATGCGATCAGATGTGAGTCAATCCATCATACTGTTGACGAAGCTCAAATAACAGTCTAACATACATCTGGGGTGTGTAGAGAGCTACATGACCGATTCATTGCTGCCCGTAACAGGAATCCACCATGGTCGACCAAGGCATCTGTCCGCACAGTCCGCGAAATTGGATATCACAATGTTGTCAGTTCTGGGATTTCAGCAGACGAATTTGGTGATGAATGTCCCTGGAAATAGACGAAACAGGCTTTAAAGACCTTAGAGGAGGCTACGGAGTCGTATATGGTTGAGGTAACAGCCGAATCTCCCTCAAGAAGCAGCAACTAATTTCTTGTAGGTTTTCAACATGTCAGCTAGTATGGCAAGACAAGGAGGTCGGGTACAACTTCAACAGTCCGACATGCGTCTTGCCTTGAATATGGGAAAATGGCTAATGAAGGGTTCTCGCGCGCCGCGATTGAGGAAACGCAACAACTCATTGAGACGCCTTGTGCCGAAGTCCGAGACGAAAGGAAGCGGCGTGTTGTGTTTCCCGGGAATAACATGGGGAAGGCTGCGATAGAACGACACCCAGGAATGGTTTGGGAAAATGAAACGGATGGCGGTCTTCTTTGCGCAAACGACACAGCAAAGAATCCACCGACTTGGTGGAGACGCAAATGCTGTGGTGTACCTCCATCACGACTGGCGCCACCGAAGCCCAGAACGCCACCTGCGCCACCTGATGACAGTGAGGAAACCTCAAGCTCTGAAACAGAAGGTGTGCCACCCAAATATCTGTATATACATACTCCGCTTCCCAACACTCGATATTTCAATCTTCATCCATATGCCCAGGATCGCATGCGCGATGAAGATTTCACTCCAGATTTGCTGACTGATGAAGGTCCATCCACAGGTTAGTACACTATCAGCTGCGTGGTAATGCAGCTGACAGCCATTTTGTAGACGACAGCAGCCTTTTGAGTGAACATGACAGCGAAGACGAAAGTTGACTGAAGGGAATGGGATTTTTGAGTATTATCATTATCTACAATTAGCGGACACTTTAAAGTATATTTTAATGGGTATATTTATATGCATCATTAAAGAACAATGTAGTTAGAAAGGAGAATGTACATGAACAGCGCAGAACGGCTGCCACAAGACCATTATTGATACAGTATGCCGAGGTGAATGGTTCCATATTGCGGTTAGGCCCGTGGCAAAATGTGCATCAAAGGAGCGTCAAAGTGGTTCGGTCCTGGAAGTTGATGTACTCAAAACTCGATTGTGTAGTGAATACACATAATTGATGAGTTGCCACCGTTTATAGGCAAAAGAGAAAGCAACACGCTCCCTGCCCCATCTTGAGAATGAGTGTCAACAGAGTGTCAACGATGTTAGGTGTTGTTTGCTGGTAATTATGAAGCAATTTTGTAGTGGTTATACATAACAACAGGATTGACAACCATCATACGCAAAAGAGGAAGCCAGACGCTATGTGCCCCATCTTGAAAACGAGCGTCAACAGAGCGTCAAGGACATCTGGTCATGTAAGTCGGGTAATAAAAACGCGATCTGGCAGGGAGTAGACATAACGGAAGTGTTGCCACCGATTATAGGCAAAAATAAAGCAACAGGCTCCCTGCCCTATCTTGAAAATGACCGTCAACAGAGTGTCAACGATTTTCGGTGTTGTTAGTTTGGTAATTAAGAAGTAATTTTGTCGTGGTTATACATAACAACAGTATTGACAGCCTTTATACGGAAAAAAGAAAGCAAGACGCTCCCTGTCCCCTCTTCAAAATGAGCCTCAATGAAGCGGCAACAATTTTTGGTACTGTATGTCGGGTAGTGTTAGCAACGGGTCCGGGTAACCCGCCAGCGGTCCGGGTTTGGACCGGAAAAACGGTTCGGTTCGGTTCCTGACCCGTCCAAAAAACCGAACCGCACTGTCTTGGCGAGTTTGGTACCCGGACCGGACATAAACCCACGGTTTTTTGGCCGGGTTTATCATAGAGCAGAGCCTCATTTTCGCGAACTCAGTATTTTGGCCCCAATTAAGTATTTGAGTTGTGATCGTATCACAATATGATATATACGCAAAAGATGCAGTTTTGGATGGTCTTTCACCTCCCATTCTCCAATTCGCGATCCGATCACTATTCATTGAGTTGTTGTCAAATAACGCCGAAAATTTAGCGTCTGTTGAAGCGACTCAACGAATAGTGATCGGATCTCAAATTGGCGATCAGGTGGTGAAAGAGCATCTAAAACTGGATCTTTTACGTATATATCATATTGTGATACGATCAAAACTCAAAAACTTAATTGGAGCCAAAGATCTGAGTTTGCGAAAATGTGGAACCGCCCAAAAAACCGCGGGTTCGGTGCGGTTCGGTTTTTTGATGGGGTAAAACCCGTTGCAACGGTTCCAGTTCGGTTCCAACCCGGACCCGGAACCGAACCGCCAATTTGGAACCGTTGCTAGCACTAATGTCGGGTAATACCAAAGCGATTTGGTAGTGATTACATATAATGGAAGTGATGCCCTCCTGTATAGGCAAAAAGAAAAGCGACACTCTCCCCACCCCATCCTGACAATGCGAGGCAACGTAGTGTCAATGATCTTGGGCCTTCAATCATCGTTTATCCAAGCGTGCTGTGGCTGTTAAAGACCATATACTCAGGTTTGGCCGTTTTTGTAGTCTAAAACCCTTGTCAACCCTTAGTTACACCTTTGTAAATCAAATAAGTTGTTACTGTTCAGGAGGCTATCATGGGAATATCATTTGCTCAGTCGCTCATACAGGCTGCTAATCACTTGTTTTCTAGATAAGTGCGATTAAGCGCCACTTGGATTACCCAATAGGCAAGAGGATCAATTGTTGATGCTCCATTGACGCTCACATTCAAGTTGGGGTAGGGAGCATCTCTCTACTTGTTTGCGATATATCGAATGTCAATACATTAGAAACTGACAATGCTGTACTGTAGTCAATATTTTGCAATCAACAGTAGGATATCTGAATGCGACCACAAATAGAAAAACCCGAAATACAGAACCAGAGATTGGACCTAATGGGTATTACCAAACCTGGTGAAAACCGCGGGTTGCCGGGTACGGGGCCAGGTTTGGACCACCAATATGAAGCAGGTCGTGTTTTTGGATGGTCCTGGAACCGAACAAAACCGTTTTTCTGGTCCAAACCCGGATCGCTGGCGGGATACCGGGACCGTTTGCTAACACTAGGCGGAGGTTAAAGGCTGGCTGTCCCCCAAACTCTTACAGTAGTAAAATAGTTGCTGAAGAATATTTGTTCAAGCCAAGGTTGCCAAATGATGGTATAGCCTACCAAAGTATGGTGTCTTGTCCGCTGCCTTCCTGTACCAAAACCTCGCGATGTTCTGCCAAACTTCTCTGTCGCGAACATCTTTATCCTCTACTGCCATTCTGTAGCATCCCAAATGGCCGAGGCATTTAATCCAGGTGTCATCAAAGGCGGGCACTGTCTCGTAGACTGCCAGTGGTGGAGTTAGTGGTTGCAATACTACAATGGAAGTTGAAAAAACACACAGAGTGCCATCACCCCATAAGCAAAGTAAATGAAGGTAAGCATGTGCTCAAGAGAGTGAGGAAGCCTATGCCGAAGCAATTCAAGGAAGCTTTGGATACCATGCTTCCACATACGCGGGGGAATTGCATACTTATGCGCCAATAGTTTCAGAGAGGGACTCGCAGATGGATGCTGAGAAGCTAGAAAGAAGTCATGATGCTCGTGAAATAATGTTCCCTGCTAAGCATTGAATGCTTGCATATAGGCAATTCAAACTACTCTAAGGTTCGGAAGTGTTTCATCGCATTGCTCATTGTTTAACGTAGGCTGCCTACCATCCATTTGCAGTGCCGCTTCATGCTGCGTTTAATTGACTTCGCAGCACTTGGATTCCACCATATTATAACCAGCATATTATTGACACAAGAAGATGATGAATTGTCTGTCAATCCGAAGAGAAGGATAACTATAGACTTATACACGAAAGAGAGAGAAGGAAAAACCCCAATGCCGACTGCCAAAGCCTGAACCCAATGCCGAGTACCGGTGCCAAGCCCTCCACCTTGCCATGGGGGCAGGCGAGGCCGATGGGGTCAGGAGAGGGTGGTGGGGGCAGGGGAGGCCAATGGGGGCCGCGAGCCACCGGCCACATGCCTGAGTCCTCCAGCACCGAACAGTAAGGACACCACCGGGCCACATCCCTGATCAACACTCCCCCTTTGACCCAAGGCTTTCCAGACAAATGAAATAAAACCAAACAAAAGTCTAAGATCCTCCTCCGAGTTCCAAATCTCATTATATCCAAATCCAAAGAAAATCTAAGCACACAATGCAAATCCAACCGGAATCAAAATAAACAGTGCAAATCCAAATACAGAATCTGAAACAAAGGAAATCCAAAAGTCCTGCCCGTGATCCTATCCGAGTCCAGTCTCCTCCACAAATTCGCCGAGTTTAACTTCCCCATGGGCCTTAGTAGTGAGCAACTTGGCAATCTAGAAGAGGTACGACTCAGAATCAATTGCAAAGGTTGATGTTAGATTACCCTCACTTGTATCCTTCTGATCCGCATATGATGCCCACTTGTCCCTGTTCATGCAGTTCACAATCTTATGTCCATTCTCGCCGCACGCATGGCACACAATGTCCGTCCTGTGGCTGGTCTGGCCAGGTTGCCGACCGCAGCCCGTTTTCGTCACACATAAGGCAGAGTCAGGATCGATACCACTCGCTCCGTGGAAGGTGACCTTGAATGATTGCAAATGCGTGATGATATTTGCTGTCATGTCTGCTTTCCCACTGAGTGTAACGGCGACACGTGACCCGAGGCCGTGTAAGCGCCAGTGTATATAGGTCGCCGCTACAGCACTTAGATCTGTATCGAATATCTTACCACTATACCCTCCATATATACTCACTCGCTCTCGTGTGCAACCGTATTACCATATTATACGTCTGCCGGCAAGCGTAGGCGTACGTCCATTTACACTTAGCTCCAAGGAGGTCTTGAACATCTTCCATTCATCTGATTTCAGGAGGTTTGATAGGATATAGAATTTTCGCAAAGTGTCATCAATCGGAACATTGCAAATCACCAGATCTCTGATGATCGCATCTTGAGCTGTTATCGACTCTGCGACCGACGAGTAAGAACCAAGGATGCACAATACCAGCTTCTCCAGCTCATGCTAGCTATCGAGCTTGAACATGTTCTCAAAATCTGCCTTGATTTGGTCCCAGAGCTCTTTCAGTTTCTTGTATTCGCGGTATTGCAGTTGATTAGTTGGTTCCATCATGTCAGTGATCTGTCCAGATGCTTTGCCGTTGTTGATCAGCCACCGCTCCCTGCCCCTGAGAAAGCTATCGAAGCTTGTTAGGTATGCCGGTTCAGCTGATTAGGGTTCAAAAGTAGAGTCAGAGTCTCGAGGGTTATGAGCAACTTTGGGAGTAGTTGGGGATTCACCAGCTGTCGATGGTATGATCGGAGACTTCGGAACGGGCATCTCACCACTGACTAACTTCCAAAGCCCCTGCCGGAACAGGACGGGTTCCGCTTCAATGGCCCATTTACGATAATTCCGCTCATTGAGTTTGCTACCCGTGGCAGTCATCAGAATGGGTTATCATCCCCAAGTGACAGAAAGTTGTGACACAGTCGACCGAAGGGGGTTGTTGTTGCAAAGTAGACGTGAGGTTGTCACACAGTCGACCAATGGGGTTGCCATCACCAAGTCAGCAAGAAGGGGATGTCGTCACCAGGTCGACAAGTGGTCGTCAAACAGTTGAACAAAAGAGTGGGGACAACAAGTCAACCCAGGAGCGGGGACACCAAGTCAACCCAAGAGCGGGGACACCAAGTCAACCCAAGGGGCGGGGACACCATGTCAACCCAAGAGTGGGAACACCACGTCAACCGAAGAGCAGAAGGGGACACCAAGTCAACCCATGGAGAAGGGGAGGGGACACCAAGTCAACCCACGGAGGAAGGGAGGGGACACCAAGTCAATTGAAAGAGGTTGATTAGGAGGGAAACGCCGGGCTCATAACATATTGACACGAGAAGATGATGAATTGTCTGTCAATACATATAGTAGGCAAACACTATGGACTTATATACAACAGAGAGAGAAGGAAAAACCCCAATGCCAACTGCCAAAGCCGGAGCCCAATGCCGAGTACCAGTGCCGAGCCCTCCTCCCTGCCATGGGGGCAGGCGAGGCCAATGGGGGCAGACAAGGCTGGTGGTGGCAGGCAAGACTGGTGGGGGCAGGCAAGGCCAAAGGGGGCCGCAAGCCACTGGCCACATGCCCGAGCCCGCCAGCACCGAACAGTAGGGACGCCACTGGGCCAAATCCCTAGTCAACACATATATGCTTTTAACCTCGGCAATTAATTGTTCAAGAATGATGGGTCTAGTTTCTGGCAGTCTGACTAAACATACCTTTTCCTTACTTTCATGTGGAGCTAAGGCGGTAACAGATGGCTTAGAGGTTTGGCGGGATTCACAATGTTTGGCGCTGGCAGTATTGACCATGTTTGTGATTGTAGGCGACATAAACTGGGCGCGTAAGGGGAAGGACAACAGTTGCGTACAACACCTACTGTGCTTAATGCTATTTGTTTTTAACATGCAATTATGCAGCTCACAATCAATTGCAGGGTTATATGGTGAAGGCCACCCAACAGGGACCGCTCCCAAACCGGCCCGAGCAGGTTATGAGACTTAATCAGACCCCCGACACCATTACATCACCTTGCGTGCAGGACACTCAAAGGAGCGGTGAATTTGTATCAGTGTTGATATACGGTGTCATTGACATACCATTCTATTATTAACTCGTGTTCCTCAGTTGCAAATTGCCAATTGCAACCAGCACAGGTATATGGCTTCACCGGTGTAGTAGTGATACGCATTGCATGTGACTGTGCAGCAGCTATTGACCACGGCAGCCCCAAAGTGCGAGGTCGGTGTTCTACAAGTATGAATAAGTATGTAATGGAATTTGATTCAGTTAATTTCATAGCTCTTACTGAGCGCCAGCTCAGCATTGTAGGCATAGAATTCTAATATGCTCCCCTCCTCAACATCAAAAATTTTCCAGAATGAAGTGGTCGGCAATCAATAATAGGGTCATTCTGGTTGAATTGATTCCTTTCAATCCATCAAAGCTACATTGTTATTCTACTTTATTAATACGCCTCCTTCCTCATCATCCTAGTTGCCATCCTCATACTCATCGTTATACTGGCCAATATCTTGGTCCTCATCCTGGTACCTGTCCACTTCAGTAAGGGCGAACCTGATATACCAAAGCAGCATTAAAGAGATACTTTCACCCCCGTATCTGGATTTCAATTCGTTTACAGGATCAATTAGTGTGGAGCGAACATATTCCAGGATGTGTGGTGTGGAATTCTCCTGAACTTGTCTTTCTAATGCGCGGCGGCGTGAATTTTTTTGAGGGTTTTAATTTGAATTGGCATACTTCAAGCCATACTGTAGACAAAGGTCTTGGCGAAACAGAAACAGCGCGTTAAGTCGACAACAATGATAGCAATTGAAAAACGGGCGGCAGCAATCAATTCTAGACGTCGAATTGACCCCGGAGCGAGCTTCCCAGCACCGGCGAGACCGCAGGAGGAGGTCGCGCACGAGAATCCACGCAGTTGAGTGGGTTCACGCGAAGTCTCGGCAAAAAACACGACTGACCCAATGTGTCGACGCGTCGACAGACAAGCAAGCAACGACGAGGACTGCCAAGCAAGCGGTGTGCTTGACATAAGTGATGACCGAAGTCAGAAAGAGCGAGAGGAGCGGCCGGGACATGGAAGAAGCGGTGGGTGGGAGGAGCGACACGCCCATCCATCGGGCGATGGAGATGGCGACAGTGGTGACATCCATCGCCTCGGAGACTGTGGGCGCAACCATATTTGAGATAATGGAGAGAAATGAGAACGGAAAACGGAGAAGGAGGAGCGAGGCCGCAGCGGCCCCCAGCGACTGGAGGACCCCCATGGAAAGGACGATACGACAGCTGGCACAGGAGCTAACGCAGCTGCACCGAACAGTTGGACACCTAACAAACCTGTGTGAAGTCCGGGCAGCCCGCGAAAAGGCACAGTGGCAAGGAATGATGGCGTGGATGCAAGAGAGAGAGCACAAATGGGACGCCTGCCATGAGGATGACAATCTGTGGGGGGCGGGCATCACAAACATGATCGCAAAGGTCATGAAAGGTGTAGCACCAGGCCAGGAAGTGAGACAGAAAAAGAAAGAGAAAAGACTGCAAGGATGGACGGTGGGGGGCTATAGGCGTCGCAACATGCAGATACGACGCGAGAAGAGGGCCCAGAGCAGCACCAACAGCCGCAGCAGCAATCGAAGCCCAAACTGCAGCTCAAACTGCAGCGTAAGCCGCAGCCCGCACCCAAACCAAAGTCAGCACCCACATGTGCCAGAAGGTGTGAAACTTTCCAACACCGAGCCCAGGGGCAGAGCCCGGGCCCAGCCCCGACATCCGGCTCGAGTATGGCAGTTAGATGGCTGGTCTCGTGAAGGGACGAAGGCATCCCCCGACCCAATAAGATGGATGAGGAGATCGGGTCAGCAGTCAACAGAGCACTGTTTCAGCAGCAGGCCCCGGCACATGTTCGGATTATGAACGCAAGACGGAATGCCAGGGGCACAATAACCGCAATCAGTCACCGAAATGCAACGGCAAAGATGGCTCTCTTGTACCGAGATATCATCATCAAGGGAACCAGGTCAGTCGATAAAAGAATCATCGATGTGGAGAGAAACGAGTCGTGGGAGAGACTGAAAATCCACAGCGTCCTGCTAGTGAGGTTCATGGGCAAGGGCACCGAAGGACTACAGAAGATGAGGGAGGAGATCCAGGCAGAAAACGAAGGAGTGGTGATCCCTGCTCAAGTGAGATGGCTATCGAACCCCCGCACCACCCAGTTGAGGGAGCAAAGAGGAGATATTAAAGCATCATCTGCGGTCTTCATGGTGAAGGGGAAGAAGGTAGCACAGAGACTAGTGAGCGAAGGAGTGCCTGCTGCGGGAGTACGGTACAAGGTCGAACTGTACACAAACGCAGGACCCGACAGCCTCTGCGAGCTTTGCTGCGGGTGGGGCCAGATCAAGCATGTGCAACCACCAACTGAAGTGCGGCTACTGCGCCTGACCGCACCGATCGGACGAGCACAGGTGCAAGGTAGTCGGATGCGGGTCGGAGCAAGGAGCATCGTGCAGCCACAGGCAAGAAAAACGCCCGAATTGCATGGGAAATCACATCGTATTCAACGGAAAGTGCGCGAAGAAATCCGAGGCCATCAGATTTGCGCGACCAAGCAGGAGAATGCGACCTAAACAACGAGAGACGGGGGGAGGAACCGGGGCTAAATCAACAGCACTCGGCGTCCGGCAGGCGAGGGATATAAGAAACGAGGCAGGGGAGCGGATGGCCGATAAGGAGGCAGACGACACTGGGGAAAAGGCGATGGCAGAGGAGGATAGAGATGTGACCATGACTGAGACTGCTGGAGAGACCAAAATGGGAGCTGCGGCATCCAATGAGAGCTGCGGCATCCAATGATTGGAGCAATTCAGCACAACTGCGCCAGGTCGTACGAGTGGACAATAGCGGCGCTGGAGACGGGCGTGGAACGACGGGCGGATGTAGTGTGCTTGCAAGAGCCACCAAGAGAAAGAAATTGATTCGAAATCAGGCACACAGCATATGAAATAAGACAAAGAAACAAAGTTTGGACGGCAGTGTGCAAGGGAAGCGGCCTTGATGTGCACGAACGAATTGATCAGAGCAAGGGTGACAATGACGATGTTATCATCACTGATGTTCGAAGAAGAGGAGAGATGTTCACAAGAATTGTCAATATGTATGTTCAAAAAGACACACAGTCACGAGAGAGACCAGCCCGGAAACTAAGATTGCAGCGAATCATTCGGCAAGGCTGCACCGTGCTCTCTGGAGACTTCAATGCCCACAGCAAACGATGGGATCCAAGGTGCATCAAGCCACGAGATGCCGTCATCTGGGAGGATATCACAGACAAGAACGGACTGGAAATCGGAAACGACGACTGGGCCACTCAATACTGGAAAAGAGGAGTCCTCGAGGGCAAATAGGTTCTTGATTTAACTTTGGCGAATTGACCAATCGGAAAATGGACCATACTAGCCGAGAACCACGCCACTGGTTCTGACCACGAGGTCATAGGATGGGAAGTAGACGTAGATACGCCAGAGGAGGCAGACCACGAGCTGGTGGTAGGGTGGAATCTGGCGGCAATGACGGAGGAGGACCAGGAGGCAGCCAAGAAGCTATGGATGGAGTTAGCGAAGGAAAGAGCACACCTGGACTCTGCGTGCACAGCGGACGAAGTTGAGCAGGTGGCAACCTGGTATCAGGAAACACTGAGCAAGGTTCTGGACGTCACAGCAAGGAAAATCAGCATCTGCGCAAAGTCGAAGAGGTGGTGGAACGGGGACATCAAGGCAAGAAGAAAGTCACTCGGGAAAGAAAAGACAAGATGTGGACGACACTCGGAGGGAGCAGCCCGAGGGACAGCAGAGCTGCAGAAATCTATTTGGAAATCTATAAGGCAAATGTGGAGTGACTACTTGCAGAACCTCCGAGGGGCTGAGGGCTGGAGAGCAGCACAATGTGTTGACCCTCGGGCGGCCGCAACGGTGGAAGCCCTAACAGACAGAGAGGGAAAGCAAGCGAACACCACCATAGAAAAGGAGGAGATGCTGAGGGGGGAGTCCTTCCCTCTGAATGATGACGACCAGTACTATGAGTTACCGCCGGCCGGCAGTGCGCACACGAAAGTTACCGAAAAAGCAGTCGAGCGTGCCCTCTACCTCCAATCAGTCGAGTGTGCCCTCTACCTCCAATCAGTCAAGAAGTCACCAGGCCAGGACAAACTGTCCTTTGGAGCCGTTCGCCTGCTCTGGAAATGGGATAAAGAGAGGATCGTAGATCTGGCAAAAGCGACAATCCGCACAGGACGGCATCCCGCAGTCTAGAAACAAGCCAGTGGAGTCATGATTCGCACACCCGGCAAGGACGATTGTACAAAGCTGAAAGTGTACCGCACGATTTGACTCCTCAGTTGCTTGGGAAAGGTCGTCGAGAAGGTAGTTGCGGAACTGCTATCAGACGAGGCCGAATGGAGGTGACTACTGAGCGATGGACAGTTCGGCAACAGAAAGGGGCGATCTGCCAGTGACGCAGCAGCCATGGTGGTCGACAGAGCGCATGCAGCATGGACGGACGGCAACATAACTGGTGTGCTTCTAAAGGATATCAAGGGAGCATTCCCAAGCGTCGCAAAAGGAAGGCTGGTCAACTAAATGAAGGCAAAGCATATAGATGGAGACCTCATTCGATGGACAGAAAGTTTCCTCTCCGAAAGCACGGTAGAAATCATAATCGAGGGCAATGCCATGACGAGACACCCAGTCGAAGGAGGTGTCCCGCAGGGCTCACCGTTATCACCCATCCTCTTTGCAATATATACCTCAGTACTGAATAAGTGAGTCAAGGAGTACATCTCAGACGAAGGACTCTCGTTCGTGGATGACCACGGCTGGGTAGCGACTGCAAGCAACGTCAATCAGGTCGTCACAAAACTTGAAGAGTGCGCTGCAAAAAGCATTGCATGGGCGGGCCGGAGGGAGCTGCAGTTTGACAAAGCGAAAACGGAGGTGGCACTGTTCACACATAGACAAGGCCACAAGAAGCACCTCCGGCGGATGCTGACAGCAAAGATAAGAGTCGGAGATGGCTTTATACAATTCAACAAAGAAGCTACACGCTGGCTGGGAGTCTAGATGGACGCGCACCTCACGTTCAAGGAGCACCACAACCGATGCATGAAGAAAGCCAGGGAAGCCGATGCTAGACTCCGTACCCTCACCAAGACGTATGGGGTCGTCCCAGAAAGCGTGAGAGCCATCCAAATGGCCTGAGTCCAAGCGGTCGCACCATATGGGAGCGAGCTCTGGTGGGATCCCAAAGAAGTTGGCAGGCAAGATGATCTCCAACTCATTCTAAATTGACAAGCCAGATCCATTCTGGGCGCGCTGCCCACGACACCATGGGGGTCGCTGATGAGAGAGGCAGGGCTTACACCCGTGCCTGTGATCTTAGACTCCGGACAAAAACATTCACAGCTAGACTAGCAGACACATGGAGTAAGAAATTAAAGGAGCTAGACCTAAACCCCGCTTCCGGTGAACCGATATGCAGAGGAGTCAAGAAAGAGCACGAGCATGGCCTGACAACCACAGGCATGAACTGGCTGGCCCCGGGTGAAGACCCAGTGGTCAGGACCATCATACTGGATGACGATACAGCAGCCAAGAGAGTCACGCAATGCTGGGCAAGAGAGAAACTGGCCAATGTATGAGCGGGGGTCTGGATGTGGTGGACAGATGGATTGCGCTCAGACGATCGCCGAGTGGGAGCCGCAGTGGTTTGCAAACATGTAAATCAATGGAGGTCCCACCACAGCTTTCCGGGCACTGGGCGCATGGAGGTCTCTGACGCCGAGTTGTGGGCGATTGGACTTGCGCTTGATGTGATGATCGAAAAGAGAGAAACATTGCAACGGCATGGAGTGAAGACGGTGGAATTCCCCAATGACTCGCAGACCGCAATTTGACGAGGGGCACTCCTAGAGCCGGGCCCGGGGCAGCGATCCGCGAGGAGGATCAATCCGAGAGCGCAGGCCCCCCTCGCCCACGGCATTGCGACCGAGACTCACTAGGTCCCGGCACACTCCGGCATCCCTGGAATCAAAGAGGTGGACCGTCAGGCAAACCTAGCCTGAGACACCAGGGGAGACACGGTGATGAAGTGGCCATACACTTCGGCCTCGAATAGAGCTAGACGAATCTCTGAGGGACCATCTGCAGCCAAGGCACACTGGGAGGCCGACAAGTGCAGCAAATACTTCAGCTACAGACTTAAAGGCAAGACGGGGACCAAGAGACCTGTTCCAATGACAAGCCTGAGGTCGCTGGCTACCAGGTTCTGCAGACTAAAGTGCGGGCATGCACCCACTGAAGTCTACCTGAAACGGTTCGGCGACCGAGAGGACAACTAATGCTGGTGGTGCGGCGGCGACGGAGGCAGCATGGCGGCCCACGCCCGGGAACACCGCTTCCGCCACAGCAGCCAGTGGAGAGACCTGCAGAAAGCACCATGGAAGGCGGTGGGAAAGGCGACGGGATGGAAAGCGGGCAGATGCAGACACGTGCGAATCTCTGAGCAGTTTTCCGTTGAAGAGTTCGACCAAGCGGTGATGGACTTCCTGGCGACTACTGAAGTCGGGAAATTCCCACCCTAATGATTGACTGTATGATGGAGGCGCAGAGGCTGGCTCAGGCGCAGGGGGCGGCCGCAATGGGGGTTTATATCCGTTCGTTTATGTTCCTTTCCTTGTCTCTTCTTGTGTTCAGTTCATTGTTGCTTTTGCTTTTGTTCTATCTCTCAACTTTCATATATATCAGTGGGGATGAAGGGTAGTCGGGGGGGAGCTCTGCTATCTAGCCGGCTCGCCCGGAGGCGGAGGGGATATTGGGTCCTGTCATACTCTGATTAGAGTACATACAGTATGAATAAAACAAAAAGACAAAACAATTGGCATACTTCTTCGTCACACGACATCCATCCTGAATGACTTGGGGCATAGCTAAGTGCTGAACTGTTGAGTGTATTGAGGAGAAATCCCATTTTATAAAAGATAATACAGCTGTTTTTGTAACATCACCATTTTCGCGTGCACCATTTAAATCCCTCAATATGCTGGGATTATGCTTGAGGTCTCATAAAGGTTGCTGTTCTTGAGATTTCTTGGGGCTGAAATCAGGAAGGGTGCCGAAAGTGGAACTGCCCCATAATGATTCTGGCTGCAAAAGGGCATGACGAAAGTCATTATCAGGTATTTGATTCACCGACCAATTTCCACAAAGAACCCCATTGCCTTGTCTAAACTCACGCCATCATGCACTTATTTGTTTGGTTGTTCAAGGGCTGCGAAGCTGCCACCGTACCTATGATTTTCATTGACATGAGTGTATGTAAATTGGTCGACAAGGAGAAACCAATCGCCAGACTAGGTTCCCGTTACCCGTTGATTGTATTCACACACTTAGACAATCACTCCATATAATGAAGTCTCCTTTGCCTCTGCAATGACCGGGATATCAACAAATGGTTATATGTGTTTAATTAGTTGTGAGGTGTAAAAAGTAATGGGCAAGCGGTTACTTTGTACAGTCTTTAAAATTTTGATGTGTAGTTATTGTAAACTTGATGTGTCACCAACTGTGTTTATAATGACTAATCTTTAAATTCGAAGCAAACTAAATTCAAAACCAGTTACTCTACTCTGGGTCAGGTTGCGGTTTTACAAGCGAACTATATTTGTTGCGGTATGTCCCTGTCATATTGTAGTATTATTGCTTTTGTACCTCGAAGCTGCCGCCCACCGTAACCATTTCATAGTGAATGTTGAGCGCCACTGGGATGTAACGCCTTGTTGATACTAGGTACGTAATGTGTAGTACAACTCATATGTCATATCATTTCCCGAATAGCGCTGTCGCAGTTTAGGCAACTCAAAAAAAAAGTCCTCTGAACACTGCGGTATATTTAGTAAGTCCCACCTACACATGTCTTATCACTTATCTCTGGTGTGGGGTCAAACAACTTGTATGTGTAGTTAGTACTTATTGTATTTTTGATGTGTAGTCATTGTAGCTTATAATAGGTTTTATAGGGACTTGGAATCTGACAAGTTTTCTCTTGGTAATGAGAGATTAATCGCACTATGAATGAGATATGAAGAAACTTGTTGGATTTCAAGTCTCATGGACAGTATAAGTGATACATTTATTACAACACATCACATTATGTTGACGACATATCAAAAATGCAACAACTACAAATAAAAAATACGTAAGTCTAAAGTATATGCAGTTGAAAATATCGCTAACATGCATCGCCCATTTCTGTAAGACTGACTTGTAAGTCTGGTGGCTACAATGGAGCAAAATTCCTATGGATGGAACACAGTTGTCGTTGACCCCAAAAATAGATGGTGTGGGACATGTTGCTTGCGAAGAACCCATTCCCTGGAATTCAAAATTGGGCGAGCTCCTGTCTAAACATACAAATATTTCAGACTCCACATATTGGGAAAGAGTGGAGATAGGTATCATGCCCCCTGACTTCTCGGGAGTTGTTTGGTCTTGATTGGTTATGCCGTCATGCTCGAAAGGTTGCGGAGAAGAACTATCGGGGTGTGCCAGAGTGTGCAGTGCATGTAAGTCTACATGGACCCATTTCTCTCATAACATCTCTGCATAACTTTTCTAACTTGATTGGTAGTAAACTCAATAGATGTTTTGTTGTATAAACTGTAAGCATTCTTTATCGTAAACACCCCACAGTCGTTACTGTATTCTTGCTGAACCCAGTGGATCTGAAATCGACATTCCAGTGGGTCAGATCCACACATTTTGTCAGTTTCTGATTTCGTTAGCAATTTCCGCCAAGGTCCCTGTAATAACTAGATACCATGTATACTGTTTAGTCAACTTCTTGCTTCTGGATTGAATCAAACACTGTGATACTTTTGTTGATACAGTCCATCCGAACTAGCACCGAATGATCTTCATAGTTGCGAGGGAAAACAACCAGATCCTATAAAGTTCGAAGGTTTTTCGTATCCCGTACTTCCACAAATGATAAATTCTTGACTGACGGGTATTCTGGTACTAGTGTTATAGGTTGATCCTCCATAACGCAATAATTCACAATCTCATCATTCAACTTATTTTCAGGCAGAAGCCTGCGCTAAGTCTCAGGTGAAAATTTCATGCTATTGATGATATGCTCGAATTTGTTGGATTCCAGGTGGTTTATAACGCTGGACTTTCCAACAAGTCAGCACAAAACACTGATTGCTTTTGTGTCCTCACCCAGTCTTTCCAGTAATCGTCGATGGTAAAGGATTCGCAAGTAAATTCAATTTTACGAGTTGAGAGAGAGCGAACTTGGTTGGTGCAGTGATACTTATGTAGTTCTTCTTGAACAAAAGAGATAGGTCCCAAATCTATAATTGGAGGGATGTCAGAAGAAATACTGTTAGTGCATTGCATAACCTTTGGTTGACTTTGTAACACGCTTATCAACTCTAGAATATATTTGATATCTAGGACGTGCTCGAAACTAGAAACCAAAGTTAGTAAGATCAATCTCACGGAGCGAGACTGCCATACTCATACTGCGGGACTCTCTCTCCTGGAAGCGCCAGTATCCCTACGCCAAATACAGATACTAGTTGTTGCCATCGCCCTCCGGCCTTCAGTCGATATATAAGTCTTCTTTCCTTTACCTTGTATTTTTCCTTCACATCATCATGTTGGTAGATATCGCGCTACATGTTGTCCATTGCAGTTTCTTCTCCACCTCTTTCTTTTATGGTGTCTTTTAGGTTTTCGTGTATCTTTGACAACATCTAAAGCGAAAATCTCCGGCAAAACCGGGCAACAGCAAGATTATGTTCTCTGACTTTAGTGTTGTGGTAAATGTGTTCAAGTTGTTGGGAAATTTCCTGCCGGCATAAGGTGTAACTGTCAGGACTACAATCTAACACTGTGCCTTTGGCTTTATCATAATCACTTTGAATAAAATTTCCAAGTTCTTCCACCTTGGGAGTTAGGCTTCGAGGTTGTTCATCCCATGAATCTTCGGCCGCGCTAGTAACATCCGGAGCTAATGGCTCTCGTTTTGGAGGTTGAGAATTCGTTAGTAGGGCTTTGCCTTTGCCTTTAACCTGGCCTTTAACTTTGCCTTTACCTTTGCTTTTGGGTTGCGGATTGTCAGGTGCGACAGATGGGGTAAGGGGGGCTTGTGAGAGGGGCAGGGCAATCAGGTCAGGCAGGACAGTCGGGGTTTGTGGGGTCTGCGGGGTGATCAAGAGTGGGTCAATTGGGACAATGGGGTCAGGCCGGACAGTCGGAGTTTCTAGGATCTGCTTCACTGACGACAAGTCCGGGAGGTGTAGGACTGGCAGGGTCTCCTCCAGGGACAGGGCAATTGGGGCAGGCGGGAGTGGTTGCGAGAGCAGGTCAATCGGAGTTTCCGGGGTCAGCGAGATCGGCAGGACCTGCTGGTCAGTTGAGGTTTGCAAGTCAGGCGGGGCAATCGTGGGCTTTCCATTGCTTTTGGATGGCTTGGAATTGGTATGTGGCAGTGCTTGTGAGACCTGCGGGACAGCTGGGACAGCCGGGGTTGGCGGGACATGTGGGACATGCGGGATATGCAGAGCTGGTGGGGTTTGTGAGACGATTGGGGTCTGCGAGACCTGCATGACAGTCGGGACAGCCAGAACAGTAGGGACATCGGGAACAGCCGGGGCTGGCGGGACGGGCGGATTTTGCAGGGCTGGGGCTAGTATGGGTCCAGCCTTGCCTCTGCCTAACCGAAGTTTGCGTGGGTCTGTTGGGTAGGGTTGAGTGGGCGGAAATTTAACCACTCCAAAGTGCCCCAATTCCAGCATCTCTGTAAGGTATCCAACGTCCAATGCACTGGCACGACTAAGGTATGTATTCAGTAAAGTGACTATCCTGGTGTCTCTTGCTATGGCAGAGATAAGACTTTCAGGGGCATGAGTAATGGCACAGTTTAAGCTTTCGACTTGCTGTTGGGTGAATAGTACGTCTGTCATGACTTCGTATTGATTTTGGAAGTGTTAGATTTCACTGCATATTTATCTCTTTGTGAAGCGTCATTTGGGGAGCTGACTACAACAGACTTCGACAATCTCTGAACCGGCATCAAGCCCATAATGCATCTAGCCCACAAAGATAACCGTACAACCGCATGTCAACCCACACCATGTCCCATTTTTATTGCTATCTATACCATCATCGTAGTACTACTCTTCAAGGTAATAGTACAATATAATCCCGATTCCAACATGGAAGCAAAAAATAATGGCACTGCCAGCACTGACACTACTAAGGGACTGGTCGGGAAATTCCATAAGGGACATGTTGCGTGCTCAAAGTAATGAGTTACTGTGGAACAAAGCTGTTGCGATACAGAATGCGAGAACTGTATGCGCAGATTCTATGGTAGAAAAGAGAGAAGGAGAAAGACTTGGCATATATACAGAGATCCTCGGTATAACTTTGGGTATGCCAGTGACCACGATATTCAAAGTGCTTACTAGCTTCGATAGAATACCTGAGCTGAGCAGATATGCAGTGCAGCTTTGATCTTAGCTGGCTAAAGACAGCCGTTTGCCTCCATGGGTTTAGCTGCTGATACCGTACTGTCATCCAGTTCTCAATTCATCTTTTCTGGTGCTGTATGTACAATATTGGCTTTTTGGAGGCCAGGGCAGAAATAGACACAGCCAAGTCCCCAATTGGGTAGTGTTAGCAACGGTTCCAGACCGTCACTTCGGGTCCGGGTCTGGGTCAGAACCGAACCATTGCCAAATCGGGGGTCTGGGTGGTCAATACACCCGAACCGTCGATTCGGGTCCGGTTCGATGCAAATCTACCAACCTATCTCAATTGGGCAGGTAGTCAGCGGGTCGCCCAGCGGGTCTGTCTGTAGATTTATATACTGTTTTTGTTTTTGCAGGTGGCTAAGTGTATATTATCAAAATTAGGTATTCGACAGCCAATAATCTCTTTTTGCATGTTTTGTGATCTGTGACATTGATTATTTTGGTATACGTGTTTTTCCTTTTATATGTTGCATTTTTAGCTATAGAGGTAGTCAATAGTTCAGTTATGAGCTTCTTTATCCGCACAAAGCCTCGATTACACAATATCCGCGACCAAATATTGTTGACGCTCCGTTGACGCTCAGTCGCATTATGAGGTAACGTATGTGTCTTGCACTGTTTCAAATGAAATGGCAGCCATGACACCGTCTATGAATCATTACCACATTGCGTCACTTAGATTAGCGAAGATCCAACACCAAAAATCGTTGACACTACATTGACCCTCATTTTCAGGATGTTACAAAAGTCGTGTCAGTATTATTTTGAACATGAAAGGCAGCCAATACCTCATTTCTGAATGGCTGCAACCAATCACCACTTAGGTTACCCAAGATGCACAGCCAAAAATCGTTGATGCTCTATTGACGTTCATTTTCAGAATGGGGCAGTAATCGTGTCTTTTACTTTTTTGCCAAGAAAGGCTTCAAGTATGATGGATATGGATAGCAGCGACCACGTCACCTTACAATTACTGTACTTACAGGAGTAAAAATCGTTGACGCTCCGTTGACACTCATTTGAATGTACAGTGTAATCAAGATCTGCTGCCGTTAATGATTGTGATTATAAATATTTCAACTTTGTGAATGCCTTTCAGCATAATCAAGACTTGGCACTATGACATAGCCGAGCCGAGTAATATTGGATCACTAGCCGTCTTCATCCAGTATAAATTGATATATCTTGCCATATGATGCACACTGCCCACTATAGCTTTGTTTATTGACCAATATTCTCACGCGACCGGTCGATATTCATCCATAATCCATCTCCAAATACAATGCTTGGTCAAATTACATAATGAACTTGGTGATAATACATTGACGCATTCTGTCCTACTTTTTTTTGATCCCCTTAATCCTCCATGTTTCCATTATATTGACCTTCATCAACGACTTTTCAACCTTCTTCTTTGATTGTCGTATAGGCCGAATCAATCCATGCACATTCGGTGCGGCACTCACACTCCACGGCTCCGGGGTTTCTGAATCCTCAAGGCCGTTGTGCAGTTCTATTGTAGGTGGACGACTCTGGTCATGTTAAGGTGCGGCTCTGTCACATTACATGCGGCTCTGTGGCATTAGTGCGGCTCTACAGGAGACTCGCGTATTAGTTAGTTCTAGCGAGATGTCAGCTCGATCATCAACAACATTCACTTCTATACGTACGGAGAGACTATTTGCCCACATTGGTAGCAACACTCGACTTCTGACGGTCTCACAAGCATCAGAAGCGATTGAAACACAACGCACGATGCCGGATTCACTTGGTTCATCTTCAAACCACTGGACTGCCGGCGGCTCGGAGACATCGCAGAAGACTTCCGACTTCACGGCTCTTCCTGCTATGCACGACATGCACGACATGCAGGATGTCAGTTTTACCGACAAAATCGACAAAGCCGAGTCAATTAGGTTTACCAGCAGGTTCAAGACTTCAACCACCGCGGGCTTCCAACCTACAGAACTTTGCACAACAGAATATATCACAAACCGAATGAAGCTCATCGACGAAAGCCCTGGGGTATTGTCGAACCAAGCACTCAACGGCATCAGGGCTACGGAGGAGGTCCAATCGGAGATCATTGATGCTAACCTATCCGAGCGCCTTGAACCAGCCGAGAAAATCGCTAAGATTTGCGACGTCAATGAGTGGTTGGCCGCTAAAGTCAAGGACTTGGAGGCGACTGAGCCCGTCCAAGACGGCCCGAGCAGGGACTTAGTGGCCGCTCAGCGGGAAATCGAGGAGCTGGACGGAGAGCTTCAGATCGAGAAACGTCGATCTGCCAAGTTGGAGAGACAGCTCGACAAGTGCTACTTGGAGCCGGAGACAACGGAGCAGACAGACATCGCCCAGCTCCGGCTGGGGAAGGACATTCTGCTGCAGCAAGTGAAAAATCTCTCGTCAGAAACGAGCAGCCTGGAATCTGAATTGAGAGCATTCGAACGCGTCATTCAACAACTGACGACTAACCAAGTACATGCGACGCTGGCGCCGAACACCTCCCAACCGCCTCCAGGCCTATTCGGGATACGTGGCTTCTCTGAACCGACCTCTGGCCAATTCGGGATCCGTGGCTCCGCCGAGCCAACCCCTGGCTTGTCTGGAAGCCGTGGCTTCTCTGTCAAGTCATCTAATCTTCCGACGTATGAGGGCAAATGAACCTTGGATGATGTCACCGCGTTCCTTTTTGCGTTGGAATGACACTTCAAGAATGCGGCCCAGGCCATTGGATGGGTCGGCACGACATGCTGGGGAGAGCAAGCAGTGCTACATTTGAAAGGCGACGCAGCAGTCTGGGCCATGCACCGCTTTCCAATGAGTGCGCCCATCGAATGGTCCACCTTTTGCACAGAGTTGAATGCTAAGTTTATTCCGTCCAACGCCTTGGACCTGGTCAAACGCGAATGGGAAGACCTGAGCCAAAAGAATGCAGAACACAGCACAGAGTTTAACGAGCGTTTCCGTCGCCTTCTTTCGATGTTAGACCCGCACCAGCCTATGCCTGCCGAAATGTTAGCGGACGCTTATGGATACATGGTCAAAAATGGCACCCAGGGAGTTTATAAAGACTTGGTTCGTTATATTGGCATGCGTGATAGGACTCCAACCCTCGAACAGTACATGGAACACCTCGCCACACTGGACACATCTCTCAACAAGTCTCAATCTGGATGTGGCCCCAACACACCCACAACTATGAAGGCTTCAGCTAGGAAGATGGACTCCAAGAGAGGTGGTACAACTGGCACAGTTGGCCCGGCCAAGGACGACGGCTTGACCCGCTATAACTGTCACCAGGTGGGTCATATCTCTTGCAATTGCCCAAACCGTGACTTGATGAAGAAGCTACTCGAACAAGCTTTGGTCGGCAAAGATGCCCAAAAAGCCAATTCTTGACACCCCCGTAAAGATAAGCAACGGGGAGGTGCACTAGCCGGTAGAAAGCAGAGTGGGCGGCTTGGAGAGGAATAGGAGGCTAAGCAGGAGACTGACAGTGCGGTGGAGAGCGAGTTGGAGAGCCACTCAGACTCGGACTCTGAAGCGGGAAAAGGCAAAGGAGGTCAGTAGCTGCGGCTGTACCTCCCATAAAAACACCAATATGTACGGTATCGTCAAACAAAAAGGGTGGCAAAGTGGTGCCAGATAGTCAATTCACGTTTTTCACCCGTTACCACCACTTGAAAGCTAGCAAACTAGATGATTCAGTGGTCGACCTACTAAGGTTCAATGGGAAGATAAGATACCAAACTACAGGACGATGGTAGAGCAGCAAAAAGGCAAGGGTAGTGAAGGACGATGGTGCGTCCGAAAACTATGTGGGGCAGAAGTTCATTGATGAACTAAAACATCAAGGGGCCGCCCTACAGGCAAAGGAGGCGGGATGGATGATTGTGGAGACAGCCCAAATCAAGGCAGAGGATGGCATCGAGAAATGCCAAAGAGTCAAATTGAAACAATGACTCGGTGCGTGATATGTCTATGAGGCCGAATTTACAATCTACGACGTCAAGGGCTGTGATATTGTGCTACGCAAAAGATGGATGGGTGATATAAACCGACGATATCAAATCGACCATGACAGCAACGAAATGTGGATTGCCGATAACCTCTGGGAGGAAAGAGAGGATGGCCGAGTACATTACTTGCCTGGCCTATGCCCCTTGGACGTCGACGAAGGAATAGTGGAGCAGGCCAAATTGATGGGCATCCACATCATACGGAAGGCAGAGCTCAAAAAGGTATCTACCTTCCTGTTGAAATGGGCCTTCTTGATCAAAGTGCACCACCGTGGTGATGGCAAGACACTTCCGACAGAACCACCGGGAGAGTTTCAAGCCATGGTGGCTGAATTCCATGGTCTTTTCGGCGAGCCAACTTATGCAAATTCGCAGAATGGATGGCAGACTGATTTCGAAATTAAAACGGACCCGAATGGCAAAATACCGTTCCGCTCACCATACCGCATCTCTCCACGTGAAGAAGAACAGGTTCGGAGGCAGATAGACAAGGCGATTCGCTGCTGTTGGATTCAGCCCTCTCAAAGCAACGTCGGCCCACCAGTACTATTGGTGCCAAAGCCTGACGGTACGCTGCATATGTCCATAGACTATCGCGCAGTGAACGCCATTACCATCAAAGATCGTTATCCTCTCCCACACATCGAGGACTTACTCAACTCCATGCACGGCTCCTGCTGGTTTACAAAACTGGACTTGGCGGCTGGTTACCACCAAATTTGTATCGCAACAGCCGACAGGCAAAAGACGGCCATTACAACTAAATCTGGATTGTACAAGTGGCGAGTCCTGCCGTTTGGCCTGGCGAACGCACCCAGCCAGTTCATGCGCATGATAAATGGCATCTTGAAGCCAATGAAACGACAATTCATCGTCGTATACCTTGACGATATGATGATTCACAGCCGTACCCTGGCGGAGCATGTTGTACATGTCCGTTAAGTGCTTACCATACTAACGGAACATGGCCTCAATGCCAAACATGCAAAATGTGCCTGGGCTTGTCAGAAAGTCGATTTTTGCCGCTTTGACATTGACATGGACGGCATCCACACCCAGGAACATAAGACACGTGCGGTAATGGATTGGCCTCAATCTGAAGATAGTAAGGACGTCAAAGGCTTCCTGGGTCTCACCCGCTACTACAAAAAATTCACTGTACACTACGCTCACATCGCAATGCTGTTGTACGCCATTGGCACACCTCCGAAAGGAAAAGGGGACATTGGGCGGCGATGTGGAGAGCCGAGGAAGGTCAAGCGCACTCCATTCGCCTGCGATAGAGAATGCCATCATGCTTTTGACACCCTCAAGAAAGCACTCTGCAATGCGCCAGTCCTGGCTCTACCGGATCCCAAAGCCAAATATTGCGTGCACGTCGATGCCAGCCAGTACGCATTGGGCGCAGTGCTCTCCCAGATGCAAGACACGGAAGAGAAAGTACTGGGTTATATCAGCCGTAAATTACACGATGCGGAGGTGGGATACCCTGCATATGACAGAGAACTATTGGGCATCCGAGACACAATATTATACTGGAAATTCAACTTACACGGAGCCGAGCAACCATTCCTGGTACACAAGGATAATGCGACCTTGCGTTGAATTCTCACACAGCCACATCTCACTGTACGTCAAATGAACATCCTGATGGTCCCCCAAAATTTTGACTAGAAGGTCAAGCACATCCCGGGTGTCAAGGATCAGGTCACGGACGCGTTATCTCGCAGTCCGGATTTCCAAAGGCGGCAATGCAATGTAACGGCAATGGAAGTTTCTGCGGCCGGGGAATGGATTGAGAACATCAAGGCGGGCAGAGTTGACGACGAATGGTTCGGGCCTATTGCACATTGCTTGGCCTACTGTGGTTACGTGGAGATTTGGAAAGGAAGCAGGTGGAGAAAAAGGTAAGGAAAAACAAGAAAGATGAAGAGGAAGTGGAGATCACAGTAAGAGCAAAAGAGAAGGAGGAAGATGGAAAGGCAGAGAAGGAGGAATAGGGAAAGGCAGAGAAGAGAGGACGGTTGTGTATTCCAAAGACGATGTGGCGTCGAATCATCAATGAGGCCGACGACACTCCATCAGGGGGACACTTCGGTGCGGACCGAACATACTTACGCATGAAAGGCCGATATTTCCGGAAGCAAATGTGGCGTGATACCCAGTGTTATGAAGTGGGCTGTGACTTATGCCATTGAACCAATCACCGGAGCAGGAAACCCATGGGCCTCCTACAACCACTTCCTGTAGCCGAAGGCCGCTGGCAAAGAATAGGCATTGACTATATAACCGTCCTGCCGGTCTCGGGAAGTGGCCACTACTGCATTGTAACGTTCGTCGACCATATGATAAAGAGAGCACATTGGCGAGCCTGCAGAAAAACAATTGACGCCCCGGCTTTTGCGTGCATATTCATGGACGACATTGTCCGTCTACACGGAGTGCCTCAAGAGGTTGTATCGGACCGTGATGTACGCTTCACAGCAGACTATTTGAAAGAGGTTGATTGGATTGTGCAGACGAAACTGCGCATGTCTACGGGGTTCCTTCCAGAGACGGATGGTCTCTCTGGGAACTCTGACAAGATGGTTGTCCCGCTTTGCGTGGCTTCGCCACTCACGATCAAGCCAATTGGGATGACTACCTCCCACTTGCGGAGTATGCTTACAATTCCTCAGTACACCGTTCGACGAAGATGACGCCATTTGAACTCGATCTTGGCTATACGCCGCCTTGGCTGCTGGACTTATTTACAGATCTCCAGTGGCCGCAGGACAATGAATCAGCGGAAACATTACAAGGCCACGAATTCGTCGAACGATTGCAGCGCATTTCGCGAGTTGCCAGGGATGAGCTGCGCGATGCTCACGATATACAGACGGCTGAGCCCAATAAGTCACAACGCCCAATTGACCCCGCCATCACCGCTGGTGCGAAAGTATTTTTTGATACAAAGCATTTGCCAATCACATACGCCAATTTCAACCCCACGCAAAGCAAACTAGTACACCGCTACATTCGCCCATACGAGATCCTAAGAATATGCGGAAATGCCGTCGAACTAGATCTCCCGTACGACATGCCAATCCACAACACAGTTAATGTCAGCAGGCTCAAAGTTGACTGCACGGATGATTCTAGGATTGCCTGGCGGCCGCCACCTCCGCCGGTGCGGACCAGCCGTGCAGGCCCAAGGTACGTCGTCGAATCAATGGCAAAACACTGGCCAAGCTCTGACGGAACTAGTTGGGAATACGAAGTGAAATGGGAAGGTTGGGATGAGAAGGATAATCCCTGGGAGCCAGAGGAGAATATGGCAAAAGCAAAAGAAATGGTGGAGCAGTATTGGAAGGAAATGGGCGGGCGGGCAAAGGCGAAGAGGAAAACGACACACAAGATAGCCTGAGGAGTAGGGGTTTCTTTTTGGATGATTGAGAGACATCGCGGAGGCATGTTTGCTTTTAGATCAGGGTGTTTTGTTCCTTCGAGAGGTTTCTCGAAGATGATTGGAGAAGGTTGTGATGTAGCTGGACGACTCTTGTCATGTTCAGGTTCGGCTCTGTCACATGAGGTGTGGCTCTGTGGCATTTGTGCGGCTCTGCAGGAGACTCGCGTATTAGTTAGTTCAAGCGAGATGTCAGCTCGATCATCAAGATTATTCACTTCTATACGTACGGAGAGACAATTTGCCCACATCTATATCTGATTCATCGTCTGCCTCCCAGTCGTCTTCGCTGTCATTTGGATTACCCAAGTCCTCATTCCAGTTAAGCCAATGTTCGGTGTCTCAAATGCTTTCAGGAGAGCTATTCTCATCACTTTCGACAGGATGGCAGTCGATTTGTGTGATTCGGCGAACATTCAATACTTACGTTCGTCCTCCAGGGAGGTCCTATGCAGACCAAGCTGGTGGCACAGGTGATTTTTCCGACAATTTGAATGCAGCCGCACCATTATGTTGAAAGTTTGACCAGAATGCTTTGACAATCTCCTCAGTATCTGAAATGTATCCCACGGGTGTCATTTGTTCATTTTGAGTGCGAGATTCCTTCTGTGTAGCTCATAGGTTTTGGCTTCCCTGCCACATCTCCAACACGTTGTGGACCTTGGCCATTCGTTGCAACTTCTTTTCCTCCGCCTCTCTCTTCATCTCCATGTCGTTATCAGTGCTGTTCGCATCCAATACTGGGTCACCGCCACCCAGTAATCAGATATTGGCTCAAGCAAACTGCCTTACTACTACATTTTTGCGAAGACTGTCGCCTATGTTTCTCGACTGCCTCCACCCGATCACATCTCGCCCAAGCGAAAAGCTGTCCTCCACTCCGACATTTTGAGGTATGAACAACAATATGTCGTGAGCCACATCTGAGAGATCAGCGTACATGGAGTGTGTTTCATCTCGCTGCCGCCACCAGTTGGTGATATGCGGTAACCGAAATGTTCTACTAATCTCTATTGAGTCGGAGTTGTAATCATGAAGATTCGGACTACATTGCCTCCAGTTCTGTGGGAATTCGGGAGGTGAATTCAAATCGAGCATTGCAGCTTTCAATAAGTGTGCTGCATGATCGCTTCGTCCAGGTGCCATTTCGGCCACATTGTCAGGCAGTAGGTATTCTTCATCATTGCTGGACAAATCATATGGATCATAACAAGATTGACCAGATTTGGATGCAATTGCGGAGAAGCTGAGATTTTGTTCTGTACGTTTCGGATTTAGTGACCGGCAAACGTCTGTGTTTGACGCAGTATTCTTTCACCACATCCTTCGGAATGGTCTCCTGGTCTTGGGTTGTATAAGAAGTCTTGTCTTCAGGATTGATATCCATTCCCGTGTGCCACTTCCGAAATGATCACAGCTTCCGGATAGGATCAAGGATGTGTGCTGAAATGAGATGCATACTGGTCGTTGGAGTCACTTCAGTATAATATTTGGAAAGCTTTTGCCGTGCAAACTTCACCACAAAGAATAAGTCTTCCTTCCACGGTGTCTTCTTCTTCTCCAAAGCTCTCATCACCCCATCCATGTGATCAAACATGTCATTGTAGACAGTAGTGACGTGACGGAGAGTAACGGTATGCCATTTCGACATCCTGAGGGTCCAGTACCGGAATGCCCGTAAAATCTCTATGACATACTTGACATTAGTCGACTCATCCTGTGTTGTGAAGAGTGGCCGGTAATCGCTGAATTGTTGGTGTGTAAGCCACTCCCGTGTGAATTGACGTAATCGGTAGGTGCGCTCGTGCAACTTCAGTGTCGAGTTCCAATGAGTCTTCACATCCATAATGGGTAGTACTGCAATCCGGATGTTGGCTTTTTGACAGTGAATGAGCTCATTTCGACGACCAGGTGTCAGTGTAATCAATACAGCAAGCATTCTCTGCTATATGAAGGTCAGTTTGAGCACTTTCAAAATATGTTGAAATATGCACTGTCTCAATTATCTTTGCTAAATATGGTCTCATGGCCGACACCTTGTTGATTCTAGCATTGCCCTGTTTTCGAACTCTTTGACTCATCCCAATGTCTGTGCTTTCATTCTCTCCAAATTGCTGATCGTGCTCATGGGCTTCCCAAGACTTGGTGTGGCCTGTTACACCTAGAGTGCTCATGAATGCACCCAAAGCAGGCTGAATGATGTGCGCCATGCATTGTATGTGGTTTTTCAATGCGGGCCACTCGATGCCGCAGGCCTCAAGTGTAATTTGTATTGTGCAAGTCATCAAGTAATTTGAGGAAGCATTATAGGTTGTAATTCCAAGTAATCGGCCGTCAGTCAGCTCAAAATGGTGAAGGACTTCCTTCCAATGTCCGGCTAGCCGTGCTCCGGTATATCGACCCTTGACCTGTAATCCTTAATGAGCTCTCGAGATTGGAAAGGAATGGGCTATCATCCTCATTGAACGCCAGTTGTACTTCTCCCAAAGCCCAATCTCTATCCATGTAATAGGCGATAACCGACAGTATTGCTAATGTTTTCGTCGATGTCCATTTGTCCAAAGCTAAACTGAGTTTGTTTCATGACGGCAGTTGCTTCTCAATTGCATCCACTGTCACTGTGTTTACCCTCTGGCAAATAATACTCAGCGTGCTGGCGGAGGGTAACACCAGTTCACTTCGTAATGCGTTCAATAACCGTCATAGCTTGAGGTTAGATATCGCGTTCTATGGAATATGAGCTGAAAGAAAACCTAACATGAGGTAGCGATTCCATGTGTCCTGTTGAAATTCGGCAGTTAGAATATCCTTTTCTGCCAGTTCAACACGTTTTGTCTGCCAATGCAGTAACTAAAGTTAATACCTGAATGGTAAATTTGAATTTGCTTTGCGAACTTACAATCGGAATTTCTTGAGTTCCTTGCCACTTGAGTATGGCCAAAGCTGTTTCATCGACCGTCTAATTAGTCAATTCGGTTACTTCAGACACTGTTAATTCGTTTAAATTTGGGATATGCACTTTTGCCAGCAAGTGTTTGCCCATTGAGATGGTCCCATGTTCCGATGGATGCTGAAGAACTTACTGAGAAACGATACGTATGATGCCAGGGCTGCCAGTCTCCTCAGTTCCACAGTGTAACTAGAATCTCCACGAAGGCGCATGTCTACAGCTATTCGAACCAATAGGCCGCTTCGAGCCTTCATTCATAGCAGCCCACCAACCATCAAAGATCATTTGCAAAGTAAGGTCGCTCAAATCACGAAAACAGACACGTTCATTTTTTGAAGATATCATGACCTCTAACAACAAGGTATTGAAAGATTATGTGTCTGACATTGCCATAGGAAATTGAACTCTGGGTGATTCAATCTGGGTAACTGTCAAAAGATACGTTATAGTCACGTAGAACGCTGGTTTTTCAATATTGACTTTAGAGCTACAAGCAAGCAAAAAGTAGGACCTGTGAGACATCGCATGCATATTTATGAAGTTGAATCCAACGACATACAAAGACGAGACGGTTGCGATATCATCATTAGCATTTGTGCCCATAATGGCAGCCAATAGTATGATTATGGGTCAACACTGTTGCATTGCTGTCTGCTCATCCAAGATGCAATTCCAAAAATCGTTGATGCTCCGTTGACACTCAATTCTAGGAGGTGGTAGCGATATCGGAAGTAGCATTTTTGCCCTGAAAGGCAGCCAATATTGTGATTATGGGAGTATGCCATTGCATGGCCTTTGAATTATCCATGATGCGAGACCAAAAATCGTTGACGCTCCGTTGACGCTCATTTTTATGAGGTGGTAGCGATATCGTCACTAGCATTTTTGCTCAACAAAGCGGCGAATATTATGATTATGGGAGTATTCCGTTGCATGGCCCTTGAATTATCCATGATGCGGGACCAAAAATCGTTGACGCTCCGTTGATGCTGATATTTTGGAGGTAGTAGTGATAAGGTCACTAGCATTTTTGCCTCCAATGGCGGCCAATATTGGGATTATGGGTGTATGCCGTTGCACGGCCCATGAATTATTCATGATGCAAGACCAAAAATCATCGACGCTCTGTTGATGCTCATGATTAGAAGGTGGTAGCAATATGGTCGTGGGCCTTTGTGCCCATAAAGGCGGCCAACACTGTCATTATGGCTTGATGCTGTCGCGCAGCCTAGTCATTATCGAAGTTGCAAGACCGGATATTGGTGAGACTCCATTGATGCTCCGTTGACGCTCATTTCTAGAATGGGGCAACAAGCATGTCGCATGCCTTCTTGCATCGAAAGCCAGCGAATGATCCCTCTTTGGATTGATGTGACTATGCAACCCTTTGATTGCCGAACAGATCAAAGTAAAATCTTTGATGCACCGTTGACGCCCACCTCAGAGACATACCACCTGTTATTCGGTGTGCAATCATTTATCTTGGAAATCACACTGTCAGTATTGACTGCCGTTATACCGTTTCTAGGTAAAATCATTTGTATCCAAAAGCATCGATGCCTCTCAGTGTCTGAGCCACTACTATTCACGTCATCAGTCCGATAAACGACGTAGCTCCTTCGTGCTTCTGTGCTGTCAGCCGGGATATTACGGCATATAGATCAATAAACTAATTTTAGACTTAAAGAGCCTGACATCCTGACCTTTCTTCTTCAAGCTTGTTTTCCTCAATTTCCATGACATACCATAAGCAATTCTCAAATTCTTGACCATGTCCAGCAGATCTGAGCGTAGAGTTATGCAGTTAGCTGCATAAACTAATGCTGCAAAACGGCTGTCATTGATCAGGGTTCAGACTACGCACTGACCGCTCATCCGATGACTAGGATGACATCACTGCGTTCAATGTTGTTAGTGAATATCGTCTCTATTTTAGGTTTTGCTTTCTAATGAAACTGTAATAGGCAAGTCAATATCGAGTTTGCTGACGGTCTATCAAGTCGATTTGGAGTCTAGAACATTTGCATGCCACGTACGACCCTTGCACACAGAGCGATCAAATATCATGAATGACAATTTGGTCACTGAAATCAGGAACAAGCTGACACGTAGCAAAGTAGGTACACAAATTGGTTTCCCAAGAGATAAGTCATCAAAACTGACTATTTGGCTATCTGGACCTCCAGGGACGCGGGTGCCGTCACCATATCTTCGTCCGTATCCGATTTCTATATGGTAATTAACTACCTATGCTTCATGCAGTGGTAATTGCTTCTGGGTTCGAAAGCCTTCACATCCTGAATCGGCATGGAATCAGTCGCCGCGCCAGGCGAAAATTCCGGTATGAATTGGTGTGACTGTTGTTCCTCTGAACCCAGCCTCATGTGACTTCTTGCTGGTCGAGTAGTCACTGCCATCATTGGCGATTGTCCTCGGACGATATCAAGAGTCTGCATATACTCTCCAACTGTTGTCGGCAATGGTGTGGCTGCAGTCGTGTCTATTTGGGGCTTAACAACTGCTGCAACCTTCAATTCAGTAGTCGTGTACATCATATCCCTCTCACGGTAGTAGTTGGCCGCATCCCCCCAACCTGGTTGGGTCAATTTGTCAAGCTTCATCTGCTTCTGCCAAAAACTCTCCATGAGGTGCTATAGTGTTTTGGATATTGTGCCCGTTACCCAGCCAGGTTCATCATTGTCACTCAGCTTGCCGAGCTCAGTATCATCTTCCTGATATTCCTCGTCTTCCCCATCCTGCTCTTCATCAGAACTTCCAAGATCGCTCAGACTCTCTCCAATAGCATTCAACATCTCTTCAAACCTTGTTTCGGGGTTTCCGGTTGTCGCCCGCACGTTTCCAGCAGCAGTCATATTGTTCAGCTCTTGCATAATCGCTGTCTCTGCATCTTCAACTCGCTTTCTTGCCACAGCGGTCTGTCTCTCTACATAATCCTTGATCCATTTCTCTTTCTCGTTGGTGCTTAAAAAGTGCATTTCCTGTCTGTTCTCTGACAAAAGCTTCTTTTTGGATCGCAAGCTGCACCATGCTCCCAATGCTCTGACCCTGTCTGCTTCCAAGCCGCTCTTGCCTTGATTCGCATGATGACGTCGATGTGTGGACATCATTGTCGATTTGCCGTGTTTGCCTGCCTGAAATGCAGAAAAGTTCTTTTTTGGAGCAGTGACCCTTGTATCGTGTGTTGACCTTGTTGTTGGGCGACATGTTGGATGTTGCAAGATATGGACCACATGGATGCAAGGTGACTCTTTTAAGTCAAGGTTTGTACGTTTGATCAACTGGAACAAAGCAAAATCTGCACTATGACCATCATTTCGGATGGAATAGTGATGCTAAACATACATTATGACATGATAGTTAGCCTCGGTTTCTTGTAAGATCCCGGCTATGTGTTGGGACAAACATCACCAGACGACCTTCCCGTCGTAGAATTTCGTTTTTATATCTATCGAACATGAGATATCAGCTGTCATTCACTTCAATGTATCCCAGCAGACAAACAAACAAACACACATCATCGGACCGACTTTGTGCAAAATTGCACGACCGCTGGAATCACCTGCAACTTGCAGCGATAGGCAGCAGGATATACCTCGAGTAGAATGTGCAAGATGACAGTCATTCATTCCATTGTGACCTGTAGCTTACTATATATCCCTCAGGACTTTCCACTTTTCGTTATCATGTTCCTTACCTTTTCCACGACAGCAGGTCATAGCCCCTCAAACACCTCAGCCCGATGTGATACAATCCCAATCAAGCTGAATGAAAGTTGCTTCATCCAATGCGCCCCTGGCTGAGGCACAGCAGCAACGCAGACACCAGTTAGTCCACCGCGACACTGCAATTGCTGCCACAGAAAATATGGCCCAGGACGCAGATTTGAAAATGGTATGTAAGACTGGACGCAGTAATAATAGGCAGCAGCATGCAATCGAATGTGAGTAGCTCCATATCTGTATAGAAGGTGGTCAACTAGGAATATAATGTACAGCTGGTGTATGTAGAGAGCTCCGTGACCAATTTATCGCAGCCCGCTATGGCAAACCCCAAGCCTCGATGAAGGCATTTGGCCACACAGTCCGCGAACTCACATAACATGAAGTTCACAGCTCTGGCAATTTCTCTGACGAACTCTGAGATAAATGTCCCCGGGAGTGAACTTAACAGGCTTTAAAGCCTCTAGGGGAGGCTATGGAGTCGTATATGGTTGAGGTAATAGCTGAATCTTCCTTTTAGATGCAGCAACTAATTTCTTGTGGGTTTTCAACATGTCTGCTACTATGGTGAGGAAAGGAGGTCGGGTACAGCTGGAACAGCGCAACATGCATCTCACCTTGAATATGGCGAAGATGGCCAAAGGAGGGTTTTCGCGTTCCGCAATAGAGGAAACTTAACAACTAATTAAGCAGCCTCGGGCCGATGTCCGAGAAGACAAGAAGCGAGGAGTTGAATTCCCTGGGCATAAGAAGGTAAAGGCTGCGATAGAAAGACACCCGGCAATGGTTTATAAAAATCACACGGCTGGCTGCTATCCATGCCAAAATGGCACTGCTAAGAATCCACAGACACTCAGGAGGCGCAAAGGAACTGCTGCACCTCCACTAGCACCGGCGGCACATCTGCCCGAAAGGCCACCTCCGCCCGGAATGCCACCTGCGCCACCAGGTGACACTGACTGAAATGACAGTTATGAAATCGAAGGTATGCCATCCAAGTGTGCGTATTTACATTCTCCACTTCCAAACTCTGAATTGTTCAATCATAATACATATGCCAACGATAGCAAGCACAATAAACATTGTATTCCAGATTTGCTGAGTACACTCTCTGCTGTGTGCTAATGCCGCTGACATTGATTTTGAAGATGACGACAGCCCTTTGAGCGAATCTCAGGCTCAAGACGATCATTCATTGAAAGGAACGGAATTTTTGAGTATAATCAGGATCTACAATTAGCGGACACTTTAAAGTATATTTTAAAGGATATTTTTAAATGCACAATTAAAGAACAAAGTAGTGATAAAGGAAAACATACATGAAAAGAATAGAACGACTGCCAAAACACAGTAATTGATGTTCGATGCCTACGTCAACGGTTGCAAAATGGGGAAACGCCTGTGGCAAAATGACCATCAACGGAGTGTCAATGATTTCTCATCCTGTACGTCAGGTTAATATAATGTGAATTAATCGTTGTTATCTATAATCATTATATTGGCCGCCTTTTTAGTCAGAAGAGGCAGTGACTCGCTGCCTGCCCAATTCTGAAAATGACCGGTAATGGAGCGTCAACGGATCACGGACATCTATAAACAAGGTTTTGGCAGCCTTCACAGCCTAATGAGAAAGACGTGGTCTCGCGACAACCTTCCGGACCATCACAAGTTAATTCATTCTCAATGCTGCAACTCAGTGATCCTGAATGTTTTAGCCTATGAAACCAGTTAAAACTCCATATATAGCCATTAGCGGCCATCTCGTGCTTTGATTAAGCATCATGCAAGGCCAAAAATCATTGACACTCCGTTGACATTCATTTTCATGATCGGGGAGGGATCGTGTCGCTTAGTCTTGAGCCATTACACGCTGCCAATACATCGGTTATGAATTACAATGGACAAGCTACGTTTTAATTACCTGACTTACAAGACTCAAAATTGATGACGCTCCGTTGACGCTCATTTCAGAATGGGGCAGAGAGCGTCTTAATATCTCATTTGGTTTGATATACGGCCAATACCTCATTTATGATCGTTTGCATCCAATCGCCACCTAGATTACTCATGAGGCAAGACCAAAAATCATTCACGCTGTTAGGGGTTCTCCCTTAACAGTGATAATGGCACTTGTGGATGGACGGCGCATACCAGGCCCAGTCCTCCAAAGTCTCGGACCAGCAATATGCTCTTGAGTGGGAGTTCATATTGGTCACACGAAGTGTGGATACTTTGTTCACACCTGGATACTATGCGGGACTTGTACAAGCAGTGCACGGCAGTTGATAGTCTGGACAAGTAAGCGCGCTCCGAACCTCCATCTCATAATGAGTGGATAATGGCAAGGCGCACCCCAGTATCGAGAATTGTCTCTACCTTAGTATGACGTAACTGAGGGGCTTCTTGACATTGGCTTCGGTCAGAAGCAAGCACGTTGCATTGATTTGGATGCCTCTGAATTGCAACATATTATATGTGTCACGGCCTACGTTGTCGCAGCATGGGGTGGTATCTGATAAGCCTGAGAGTAACTACCGATCAAACTCAAAGATAGCGAGATGTCTAAGTTAAAGTTATGGTCCGAATGATATGTGTCCCTCCCAGGGCGTGTGAGCATTTCCGATAGGCGCATAGGAATAAGATGCAAGGATATCTACCGGGCATCGCCAATAAGACCCAAAGATATGTAGCTATCATTAAGCGATCATATAAAGAGATAAGGTATAGTGGCCTGATGTTGAGGGATGAATTTATAGTTCAGAATCAGGGGATGATCGAGAGCGATGCCAAGCCCGTACTGAATGATAGGGGATCATCGAGAGTGATGCCAAGCCCGTAGTATCTATTCCATGAGACTATAAAATAACCCTGTTGTTCTGACGATGGAAGGGACAACCGCCATGAGATACGAAAAGACGGATACCTACCAGCGAAGAAGACCCCTTATTTATTATCGCGTTTTTATGATACCTATACCTATTATATCTATACCTAGAATCTATTAGCTTTGTGTAGCGGCAGCCCCGCACATTTGACTATCCTTATCCAACGAATCACTATTACTTTTGAGAATGATAACGCCATCATAGTTTAGGCTCTTGAGAAGATAGTCTCCTACGCAAGAGATAATCGATATATCTTTCTGGCGCAAAGTCTTTGGTGGATACCTTCGATTATTGGATCACAACAAGGACTAGTTGTTTATATCGATAAGCTTCAAGACGAAAGTGTTTCAATTCCGCAGGAGCAACATCCCCGAAAAGTGTCTGCTACCCCTAGAGACCTCGCCGAGAATCGACGAGTTGACCAGATACTGTACGACGCCGAACAGTGCCTAAAGAAATCTAGACAGTTAAGAGAGAGAGCGGCCTTGAAGGTTTCTGGAAAAACAACTACCGGTCGAATAAACCCGACTAAGGGATCTATGAAATACCTGAGGAAATCCATGAGGGTTTCTAAATCTGCAGCGGTTAAAAAACAGAAGGATTGTAGTAAGACAGAAGGAAAGCAGCGGGAGAGTGCTTACGTTGTGCTTGGCCTTCCAATGGGAAAGCGAATCATAGGGTCAAGGATTGCCAACGACAAATTAAGCTAGAGAAGGGAACCGTGTTAATCCCTAGACTTGCAAATTATCAGAAGCCAGTTATATCTTCGAAAGGAAGCGATCCCGAGGATAGTTCCGATTCCAAAGATAGTACGGAAGGTTCTGATCCCTAAGATAATATAGATTAGGATCTACGGCTGTATGCACCCATATTACTTAGTGAAGTATTATTGGATAGGTGTTGAACCCCCGTAACACACGCGCAGATGACTATGATGTTCAGGATGGGGCTTAGAGCGTGTGTCTCTTGTTTTTGGAGATAAAGGCGGTCGATTCATCCGAAAATGCTAATTGCCTGCCAAAGTGAATATTTTGCGCTTAGCAGTAGGGTATCTAAATGGGACCGTAAATAGAAAAACCCGAAATACAGAACCGGAGATTGGAACTGACGGGTCTAGCCAATCCCGGCAACACCCATGTGTAGATGGGTAGGGGTCCAGGTTTGGCTCGCCAACATGCTGCAGGACTGGTTTTGGACAGTTCTGGAGCCAAACCGATCCGTTTTTCCGGTCTGAACCCGGACCGCTGGTGGTTTACCCCGACCCGTTGCTAACACTACCATTTGGGCGCACTTGGAATTCCAACATATTGTCCAAGAAAGGTTATAGCCCACAAATGGGTGTTATAGACTAGCTGATATGTGCTGTGTTCTGGACATTGCTCTTCTTAAATTGACACACGAAAATGGATCGACTTAGAGAACTTGAAGCAAGAAACCATCAGCTGGTGAGGGAGTATAGTCAACCGCGCAATGAACTCCACTACTTCGAAAGACTACAGAAAGTAAACATACGGTTCCGTGAGGATATCCACCGTGTAGTAAAGCGGATGCAAATTGCATTGGATGTATTACGCCAAGAGCACTTGTGTGCTACTACAGAATATTGGTCATTGTGTGGCGATAATGGAGGATGGATCTAGTTTAGTTAATTCATTGGTTTGGTAAACTGAAGGATTTAAACCAACGAACTGTCAAATTAAAGCATTCAACAAACCATTGCGAGTAGTGATTGCCGCTCTCAATCGATGAATTCCGTTTGCAGCTTTTCCGTGAGTGCTTGCATAATGATATGGGGTGGCCACAATGAGAGTATTAAGATTAAATGGTTGGCAATTTGATTTGACTGTACTTCCTTCATTCTCGATTTGGTCGATTAATTTTGAGGTTCTCCTTTTAGACCATATACGCTTCTGATTCTGGGTGGCTTTATTTTAGGCACAGAAGTAGAGCCATTCAGTTGAACCAGAAATGATATTGCCCTGATTGTGAGGAAACTTTTCCATACGAAGGGATTCAAAAGGAAGTCACTTGTTTCCAGCTGTCGGCATGGCCGCCACAACAATCGAAGTTGAAGATAGTAATAGAACACCTGGTGCTGTCGCAAATAGTCCAGGCAGCAAACACAGTTCGGAAGGCACAACTTGAAGGGAACAAAAACAAATTAAATGAACACAGATACTATAACAGTAATATACAACTGCTTAGGCTTGCTAACACTGCTCGAACTCCCCATTCTTGTCTTGAATATCTCTGTGCTTATGCCCCCCGTAAACTGCTAATATATTTGCCGCTTGTGAGATTAGAACAACAGTGTCATAGTCCGTACCACGACGTTTGAGGATACTCATTAGCAAATCTATCATCGAGCGATCACGATCCCAGATGACTTGCTGTACGTGTTTCGAACGCTGAGTTTCTTCTCCAGTTTCTTTTTGATCTCTTCCAGCTGATGGGCGGTATCGCTCAACTTCTTACTGTTCTTTCGCAACATTCGAAGTAAGCTACTAATGCGCGGGTCGAATCTGAAACTTATTTGTTGATATCTCGGTCGTCACAGAAGCAAAGTAGTATCCATTATACGTAGTTATTGTCTAAGTGTAAATACTCTCGGTGTACACGGGGGTTTTCAAAGGTTGCAACCATCATTGTATCTTGAGTCATAGAGCAAAGATGACGTAAGTTGCTATTTCTGGCCGCGGCAGACAATACTATGTCTTTGAAACGGCACAACTGGGGTTATGCCAGTAGGTAAAGTACCATTCGATTGCCGCTTGCGCAATTCCTACGTGGGTTGGTTACACTTCAAGCACCAGTTCCGAAACTTGATCATGTCAATAAATGGCCACAGTCCCAAAACAGCTACATTAAGTTGTATTATCTTTGGCTCTGAGCTTATGGGAGTAATGCTTCCCGTCCGCTCAGCCCTATTCAAGCACGTTATCGCCCGGTTAGTACTGCAGTGGGTGACCATGCGGGAATACCGGGTACTGTAGTTTTTGCTCCCCTTTTGCCCATGTACATGATAACCCCGCCGGTTCTTGAATTGTAGTTCTTGTATTAGAGCATTGTTTGCAATCCAGCCACTTTTCCGCAATATACGCACCCCCAGCGACACATGGCACTGGTAGTTCAAAAATTTCCATCTGTGTGGTGCCATCCACTGCTAATTGCACTTGTTTGTCACTGCCTCTATTTTCCCTTCTTTATTAAGAAGCGCGTTACCCGCAAGAATACTTAGCGCCAACCTACATGCTTTCAGGGTTGTAATGGGCTGAATCCTGTTAGCCTAACGCCAGGACAGGAATACTTGAGAAGTAAACGTTAGCTCAGATGGTGATACAAGCATGTCTTTCTCGTGCAGTGTCTTGGCCACCGCACCTTTTAAACCCGCACCTCGCCGCCACAAAAACTGAAGCAAAAACCGCCGGCCGTTTGAAAACAATCACAAATTCATCGCTGGGACCTGTTTCTCCTGAGAACAACGTTGCAAATATCTACACCTCAACGCTTCCACCACCGCAAGAACTGCCGAGCGCCTTCCTTCCAATAGCGACAGTGGGATATTGACCCCGCGGGGTAATGTCAACCTAGCGAACAGCCAATGGAAACATCGATCAAGTTATCTCCAGAGGCTGAGCAAGTATCCAGAGGTTGTCGAAGTGCCCGATTACCGGTTTCTATGTATCCGCCGGAACCTCGCCGTCATATGTTTGACTGATCCAGGTGTCCAAATCATTAGTCGTAGAGAGTATCCTACTTGCGAACGTTGCTATTACCCTCGTCGGTGATATAACACTGTCTTCCTAGGCCGATCCCAGACTCCTCACGCGAGCTTGAGAGCGGGAGGAGTCTGGGCACGAGAAAAGGAGCTAACTACACTCATATACAGGTACGTCCAATATTAGGTTAATGACGTGTGTAACTTCCGTATATAGGAACCATTACGCCTAAAGCGGAAATTAAGGAAGCAAAGTCTCAATAAATTCCCAATTTCAAGATTATTAGCTTTCGTATAAGGAATGCTAATTGGGTACGCAAAAAGTGTATACGGCACATAGTGCAGTGTTTAAGGCTGAGGCGGAGGTTGCATTCTCTAGGAATTGAAAGGTGGGCTTTAAATGACTGTAGACCTCTTCGTAAGCCCTAGAAAGTTGAGTCGCTTCTCATAGTACTTGGCCGAAAGGTATTTCGTTCCATCACGTTGCTAAACACAGGATATCTGGACTATTCACTGCCGCCAGCATGAACTCCAGTGCCCCACCTCTTTCCATTCCTCCCACTGCTGACAAACATAAATAGCGCCATACAAGAAACCGGAGGGACGAGACCAGGCATAAGTACAGACCGACTTGCTTCGATCCACCTAGAGCACAGTGTGGATAAAGGTCAGCCGACGCTATTCCTTTCACTATCAACCAAGAGCTAGTACGCCGCGATTGGGCCACCTAAAGTGGCTCATATATCATTTCTCACTAGTACGTGGGACGTCATAGGAGGACTCCGGGATATGCCGTCGCGTCAGATAGATGGAAGGTGTCGTCCCGTCCCGTCTTGAATCACACGCTGTGTAACACTAATCGGGTGATTTCCTGTGACAACACACTCAGCCTTGATTTTGATCTAAGTGCTAAGTAACATTATTCTGCTCTCACAAGCTAGCGTAACCTCCTTCACGTACTCGACGAAAGTGTAAAAAGAAACAACACTCTTATCCCTGACGCCACCCACCACCCGGTGACCGCCTCTTGAACTGGACCAGAAATACTCATCCAGTGATTTCCATCTCTCCATATCTGTTTAATGTTAAAACCAAGTCAAAATTAGCACAACCTGCGAAGCAAATCGAAACCAAGCATCGAGATGAAATATTCTACCCATCAAGCGAAACAAACCTTCAAGCCTGTGACTTCCGAATGCCCCCCAAAGCAGTTGAGACGTCCCCACGAGTTTGAGAAGCCCCCCCTCCCCCCCGCACCTACCAACGCCGCGTCATCTACCTCTGCATAGATGTTTGTTGGAATACCCCAGTCATGCCTGGCAAATGTGGAGCGAATTTCACCAAATCTCGAGCACTGATCATCAACGCAGCGCGTAAAGTACTCAGCCGTAGAATAGTGACGAATGGTGTGTATACCACCCTTTCCTTTCATGGCAAAATAAAACGATATAACAACTTGGTGTCCGCTTCGTTTGTTCACAGAAGCATAACGCTAATGCAGAGTCAGATTTTTCAGACAGCAGGTGATGGTCGTTTCTGGGTCTATGAGATCAACCCTGCCAACGATGTCCAGAAGAAGATGGTTGCTATGATTTTCGTGGCCTGGGATTGGTAGTGCCCGGCTCCATGGGGACATTCAGCTTGCGGACGAAACCTCGAAAGAGGACGGGGGCCATGCTCATTATGGCCTGAGAACGGTATCTCCCCCGGGTGGTCATACATGGGATCTGGAACACCACCACCCACAAGTTACAACGCATCGGTGAGGCAGTGCCCGACCTGTACTGTGTGTCTTAGATCCCATAAATGTCTCAGATCCCTTGAGACAGATATGTCTCAGATCCCATTAGGCGGCATGCCAATACCAAGAATCTATTCGTTCCAAAGCCCTTTTATACGCACGTTTCCTGATCATGCTGGAACCACTTGCCACTATTGGTCTCGTCAGTAACATCGTCCAATTTGTCGATTTCAGCAATAAGATACTCTCGAAGACAAAGAAATTTTATCGATCCGCCGATGGTACCCTCGAAGAAAACAACAATGCGGAACTTGCTGCCAAGCGTCTAGTCGAACTCTCAACGGCCCTCCAAACGACAGCTGGTTTCTCAAATGGCGACGAGACTCTTCAAAAAATTTGCAAAGAATGTAATGAGATGGCAGAAGAGCTACTCAAGGCCTTGGAGGAACTGAAAGTGAACGGAACCAACAGCAAATGGAAAAGTGTGCGGAAGGCTCTGAAGAGCGTGTGTCGCAAGGAAGAGATTGATGGTATCCAAAACCGACTGGCAAGCTTCCGGGAGGAGATGAACCTACATATAGTGGTGGATCTCAGGTACGCTATCCTGTGCATTACATACATCACAAGATCGGGCAGTACTGATGAGATATGAACTTCAGGAGACGCATCGATCTACTATCGCTTCAACAGTCTGATTGCTTTGAACTATTCGACGCAACCACCAAAGCTGTTGTTAACGCTGTCATCAATAACGAAGATGTATTTCAACATGCTCTTGCATGGCAGGCGGCAGAGCTCGCAAAAACGCAAGAGCGGACAGACATGGTAGTCAGAGAGATGCAGCAAAGAACTGTCACCGCACTGAGAGAGGAACACGCAATAACACGTTCGGGAGTTGCGGAGGAAATGCGGATCGTGAGACAGGAAATACAGCAATTACCGGGGGCGGTTGTTCAATTGAGCACGGAAGTTGCAGAGCTTAGAAGCCAGTTATCGGAATTCACCAATTCGACCATCTCCAACCAGAGCGAGATGTTGCAATGGAGAAGTAACACCGTGTCAACCCCGTCACTGGCTTTGAAAACGGAAAATGTGTACAGAATCTTGCAAGTAAGTATATATCATTCATCATCTCGCCCCACATCTGACGATTCTGAACAGAAGGTTATAGCAAGGTGTAGTCTCACGCGAAAAAAGCGCTAACTATAGCGCCTCAGGCTGTCAACCAGCTTTGGCGGCGGCGATTCACGGCATATCCTACTCCAATACACAATACAATCCCAAAAGGCAGCTTGGGTGGTGTCGATGCGAATTTCCTCCCGACTCATCCAAATCAGACGTGCTGGGGGGGTATAGGTACTCCGCGGGTATCTACGGCTACTCATGAAACGGTAGTAGGATACATTAGCGCTATCGTGGTGTTACATTGGAGGAGGCAGTGTGACTTTTGGTATCACAGTTCTCATTGCGCTCACGCCCAACAATGCAGCCGCCATCGTCGATATATGTATTGATAGTATTTGTAGAGAATTATTAAACTAAAACCTATAGATGTACTCTCTCCCATACTAATTTATGAGAACGCAGAAACGTGAAGCCAAATTGCAAACGCGGTGAAGAAGGGCATGAGAAAAGGATGCAAACGCTGAAACGCATCATATGGGCTGAATGCGTTTATATGATATCCAGGTTGGCGCATATACCTACCCAATGGGATTCGGTAAACTCTTATACAACGAAATTCTGTATATGGCGTTAAAAGTCTTAGAATGATTCTGTATGGCGTTTTGATGATAGCAGAGTTTCAGTTCTATATACCTCAGATCTTTTATCGTAGCCTCATTAAGTAGGTACGTATGTTGCCAGAAATGTGCTGAGTTTGTGTTGAAGTGGCTTGTTCGCGAACAATTCTCCAGTTTGCGGCCAAAAAGTTCGCAACGAGCGGGTTCGCCAACCAGATCCAAAATTGGTAATGATGTTACTCCGCCCCCAACTCTTATAATGCGAGAGAACGCCTCAGTCAACGAACCTAGCCAATCGCCCTGGCAACAATTTTCAGCTGCTATCCTTAGCAATGATTTCAACGGTCTGGAAAATCCCCGTCGTGGTAGGAATCAACACAGTGCGTTCCAACAGAGAGGCGAGACTGGACTGCATCACAGACTGCCGGTCTGGCATTGCAGTGCTGCTAACCTTGTGTCGATTTGGTTTGGATTAATCACTGCGTAATGCTAAAAACACGCTTTATTCTTGCTTACTACTCCAACACCGACCCTGTGGCTGCAGGATACCATTTTGAGCATGTTTCGTAGCATTTACTGGCTATCAATCCGAGTCACGACCTAGAAAGGCCACAAATTTGCCCACATTTATACATAATAATACTCAGTCCACACCAGCCCAGTCCAGTGCCGCGCCGATCCCATTACTAGACTGTACTGGACATGGACGATTTGAGTCTGGACGATTCCCTGCTGGGACCGCTGACCTAGTTCTAACTGTCGTCTCAAACCTCGAGTTCTTAGTATTCGCTCCGAAGAACTCAAGAGATCATGAAAAATGACTCGATAAATTATGCTGCAGGGTGTTACGATATGGAAGTTGGGGAGAACCGTGTGCGTGTATTCTATGGTGCGATAGCTGTGTACAGGTCTAATGGTCCAAAAGAGTAGGAAAGAAAAGAGTAGAGTGCGAAGTCTAAAAGAGCAGTCACAGACCCTAAGGCTCCGGCTCATGTACATCTGTAACACAGGGGGTTGCACATCGGGTGGTGAGTGTGACAAAGGGTTGCATATCCGGTGGTGAGTGTGGCAAAGGGTGGCAAATGGTGGCACCAGCATACTGGAAGATATCCCCGAGGATTCCCTGTATATATGTTGAGTCGTTCTCCTTCTCTCTTCTGTCTGTACTATAGCATTATCGGTGAGAAGGATGGTTTCCAGCACTGCAGGATTATACTTCTCACTACAGACATATCGGAGAGCGAATAAGGAAAACCACTACGTTTCCATGACATTATCGTTTTTATATATGTGTGTAGCTGTCAAGTCCGTGGGTACGCAGGATGCTTTGTGGGTATGGGTCCGGGAATGTCCAGCATCGTGAGATTTATCAGCTCAACTACCACCACCACCGCCACCGCCACCATCATTCACCTGCAGCCGGCCGGCACGCACCCACTCGCACACATGTCCCACAAGGGTAAGACTGGCCCAATTTACTCATAGCAAAAATGAATGTCGGAGAAACCACACACCCATGGCGAGAACTATAAAAATGAACACGGCACAGCCTGATGAAATCCTCAACACCATGATAACGATCTTAAAAAACATTGCGACTTTAGGCAAGTGGAGGAAAGGGTAGGTCGTGTGGAGCTTGGTAAATGGTTGGAAAGTACCCAAGGACAGAAATGGTATGGTAAATAGTGGGAAATGGTATGTTGGTATGGCGTAGGACAAATGGTATGGAAAAGTCTGGAAATGGAATGACTGCACAGGGCGAAGTGCATTGGAAACCCGTCGAATTTAGAAAATTGCTTGTCTCCATTTTCCCCCAGTAGAAATCCCACCTTCCAATCACATATTTTGTATGGGGAAACTACATGATTCCACTTTCCCACCGCTGGTAGAGCTACCCCATCTTTCTATACAGTACTAGTGCCGGAGATGGCTTCACCGTCTTTGTGGAAAATAGGCTATTTTTAATACAGCGTTTCCAGCCAGTTCCCTGCTAGAGCTTGAGTTTGAGCTTGAAAGTACCTTTAATGGAGACGATGAGCAAGCTGGCAATATAATTCATGTTGCCATAAGATGGGGATTTGACAGAATACCAACATTATGATACCATGGCAGTGGAATAAGCAGTGTATAGTTAATCATAAATACGAGACCTGAATCAAGAAGATGTAGTCCAATGCAAGCATCAGCTGAACACAATATTGCAGCGCCTCAGACTGCTTATATGACAACTATTTGTAGAGATTTGAAAAATTTACAAGATTAGATGAACATTGGATAAGAGTTGAGAGTGTATTGTGAGTGGAAAGCTTTCTGTTCAATGGAGTAGAATTTAGGGTATTAACTTAGTACAGGTTAGCCAGGTAATTCTCAGTATATATATATTCACTAGCTTTTGAAAATTGATTTTGCACAGGTTCCAGCTTGCAGGTATATTTACTATGGAAACATGGAAATAATGACCTGGTGACATAATCTACAGTGAGATTAGTCAAGGATATCATGACTCAATAGTATGGGATATATTCAGGATTGCACAGAAATCACTTTATGAGATTATTTAGAGTAGCAACATGAATAGATGTTAAAGTGCAGAACAATACATATGGAGATTGTCCTCAGAGTCTGATGCAATTACCAATACCAATTCCAAACTCAATTTCAAAAACTATACCCAAAACACTGAAATTGATTGTGTCTTGTGGTACTTGGTAACAAGATGTATCAAGAAAGACAATATAATACTGTCAACTATTGGATAAAACACAAAGTAATTGACAATAAACTAACTGATGAACATAACACCTACTGGTTTCCATAATACTGATTGATTCATACACTTATAATTGTATATAATCCAAAATATTGTCAGAGTTATAACTAAACCTGAACTAAAAAGTTTTAGCACAGCCAGAGATTCAGCTGAGAGTAATTCCATGTATTCAGAAATAGCTTTGAAGTTGACTATAAGTAATATTTGAATGAATATGGAAGTTTACAAGGTGTGGAAAGAAAGGAAGGATTGACATAAGGTTTGGGTCTAGGAAGTGCAAAGGAGAGAAAAGGTAAAGTGCGTATCCACTACGATTGTATGGATTGGCAGGATGATCAATATCTCTTGCTTAGAAAACGATTAGACTATTGTTACCTCATACTACAATGTTGGTAGCAACACTTGCAGATTTGCTGCTCCTGCACCATATACATACCGGAGTGCAATTGTGATACAAGGAAGAGGAGATAACATGATCACATGAGTTTCCGACATGAACAGAGATAAATATCTAATTACAAAACATGATACCCTCAATGACAAACACGATGGCTGCTGCTGCGCCCTTTGACCCTGCTGGTAGTCGAAAGAGCATTAGCTCAGAAGTGTCACATTTGTTGACAGCTCCCAGGCCTAGCAGCATCTTTGCAGTTGTGCAGCCAGAGGGGTTTGGCGTCTTCAAAATAGAAAACTGACAACAACCGATCCCACAAAGGTGAAATCATTCATCGCCAGCCTTGTATTTCACAGATGGATATCGCTGACAAGGTAGCCAAACGGTTTCATACGGTTGAAGATAAGGACTATAGAGAAGTGAAAGATTTAATCAGCATGTCTGAGAATCCTGATGGCAAATGGAATACAATTGCTATTGAACATGTCGATATACAGATGCAACAGAAGAATCTTGTTCAGGCCCTGGTGGTGAAGCAGGCAAAGTGCAACAGCTTGGTGCAACATGCCTTCAATGAGATATGTTATGGGGGTACTTAAATCCCGATAACTAATACAATCTCTATCAACTTAAGTACAGCTACTTATGGGCTGTTGCTTTCTGCATGTTCGTCACCATATCTAGTTGTAGCAACAGGTCGTGGCAACACTCCAGTGTTCCTGGTTCGGACCGCAAACAAGTCCTGGCTTGGTTCCAGATCTGGCCGAAAACCCCACCTGCAGCCTCTTGGTGGGCCAAATCCTGACCCGTACCAGTTCACCCGCAGGTTTTGCCAGGTTTGGCATGCCCAGTCGGTTCCAATCTTCAGTTATGGTTTTCAGGTTTTTGTCTTTATGGTCTCATTGAGATATCTTACTGCTAATCGCGAAATATTTACTCTGCTATGTCATTGTCTTCTTTTGGTGTATTGGCCGCCTTTATAGTCAAACACAAGACAGACACGCTCCCTGACACATCCTGAAAATTAGCGTCAACAGAGCGTCAACAATATTTGGTTTTGTAAGTCAGGTATTCGATCAGAGACTTGGTCCTTTTAATGTGTACGGAAAGCGTTGTCCACCATAATGGGCAGAAACGCTAGCTGAGACATGGCTACTATCTCCTAAAGATGAGAGTCAACAGAGCGTCAATGATTTTCGGTCTTCTAAGCCAGGTAATTAAAGATTGATCTGGGTGTTGTTATACATAATCACAGTATTGGCCGCATTGATAGGCAAAAGAGAAAGCGACACGCTCCCTGCCTGAACTTGAGCATCAGTTTCAACAGAGCGCCATTGATTTTTGGCATTGCATCCTGCTTAGTTAAGGCGCAATGTGGCCGTTACTGTAAAGGCATATGCCCGTGTATGGCCTCGTATGAATGTATAACAAATCGATACAGTTGCAACCATGGATGTCAATATTGTAGAGTAGTATAAAGGTGAGATTATCCCTAGAGATCTATGGCTCGTGGTGAGTCGACTATATGATGTGGGTATTGCTCGGCCCTGGACACGTCACGTGCAGCCATGCCATTAGATTATCCCCCTCTTCAGGTGCAGACCCCCTAGGCTACATAAACCCATTCAAGAGTAGGAACGGAAAGGAAACAATCAAACAACTGTTCCACGTACGCACTCGTACGAACCCACAAATCCCACAACCAATCAGTACCGCTCAGGAGGACCTTTCGGTTGATCCGGCGCACGGCAAAACTCCACCTCCAATTGACTGATCTCTGCAGGTGGTGAAAACCTGTGCCGACGCCATTTGTACTGGGCCGAGATCCAAAGAAGTGAAGAAGTAAAGAGAAGTGAAAGAAGGAACATCGAAAGTGACACCATCCTCCATATCTCCACATCTGAAATGTCTGGCATCCAACAATCCAATCTCACACTCGTAACTTGAACTAAGTGTCGGTCCTTTTCAGATATAGACACAGTAATCTCGGTGAAATCTCCAATCACAGTATGAGCCTCGTCTTGCCTCGGCGGCATCGATGGTGGCTTCCGCTCGCTGCTCATCATTGCCATCACCATTACAGCGGTATATCTAACTTGTAAGCATTCCAGCAACCAGTCATACTCACTATAATTTCAAATGCGGTAACACTCGAGCTTTCCCAATTCCTCGTGAACAACCCCGCAGGCCCTGTCCATCGGTAATCATTATTGGTGCGTTGGAAGCTTCTGCTCCCGGTATCATAGCGGTCGGTGATGGTCAATCACATATGATCTCGTATCTATCTCGTAAGCTTCTTCGGAGATGGCCATTCATACCATATATATTCAGGCACGTTTGCGCTCTCCTGAGCCCTCATGCATTGCTTGGTCGGCCAGTCTTGATGTATCTGAGATCATCCCTGGCAACCGGTGGCTCTCATATGGTGCCCGTCAGTAGTGATATTTCTACTCCTTGAGCATCGGCCAAGCAGACTTATAGGCCTCCAGCATGGTCGTTCGGCATCCGTTTCGGTAAGCCATCTAGTAAACATCCCAGTCAGTGTCTTCAGTTGGTAGGGCTCCCAATAATCCTGTTATTCAATCCCAACGTGGAGTAATTCGGGTATGGTCTTGGTCCCTGAGCTCAGTCATCATCTCTCCGTAGTTGTCTCAACTGTCTCTCATGATCCCATTTGGTGACTGTCTCTTGCGATGCCACTCGGTGACTGTCCCTCGCAATGCTGCTCAGTGGACTATTTGGTACGTTCGTGAGATCATTGTCGGTCTCGTTTGGACCTACTTCAGTAGACATATTTGCACTCGTTCGGCATAGATCAAACTCGCTTGATCGTCTCATCATCTTCCCAGTGCTCTTGCTGTCGCACTGATCATCCTCCTCGTCGGTGCAATTGTAGGTACACTTGACATCCGCCCTGTACTCAGTGCACTGATCGTCTGCAATTGCTCGCCAGCTTTCCTCTGGGTATGCTTGCTGTTCCTTCTTCAGGTGTGCTTATTGTCAATTGTCTGGGTATCCACATTGTCGTTTTCTGAGTTCGCTTGTCGTTTCATCTCCAGGTGGACTGGTTGACTCTTCTGCACGTATGCTAGTTGCCTAATCTCCAGCTGCGATTCTCTGTCGGTAAGTGCGCTCCAAGGTGCTTCCACCCAGCACTTCCGTTACGGTGATTGCTTGCAGTAGGTGTTGATTTTGATTGCGGTAAGGTCATCCCCCTTTTGTACATCATAGCGCTGCCGACGACTAATCCATAGCAGCCATGTATCTCGGGCTTGCTGAGACACAGTCGGGATCGCCCAGACCGAGTCGGGATCTCATCCGGGTTGGTAAGTTGTGCATGCCGCTTCTTGATTCATCTGTAGGTGCGTGTACCATCACTTCCTTGTGTGCACATTTCGCCGTTCTCAGAGTACAATTGTTGCTTCTTCTCCATGTGCACATGCCACTGCCAGCCTTCCATATTGTTAAATGCATTTCACAGTGCTTCATTCCTGCACTTCCGGTACAGTAATTGTTCGCAGTAGGGGTTGTTGTGATTCCGGCACTGTCATCCCCCTCTTTAAAGATCGTTGATCCTCCACATTCTGCATTGATCCATAATTGGCGTGCGAAGATTATTCCTCCTCATCCGCATCTGCATCGTCGCCATCCGCGCACTCATACCCGTCGACATGACTGGTTCCAAGGTCAAACCTACTATGCCCTCAGTCCTCCACATTTTGCGTTTATCCATCATTGGCTTGCGAGGCTTCTTCCTCCTCATCCGCATACGCATCGGCGCCATCCTCGCCCATGTGAAACCTTTCCCGTTCAGTCGTGGGCTGTTGTCGCTGGCTGCCAGTGGGGATGGCATCGCTCACGTCCCTTTCATCACTTGCATCGTTGTAATGCCCGCTGCTGCCTGGCATCCCGAAATGATGTTCGTCATCGGTGCAATTGTTGTCTATCGGGATGTTTGGGTCAGTGCTGCTGATCCCACGCTCCTCAAGCGCCACTTCGGAGGTCAAATAATCAAGATGAATAGCATTGTCAACACGCGCTGCTTCCACTCTGATCACCACGGCAGGCGATGGGTTCTCTGCCTGTTGGATCTGACGCTTGGCTCTAGCAAGAGTGTTGTTATACACCCTCTGTTGGTAGCTCTCCGGTAGTGTGTTCCAGGTATTCATCAAGAATGCATATGTGTCTGCAACGCCAGGCGAGGTTACCAACTTGCATCCCATTGCAGCGCAACAGGATGCGTTCTGACCACCGTCATTCTTATAATTGAAGTAGTTCGAGCGATCAGGTCAGTCCGCTTTCAGCTTTGACTTGGAAGCTTCCGGATGAGCGCCTTTGGTCCTTTGCCACTGCAGGAGAGCATGGCGCAACGCAGTGCAGGTAATCATGATCAGTGGCGAGGGAATATTACCGGCCTTGTCGTCAATCATGGAATTATAAAATCCATCAGCATACTTACTGCGGTTATTCCCCTGATGATAAAATTTGATGTAGGTAAACCGCAGGATTGCTTCCGCCAGGAAGTAAAGTGGACTCGGGCCATTCGTTAGCAGCTTTCGACACTCTCTGAGTTCGATTTGGACTGCGTCCACCACCTTTCACACGCTGTGCTACAGAAAACAGATACTTATTGTCTGCGAGCAGGGAATCAATGAATTCCAAACGCTCTGCGTTGGATCCAAAGCGGTGGAGATCATATAGCTCTGCTATATTGTCCCTTGCTGATTGAATAGAATGGGATTTAACCTTATCGACTTGTGCGCGAACCTGGTACCGGCTTGAGTGTTTAATATCCAACGTGGGCCGTTGCTTCAGCATACCTCTTTCAAGATCTCCTTTGTGCATGCCTCAAATGCTATGGACCAAATGTTGTTAGGCTGCATTGGGTTGTTCCAGTACGTCAGTATTATCTACCAGTGTGGGGCTTCAGCTAATGCTTTCGCAATGCGTCACGTTGATGTCATACTCTGAGTAGATTGAATACAGTATGATTGAAACAAAAAGAAACAAACGCGTCGCGTTGCATAAGTTACCATCTCCAAGTCACTTGCACTCATAAATGGCCGTCTGTTCCACATGGCGAGCTCCAGGAGTCTGCCGGGTTGCAAATACAAGACGTGTCATGTCGGAGTGACCAAATTGATGAATGCAGCGACTGCCGGAGACCACTGATTGAGGTGTAGACACTGTCTGCGGTTGCCTTTGCCACTGCCTCTGTCTCTGAGTCCTTTCTGTAGCTCGCATTCGCAGTGGATTTGTAAATAATCGCGTGAGCTTCTGGATTAGGGATGGGGGTAGGCAGGTTTTCAAGACCACTGAGAGGAGTGGCAGTGCTAGCAATGCCGGATGCGGGGCTGGATACAACGCGGAGCATTCAGTCAGTCTGTGAGGTTCCGCTGGGTGGTGGAGTGTTATGACTGCTTGTTCCCACCGTGGCGGTTGGAATAACTGTTGACCATCGCTGTGTAGCGGACGGGGTGATATCTGGAACATGAGAATTGTTCAGCAAATATGAGGGGGTGGAGTTTTGAGCTTGGATTGTAGAGGCTACGGAACTCCCTCCTTCAGAGGAATCTCTCTTGCCAGCCGGTACTGAAACGCGTCTCTTAGCTGGGGGAAATTGAGAATTCCCCAAAGGCCAATGCTTTTGTCGTTCTGAGGATTAGGAGGATTTCGAACATTGTGTGCGACTAGAGACGTGACAGGGTTAGTGCTTTGCGAAGGCATCATCCGACATGGGAGTTCGAGGTTAAGACTGTAACGAGATACTCCAGTGGCGACCCGAGCCAATCATTTTTAAACAAAATCTGTGCGCCGGGAGCGGCAATTACAACGTTCTCTGTCCAGATGGCAACCTCAGGCGTTGCAAACCAGTTATAGTAGCATGGCTTGGAAATTGCACAGAGTATAGCAACGTACATCAGCTCGAGCGGCATGTCCGTCGTTCATGTCAGTGTCCAAAGAACGAACTTGGAGATTATGTGCATCCTGACCAGCAACACCCCTGGCGGGATCACAACCTGTATAGAACGCTCAGCGATGTCAACACCAAGGCAGCTGATGCCGAACTCTTGTCGCGCCAGGTTCACTGAGGATTCAACGTGGTTTGACATATTCCCTGTATTGTGAGCGACTTCCCTTAGCCCGACCTCCTCCATACAATGCAGATTGGCATGCATGACGACCTCCATAGGTGGATTTTGCACTTCATGAAGACACACAAACATCTCGACAAGTACAATGCAATCTGGTCATCCTTGCCTGCTTACCACAACCTCACACCAAAAAATATGTCATAGGAGGAAGTGTCTCAATGGAATGGGAATGGGATGAAGGAAATGAGCCAGTACCTGCTTGGAGTTGTAACCCAGTCTCTACGAGGCGGAAACCCCGCTCAGCGTCCCATATTCAATCCCGCAATTGAATGCACACGGGTATTGTTAGAATTCTATATGTATGCTTGATATGAATCTCACGATGATGTAACATTGAGCTACATGGAGGACGCCTTGCATCGTTTTCACACCTTCAAAGATGATTTCTTACTCGGGCGAGCTGGCAAAACGGCGAAGGCCAAAGCCAATGCCCTTAGAACGGAACTGGTGAAGTAGCGAAAGGTAGACGAGGAAACAAATGCTGAGACTTGGACGCCGTCCATGAAGCGGCGCGAAATGAACGCCTGGCGTGATTATATACGCCACGAGATATATATTTCCAAGAAGTTATATGCCGACTTCAACTGTTCGAAAATCCATGTGATGTCACATCGGGCTGAACTGATTCGTCGATACGGAGCCTTGCAAAAGTATTCTGCCGGGAGACATGAACAAGCACATAAAGCAAACCTCAAGGACGGGTGGAACGCCTCCAATCACAATCTCAATGACCTGCCACAAGTAATCACCATTCAGCGTCGCATCCTCTGCTTTGAAATGAGAGAGCTCGATCTCCAAGCCCTCGCTCAGCGTGGGGAGAACAGGGCTGCCGCCTGCAAACTCCTCCATTTCGGTGATCATCTGGGTGCCCCCCTCAGCCCCCAGTCATATGCGGAGCCCAAATTCCTGGGACCCCAAAACCGCCGTGAAGGAAAGCATCCTGATGCTATGATCAAAGACTTCAGAGCATGACTCAACAATAGGCAAGAGGCAACGCACCGCGCGGCAATGTACAGCGGCACGTGGCAGTTTACAAAGCATACGAGTCGTAACAAGACGTATATATTGGAAGAACCACTGGATGCAAATGAGATCTGTATTTACCATGGTATTAAGGTTCATGTTGAGGGTTTAAAAGGTGAATGCATATTTCAGATGAGTCAATGCACAGGAAGCCAGAGCTGGCGCAGAGGGGATCGACGAAACGACTTGGTGTGGGTAAAGCAACGCCTGGGGAGGTGTTATGGCGCGCTGAATGGGCGTCCCCAGTGGCAACTGCAATGACTATTCAAAATCTAGCTCCTCAATGAGGATGGAGGTTTCGTTGAGTACTGGTTAGCCCTGGCGCTCACCACGATACCTGAAAACTCAGGTAACGTGGATCCCGTCTCGAGATATGTTCAAGTGAGAAAAGCATCGGCAGTCGTTACTTTGCAAGTTTTCGGTGTGGGAAACATCATCGGCTGCGCGCATGTAATTCCAGAGATAGCTACTAGTAGTAAGACAGGAGACGGACGGAATGAGAGATGGATTGTCAATAGCCACATAGATCTGGCGACTTGGAATGATGTGTATTATTGGTAAAGAGCGAATTGCATTGTGCTCGCAGGTAGAAGGAACGCGAGGAGATTGTCGCAACGCCACCCATTGCATTGCAATGCCGATGCAAGCATGTACCCAATCAACCCATTCCGACGCATGGTCACAGTTGGCCACCATGCCACAGTGTCAGTTTCAAATAGGAGACCGACGGAGTGAGAAGGAATGGTGAAACTGCGATCGGAGAGCGATATGACACGCGACGGGTGCGACTGAGACCGGCCGCGGAGTATTCCGCCACCGGGGTGTCTCTGACGGCTCGGATGGAGCGCGTCCACACTCACAGAGCCATTCCGCCAGGACGGAAATATTTTTTGCTGATGAACATTAGTTCTCAATTCGTACAAGATATGGAGCGGTATGAAGGTATCTGCAGCAGCCCAGATTGGAAACGGTTCTCCACCATAGGGCCAGGTCCCGCTGTCTAGTCGTCCATTTGTGTCTCGGTGTGCCGGTTGCTGTCATTTGAGGTCCACATTGTTGGTACACTCTTCTGCCGCAACTACCGCCGCAGCTCCCTGCTCGCCCATCCAGTGCCTGGTGCCTATCTCCCAACTAGAGATGCTTCCCACTGTCACTCCCAGAAGCCCTATACAAACTCCCACTCGTAGGAAGAACATCCAAACAACCTCCTCACTGGCCACTTGATTGTCAATAGCAGTACCTCCAAGTATTTGAATATTTGACGTACAGCCACCTTCGGAACGCGCCTCCTCCCTAATCGTGATCCAGGTACCTCCCTGGGGCACACCTGATGGCCTGCCTGGTCCACCGCCACCTTTTCCTCTCACCCTGGTGTTGCAGCGCCAAAAGTCGATTGCTTTGCAAGTGGACGTTAGGAATCCTAGCCTGGTAACAAGGCAACCCCTATCAGTCTGCAGCTCACAGTATGTCCACCGCGGCTGCCACCATGTGTACGAATAAGCTCACTGAGTGAATCACACACTTGCCACACCCAATCAGGACTGTCTGACAACCAGATAATGTCCATTCCCACGTGGGGATACGACACATCAATTCATCCTCTTTGTTCTTTAAATACATGCGGAATCCGCTGGTCTCCTGAGAGTGCCCAGACGGTCCATCCGGTAGCCCTGTGGATCCCGAGAATCCCGGCGACAAAAAATACACACCGACTCCCTTGTGTTCCTAAAAACCCTCATCGTATGCCATTGTATGGGCACATATCCGTATCCGCTCATTGGAGATCGATCAGCTTTCATTGACTTGTTTGACGAAATAGAATAGAGTTGGCGCAGATGGCTCTCTCTCCTCACAACTATCCAATCAGGTCGTCCAATCAGGTGATAATTGCCAACGGTAATCACGCATTGTATCTGCTAGCCACAGTAGAAGATTTGGGGTTATTGTACTTCCCTTTCGGAGCTGCCACACGATCTGCAATCGCTGCTCCACTATCTCGAACTCTGCCCCAGCTAATACCCCAATGATACCGGTAATCATATCAGTAATCATTTGGTAATCATAGTGGTATCAGTGCATAGGCACTGCTAGAACTCGTCGCAGCATCCATAATGTAGATGACTCCCATTGTCTTGCAGAAGGTAAATGCAATTGGAACTGCCATCGGTGGCATCGCTAGATGTGAATCATGCATATCGCGTAGATCCGCCCTGATCCTCCGTAGGTGCAAGGAATACAATCATACGTGCACTTCGTTCAAGGTATGTGCCCGTTTATGCTCACTGCAGCCTCGATTGCACTTGTAGAATAAGGATCGAATAAATCTTGGGAAAAGGGCTGGCTTCGGCATAGCCGCTGACGCGACTCTCATGGACGCATGGATTCTGGAATCATCTGTATAATCGTCAATTGGCTCGATTGGATTGTAACTTATCGAATCTCATTAATGCAGTGATTGGTACCCTTCGAGTTCTTGTATGCATCCATTGAAATGAACTCTGATTGACTTGGTCGTTGACGCGTCTCCAGGGTGGTTGGACTCTGGAATTAACTCGGAATTGTCTGTGCTACTGTTCACCTCGGTGGAGTGGATAGGTCATGCGTCCTTTGTATCTGCAATTCGTAGATCTCAAGTCAGTATGATTTCTCATTCGTAGGTGTCGCGACAAGTCTCAGGCTGATTGGCCTCTGGAATCGACATGGAATCATCTCTGTTACTGTTAACCTCGATTCAATAGACATATCAAGACACTTCGCTGATGCAATCAGCGCTATCTAATCTGAATGATATCTTGCGCATAGTTTGGATGTTGTGACGCGTCGGAAAGAGGTAATTCATGAAATCCCGTATGTGAAAGGAATCTGAAATTTAAGAGCAATAATTGTTTAACGGCATACACCCGTGTATGGCGTCGTATGAATGTATAACAGTAGATACAGTTGCAAACGTTGATATCAATATTGTAGAGTAGTATACAGGTAGGATTAGCGCTAGAGATCTAAGGCTTGTGGCGAGCCGACTATATCAAGCGGGTATTACCCGGCCCTGGACACAACACGTGGAGCGGTGCCATTACAGTTACAGTCTGAATACGAAGTTGTGACCAGTTTTATATTCTATAACTCGCACATACATTTCGTTGCAGCTTAGAAAATGAAACAAGTTGTGATTGTCCGGGAGGCTGTCACGGGAACATCTCTTGCTTATCTGCCTACAATGGCTGCCAACCCCTGGTTGATAGATGTCTGCAATCAAGCGCCACTTAGATCACCCAAGATGAATGACCAAAAATTGTTGACCCTTGGTTGGCACTACGTTGATGCTCTGTTGATGCTCATTGTCCAGATGTGGCAGGGAGCATGTAGCTTTCCATTTTGCCTATAAAGGCACCCAATACTATGATTACGCATAACAACAACAGAGTCACATATTAATTACCTGGCTTACAGGACCAAAATTTGTTGACACTCGGTTGACGCTCATTTTGCCACAGGCATATCCACAATATGGAAGAATTCAATTTGGCATAGAATACCAGTAATGGTGTTTTGGCAGCGATTCTATAGTCCTGATGTACTTTCTCCTTTATCACTACATCGATCTTTAATAATGGATATCAATATATCCTTTATAATATACTTCAAAGTGTCCGCTAATTGTACATAACAATAATACTCAGAAAATCTGTTCCTTTCATTCAATGCTCGTCTTCACTGTCAGGTTCACTCAATAGGCAGCTGTCGTCTGCAAAATGTATGTCGGCTGCCATACCACACAGTGGATAGTGTATTAACCAGTGGATGTTACTTCATCAGTCAGCAAATCTGGAATACAATCGTTATTGTGCTTGCCATCCTTGGCATACGCATCAAGACTGAAACATTGCGCATTGGGAAGGAGAGAATGGATATAGATATCCTGGTGGCACCCCTTCGATTTTGACATTTTGAGCTCTTTCATTGTCACCAGGTGGCACAAGTGGAATTCCGGGTGTCTTTCCATAGCAGCCTTCACCTTGATATGCTCAGCAACTCCACTCCTGGTGTCATCTGATCTCGAACATCAGCGTTAGGTTTCTCAATCAGATATAGCGTGTCCTCTCTTGCGGAGTGCAAAAACCATCCTTTGGCCAAATTGGCCATATTCAAGGCAAGGAGCATGTCAGACTGTTCTAGTTGTACCTGACCTCCTTGCCGAGCCATAGTAGCTGACATGTTGAAAACCTACAAGAAATAAGTTGCTGCTTCTAAAAGTGAGATTCAGCAATTACCTCAACCATATACGACTCCGTAGCCTCCGCTCAAGTCTTTCAATGCTGCGTTAACTACTCTCAGGGACATGTATCACAAAATTTGTATGTGAAAAGCCTAGTACTGACAACACTGCGATGATCATTTTGGTGGACTGTGCAGACAAATGCCTTGGTTAACAATGGAGGCTTCACATTATGGGCACTGATAAATTGGTCACGTAGCTCACCACATTCACCAGCTGTACATTATATAGTCAGTTGACAGCCATCTACCTTGCTATGGAGTTACTGACATCCGATCGCATGCTGCTTCTTATCCTTTGTGCTTCAGATTCCACGTACTATTTTAAATGTGTGTCCTGGGTCATATCTGAGGTGACTGTATTGGCAGTGTCACGGTTGACCAATGGCTGTCTGTGTTGCTGCTGTGTCTCAGCAGGTGGTGCAATGGATGACTAGCCTGGGTATCAGCTCAATTCAGATCCACTCACACCTGGCTGAGGTGTTTGTGGAGCCATGACTTGCTGTTGTGGAAATGGTGAGGAAGATGATAACCAAAAGAAGTGGGAAGTTCTGAGGAATATATACTTAGCAACAAGTCAAAATGGAATGAGTGACAGCCAACTTGCACATTTTACTCAAAACGAAGCCTGCTAGGTATAGGTGCAGGTTGCAGGAGATTGAAATGGTCCCGCGATGTGCAGCAAGTTGGTCGGATGTTGTTTGTTTCTTTACAGGGATACAATGTGGTGAACAACACCTGAAATGTCATCTTTGAGAGATATAAACTGAATATCCTTTGACGGAAAGGACGTCTAGTGATGTTTGTCTCCAGACATCCCCAGGATCTTACATGAACCAGATGCTGACCATATAGTCATGATAGACAGTTAGCATTACTATTCCCTTTGACGTGATAGTCAAAATGCAGATTTTGCTGTGTTCAAGTCGATCAAATGTATCAACCTTGACATAAAATAAGCAGTTTGCCTCCATGTGGTTCACATCTTGCAACATCCAACATCTCACCCAATAACAAAGTCAACACATAATTCAACGGTCAATGTTCTGAAAAAGAGCCTTTTGCCACTTCCGGTGGGCAAATACTGCAAATCGACAAACAGGTTTATAGGATCATGTCATCACGTGAACGAAGGCAAGAGCGGCTTGCATGGAGACAGGGTCCGAGCCTTGGGAGCACTGCACAGCGTACAATTTAAAATAAAGCTTTCAGTGGAGAAATGACAACAAACGCACTGTTTTAGTGACAAAGAGAAGTGGAAATGGATAGAGCGACAGCTGAGGCTAGAAAGCGAGTTCAAGTTGCAGAGACAGTGTTTAGGCAAGAGCAGGAAGATATGAGAAATGCTGAAGAGGTGGGATCGACATCCAAAAGGCCTGAAGTAAGATTTCAAAGATGTTGAATGCTATTGGAGACAGTCTGAGCGATCCTGCATGTTCCCACGATGAGGAGGAAGGGGAAGATGAGGATGATGAGGGAGATACAGAGCCGGGCAAGCTGATCTATGATGACAAACCTGGCTGGGTGATGGGCACTATCTCCAAAACAGTTCCGCACCGCATGGAGAGGTTTCGGCAGAAGCAGATGAAGCTTGAAAAACTGCCGCGACTGGGTTGAGAGGATGCGGCCAACTACTTCCGTGAGAGAGAAATGATGTACGGGACAGCAGAACTGAACATCCTCTCAGGTGTCAAGCCCCAAACTTACTTGCCTGGACCCACAACATCACTGACAACTTGTGGAGGGCATATGCAGACCCTTGGTGTCATCCCCGGACCAGCATCAATGCTGTAAGGGATATCTCGACTATGAAGTTGTCAAACGAGGCAGGGTTCTGAACAACCATAGTGATACAAACAGATGGTGTCACTCCTGCCAGATGCCGCACTCAATTGGTTTCCAATTACGACATTGAAACCTCTTGAACCAGTAAGCTGTTACCTGATGGATATTGCTTCCTGAGTAAATGACCATATAGAATTCGGATTTGGTAAAAGAATTGGTGACCGCTCCAGTGTCGGTGGAGCAAATAGGTAGCCAAATCATTTGGTTTGACGTCATATCTCTTTGAAATGCAATTCATGTGCCGATTTTGCTACATGTCAGCGTTGGCTGGATTTCAGTGACCAAATTGTGAGACATGATAATTTGGCGGTGTGAGTGCAACTGTTGTATGTCTGTCGGGAAAGCTCTAGACTCCAAATCAAGCTGAATGAAGAACAACAAACTTGATCTTGTCCTGCCTGTTACAGTTAAGTGACAAAGCAAAACCTAAATTAGAGACAAAATTTACTAACAAAATTTAAATCAGTGCTGTTATACCATTCATAGCAGTAGCGGTCAATGCACAACCTGAACCCGGTAAAATGGCGACCATCATGTGGCATCAATCCAGGTGTCCAACCGCATTCCTCTCCGCTCAGCCCTTCCGCACATGGTCGACATTGTGAAAATTGGTTATGGTACTTCGAGGAAACTGAGCAGAAGGAACTGGATAAGGAAAGTTGAAGAAGTCAGGCGCTATATATCTCAAACTAGTGGATGGATCTATATGCCATAAATTACTGGCCAAAAGTGCTGAAAGATGATCGGCCTAGGTCATTCATCTCTCCAACAATGTATATAGTGGTGGCTCAGAAATGGAGAGGCATCGAAGGGTTTGGATTCAAATGATTATGCATTGATATGAGTTATTGGCTGTCAAACATGGCTATATGGATTTTACATACAATTGTTGAGCATCCAATGACTGTTAGTATCTCTTGAAGGTGAGCATCAATGGAGTGTCAACAATTTTTAGTTTTACATGTTTGGCAATCAAAGGCCTGCAAAGTCATGTCATTCCAAAGAGGAAGTATTGGCCATCTGAATATGTTAAAAAGACAGCGAGAAGCTCGTTGACCGATCCTAAATATGAGCATCAATGGAGTGTCAACAATTTTTGGTCTTGCATCTTGGATAATCACAGGGCTGTGCAACGGCATTTACCCATAATTCCAGGATTGGCGGTCTTTAGGGGCAAAAATGCTACCTACAATATCACTAGTACCTTCTATATATGCACATCCAAGGAGAGCCAACAATTGATGGTCTTGCATCTTGTATACGGAAATCGCTATGCAACAGTGTTAATGCATGATCGAAGTATCGGCTGGCTCGATACGTAAAACAGGTAGTGACTATTTCTCTTGTACCTCCTTCGAATGTGCATCAACGGAGCATCAACACTCTTTGGTCTTGAATTGATGAAAATCAATGAGCTATGCAACAGTGTTAGCCCACAATCAAACAATTGGCCGCCTTTATGGGCAACAATGCTAGTGACAATGTCGCAACCGCCTCCTGAAAATTAGCGCAAAACAGAGGGTCACCAGTTTTGGTGGGGGTTCACATCAGCAACAACTCTAGTTTCCGTCAGGAACACCTGGGTATTCCGGACGGCTCTGCCAGCTCTGACCGAACCTCATACCATCTGACAGAGAATTACACGCTACCCATCGCCCAGGCAACTGGCTGCATTGCATACGTACCTCCTTTACCTTGTGGTGACGTTTACGCACCATCAGATAGCCACGTGTGTTACACTCTTCACAGGGGCTGCAGTTATGCTGAAGCCGTTTACACAACGCCTGGCGATGTTAAATCATAGCTACTACATATCGTTCAACGATTTTCAAAACTTATGCATTCAGTTTGTATTCTCATCTATGTATCTATATAGCTACCTATCTACACACGGTATATCTCGACTGGCAGCACGCGGTGATTGTCAGCAATTCGAGGTGCGCCCGCTGATAACAATCGAGTGAACAGAGAGATCCACTCCGAGGCCGTGATTGAGCGGGTTCGGAGATGCACTTGGAGGCCGAGATGGAGTCAACTCAGCGATGCACAGGGAGGCCGTGATCGAGCGAGTTTGAAGATGCACTGAGAGACAGAGACTGAGTGAACTCACAGATGCACTTGGAGGCCGTGATCGAGCGAGTTTGCAGATGCAATTGGAGACCGCGATTCAGTGAACTCAGAGATGCACTGGGAGGCCATGATCGAGCGAGTTTGGAGATGCACTTAGAGGCCGAGGTCGAGTGAACTCAGAGATGCATTTTGAGGCTGTGATCGATCGAGTTTGGGGATGCAGTTGCAGACCGGGATTGAGTGAACTCAGAGATACACTCCGAGGCCGTGATCGAGCAAGTTTGCGGATGGACTTGTAGCAGGCTATGATTGAGCGAGATTGGAGGAGTACTTGGAGGTGGTTGATCTGAGGCGATCGATGGGAGGCGCGCCAGGTGCTGAGACTGTCTTCATCAGAGAGTTGACTCAAAACCGTGGGAATGTGACGAGGTAACTTTACCTTGGATTCTCTTATAGAGAACTGGCTGGTGGCGGTTAATCGGTAGGGAGGTACACCAGAAGCTGAAGCTAGATTCAGGGGTCAACTCGAAATCAAGAGAATGATGGGACGACAGACAATCTTAGGTGTATGCTGTACTTGGTGTATGCTGTACTCGGTGTATGCTGCACTCAGTGTATGCTGCATTCAGTAATAACTCATGCTCATGGCATGGAGAGATAGAGAGGGATAACTTAACGTTGTGTTCGTGCGATGATGGTAGAGTTGTGGACGAGAATGAGAGCGATGTGAGATGTGGATGTGAATGATATGGAGGATACGAGCGGCTATGAGAAATCAGGGGAATGACTTGCCTGATTGGGTTTAGAAGACCTCATATCGGTGTTGTTACCCGCCGGATTGTGACTCGTACCTGCCGTATCGGAGATGGTAAATTGACTCGCACACGAATTTCTCTAAGTCCCAGTTTCTCATGATGATTTCCCCCATCTCCTCTGATCTCTCTCTTTCTTGTGCTCAACTCTACCACCACCTAAGCACACGAAGTTAAGTCATCCCTCTCTATCCCTCCATGCCATAAACATGAGTTATCACCGAGTACAGCATAGGCCAAGTGCAGCATCATCCCAAGATCGACAGTCTCCTGCTCCCAGCCAGTTTCTGATCCAATTACAAGTAAACCAATCAATAGAGTCTCAGCTGCCGTCCCGCCTCCCTCAAAATCGACCGCCGCCAAGTACTCCTCCAATCTCGCTCGATCATAGCCAGCAAGTGCCTCTCCAAACTCGCTCGGGCACATCCTCAGAGTGCATCTCTGGGTTCACTCGATCTCGGCCCTGAAGTGTGTGTCCAAACTCGCTCGATTACGGCCTCCAAGTGCATCTGTGAGTTCACTCAATCTCCGTCTCCAAGTGCATCTCGAACCTCGCTAGATCATGGCCTCCTAGTGCATCTCTGAGTTCACCCCATCTCGGCCTCCAAGTGCATCTCCAAACTCGATCGATCACGGCCTCCAAGCATATTGTTGAGGAGCGACAGTGGGTGTACGGAGACACATGGGTAACGGAGGTGGAATGAGCGACGCGGGTTATATATTTGGGAGACCCCAGGGTAGATATACTGCATCTCATTTTCATCTCATCTTGTCATACAATGAAAAGACACACTGTATCTTTCCCAACTTTTGGTCTCACTCGCCCTTTCCGTGGATCTACGCAATTGTGTAGATTCTCATGGCCAGGTAGTATCATATCTTCTCACCTACTTCCTACGCTCCTCGAGCTCAATGTAGAAGGACCGCAAGAGGAGATTTTCGCAGCGTCATCCATTGCATTGCAATCCCAATGCAAGTGTGTACCCAATGAACCCTTTCCGCCGTATGGTCACAGTTGGCAACAACGCCAGAGTGTTCGTTTGAAATAGGAGACAGGCAGGGCCCGAAGAAATGGCGCTATGGTAATCGGAGGGCAATATGCAACGTCTCGTGTGGTATTGACGCCGTGTGCTGAGTAATCAGGCACCGGGGTGTCTCTGACAGAGCCACTCCGCCCGGACGGAAATGTTTTTTGCTGATGTAGTAAGCTACACAGCAACGAACAGCACTGCGATCTTCCTAAATAGAGGTATTAACGGTCTGTCCTCTCTATATCTCCTCGTATTCAACTTCACAAATATGAACACAATGTCTCATAGGTCTGACCTATTTCTTGCTTGTAGCTCTAGAGTGAATATTTCAGAACCACCATTCTACTATACTATATCGTTACATTTGACAGTCTCTCAAGTTGAATTACCCAGTAAACAAATTCTATCCGTGATGTCGGATTCAAAATTTTGAAATACCTTGTTACTAGGGGGTAAGTTATCTTTCACAAATGAACCTGCCTTTATTCGTGATTGAGGGACCTTACATTACAAAACATACTTGATGCTCGGTGAGCTTCTATGAATATGGGCTCGAAGCGTCCAATTGGGTGGAATTTTTCTAGAAATGCTCGTTTGTGGCGCTTTTATTGGCATGGTTGAATTGAGAAGACCCGCAGCCGTGGCAGCACATGTATAGTTTGTCATCAAGTTCTCCGCCATCCATCGGAAGATGGGACCAGCTCAATAGGGAAGCACATGGAGGCACAAGTGCACATGGCAAAGTTGAATGAATCAAGGGAGTCAGAAGTTACCAAATTGACTGGTTCAATCATCAATGGAACAGCTTTGGCCATACTGAAGAGATGAGGAAGTAGAGGAATTACAATTGTAAGTTCACAAAGCAAATTCATGTTTGACATTTGGATTTTATTCATATTAACTAAAGTGACAGATAAAATTCGCCAAACTAGCAGCGAAGAACTTTCAAACTGCAGAGTTTCACGAAGACACCTGGAATCGCTACCTGATGTCAGTAGGTGTTTGGGCTCGTATTCGATGGAACGCTGTCAAACGTGCAGCTACGAACATCATATAATGCACTATGATGCAATTTGGTGCTACCATCCCCCAGCACACTGAGCAACCTTTGCAGAAGGGAATACACACCGACAGTGGATATAATTGGAAAGCAATTGCCGCGCAGAAATAAAGTTAGTTTTGCTTTAGACGGGTAGATGTCGAAAAATAAATTGGCAATCACATAGGTCATTGGTGTCACAGGTGTGCTTCCGCTCAGTAAGTATAATTCTACACAAGTATTAAATAATACAATAAGAATGTACTAGGTACACAGCTGTAGTTATTATAATAATCCTTATGCATATCTCGAGAAAAGGTATATTGAAAGTCTGTGCAAATTGTATGCGCAAAGAGGACAAATGTGTATAGTCGGATCCAATGCTTCATAGTGAATGGCAACCAAATCATATTGTGGCGTGAAACAATATTGAGAATGAATATGATTATGGAATGATTGTCAGTGAGTAAGTAATATCGTAAGGTATATTCGTATAATCAATCTTGGTGATAAAATAATGTCATAGGGTATGTTGGTGAGAGTAACCTCGGTGATTATTTACTATCGTAAGGTATGTTCGTATAATCAGTCTTCATGATTAATCATTATTGTAAGGTATGTTTCTACAATTAATCTGACTCATTGAAAACTATTGTGGCAGTAATATCTTGCCCAATGATAGCGCAATCTAAATTGCCATTTATCGTCACAAACCCCTTTTGCCTATCTTCTTGATAAATCTGGCATTCAGATACTAACAGCAATATTACGTATTAGCGTAATCTCCCTAAACTTCTTGGGCTTTTACAGATCCAATTGTAGAAGATGATTCCATGCTACCGATTGGATTATAATATTAATCCGTCCCTTCACGAAGCTCCGAAATCTTGTAGTTGATTCCTTTTCTAACCGGGATATCTTTTCAGCAATTCCTTATTGGAAACATTGACTGGTTTAACAATCCTTCGTGTTCGTGTTCTTCTATTGATCACAAGCATATTATTCGAGTCCAATTGTAATTTAGAAATTTTGGAATCAGGAACATATGGCTCCGATGGTTGTTCAAGTGTAGATACCACACAATCTTTGATGTAATCTGATGGAAATATTTTATAACAGCGATAATAAATTAAAATCTCCGTAAACTGGAATATACTGGGCAGCCACCAAATACACTGTGCTGCAAACAACTGATCCCCTTTTTCGTATCGATCCAGTAACAAGTATAACACACACAGTATAACAACTTGCTCACTGTCGAACTTATGCCCAACCAAAGGGTGGGGGAACTGCATACAATTGTAACAGATGATACTAATATACATGGTAATAATAATAATAATAATAAAAACTGAAAACAACAATAATATTTCAGATTCTGCTCGCAGGTAGGTATTGTTCATGCTTGTGGGGTTACCCTTCTCAATGCCGGAGCGTTGCTGTCTCTTTAGTGTTTTCTGGTATTGTATGATTGGTTTTGGAGAGTTACTCTCCCTGAAGGGCCATCATCACCAATCCAGAATTGCTATGATCTCATCTGCCATATCTTGGAGTAGTTTTTTATTATGAGCCAGGCTGTTTCATAGAGGACCACGCATCCCAACGGTTATTGTTTAATTGCAAAATTTGTTTTGAAGAGTTACAGTCCTGAAAAGAATGAGGCCATCATCTGCGATAGGATTTCATCAAACAGTAACTCCAACTTAGATATCTCCCAACGCATATATTTCAGATAGTGACAACCTCTCCTCGCCTGACATGTTTATTCGAAGGGCTTCAAACAGATTGCCCAAATGAATCAAGACACAACCTTCCCCATATCTGCAATTTGGCATATCTGCTTCAGAGGCTTACGTGGCGACCCACCATTGCTCTGTAGACATGTAATTAAAACATACTACACCAGTATTATAACCAGATAGTAATTGACCTTTTGAGTTTGTTCCCAGCCAGGGTGTCAGAGGCTTATCGGGTCTTATTCACTGGGCCCAATGTCATAATGTATCAGACACACCATGCTGAGGCCGAGACTGTTCTCCTTGACCGGGGAGTACCCAAGGCGTCCCGATCCCACAGGGGGAAGAGCTTGAAGTCCCACTTACTAGCATATCGGCAATCATCTGCCTAACACCATCAGCAATTAAGCAGTCAACGTATCCAGTACCCCTTTGCTCACTTTGATCAGTGTGGTTGAAAATTACTGCCATCTTTGGCCTTGAAGGCTTAAGACTGGCCAAGATAATTGAATCATCAAATCAGTTCTACCGCAGTATGTGAACTTTCAATGAATCCGCTAGGAATGAGGCTCACTATCCAATCAACAGTAAGTTCCTATGGAATCCCGCTAAAGATCATAGAACTGGCTCACTTGCATCATTTAGAATTGGTGCTATATATGCAATGTGACTAGACCTGGAGTATCTCCGTGTCATATATCCCTTTGACTGATCAATCAAGTACTATTACCTCTGTTAGAGGAGAACCCCCGACAAATGGTAACTCTATGGATGGAAATTGGGCATTGTGAGAGGTGAAACGCGTATTCAATGAGGATGATAGCCTATTCTTTGACGATTTCGAACTCTAAATAATGATAATCGATCAAGGCTCAAAATGCTGGAGCAGGGCTAGCTGTACATTTGGAGGGAGTTTTTGATTGTTTCGAGGGGACAAACGTCAGTGGACTTGGAATCACGACCGATAACGCTTACTCAAATTACTCGATGGCTGGCCAAATACCATCAACCCTTGACCCCTCCAGAATCCTGTGGCTAGCATTGAGAAACAACATACCATGTGTGGCGCATGTCATTCAGCTTTCGTTAGGTGCGTTCATGAGCAGTCTGGGTGGAAAAGGCCACTACAGGTCTTGGGACGCCCATGAGTGCAATCAACAATTTGGAGAGAATGAATGCATACACATTGGGCAGAGTCACAGACTTCATAAGGGGGGCAATGCTAGAACCAACAAGGTGTCTGCCAGGAGACCAGGTGTAGCAAAGATAATTGAGAGAGTACGTATTTCCAGATATTTTGAAAGTGCTGAAACTGACATTCATATAGCACCGAATGCTTGCGGTGTTGATTACTCTGACACCTGGTTGTCAAAATGAGTTCATTGACTGTCAAAATGTAGTCTTCGCAACAGGTCGGGGTGAGCCGCCAGCCGCCCGGGGTCAGAACGCTAATGTGGTTCGGTTCAGCTCCAGATCAGTCCGATGACCCCACCTGCCGCTGGTTGGTAGGCCGAACCCGTATCCATATCTGCAAAGCACCGCATTTTCCAGGAATTTCCGAAACCCATCGGTTGCAATTCCCTGTTCCAGTCTTTGTGTAATTCCGCTTATGGTCACTTTCAGATATCTTACTGCTAGTCGCAAAATATTGACATTGGTATATCATTGTCCTGTTCTGATGTATTGGCAGCCTTTATAATTAAAAACAAAGGAGACACGCTCCCAGCCCCATTCTGAAAACGAGACTCAATGGCGCATTGATGATTTTTGGTCTTGCTTCTTGGCTAATCTGATTGGCAATTGGATCCAGACGTTCATGAATGTGTTATAGGCTGCATTTATAAGTGAAAGAGAAAGCGACAAGCTCCCTGCCCAACCCTGAAAATAAGCGTCAACAGAGTGTCAACAATGTTTGGCCCTGCATCATTGTTAATCTGTGTGGCTATGGGTTACAGACATTCATTAATGACGAATAGTCTGCCCTCATAGGCAAAATAGATAGCGACAAACTCCTTACCTAGTTGTGAAAATGAGCGTCCACAGACCATCAACGATTTTCGGTCTTGTAAGTCAGGCAATTGATCAGAGACTTGGTAATTCTGATGCGTTCTGAAAGTATTGGCCATCTTAATGGGCAAAAATGCCAATAACGACATTGCTATTATCTCCTAAAAACGAGTGCCGACGGAGCATCAGCAGTTGTTAGTCTTGTAAGTCAGGTAATATACGAGTGACATGGTCATTGCTATACATAAGCACAGTACAGGCCGCTTTTAGAGGCCAAAGAGAGAGCGACACGCTACCTGCCCGATCTTGAAAATGAGTGTCAACGGAAAGTCAACGATTTTTGGCCTTGCATCATGGTCAATCGAAGAGCGATGTGGCCGTTAATGACTATATATGAAGCTGACACTCGGTTTTAAGCCTCAAACACTGGGGCGCACTGAGTTGTTGTTTTGATCATGATTCAAGTTGTGATTGTCCGGGAGGCTGTCATGGGAACATCCCTTTCTTCTGTGGCAATAAACGCTGCAAACTTATGGTCAATAGATGACTGAGAGTATTCACCACTTACATTACACAAGATGCAAGACCAAAATTTGTTGTCGCTCTGTTGACGCTCAGTGTCAAGATGGGGCAGGGAGTGTGTAGCTTTCTCTGTTGCCTATAAAGACAGCCAATACAATGAGTATGTAGAACAGCGACTAATTTACGTTTCAATGACCGTACTTACATCACCAGTAATTGATGACGCTCATTTGATGCTAATTTTAATGTATTGTCAGTTCAAAATCTGCTGCCATCAATACATGCATTCATAATTAGTTGAACATATTGGTTGCCTTTCTGCCTGGTCGAGACTCCTCCCTTTGGCTATGCCGAGCCCAGTAATCTTCTTGCACTGGACACTCTCATTCTATTGTAATATATACATCTTGCCAAATGATTTTGTTTGCCTGCTATACTTCTGTTTATTAACCAATATTCACAGGCAACTGCTCAATATTCTCTCATAATATTTCTCTAAATGACATTCTCAGTCAAACTACATAAAGAACCTGCTGAAAATTCATTGGCTCTTTCTGTCGTACTGTTTCTTGATCCCCTGATTCCTTCTCGTTTCCAGTATATTGAACGTCATCAACACCTTTCCAGAAGGTTTCTTGGACCTCAGTGTTGGCCGAATCAATCGGGGAAGATTCGGTGCAGCACACAGATGCTTCTTCTCTGCAGTTCACGACTCTTCGACGCGACTGTCTAACTCTATGTTGGATTCACTGTCCACCTGCCGGTCGTCTTCACCGTCATTTAGATTATCCAAATCCCTTTTCTAGTTATGCCAATTTTGGGTGTCCGAAATGCTTTTCGATGCACTATCCTCTTAAATTTCAGCAGGATGCTGGTCAATTCGTTTGATTCGGCAGACATTCAATATTGGAGTTCGTACTCCCAGGAGGTCTTTCGCAGACACAGCTTGTGGCAGAGGTGATATTTCCGACAAGATCAATGCAGCTGCACTATCATGTTGAAGGGTTGACCAGGACACATTCACAATCTCTTCACTATCTGAAATGTGTTCTATGGCAGTCATTTACTTGTTTTGAGCGGGAGATTCCTTCTGTGTAGCACATAGGTTTTGGCTGCCCTGCCACATCTCCAAAAAGTTGTGGACCTTGGCCATTCTTTGCAATATGATTTGCACCGCCGCTCGCTTCATTGCTAAGTCATTCTCTGTATTTGTGGTATACAAGACTGGGTTAACACTGGTCATTATCCCCAGACTGTCTTGAGCAGACTGCATTACTACGAATTTTCCGCGAAGCGTCTTTCCTGTAGTTTTGGACTTCATGCAGCTGATCACATCTCGCCCAAGGGAAATACTGGCCTCCACTGGGACACCATGTGGTATGATCGAGAAGATGTTGCATGCCACACTAGAGAGATTGGCGTACTTGGAGTGCGTTCGCTCTCGCAGACGCCACCAGTCCGTGATATCCGGGATCCACAATGTACTGCAAATCTTCAGTGGTTTGGAGTGGTGATCATTATGATTCCGATGAATTTGCCCCCAGTTCGGTTGTAATTGAGGTTGTGAATTCGAATAGAGCCTTGCGGATGTCAGAAAGCATGCTTAGTGATCGATTTGTCAGGGAGTCATTTCCACCACATTTTTAGGGAATAAGTTGTCTTCAGCATCGCAGGACAAATCATATGGATGATAAGAAGATTGACTAGAGAGTGAAGCCATTTCCGGACAGAAAAGGTTGTTCCTCGGTACACTGTCAGATTGATGACGGGCAGACGTCAATGATTGGCGCAGAATTCCTTCTCCATGTACTTCAACAATGACTCCTGGTATTGGGTAGTATAAGCAATCTCGTCCTTAGGATCGATATGTACGCCATTGTCCCACTTCCATAATGATTGCATCTTCTGGACAGGATCAAGGAGTGGTGCTGAAATGAGAAGCATACCAGTTATAGGAGTTACTTCAGTAGAATATTTGGGCAGCTTTGAGCACGCGAACCTCATGGCAACATATGAATGTTCCTGTCCATTGTGCCTTCTTCGTAGCTGAAGCTCAGGTAACGCCATCCATATGATTGAACATGTCATGATCGAAATTGAGGAACGTGAGGCAGGGTAACTGTATTCTGTTTCGACATCCACAGGGTTCAATTCCGGAATGGGCTTTGAACTTCCATGATATATCTACCAATGGTCCATCCATCCTGTGTGGTGAAGGGAGGCCGGTAATCATGGTATTCTGGATTCTCGAGCTACTCGCCGGTGAATTGTTGTAAATGGTGCGTCCGCTCCAGCAACTTCAGTGTGGAATTCGACTCTATCTTCATACACATAATTGGTAGTACTGCGATTCATACTGTGGCTTTTTGACTGTCACTGAACTCGTTTCGACAACCAGGTGTCAGCGCAATCAATACAGCAAGCATTCTCTGCGATATGAGAGTCAGTTTGAGGACTTCAAAGTATCTTGAAATACTTACTTTCTCAATTATCATTGCTGAACCAGGTAGCATGGCCGACACTCTGTTGTGTCGAGTATTGCCCTCCTTTCGAAGTCTTCAACTCTTCCCAATGTCTATGCTGTGATTCATCTCCAATTCCTGAGCGCGGTCATTGGCTTGCCAAGACTTGGTGCGGCCTTTCACACTCAGACTGCTCATGAATGCACTTAGAGCAAGCTGAATGGTGTGAGCCATGCATGGTATGGGGTTTCTCAATGCAGGCAACTCGATTCCGGTGGCCTCAAGGGTTGATTGTAATTTGTAATTCTTTCAGAAATTTGAGGAAGCATTATCAGTTGAAATTCCAAGTAAACCACCATCCGTAGAGTCAAAATGGTCAAGAACTTGCTTCAAATGTACAGCCAGCCATGCTGCAGTATGACAACTCTTGATCCGTTATCCTTAATTATCTTTCGAAATAGGAAAAGAAGTGGCTATCAACCTTGTCGAAAGCGAGTTGTACTTCTTGCAACACACAAATTTTGTTGATATACTAAGCAATGACCAACATTTTTGGTAGTTTGTTCATTGTTGTCCACCCATTTCAAGCTAAAGTACCATTATTACTTGACAGCAATTGCTTCTTCATTGCATCCAGAGTCAGTGTGTATTGCCTCCGGGAAGTGTTGCTCAGTGTGCAGGCGGCTGGCAGGACCAACTCGCTTCGCAATGCATAGTATGGCCATTGTAGCTCTAGGTTTGATATAGTGTACCCTGCAAATCAGCCGAAACAAATCCCAACATGGGGTAGTGATTCCACATGTCTTGGAGACATTCGGCAGTATGAAAGTTCTTCGCTGCCAGCTTGAAGCGTTTTGTCTGTCAACTTAGTCAATATCAATATAACTTAAATGTGACATATGAATTTCCTTTGCTAACTTACAATTGGAATTCCTAGACTTCCTGGTCTCTTCAGTATAGCCAAATTTGTTTCATCGTCTGTTGAACTAGTCAATTCTGTCACTTCAGACTCTGTCAATTGGTTTATGTTTGCTATGTGCGCTTTTGCCAGCAAGTGATTCCCCATTGAGATGGTCCCATGTTCTGATGGATGGCAAAGAACTTGATAACACAGGATACATCTGATGCCAAAGCTGCTGGTCTCCTCAATTCCGTAGGGAAAATTGAATCGCCACCAGGGCCCATGTCTCGAATTATTACAAGCAATTGATTGTTTGCCGCCCACCTTCACTGAAGCCCACCAGGCATCAAAGATGATTTGAAAAGTAAGGTCGTTCAAATCACGAGTAAACACACTTTGATTAATTGAAGATATCCTAACCTCCAGCAACGAGGTACTGAAAGATTGTGATTCCCACTTGGTGGTAGGAGTTTGAACACCGTGTAATTTGGCTTGAGAGACAGTCCAAAGATACGGTATTGTAAAGAAGAAAGCTGGTTCTTAATATTCACTTTGGAGCTACAAGCAAGACAAAAGTCAGACCTGTGAGACATGGGATGCATGTTTGTGAAGTTGAATACAGGGGCATACAGCGAAGACAGACTGTTAATAACTGCATTTTGGAAATATGCACTGCTCTGCAGGTTCCTGAGCCCCCACAAAAACAGTTGACGCTGCATTGCGATGAATTTTCAGGAGGCAGTTGTGATTTCGTCACCATCATTTTGGCCAAAAAAAGGTAGCCAATATTTCGATTATAGGTTAACCCCCGTTGCATGGCCCTTGGATTTTCAAAGTTGCAGGACAAAAAATTGTTGACACCCCGTGGACGTTCATTTTCAGGAGGTAATGACGATATTGTCGCTAGCATTTTCCCCCATTAAGGTAGTGTTAGCAACGGTTCAGGGTTACCCGGCAGCGGTGCGGGTTTGGAACCGGACCGGACTGTGCAGTCCGGGTTTTTACCCGGAATACAGGGGTATCCACTGGGTTCGGGGACAGGTTCGAACCGGACTGTGGTTCCATATTACTGTGCTTACCACTTTGGCTCCAATTGAGTTTTTGAGTTCTCATCGTATCGTGATGTGATCAGTCCGTAAATTGTGCAATTCTGACCGCTCTTTCACCTCGTGCATTCCGATTTGTGATCTGACTGATATTCGTTGAGTGGCGGTGAAAAAAGGGCAATTTTGAGCGAAATTGGCGGGTTTTCGATAGCGACGCAACGTATATTGGTCGGATCACATATCTCATATCGGGACGTGAAAGAGCGGCTTCAACTGCACAATCTACGTACTGATCACATCATGAGACGATCAGAACTCAAATACTTAATTGGAGGCGAAGTTGTGATGTTGAAATGCCGGGTTGTGTGTGGAAACCCATTGCAACGATTCGGTTCCCGTTTGGAACCGGACCCGGAACCGAAATGCGAATTTGGACCCTTTGCTAACACCACATGCAGGTGGCCATTATTGAGATTCTGTGTTGGTGCGGGTGCACAGCCCGGTGATTATCGTAGATGCATGACAAAAATCATTGACACTCCGTTGACGCTCATTTCTAGGATGGGGCAAGGAATGCATAGCTTGCCTTATTACCTATCAAGATGGCCAATACTTCCTTTTTGGATGAATTCAACTATACAGCCCTGTGATTGCTGGATGGGTAAGACTAAAAATCGTTGACGCACCGTTGATGCTCACTTTAGAGCCATGCTACCCGTCATTGGGTGCTCATCAAGTGTACCCAAAATGCATACAGTCATTGTTGACAGCCAATATATCGGTTCAATGTAAGATCATTTGCATCCAACAGCTTCGAGACCACTCTGTTTCTGACCCATGATTATACACGTCTTCCGAATGCTGAATGACGTAGGTCAAGTGTTACCACCTGGTCCGGGAAACCCGCCAGCGATGCGGGTTTTGACAGGTGGTTTGGTTGGGTTTGGTTCCAGACCCGTCCAAGAAGCCAAACGGCTCTGTCTTGGCGGGGTTGGAACCTGGACCGGACATCAACCCGCGGTATTGTGGCTGGGTTTATCATACAGCAGAGCCTCAATTTCGTGAACTCAGAACTTTGGCTCCTAATAAGTATTTGAGTTGTCATCGTATCACAATATGATATATACAGAAACGATGCAGTTTTCGATGCTCTTTCAGCTCCCATACTCCAATTTGCGATACAATCACTATTCTTTGAGTTGATGTGAAATAATGCCTCAAAATCCGCGTTTTTCAATGCGACACAACGAATAGTTATCATATCGCAAATTGCGGTATGGGAGGTGAAAGAGCATCTAACACTGCATCTTTTATGTATATATCATATTGTGATACAATCATAACACGAAGGCTAAATTAGAGCCAAAGAGCTGAGTTTGTGACAATGTGGAACGGGCCAAAACACAGCGGGTTCGGTGCCGTTCGGTTTTTTGATGGTGGAAAACCTGTTGCAACAGTTCCAGTTCAGTTCCAACCTGGGCCCGGAACCGAACCGCCAATTTGGAACATTTGCTAACACTATACACTATGTCCATCACGTTTCAGCGCTGTCGGCCAGCAATTTGCGGAATGAAAATCCTTCCACGAGCTTTAGATATATATAGGCCCACTTTCACACCATGCCTTATCCAGCTCATTCTCCTCGATTTCCTTAATATATCATAAGCATTATTCCACATCTCAAGCATGTGCAGCAGGTCTGAGCGGAGGGTTTTGTGGTTGGATACATGGATTAATGCAGCATCATAGTTGTTTTTTATCCAGGTTTAGATTTCGCATGGACCGTTCCTTCTCTGAGTGGTATGACATCACTGACTTCAAGTTTGTTAGTAAAGCTCGTCTCAAATTCAGGTTTTGCTGTCTCATTGAACCGTAACAGGCTAGACTATATAAGGTTCATTGATCACCTATCGACTTGAATTGGAGTCTAACTCTTCCGCATTGCCTGTACGACTCTTGCACATACACTGACAAAGTATCATGTTTCACTATTGTGTCAGTGCAATCCAGAACAAGCTGACAGGTAGCAAAATAGGTACACCAATTACTTTTACTAGATATACGTCGTCAAAACTACCTATTTAGCTATCTATTCCACCGGCAATGCAGAAGCCGTCACCCTGAATTTGTCCGCATACGATTTCTGCATTCAAATTGTATAGTGATGCTATATGAGGGGAAAATGCTTATGGGTTCAACAGGATTTGCATTCACAATCTGGGATGAATTGGGCACCATGTCAGGCAACAGAGGCACTATGCGGCTGTGCGACTGTGGTTTCTCCAAACCCAGCCTCGATTGGCTACTTACTGGGCAAGAAGTCACTTGCGGCATTTGTGATTGTATGGCAACGATATCAACGGTGTGCATAACCTCTCCAGATGTTGTCGGTGAAGGTGTAGCTGCAGTTGTGTCTGTTTGGGGCTACACAACTGCCGGAACCGCCAATTTGGGTGTGCCGTACTTCATATCTCTCTCACGGAAGTACTTGGCGGAGTCCCCCTATCCCAGTCTTGTCAGATCGTCAAGCATCATCTGCTTCTCCCAAAAACTCTCCAAGCCGTGCTGTATCATTTCGGAGACTATGCCCATCACCCAGCCAGGTTCGTCATCTTCGCTCAGCTTGCTCAGCTCTGTATCATATTCATCATCATCCTTGTCTACCCCAACCTTCTCATCCTCGGAACTTGCAAGATCGCCCAGACTGTCTCCGATAGCATTTAACTTCGTCTCATAGGTCAGTATGGGCTTTCCAGTTGTCAATTGTGCCTTTCCACCATTTCTCATATCTCCCTGCTCCTGCATAAGCACTATCTCTGCATCTTCAACTCGCTTTCTTCCCACAGTGATCTATCTATCCACATAATCCTCGATCCATTTCTCATTCTCTTCATTGCGTACAACCTGATTTTCTCGTGTTTTCACCGCTGAAATCTTCTGTTTAGCTCGTATGCTGTGCAATACTCCCAACACTCGGACCCTATCTGCATTCGAACCGCTCTTGCCTTCATTTACTTGATTAGGTCGGCTTGTGGACTGCTTTGGGGATTTGGCATATTGTCCTGGCTGTAGTGTCAAATGATTCTGTTTCGGAGCATTGTCCATTGTATCTTGTGATGACCTTGTGGTTAGGCGAGATGTTGGATGTTGCAAGATATGGACCACATGGAGGCAAGCTGCATCTTTTAGGTCAAGGTTGGTCGATTTGATCAACTTGAACAAAATCAAATCTGCGTTTTGACTGTCACTTGATTGGGAATAGTTATGCTAACTGTATATCATGATTTGATGATTAGCGTGTGATTGATATAAGATCCCAGCGATGTCTTGAGACAAAACTCACCAGGTGTCCTTCTTATATCTATCAAACATGAGATATCAGCAGTCATTCACGACTATGTATCCCTGTAAACAAACAATCAACATCCGACCAACTTACTGAAAATCACGGGACTGTTCCAATCCGCTGCAGCGATACGCAGCAGGATTCATCATGAGTAGCCCGTGCAAATAGGCCGTTACTCATTCCATTTTGACTTGTTCCTAACTATATATTTCTCAGGACTTCCCACTCCGTTTTATTATCATCTTCTTCACATTTCCACAACACTGAGTCATGACTCCAGAATGACCTCGGCCAGGTGCGATTTGGATCCGAATTGAGCTCAACAACTCACGCTTCTTCCAATTCGCCACCAGTTTAGACACAGCAGCAACGCAGACACCAGTTTGACCACCGCGAGGCTGCAATTGCAGCCAGTGGAAATGCTACCCAGAATGCAGATTTAGAAATGGTACAAAAAACCGGAAGCGGAAAGAATAATAATCAGCATGCAATCAGATGTGATCAACACCATATCGAAGTAGACGAAGGTCGACTAACATTATAATGTACAGCTGGTGTACGTCGAGAGGTACATGACCAATGCATTGCTGGCCGTAATGGGAAATGTCCATGGTCGATTAAGGCAGTTGTCCACAGGGTCCACGATATCAAACATCACGGTGCTGACAGTTCTGACAGTTTCGCGGATGAATTACATGATTAAGGTCCCTGAGAGTGGACAAAACAGGCTTCAAAGACCTTAGGGAAGGCTACGGAGTGGTACATGGTAGAGGTAATAGCCGAATCTCTCTTTAGGATGCAGCAACTGATTCCTTGTTGGTTTTTGACATGTCAGCTACTATGGCAAGGCAAGGAGGTCAGGTACAGCTTGAACAGTCCAACATGCACCTTGCCTTGAATATGGCAAAAATGGCCAAAGAAGGGTTTTTGTGCGCTGCAATAGAGGCAATGCGGCAACTACTCAAGCAACCTTGCGCCGACGTCCGAGAAGAGATGAAGCATGGGGTTGAGTGTAATGGGCATCGCAAGGTGAATGTTGCGATAGAAAGACACCTGGTAATGGTTCGTGGTAATCTAACTGAGGGCTGCCTTTCTCGCAAAAATGGTACTGCAAACAATCCTGAGAGACACTGGACGCACAAAGGAACCAGTGCCCCTCCATCAGGACCGGTGCCACCTCCGCCCAGAACGCCAACTGCGCCACCTGGTGACAGTGTGGGAACTCAATGCTCCACAATTGGAGCTGTGCCAGCCAGATATGTGTATATACATACCCCACTTCCGAACCATCAATTGTTCAATGTTGATGCAGATGCCAAGAATCGCAAGCACGATAAATATTGTATTCACGATTTGCAGGCTGATGAAGTACCAGCCAGTACTTAATACACTATCCGCTCCGTGGTAATGCAGCTGACAGCCATTTTGCTGATGAAAGCAGCTTTTTGAGTGAAACTAACAGTCAAGACAAGCATTCAGTGAAGGGTACGGGATTATGGAGTGTTATCATTATCTACAATTAGCAGACACTTCAAAGTATATTTTAAAGAATATATTGAGATGCATTACCAAAGAACAATGTAGTGATAAAGGAGAACCTACATGAACATGATAGAATGGCTGCCACAAGACCATTACTGATATGCTATGCCGAAGTGAACAGTTGCATATTGCAGATACCCCCAAGGCACACTGAGCCTCTATTGAGCATCAACGATTTTTGGTCCTGCAAGTCAGGTAATTATACTATGATTTGGTTGCTGCTATGAATAACCAACGTATTGGCAATGTTTATGGGTGAAATAGCTATTGACATGATCACTGCCCCATTCTTAAAATTAGCGTCAAAGGAGTGTGCACGATATTTGGTCCTGGAAGTCTGGAAATTAAGATGTGATGAGGTGACTGCTATGCATACCCAACGTATTGGCAAGCTTTATGAGGAAAATAGCTAATGACACGGTCACTGCCCCATGTTGAAAATGAGCATCAACGGACTGTCAATGATTTTTGGCTCTGCATCTTGGGTAAACTATGTGGTGATTGGTTGCATCCATTCATAAATGAGGTATTGGCTGCCTTGAGAGGCACAAAGAATCGCGACATGCTCCGTGCCCCATCCTGGAACTCAGCCTCAATGGAGCCTCAAAGTCTTCTGGTGTTCCATCTTGGTACTCTAAGTTACAGTTGCTTGCAAACATCAATAAATGAGGTATCGGCCGCCTTCAGAAGCAAAAACAAAAGCGACCAGCTCCCTGCCCCATCCTGACAATGACCATCGACAGAGCATCATCGATTTTTGGTCTTGCATCTTGGGTAATCCAACAGGTGATTAGTTGCAAACATCCATATATGAGGTATTGTCCGCCTTGAAGGGCAAGAAGAATAGCTACGCGCTCCCTGCCACATCCTGAAAATGAGAGTCAATGGAGTGTCAACGATTTTTGGTCTTGCATATTGGCCAATCTATGTGTCGCTTTGGGGCAATGATTCATATATGATGTCCTGGCAGTCTTTTCGTCCGAAACAGTGCATGACATATGTTTTACCCCATCATGAGAATGAGCATCAACAGAGCATCAATAATTTTTCGTCTTGCATATTGGGTAATCAAGGCCTTGTGCGGATATATGAGGTTATGACAGCACTATTGACCGCCGTTCTAGGCTAAAATACAACATATGAATGGACAAACACGGATTCCAAAATAATCAATATGGCAAACTGCAAAACATGCAAAAAGTGAGTATTGGCCGGTGAATACCCAATTTTGATGAGAAACTATTATCACACTGCCACGACAAGAACAAGATATGAATCCACAGGGGGACCCGCTGGGCGACCCGCTGACAACCCTCTCAATTCAGACAGCCTGGGCGATTCCCATTGAACCGTACCCAAGTGGACATTTCAGGTCAATTGACAACACGGACCCCCAATTTGCCAATGGTTCAGTTGCAACCTGGAACTGTTGCTAACACCATCAAACAGCCAAAGTGCATATTGCAGTACTACCTATTATGGATGTGAAGTCACGGTGGAACATGACAATGGAGTTGATTGAGGGAGCCTACCGATTACGACAATTCACCTGCTAGTGGCTGAAGTATCGTAAATACCGCAAATTCCGGGCACTCATTACAACACATGACGAATTGACCATCGTCACACATGTTATGGAAGTTCTCCGGGCATTCTGGAACCGGACTGTGTGGATGTCAAAACGGCATAGGGTTACTCTGCATCATGGTATCACTGTGTATAATGACATATTTGATTATATGGGTAGCATTATTCAAGCTTTAGTGAAGAACAAGACTCCATGGCAGGAAGACTTATACATCACCCTGAGGTTTGGGCGCCAGAAGCTGTCCAAATATTATGCTGCAGTTACCCCAACAATGGGTATGCTTGTCATTTCAACACATATCGTTGATCCTTTCCGGAAGTTGCGATCATTTAGGAATTCTGACAAGGGAATCGATATTGATCCTGTGCCCGAAACTTTATACACTACTCAATACCAAGCCTTGTTTCTAATGTATGTCGAGATTGAATACCGCACCAATCATGGAGGTTCACCCATGATTAAACACAAACGGTTACTGAGCAACACTGACTTCTCCTCCGCAATAGCTGCTGTATCTGGCCAATCCTCTTATGATGCATATGATCTGTCCAACGATGATGATGAATACCTAAAGCTTAAAAGTGTGGCTGAACCGACGCCCGGACAAATCGATCGCGCATCACGCCTATTGACAGCCATCAGGATCCATTTGTATTCACCGCCTGAGTTACCACCAACCTGGGGGCAAATGAATGCAAATATAAATGGTTATAACTGCGACCCTATGGGGATTAGCGGTAGATTTACAATACCGCATATCTCCGACTGGTGAGGTCAGCAAGAGGAAACGCACTCACACTATGCTGATCTCTGCAATATGGCACATGACATATTCCCTTTCATACCAAATGGTATGTAGGTGAAGGCAAGTTTTTCCATAGGGTGAGGTGATATTGGCAAGAGGCAGTCCAAAACTACAGCCAGGACCCTTCACGAAAGAGTCATTGTAAGTCAGTTTGCTGAAGCCAATGATGGGATATTCGCAGGCAATGACGCAGCATTGGATACAACCAATACTTGAAATGAATTGGAAATCAAGAGTAAGGTGGAGGAGAGGAAATTGCACAGAATGGCTAAGGTCCACAACTGTTTGGAGATATGGCAGGGCAGCCAAAACCTATGTGCTAAACAGACGAAATCTCACGGTCACAACAGGCAAATGACAGCTGTGGGATACATTTCCGACACTGAACATATCGTGAAAGCGTCCTGGTCAAACTTTTGACCTGATGGTTGCAGCTGCATTCAAATTGTTGGAAAGATCACCTGTGCCACCAGCTTTGACTACAAATGACCACACTGGAGGAGGAACTCAAGTATTGAATGTCCGCCAAATCAAAAGAATCGACTGCGATCAAGTGGAAAGTGATGAGGATAGTGCAGCTGAAAGCATTTCGGACACCAAAAATTGGCTTGACTGGAATGGCGTCTTCAGTAACCCAAATGTCAGCAAAGACCACAGGGAGGCAAACAATCAATCCAACGTGGAGCTAGGTAATGGCGTGGATGATCCAGCAACCCCAGAGCAACGAGGTATGTGTGCCGCTCCGAGTGTTCTGGATCGATTCAGTTAGCATGGAGCTCAACGAACAAGGCTTACAAGGTGTTGATGACACCCAATATGACGGAAATGAGGAGGAACAAGGGGAACAAGAGAAAGTAGGATAGAATGCGTGAATGTATCTTCACCTGGTTCTTTATGTTTTTTGACAAAGAATATCATCAAGAGAAATATTATGGGAGAATCTGGAGCAGTCGCATGTGAATAATGGTTACTACACAGAAGAACAGTGGGCAAAATGGATTATTTGGCATGATGTAGAAATTTTAATTGAATGAGAGCAACTGGTGCCAGAATATTACCTAGCTTGGCTTTGCCAAAAGGCTGAGTCTCGATAAGGCAGAAAGGCAACCAATAAATTGAAATAATTATGAATCCAGTTATCAATGGCAGCAGATTTTGAATGGAAAATCCATCAAAATGAGTGTCAATGGAGTGTCAACGATTATTGGTCTTGTAAGCACGGTAATCAAATAGTAATATCGTCGCTTGTATCCATAATCAATTTATTAGCAGCCTCTATAGTCAATCGATACAGCTACACATTCATTGCCGCATTCCAGTAATGAGTGTCATCGGAGTGTCAATGATTTTTGGCTTTGCATCTTGGGTAACCTAAGTGGGGATTGGTTGCATACATCTCCAAATGAGACAGAGGGTGCCTTCTGTGTCAAAAACAAAAGCGAAACGCTCCCTGCCCCACCTTGAAAGTGGGTGTTAATGAAAAGTCAAGATTTTTGGTGACGCATCCTGGTAATCAAAGAAGTGAATGGTTGGAAACCTCCATAAATGAGCGAGTGGCCGCCTGTAGAGGGATGAACAATAGCAACACACTCCCTGCCCCATCAAGAAAATGAGTGTCAACGGAGCATCAATAATTTCTGGTCTTGCATCTTGGGTAATATAAGTGGCAATTGGTTGCAAACAGCCATAAATGGGGTATTGGCCGCCTTTAGGGGCGAAAACGATAGCAACACGCTCCCTGCCCCATTCTGAAAATGAGCGTCAATGGAGTCTCAATGATTTTTGCTCTTCCATCTTGCCTAATCTAAGTGTTGCTTAGTGGCAATGATTCATGCATAGTATAATGGTAGCCTTTCCAACCAAAACAGTGCGTGACATATATGTTACCCCATTATGAAAATGATCATCAATGGATCATCAACAGTTTTTGGTCCTGCATATTGGGTAATCAAGGCATTGCACAGATACATTAGCTCATAACAACACTATTGACCGCCTTTATAGGCAAACATACAATACATTACAGGAAAAACATGGATTCCAAAATGATCGAAATTGCAAACTGCAAACGATGCAAAAAGCGATTATGGGCTCTTGAATACGCGGTTTTGATAAGATACTATTATCAAACTGCAAAAGGAAGAGGCTCAGACGAATCTATGGATAGACCCGCTGGACATCCTGCTGACTACCTGCCCAATTGGGACGGGTTGGCAGATTTCCATTGAACCATACATGTGTTGACAGTTCGGGAGTATTAACATCAAGGACTGCCAATTAGGCAACAGTTCTGTTTCAACATGGACCCAAACCCAAAGCGACAGTCTGGAACTGTTGCTAATACTAACCTCCTCTCGAGACTCTACTTCATGAAAACCTTGAAAAGAACAAGCAAATAACTGCAATTGTCAGCAGACCTAACAGGCTCCTCCACAACCTCCTTTTACTGTTCATTCAGCGCAAATGCCCAGCTGGATTCAGGGGATGACTTCATATTCAAAGCCCATGATCCCCACAAGTTGTTAAATATGAAGCACTTTGCGCTTTTGATTCCATTTTTCATCATAAAGATATAGGTCTCCCAATATTGTAACCTTATAATGAAATGCTGCATTCAATATTCATTGTCTAACCCAAGGACTTTCACTATCTCAAACTTGAGTGTGGAGGTTTCGTTTACTTTGGAACTGCAGAGGCATCCCACACAGCTGAGAGGATACAATGTAATCATGAATTGATTTCTTCATCATATTGACCAGTGTTCTTCACTGTTGTTATCTGACTGTGGATTGCCGCTCAGGCTTGAATCTTCTCATTGCCGGAACAATGCCATCACTTTCTATTCAGGTATTCTGGATGAAACTCCTGCAGAATGCACTTCTAATGATAACACCTTGAGCATCTGATAGCTTATCACTGAAGGAAAATTCTGTATCTTGGAATACCTTCTTGATGTTGCAATGAGTTCCCGATAGGTTATCTTGTTCATTCATGAGAGGTATTAATGAATTACTCTCCGGACATAACTTACCATCCTCCCAATGATATCAAACGACCGATAACGACAGATCATAACTACTACACAAACATTCCACACTTGATTTGTGGAGTAGTCAGTTCATCTGCCGGCATTTAATCTAACAGTGTTTATCACAATGATATTAATTCCTGATCTTTAACTAAATGTATCAGCCATTGTGTCAGGGATGTATTCGGTGACCAACTGATACTCTGCCGAAAGGGATTACAATTGGTATATAGCATTGGGATGCATACCAGCTCAAACCACTGAGCATGGTGAATTTAGGTCTCTTATTTGCAGCCAATGCCCATAATCGGTGAGTAGTGTTACCAACGGGTCCAAATTCCCGAGTCGGTTGCAGTTCCGGTTCCACCCGAAACCGGACTGTGGCAACGGGTCTTACCACACGAAAAACCCGGTCCTTTGGAAATGGGCTGGTCTTACCACCAAAATGTGGCATTTCGACATCACAACTTTGCCTACAATCAAGTATTTGAGGTCTGATTGTATCATGACATGATCAGTACATTGATTGGGCAGTTCCAGCCGCTCTTTCGCCTCCCAATCTCAGATATGTTATGCAACCAATATTCATTGCGTCGCTATCGAAAACCGGCTACTTTCGCATCAAATTTGCCCTGTGTCCAGGGCCACTCAACCAATATCAGACGGTTCCCAAATCGGTAAGCGTCAGGTCAAAGAGCGGCCAGAACTGCACAATCTAGATACCGATCATGTCACGATACGAGGAGAACTCAATCACTTAATTGGAAGCATAGGTGTAGGAACCGCAAAGTTGGAACTGCGGTCCGGGTAACAAACCCGCCAATACACAGCACATGGAGTTTTTTGCTGGATCGGGACCTGAAACCAAACTGAACCACCAGCCAAAAACCGTACCACTGGCAGGTTACCCGGATGCATTGCTAACACTATCCCGGAGACATTTCTATACTTAGGTCTCGACTACCCAATAAATGGTGATTATTGTGAATTGTTTCTACTCCTGAGCTGATCGGCCCATATATCCCACCTACTCCCATTGTACAACGTCTGCCCTATATGTAGGTCTGGGTAGGCAATTGTTAATCTCTCTGTTGTCCCGGTAGATATGTAATAGTAGGTGTGGTTGATAAATAGAAGCACTAGTGACATCGTTTGATTTAAACATTCCGGCTATGGTATCATACCCTGGTCTTTAAATACCAAGTTGTACAATATCTGCACAACTGATGTATGTGAATCTGCAAATGTACACAAGGTGGTCACAAATCAAATGACATGTGGCTCAAGTACAATCCCGCAAATGACTGCTTGATTGGCTCACATAGCGATGTCACCACTAGGGGTTGTGCATGGGTCATCAGATGACCTCAACAGTATTCACATTACAATCCACATTGTACAATAAGCACTGTGAAAGGGAATCCGCTAAGACCTGAAATGACTTTGTGGTGTCACTCCAGGTTGACGATTCAACTGCACAGCAGATGGTGATGCTGAGATAGGAGATCAGTGCCAAGATTGTGCTCAAAAGATTGATGCAAACCAAAGTGGATACAGCCATACACAAAGTCAAAGGAACCAAGGAAGTATTGGCAACTGCCAACCAGTGAAGGTGAGAGAAATATAATTATTGAAAAAATGGAATCAGCGATGATGGAACTGAATGCTACAAATGAGGCTTGAAATCAAGTGCAGGCAAGCTCTGGACCCTACAGCACTGTCGAAGCTTACTGCGGCAACCACATGTTGAATGTCAAGCTGACCAGTTTGCCCACTTCTGATGGTACAAGAACTGTTGACGCCATCATCTTCTTCTTATCCACTTTGCACCCCCTCTATTGACCTTGTGCCCAGAGGTTAAGCATGACAGACAGTTGGGAATTCTGTTGACAACCTGTTGGGCTGTCTGAGCACGGCATGAGTTTCATAAGAAATCGGAGGTTTGGGCCAACCACCATTTTCTGGTGGATGCAAGTGCAGGCATAGCTTGGGAAGACTTCTCAGCCGCAGTTGAAGAGGCCTGTATCCCTCACAATGCTGACACCTGGCTGAATCAGAATTGGGAGTTACTACAAATAAATAGTGGTGAGCATGTGTCTACTTGTAATGATCATTTCTGAGTGTTTTGACACCAGCGAGAACCCCATGCCCTAATCTCCAATTAACTCCTTCATGACTCATACCAGTTGAATCTTCAGAGTAACGCAGAAGCATCCAAGACTTTGATTGAGAAATTGCGTGACCAACCCAAAGCCACACAAATTGATATCTCTCATACAGATGCCATACTCAACTTCAAGAAGCAACTGATGCGAGTGACCTTTAAAAGATTGGACAGCAAACAGAGGACACGCAGTGGTTGAGAAAGCGATCACCAGTGGTGTTAGGCATGTGGTGAAGTAAGCCTCCATGCCCACACAAGCCAAATCATAGAAAATGTATTGACTGCCTGGAACGAAAAGAAACTGGCAGTGAACAAAGGAATAGAGACAAAACAGAAAGAGGAACAAGAGAGGCGCAGAGGTTCCCATGGCGGTCACAAGAGAGATGGCTACAGCAGTGCAGGTGGAGGAAAACAACAGAGCCCCCATTGAGGCCAGACCATGATAGGAGACAATGTGAATGGCAAGGGGCCTAAGATGTAGGTTATTACTGAGTGTGTAAGCAATGATGGTAAAGATTGGCATGATTGAAGCTAAGGAAATGGTGTCTGCAGTTATTAGCTGAAAAATGACTTAATAAAATTAACACTACCAGTACCACGGCCACACTGAAAATTATCCTCCCATAGCACAATCTTTGAATCTGCGATATCAATGGTATATATGTCCTCAGTTTTGATAGTGAGCTTCGGTACCGAAAGAATAGTGATCAATATAGTTGTCTAGCAGCCAAAACAACAAATGAATATGGAACATCCAAGAACAATGTACAAAGAGAGACTCTGGAAATGTTTGAACAGAAATGCGCATTGTTGGATGGGAGAGACGGTGACTAGCCAATCGTGAACATGGAGAATGACAAGTTTGATTATGGTATTGAGAGATGGCAACAGTTGCACCTGTAATTCAAACTGGGAGATAACTGCTGCACATATACTGGGAGGTTTACAATATATAATATGCAAGGATTCGATCTCACTCTTGGGAAGCACTTGTGCCACAACATAGATAGAACATATCATATCACTCACCAAGCAAAGAGAAACAGGATAACACAAGGGGACATTTTACAGAAAGAAACAGGAAATGCAGTGCAAATCCATTACCAATGTGGCCTTTGGCGTGACAGCGAACCAGATAATGACACTATCAAAGAAGCAACCTGGGTGATCAGCATGGCAATTGTTGGTAAGAAACGACTCTGTGGCATAAATCATCTAGTAGTGGCAATGGCATTGATGGTTTCGGTATGGTACAACAAGCCTCAGTTGGCGCAGCGTTGGAATCGAGTCGAACACATCCTTCAGGACTTTGAGAATTCAGGTTCAATTTCGGAACAGACGGATGACATTATTAGGAGTAAACCGCAATTCAAATTCCACATATCAACAAAAGATGATATGCTAGGTGCATTCCAACCTCCATATCATTTGTCTCCCAAACAGGATGCAAAGTTACAATGACATTTGGAGAAGGCCTTATGCAAGAGCTGGATATGGCCTAACAGCAGCTGATATGACTCCCCTGTCCTATTGGTACCTAAGAAAGATTGTGGAATATGTATTTGCATCGATGACCGGGAAGTTAACTGCATCACCAGGAAGATTCGATAGCTGTTACTTAATCTTGAAGCACTTCTGCAACCAGTGGCAGATTTGAACAGCTACATAAAGAAAGATTTAACGTCGGGTTATCACCAAATTCCAATACGTGATGGCAATCATCAAACATCTGTATTCGAAACCAAGTTTTGACTGTTTGAGTAGTCAGTTCTCCTATTGGGACTGGCCAACTCACCTAGTCAATTCATGTTAGTCATGAACTAACTGCTTGCATCCAATTCTGTGCATTATAAGTTGGTTGCCATTCATCTTGATAATGTATTAATCCATAGTTCAACAAGAGAGGAGCATCTGGATCACAGGCACATTGTGCTAGACCTTTTACAGACAGCTGGCTTGGAACAGAACAGGTGATAATGTGAATGATGTCATGATGGGATTTATTTTTGCAGTTCTCAGATCAACACAGAAGGAGTACATACATTGGGTTCAAAGACACAAGAAGTAACCCAATGGCCTTGACCTATATACATGAAAGAGGTTCATTGACTTCTTGATTTAACAGGCTAATACTGCAAGTTTGTATAGAACTATGCACATATCGTCCAGCTGTCATCATTTCTGTGTGAAATGAGTAAGAAAGTTGAAATTGTCAGCTGCCGCTTTGAGCCACGGTTCAAGGACCTGGGTATGATGCAATTTGTTTCCACATGTGATGCAGCGACAGCCTGAGAAGTATTAAATAAATACAATGTGTGAGGCTCCCATGCTGGCACCACAGAACAAACAGGGCGAGTATGTACAGCATTCTGATGCCAGCAAATACGCAGTTTGTAGCAGTACTCTCACACAAACAATGACATGTAGAGCCCAGAATCATGGCCTACAGCGCAAGAAGCTCCAAAGTGTGGAGATGTGGTACACTATTCACAACCAACAACCACTATCGATTGATGATGCAGCTGCGAACTGGCACTACTGGCTACATTTGGCCAGATATTTTACTGTCCATACAGACTTTGCCTCCTTATGATACACACTGACACAACCTTCACTTATAGCATGACAGATGGTGTACTAAGCAACATTGGAAAATTATATATGCACCATCAAGTACATCCCAGGTGCAAAGTACGATGCACCTAATGTACTGATGGGATGTCTAGACTTCAGATGGAAATATTGTCACGTCTCCCAGTGTCAACTCGCAGAGTTGGTAATTCAGGACTTGAAAATCCAGTTACGAGAAGTTGCAGCTGAAAGCCATTGTCCTGCACCGACCATTTCTCCTTTGGAGACAGCCTACTGGAGCATCACTGCGAGATACTGGGCCCTGAACATTGAACAAACGAGCCATGTTGGCTCTATATTCTGATACCTTTCGCAAAAATTGTCTTTCAAAATACACATGATGCTCCGGTGGGAGCCTATTGCAGAGCTGCAAAGACATATCTGTTGGTAAGACAGCACATCATGTAGCCAGGGATGTGGAAAGTTGTGTATGACTACTCAAAACGCTGTGACACATGTGTATGTTGATCAATGGGTTCAGAAATTACTTGCCATGCTAAAATCACACCCAGTTGCAAGAGGCTTCTGGGAGCATGTGGGGGTAGATATCATTACCTATGTGTGAACATCTTTAACAGGAAATGATTGAATTGTGATCATTGGGGACCACTTCTCCAAGCGAGCCCACTCGATGCACTGCGCTAAGAGCGTTGAAGTCACCGCATGTTGAAAGTTATTCCAAAAGTCCAGCATACAACTTTCCACAGTTTCGCATGATCCCATCAGCAACAGAGACAGCCGTTTGACATCTGATATCTGGGTGGAACTGAGTGAGAGGTTATAGACTAACCTAGTCATGTCGACAGCATTTCACCCCCGAACAGACAGGCTGTCAGAGATCTCAACCATCCGGCTTACCCAGTATCCACAGGCTCTTACCACATCTCTTGACAAGCAGTGACATACCATGCTCCAACTTGCGGAATCTACACAAGTGATGTCGACGGACTCATCCACTGATCAAAGCCCATTCAAAGCGCTCCTAGGATACATTACATCCATTCAATTACACTATGTGATGTGCCTTTGGCAGCATTATGAAATGCAGAGCCTGAGTGGTGCAGTATTCGTTGAACAATTACAGGCCTTTGTCTCAAATCCCAGGACCCCCTCCGCAAGACATATGATAGCCGGATGGCATCATCCAGCAGGCAATCAAGGCCATGCTCTTTTGAAGTCAGAGACTTTGTGATGTTGGGCAATGCAGACCTCCCACTACCATATGTGAACCAAGACCGTTTTCTGTGGAAGCTGCAACACATGGGGGCCGGACCTTCCAATGTCATTATGTTCCATCAGCCAAATACTGTCGAATTAGAATTACCAGCAGTTATGATGATCCACAATACAGTGATCATCAGCATACCGAGGATGTACATGACAGATCGAGTGTAGGAAAAGCCTCCGCCTCCTGTCAAGAATACTGAACTCTGTCAAGATTTTACGATTCTGCCTTCAGCTCTCAGGGAACCGATTACCTCACAGAAGTACGCACGAGGAATCAAATGTGGGTACAGATATCAAATCGAATAGGAAATCTATGATCACAACCAAATGAACAGGAACTAGTCACCAATCTCCCAAAAGCAAAGCAAAGTAAATGTATGATAACTACAAAAAACAACACGGATTGGGAGATATGAAGGTTGAATGGAAAAGCAAAATCTAAGGCCAGTCAGTTGTTGGCCATTGTTTACACTGTGTCGTGGGACCAATAACAAGTTTGTTGATTCTTGTGCTTTCAAGAATTTGCTCATGCTTGGTAGGAGGGATGTAATGTGGAGAGAAACAAAGTGTTCGTATGAGGTACAGCTCTGCAGAGCACACCACCCAGAAAGTGAATCCTGTATAACCATAATGATTGAGTAGATGAGCAGAAAGATAGACGCCACTCAGTTCGACTAAGAATAGACTATCATCACTTTATATCACCACGCTAAGCCTCACAATGATTCTTGAGAGTATTTTCTTTTTAGAACGTTTCGTTCAGGATTGAAAGGGGTGTAGAAGTACAATTGGTGTACTTTGGCTGAAGAACTTTTTTTTGATATATATGTTTGCTATACCTCTGATATTTGACTGTACATACATTGTACATTATACTTGCTCTTACTATATCTGTATTTACTTACCACACTATTCCCCCAGAATGTAATTATTATTCATTATATTCAAATTTTTGCAGTGCACAAAATTGCTCAATAGCAACATTTACTACACAGTACTAATTGCTGCATAAACAAACTATAAACCATATTGATATTTGGTGAATGTTGCCTAATATTGCAGCTATGACTCCAACTGAACTCTTCTCTGTAGAGCCAAAAGCCAGATACTAGACACAGAGTCTATAACATGCAAACTAGGAACAGCATTACAGAAGTGTGTGGGTGGGTAAACAAATACTAAAGTTGCTTCACCTTTTATATATTATCTTCCCTGTGTCTTACTGTTTCTACTGCCTTTGAAGCTAAACTTAAGCTCTGGTTGGAAGCTGGCTGAAGACAATGTATTGCAATTACCTCAATCTCCACAAAGGCGGCGAAGCCGTCGCCAGGTACTAGTATACGTATAATGCCGAGCCGCGTGTGAAAAATAGTGAGTTAGTGATCACGCCCTGCAAAGGTGGGAAAACATCATTTAGTCCAACGAAGTTAGTGCAGCAGCGAAAAATCCAATACAAAAGAATGAGAAGAGAGATTTTACCTAATAGCTATTATTCCTACTCCGATAGAGCGTTGTCAATAGTTACATCAGTAATCGAGTAATGGCTTGTGGTAACGAGATCAAACCCAGATTACTATGTGTGGGCTCATTGCGGTGGATACAGCGCTGTAAGCCTTCATTTTGAATTCTGAGTCTGAAGTCGTAATGTGCAACGGAGTGGTTTTTTTCGATCCACGCAGTCGCTAATGGCTCGACGATATTGAGCTCGATGAGATTTTACTACCACCCTCTAGGCTGAGATTGGCGCGCCGATTAATGCCTAATTGTGAGGGGCGAACTTAAGTGTAGGCATTATCGAAGAACAAAAACTGAGTCTGACAATTGCCGCGGCTGTGTAGTTGCCTAGCAGCTACTCTAAGGCCCAACTTTCTAGCTGCGCCCCAGGCTACCAAAGTGGTGGCATGCTGATGCATAAGTGCGTAAGGCGGGTTTTCCGGAGGGTAATCAGCCTAACGTAGATAACGATCGGCAGCGCGAAATAATGTGATTGGTTCTTTCATACCTGCATCACCATGTAAGCTGCAGCGACACACCATTATCACCGGGTAAATCTCAATAGCCTCTGAGAACATAAAAGATCAGGCTATGACCGCGACTCGTCGAATATTTAGCCTACTTTGCTTTCATGATGCTACTGGAAACTCTCGCTGCCATTGGCCTAGTTGGAAACATCGTTCAATTTGTCGACTTCAGCAGCAAGATACTCTCGAAAACGAGGCAGGTATACCAATCAGCCGATGGAGCACTCTCGGAAAATATCGATACGGAACATGTGACGAAGCACCTAGCCGAACTGTCCACAGCACTTCAAGCGTCCGCAAGTTCTTCCCAGGGCGACCCGGCACTCGAAAAACTTTGCGAGTCTTGTAACAATGTCGCGAAGAAGCTACTCAAAGCCTTGGAGAAACTGAAAGTGGATGGAAGAAACGGGAAATGGAGGAGTGTTCGGAAGGCGCTGAGGAGTGTATGGAGTAAGAAAGAGATTGATGGTATCCAGAAGCGGCTGGAAAGCTTCCGCGACGAGATGAACCTGCATATTGTTGTAGATCTCAGGTGAAGTAGCATAAACATTATATTCTCAAGCAGTACTGATGCATTTCATGTTCCAGGGGACGGATCGATCTTCTGTCGCTTCAACAGTCAAGTCGCTTTGATCTCCTCGATGAAGGCACTAAAGCAATTATCAACGCTGTCATCAATAGTCAAGATGTTTTTCAACATGTTTTAGTGGAAGAACTCGCGAAAACACAGAAACGGACAGATATTGCTGTAAGAGAGATGCAGGGACGAACAGATATCACAGTAAGAGAGGAGCATGCGACAACACGTTCGGAAATTGTGGACGAGGTGCATCTCGCGAACGCTCACAGCCGGGAGGCACAGGAGATTGCTAGACAGGAAATTGCGCAGCTACAGCAGGCCTTGAATCAATTAAGCGAGGAAATGCGACAACGAGATGCGGAACTCAAGGGACTGTTGACGGATTTCGCTAAAACGGGTAGCTCAAAAAAGAGGAAGATATTACAAGAACGTAGCAATGCAGTCTCTGCTACGTTGTTTGCTTTAGAGACTGTCTATAGAAGCTTGCAGGTATACATACTTGATACAAAGGCTTGTTACATGTCTGATGGTTATGAATAGGAATTCCTTGCTAGTCTACAGTCTCAGGCGAAGAAAGCACTGAGCACTTTGAAATTCAACCAGCTTTGGCGTGTCACGGCATATCCCACTCCAAAACCCCATCTAGCCCCAGTCATATATAAGACACCTTCGGGAGGTGATCTGGTACTCTGCTACTACAGCTACTACTACATTCCGACGCTCCGACAACCTATTCTTTTCACTAATGATACACACAAAATGTTGTCAATACATGATGCCCAAATAATAGCAGCCAATCAATCAAACCAATCTCCATTAGATGGTCGTCAACTGATAACCCTGGTAAATCAGAAGGGGGCGGATACTCCAGCATACCAGTTCGTTTGGGCGATGGCTGCGCTGGTAGCTGTCATTGATGCATGCATTCCTTTTGGGATCAATCAATTTGATGTAGCTTCGCAGGTGCTTGCCTCTGCATCGAATCTAGCAATGATAAGCCAATGTTCTGCATTGGGAACGAGACTACAACTTGATCTCGAGGTTTGGAAATCAATAGCACAAATTACAGGTCTCCAGAAGGAAATCTCTCGTTGGATGATGACTTGGCTGGAAAAACTGAGTGTGCCTCAATTGCCGTTACGTACTGAACCATTAGAACAGGCGGAGACAAAAGAGATGGTGAGACTTTTACGTTGGATGTGGTTCGAGACCGAACCTATTACGAGGAGTGAGCAGTCACGTCGCACTTGGACGAACTCGGAATTTGCGATAACATATGAGGTAGTATATGCGACGGCTTACTCCTTAGAAAAGGTCGGAATGGGTATCCATGTGTGGGAGGGCGCAAGCATCGGGGAGAGCGATGGTGAAGAGATCGGGTTCGCGCGGATTAACGCTCCCTACCCAGGCACTCTGCGGGTTCCCACTCCACATACTATACTGTACAGTGTTCCTAAGCGGCCCGGCGGCCCGGCCTGCACATGATTTAAAAGCCTGCATCGGCCTGCATAAGCCTTAGTCTGGATGATGGATGGAATGCGGCATTGGCGGGGCAACGATGGTGGAGTTGGATATGGCGCATGTTTCGTACTTTGGAGGCATTCTTAGTGTAGGCAGCAGAGAGTCTTTCGAACAATATATGCTATTTATGCTTTGTTCCGCCAAGAAAAGCCTGCTGGTTGGCCGGAAAAGCCTGCAGGCCCGGCCCGGCCCTCATTTAAAAGCCGCCGCTAAAGACGGCCAGGCCAGGCCAATGCAAAGCCGGGCCGGCCTAGCAGCTTAGGAACACTTACTATACATCGTACCACCTAGTTTCGCTCGCTTCTCCACTGCACGAGTTCATTCCTCCCCTTCCCACTCCCTCCGTCAACGATTTCAGCGGTCCGCCTAGTTCCCAACTCGTACCATTGAAATCATTGCCCTCCGTTGAGCCCGTCTCTGGACCTATGGCCCCCACTGTTAGGCCCCTAAAATTAGCATCCTACTCATCGATTTTGAAATTACACAGAGGAGAAGAGTGATATGAGAGTGATTGGGGATTTTGGATCGCTATGGATGTATTGAACTGTAGCGTATATAAGAAGAGTGGTTTGATGGATAATCACGTGCGTATGGATAGCACACAAAGAGAGATGAAGAGGACTAGTCCACTAGGTATATCGAAGCACTGTGTAGGAGTTTTGATAGGATAGGAATGTTTACAAATGATATTACTGCGCAGGAAGGTAGGATTAACTACTAGTCAATCGAGCAGGCTGCCGATGAGACATTATGAATTTGATGCATGGGTAACGTAGGTTCAATGTTCCAAAATGACCGGGCTATAGATTGACAGACTTGTTAAATGTCGTCCGCCACAGCGAAGGCCATCGTCGACCTGGGCAGGCCCAGTCCCACTCAGGGTTGGCCTGTAGATACTCTACTGGTCACAGTTCTTCGGATGCCGTTGGATGCTAACAGGCATTTTCCTATCGGACAGTTACTGACGGTCATTGGATTATCGGACACGGTGATGCTGCGCAGCTTTAAATTGACCACTCGTACTTTGATCACTCATACATTGAACACTGGTACGTATGTATACCAATCAAACCACTCGAGCTGGCATCCGAACCACTGTGACTAGTACGGATCTGATGATTTCGCACGGCCACGTCCATTACTGCAGCGACCTATCATTGGCCTACTTATTTCGGCAGCTACCAACTCTTTCAATACCAGCGTTGCAGTATCATAATTGTGGGTAGTGTCTCCCCACAGTCCGTGCTAACTGTACAACGGCTATTATAACTGTACGCAAGCTTTAGCGCCTTGTCTAGACAGGGGATTAATCGCCTAATAATTAAATTCCGTTACCAGCGCTGCCGAAGCTTATAAGCCCACTAAGCGGTGAGAGAATCACTATTATAACCAGCAACTGTCTATCTCCAGCATGTGTCTTACCAAATACAGTGCGCTAATACCGAATGGAAGATTTTAACTGAACTTGAGGGTACCTTTTGTTCGAGTCAGCTCGTGGAGCCTACACACTCCGCAAGCTGACCAGTCGGGATACAACGGAGAATCGGTAAGAAAAAAAGTTTGCCTTTTCTCTGCTCGGCTGCACTGACAAAATAATAAAAAATCAGACCAATTAAGTCTGTCCGATCACAAAGTGATGTATACATAAAAATGCATGTCTTTAAAATGCGTAGCTCTTGCATTTCAGTATTTTATGTGCATAACTTGGAAATTTCCTATATAATAATGAGCCAACTATACACTTTTAGAAGGATTATATGCATTATCTTACACTGTAATTGAAACATTAATGGCAAATTATTATGTACTTCTTCACGCATTATTATCGCGCTTTAATTTTGCATTTACTCCGGAACCTTTTATTGGTTTCACGTATTATTCTTAAAATGTACTTAGCGAACATTAAGATGTAGCGAGCATTTTTCGTGTATCGTAGGGCGGTAGTAAGTAGATGGAACCGGGACACAGTAGCAACGGCAACGACAAGTGTGTACCTAACTCACCCCAAATACCTCGTCCAATAAACTTCTCCGCCCCCACAAGGGCCCAGGCTTTAGCAAGGGAGAAGTACAGACAAAGTAAAGCCATTGTTTTTCTAGTTACATCGCACGGATGTTACTTCACTAAGTGACAAGTCAGATCAGCGCTCTGTGAGCGGGCCGGGGGATAAAATAATTCACCAACGACGCTCAAGGACTACAATCACTCTGTACACCCCGATCCCTATCCGCAACGATCCGCTGCATCGCTCAACAAGTGACGGCAACTATAATACTAAACGGCAATATAGTTTGCTAACAAACCTCAAGAATACCCATCGCCCGGTGCACCCTATGCTACATGTCATCACCTTGAATATTCTTTCTTGTCCTCTATCTCTTCGTTGTTCTCTTCGTCCTCTTTCTCTTCTTCGTCCTCTTCCTTGGCTGCTTCCTCTTCAGTTTAATTCGTATGGATCCATCCTCGTCTAGACTGCCTTCTGTCTGCTTACTTGAATCTGCTCGCGTGTTCCCTCGACGGTGTTTGTAACTTGACGATACCCCGGTGGAGCTTTTCTTGCTGTTTTCTGTGTAAGATGGATGTCCCAGATGGATCTGCGCAACTACCTGTATTTATGCACTCTGCGCTGCTATCACTTATGGCAATGAACTGTGTACTCTATTCGCGACTTAAATCACTTGCGGCGAGTAGTATTGGAGTTCCTTTTGCACCCATAACATACATGTTCAAACTCTGCAAGGGGCTCGGGTCAGGCAGCTTCCTCGAGGTTGAGTTCTGAGTCCTCGATGTCTACTCTTCTTGTATGATGGAACCTGATGATTGATAAAAGGGGCAAGACTGTCCATATGTTCGAAGTGCACACACTTAGTGAGCTGACCTGTCACATCACAGAGTGTTGTTCCCCGCTCTGCGAAGCAACTAGTCAACTCATGGCGCGTGTGCGCTCGGTGAAGAGACCGGCCAGTCCACGGAGGCCAGTTACTCCACGGATTGACCGGCTCCACATCTTTCGTGAACTGATTGGAACATTGTTCCTTGGCGGGTGGTGGACTGAGATGACAACATTTGGTCAAGGTGCTGTTCTCAAATGACACTACCCAAGTCGAATACCGATGGGCCCAATGCCCGATGACGTCCCCACCTCATTTGTCGGTAGAGTATGTCGAGCCGTGTGTGTAAGCTTGTGAGTTGGTGATCACCACCTGCAAAGGCAGGAATCATCATGTAGTATAGCGAAGTTGGTGCAGCGTGCTAAAAGCAATACATGTGAGGCGGGACTCCATCTAATAGCTACTATCCTTGCTCCGATGGAGCGTTGTCGAGCGTGTTGAATACCCCAGTGGCAAGGGGCGAGTGGAAAAGGGTGGCACCAGCATATCCGAAGTACCTGAGGTTCTCTGTATATTTGCCGAGTCTTTCTCCATCTCTTTTCTCTCTGTACCATAGAATCCATACACACGGTTCTCCCCTTCCATATCGCAACAGAGTGTGTTGCATAAACAGATTTCAGCCTTCGTATGGCTGGAGATGATGCCTCATATGGGAGATTGCTGTTGGACTGATGGTATTCAGCCATCTCTATACATAGATGCGTACGCAGGCATTCGTATATGGACCACCGTATATATACGACCTTTGTGGCCCTCTTAGATAAACACGATTAAGCTTCACTATCTCCACTTTTAACAGAGTGTGTTACTTTGGATGCTAGAAAGACTTCTTGATTGACTGATCTCTCGAGGACAGAAGGCCCGTATATATACAGACTATTCTCGAAACTCTTACGAGCCAGCAAACAGGCCTGATACTGTAGACGGCATGATGCAGGTACACATGCAACAGAGTGTGTTACGATATGGGGAGAACCGTGTGCATTGACTATGGTGCGAAGAAGAGAGAAGGAGAAAGACATGAGATATATAGAGGAGGCATCAGCCCCTGCAGCAGCGGCCGTGTGTCAGATCTGTATCATGTACATCTGTAACAGTGGTTACACCCAAGATCGAGTGATGGCATGTGAAATCGAGACCAAACCCAGATTGCTGGGAGTGAGGTTATTGGGATGGATACTGTGCTACAAGCACTCATGTTGTATACTGAGCCTGGAGTAGTAACGCCCAGTGGAGTGGTTTTTTCAACCCATGTAGTCGCTGATCGCTCGACGACATTGAGCCCGATGAGATTTACTAGCAGGTTGCAACTGAGTCGAGATTGGCACGCCGACTTATGTCTAATTGTGAGGGGCGAGCTTAAATGTAAGCGTTATCGAAGAATAGAAAACTAAGTCTGACCTATCAGTAGCTATGTAATTGCCTAGCCAACAAACGTAAGGATGTAGCTAACTTTCTGAATGCGCCTCAGACTACCAAAGTGGGGACATATGTGCTTTATGCACAGGTGCATAAAGCAGTTCCTAGAGGTAATCAGCCTAGTCAGCTAGCATGAGCATCACCAGCGTGAAGTAATGTGATTGGTTCTTTTATACCTGCATCACCTTGAAAGTTGCAGCCATACACACCATAATCACCGGCGCAGGGGGTAAATCTCAACAACCGTCTCGAGAACATAATAGATCAGGCTACGATCGTGACTCTTCGAAAGATTGTCCACTTTACTTTCATTGTGGCACTGGAACCGCTCGCCGCTATTGGCTTCGTTGCAATTTTGTCCAATTTATCGATTTTTACAGCAAGATACTCTACTCGTCGGATTTTCAAGTCTCCGGACACCTCATCATAAACGCTCTTGGTGGCACATCAAAAGTTCGGTAGCTACACATCAAAGTTGGATGACAATTGGATAAGACATATTCTTATCGGAGTCATCTAATCATTGACAGTGTGTCCAGAGCCTTGAAAATTCAGCGAGTAGAAAACGCAGGTCTACCAAGCAGCCGATGAAACACTCTCAGAAAATACCTGCCAGAATATGTTCTAATTCACAGATTTATCGTCGATCCCAAACGACATACTTACTGTTAACAGTGTTTTTGAGGTATGCCTGCCGTATCAGCTGCTGTACATTTTGCTTCTACACGGATTTTAATCTTCGCTAACTAGCATTATTTGAGAGTAAAAGCCAGAATCCAGAAAAATCGTCGATGTCTTCAAAGAAATTGTGTAGGAAAAGAAAGTTAATCAAAGAAACCAACGAAAAATAACCACCACCTACCCCAAACACCGCTGCACACACACCTTCGACAACCACACTCAACGCCTGGTTTTGCCAAGCCCCCCTCCTTTTGGGGGGGAGCGGGGTATTACTTTGGCTTCACGATATTCCTCTGTCTGTGTCCGCTTGCTTTTGTGAGTGTATCTCCTCGTTTTAAGGCTCTCTTTACTACTCAGCATCGACATCAACCGGTCGTGTACCCAGCAACTCGCCACTCGACTTTTTACACTATGTATCGAAGTTTACGACATGCCTGTGGAAATTCCTGTACATGAGGGCCGGAAGTATCAAGGCCATGGACTATCAGCGCAGTATCTGTAAAGTTCTGTCAAGCGGCTGCCTGAAAAACCACGCGAAACGTTGAGTGCTGAGATACACGCTCCGTACAAGCTCTTCGAACCAAGTACGATGGATTGAAGACCCACTTCTGAGGCATCATTTTAGGACGAACTACAAGAGTGGCCTTACGATAACATCAGCCTTCCGCCCCCCGATCAACCTCATAGCCCGAAGATGGTCAGCGTGCCATGTATGACCCTGGCAGTTTTCATTTCCAGGCCTTCGAAGTCCTGCCTAGTTTCTAGGCAGTTGGGGTATTCCACTGCGATTATTTCAATGAGACCCTGGACTGTGCACGAGAGAGGATTTTCAATTGGTGGTCGTCTGCGATGGGAATGCAGGTTATACTCTAGGAAAGGGCGGCCAATTAATTTGGGGAGTGATATGGGGGAGAGGGCAGGTTTTCTGGGGAGAGTGGCGGTCACAACTTTGCTGTGTGGGATTTAATTTCGGGGCTTCGGGGTTGTCAGATTTCTCTGGTCTGCGGAGGTTGTAATTGGCGTGGCAGTGGCAGCAGAGGGGAAGACTGAGGCCTTTGTCGTATATATCATGACCGCCAGCGGTCGGCTGGCTTCTGTGTAATGCTTAGCTGGGCACCCCTTTGGGGTGAATATAATATGATTACAACAACAACAACAACAAACACCGCTGCGTATACTGTATCTGTAGATGAGGTTGGGACGGCACTGCCTGCGGACAGGAAATTTTGAACCGGACACAGCTTGTTGGCGGTTTTTCCATTTGTTGCATAAATAGATCTTATACGGGCTGACTGGGCTGGCTCTCATACGGGCTGACGGGGCTGGCTCTCATACGGGCTGACGGGGCTGGCTCTGATACGGGCTGACGGGGCTGGCTCTGATACGGGCTGACGGAGATGTTCTGAGACGGGCTGACAGAGCTCAGCCGTCTCTGCATTTAGATGAGTACGTACGTGCTCGTACCGTATATATATGGCCTTGTGGCCTTCTTAGATAGTAGAATTAAGCTTCTAGCAATCAGTATTTCAACACCATTAATCGTCAGCTGTGCGAGTGATATACAATGACTGGCGATGTGTGATCTGGCTCAGCGACACTCAGGCCTCTGTGGCCATACTGTTTATAGTATTGCCCCTATTTATCATACCACATGTATATAAGGGCTGACTGGCAGGAAGACCATGTACAGTAAATCTTCAGGTCCGATGAAATTCACTGCTGACAATCCTTGGATCCGAGACAGCAAATTCTGACGCTGACAGAGTCACTTTTTTTGTCGGACGAACACCCTGTGCTGACTGCTAGCGTCCCAACCTTATCCGCGACTACAGTAGTTGATCAAGACTGTACCTACACATGCCCATCCAAACTCCCTCACAAGCTGCCCTGAGATGTACCAGCATAAACCAAACACTCGGGAGCACATGCCACAAACCCACCACACTTGCTGTCGATTTCTCAAACACCAACCAACAGTGCGCAGGAAAAGATGTCGAACCGCCTGCAATACTACGATGAGTGTTCCCATGGCTAGTACTATGGTCCCGAAACGATTTTGATTCCGTTATCGTCAGGGTATCTTTGAATACGATATGTGAGTGACAACTCGCTTGCTAGATCAATAGCTCACCTGCAGATGGTACTATATGAATTTCCTTCTAGCAATCTTCTTGTTCTCAATATCCTCCAACATCTTGACAAAATCTCGACTAACGTTGCTCCACAAATGGTTTGAAACGCGTTCAAAATCTTTAGTATTCCTAGGGTTATTAATGTAAAACAAAATATCTGCACTGTGGTTGAGCAGAAGGCACATGACCTTCTCTAAATCCTTATGCTCATCACAAATTGACTCCATTGTAAGAGTTTCAATTTTTCCGTTCAACAGCTTGGTAGAATAATTCACATTTGCGCCACTGGAAATCAAGAAAGCTAGATGCTTGTTTGATAGTTGGTTCTCAATACTATCCATAAGTAGCCAGCTAAGCACAAGAGGATCCACACCCTTGTCAATATACCGTTTCCAATCTGTGATCTCCGTCGATAAGCCCATCAATCGGTACTGAATATAAGAGGGTTCGCTCCACACTGCTTCATAATTTCCAATGTTTGCTTGTTGGCATTCCGCAGTGGTTGTTTACGATAAAACCATTCAGTATCTACCCTGTACCAGTAGAATTTCTTGGAAAGAGATCGAGCCAGGCTTGGAGAATGGGCAACGATTGACGACAGAATGTCTTTAGCCGCATCACGAGCCTTGCTCTAAGAATGAGAACCAATCGGTTGCTGTAATCGAATCTCCGGAACAAACAGTGTTCGAAACGGGCCCGGCCGACTCGCGGGCTTTCGGGCCGGCTTTGGCAGGTCAGGCCGGGCCGGTAATTTGGAAGCCCGCGCTAAGGGGGGCCTGCCGGGCTTATAGTTTGAAAGCCTCCGGGCCGGGCTGCATATCTGAAACATGAAAATCAGGGGCGAAACACCCTATGGGATACTGCTACCTCCCACTATTGATACTAGTTCGAGGAGGACCAACAAAAAAAATAACCGCTATTATTAGTATTCAGTAAGTGAATTCGTACCGTCATGGATTCTCAACCGG